>Ga0068714_10001245_pt1 | contig 38812 bp, 35 predicted proteins | sample MTBNYHSulfiMetaG_FD_62988 | JGI IMG/M metagenome (GOLD analysis project Ga0068714, IMG submission 62988) | Enrichment culture microbial communities from rom New York Harbor, USA that are MTBE-degrading - MTBE-NYH (New York Harbor Sulfidogenic)... | ecosystem: Environmental > Aquatic > Marine >... | reverse complement strand
CCCCTGGGGATGACCCGCAGCACCCTGATCCACCCCCTGCCGGAGGATCGCCGGGCCGCCGAGGCCGTGCCTCACGACGAGGAGGGAAAGGCCCACAAACCTGTGATGGTGCCGGGGGCCGTCGCTCACGGCGGGTTGATGACGACTCCCTCCGACCTGGCCGCATTCGCCATCGAGCTCATGCGGGCCTATCAGGGGAAATCCGACATCCTTTTTTCCCGGAAGACGGCCCGGGCGATGTTCGCCAAGGTCCTGGATCTGGATCCCGCCCTGCTCGGCCTTCCGCTGGCGGAGGGACTGGGCGTGTTTCTGTACCGGACGGGCGAACAGCTCACCTTCGCTCACCCGGGGGGCAATTATCCGGGATCGAACTGCTGGATCGTCGGCGTTCCCGACAAGGGCCGCGGCGCCGTCATCATGACCAACGCGGCTCAAGGCGAATTGCTGGCCATTGAGATCTTGGCGGCCGTCTCCTCGGCCTACGACTGGGCGGCCGATTAGGCCGCCGCGACGCGTTCGGACAATTCTTCGAAATTCAGCGGACGATCGGAGGGAGGAATTTTCCGCGCCCCCTTTTGCTATAATGGACCGTCATTGACATGAACCGTCCGGCGATATCGATCGGAAAAAGGTGGGACGTCGTTCTGACTCTCGTCTTTTTCGCCGTTCTCCTGGCGCTGATGCTCCGCCACGAGATGTGGCGCGACGAGATGCACCACTGGAAGATCGTCACGGACAGCCCTTCGCCCGCGGCCATCTTGAAGACCGTCAAGTACGAAGGCCATCCCTTCCTCTGGCATGCGCTTCTTTTCCCCTTCTCCCGCGTCTCGAGCTCCCCGCTCATGATGCAGGCCGTCCACCTTCTCGTCGCCGTCCTGGCCGCCTTTCTTTTCCTTCGCCATGCGCCCTTTTCGCGGCTTCAAAAGGGCCTGTTCATCTTCGGCTACTTCCCCCTCTACGAGTACGGCGTGATATCCAGAAACTACGCCCTGGGCTTCCTTTTTCTCATTCTGTTCTGCCGGCTCTATCCGCAGCGCTTCCGCCGCTTCCCCCTGATGGCGCTTTTCCTGGCCCTGAGCGCCAACACCAGCGTCTACGCCCTCATCCTGGCCGTCGCTCTCGCCACCGGTATGCTCGCCGAGTTTCTGAAGGAGAAGGCTGCGTTCGACGCAAAGAAATTCGCCCTGGGGACGGCGATTCTACTGGCGGGCATCGCCGTCGCCGTCTGGGTCATGGTCCCGCCTTCGGACTCCGGGAACGTCACTGACTGGACCTGGCGATGGGACGGCTCCCTCTTGGAAAAGGTCGCCGCCACTCCCTTTCTGGCTTTTTTCCCTCTCCCCGCCCCAGGCCTTCATTTCTGGAATTCCAACTTCCTAGCCGAAGCGGGGGTTCCCCCGGCGGCCCTGGCAATCCTTTCCGCCTTCATCGTCCTGTTCGGCGTTCTGCTCGTCGGCCGAAAACGGGATGTTCTCCTCGTCTATCTCATCGGCACGTTCGGCCTGCTGGGCTTTTTCTATGTCAAGTATTACGGCTACCTGCGGCATCACGGATTTCTCTATCTTCTGCTCATCATCTGCGCCTGGCTGTATCTCCGCCCCCCGGCTTCGCCCCGCGCGGAGCGCCCGCCGTCCGCCGCGCCGCCTCGTTTTCCTCGAGTTCTGAACGGCGTGCTGACCGGCCTCCTTGTCGTTCAGGTCCTGGCCGGGGCCGCCGCGGGGGGGACAGACGCCGTCCGGACATTCTCCCAGGGCAAGGTCGCCGCTCGGTTCATCAAATCCCACGGCCTGGACCGGCTGCCCATCGTGGGAGACATCGATTTCTCCTGCACGACCGTCTCCGGCTATCTCAACAAGAAAATTTATTTCCCCCGGGGCCGGAGATGGGGCTCCTTCGTCATCTGGGACACGATCCGGACGAGACTGATCACCGAGGAGGCCGTCCTCGAGACGGCGCGGCAGATCAGCGTCAAGACCGGGAAAAGCTGCGTCATCGTCCTGAACACGCCTCTTTCGGAGCCCTGGCTGGAATTCACGAAAGTCAGAAAGATCGGAGAGACCCGGCCGGCGGTCGTGAAGGACGAGTCCTACTTCCTCTACCTCCTGCCCTACAGCCGGAGCCTGTCCGAATCCCTGAACCGCCAACTGATCCCTTTCCTGAGGATCCCGCGCTAGCAGCGGCGTTTGACTCTGTTTTTCCGCGGGGAGTAAGATGGCTCCCATGGGTCGAGCCGAGGGGGGATTCAAGGGATTGGCGGCCGCCCTTCTAATTATTCTGCTGGCCGCGGCCTTCTTCCCGGTCGTCTTCGGCGGCCGGACACTGCAGACGTCATCCTGGTGTCCGGGGACGACGCCCTCCGGCCCATACGGAGCCGGCGCCCCACCGTCCGCGCTCCCGGTCATCGATCCCGGCGCCTCAAGCTGGCAGAACGAGCCCTGGTCGGCGAAAATCCGGGAGGAATTCAAAGCGGGAAGATGGCCCCTTTGGAACCCGGAGTCGGGCGTGGGCACCCCTCTCCTGGCCAACGCCCAGTCCGCCCCCTTCTCTCCCCTGAGAGCCATCCCGCACCTCTTCGGCTCGCCGGCCGCCTGGGATGCCTATTATCTCCTGCGGCTGCTCCTGGCCGGCTTTTTCACATTCCTTTTCCTACGTTTGTGGAAGCTGTCTCTTCCCGCATCGCTGGCCGGCGCGGTCGTCTTCATGTTCACCGGATACAACATCCTTTACATCAACATGGGCCACCTGGACGTCGATATCCTCATCCCCGCTTTTCTGCTCGTCTTCGAATCCCTGTTCCGAGAGCGCAGGCCAGGGACCGTGGTCGCGGCCTCGCTGCTCGTCTGCCTTTCCGTCCTGGGGGGAATGCCCGAGTCCATGGCTTTCGTCCTTCTCCTCGCCTCGGCCTACTACGTCTTCAGGACGGTGACCTCCGCCCTCCCCATGAGGGCCGGAGCGGGGTATTATTTCCGGCATGCCTTTCGACTCCTGACGCCCATCGCTCTGGGGCTGCTGCTTTCGGGGCCTCAGCTCTTTCCGTTCCTGGAATATCTGGGACGAAGCTGGACCAGCCACGGCGGCTCGACGGGCGCTTCCTCGAATCCCCTCAGCGGCGCGCTGTCGCTGATGATCCCTTACTTTTTCGGCAGGATCCATCAGAACTGGAACGGGCTGAGCTCGCACGTCCTTCTTCCCTACCTCGGCGGGATCCCGGTTCTTCTCGGCGTCACGGCCGTCCTGGCGAAAAAAACGCCGGAGGCGCGGCGCATCGTTCTTTTCTTTTCGGGATTCGGTCTTTTCTTTCTGGCCAAGGCCTACGGCTTGGCCGTCGTCAACTGGATCGGCCGTCTGCCTCTGCTCAACAAGCTGATCTTCGCCAAATACGTCGTGCCGGAGATCGCCTTCTGCCTGGCCGTGCTGGCGGCCTTCGGGCTCGACGCCCTGCAGCGCTCCCGGATTTCGGGAAAACGGTTCTTGGCCGCCCTGGGGATCACGCTCGCCCTGCCGCTGATCTTCCTCGGCCTCAAACCCCTTGAGCTTCTGCCGCAGCTTGCCCAGCCTCAGGTCCGGAGCTACGCCGCCTCGCAGGCGGGAATAACCCTGGCCGCGGTGGCCGTCTCCTTCCTCCTGGGCATGGCCGCCCTCCGAATGCGGCGCCGCAGGGCGCTTCTGGCAGCCGGGCTGGCGGCGGTCGTCGCCGCCGAGCTCTTCCTCTATGTCCCCCGGGGGCGCGCCGCCCGCCGCGATCCGGCGGCTCAACCCCCCTTCGTCGAATTCCTAAGAGCGGACCGGAGCGCCTTCCGAGTCCTTCCCCTCAACGGAGCGCTCCATCCCAACACCGGCAGCTTCTTCGGCCTGGAGAGCGTCGCCGTGCTGGACGCCATGTATCCTTCCCGGTACATGGCTTTCCTCCGCGCGTGCATCAGTCCGGACATCGTCGACCGCTTCACGGGCAGCGAGATCGCCGGGGACGTCGAGCCCCTCCTGGGTCATCTGCGCTTCCTGAACGTGAAATACATCGTCACGCCCAACGAACTGTCCGGCACCATACCGGACATCCTCCGCAGGGGTGCGGCGGTCCCCGCCGACCGATGGGGTATCAGCGCGACGAGCTACACCATCGACGGCCGGACCAGGCAGGTGTTGTCCCAGCACCCTCCCTCGAAGATCGTCTACCCCGTCACGCCCGGCGGTGACGGACGGCTCTCCTTCTCGATCGCCCTCTCGCCGGGGTGCTGGTCGCCGGGAAAGGGAGACGGAGTCCGTTTTCTCGTCCGCGTCCGGGAGGGAGGGATCCTGGAGACCGTTTTCGACGCGTCCATCGACCCGAAGAACAATCCCGGCCATCGACGCTGGTTCGACGCCACGGTCGACCTCGGCGACTTCCGCGGAAAGAGGATCGAGGTCGTCTTCGAGACAGACCCTCTGAAAAGCGCGGACTTCGATTGGGCCGGGTGGGGAGACATCCGTTTCGGAAACCGCGGCCCCGGCGGCTCCCTTGAGCTCGTCTATGACCGGGAGGTCAGGATCTACAGGATCGAGGAACCCCTTCCGCGGGCGCGCGTCGTTTCGAAGGCCGTTCCTGTCCCCGACGGATCCCAGGCCCTGGGACTGCTCAAGGCCGGGCGGCTCGACCACGGACGGTTCGCCGTCCTCGAGGCGGAACCGGGGGAAGTCGCGGGAACAGGACGATCCGGCGCGCAACCGCCGGGAGAAGGACGGGCCGAGATCCTTCTTAGCCGTTCCAACGAGGTCCTCATCGAGGCCGATTCCCCGGAGGGCGGGTTCCTTGTCCTTTCCGACATGTACGACACGGGCTGGCGGGCGTACGTCGACGGACGGAAGCGCCCCGTCCTCATGGCCGACTACCTCTTCCGCGGAATAGCTCTCGAGCCCGGAAAGCACCGGGTGCGGTTTGAATATGCTCCCCGATCATTCGCCTGGGGGTGGCGGGCCTCGCTCATCGCCCTGGCCGTACTGGCGGGAGTCGTCCTGAGGCCGTCCCGCCTGTTTCATTTCCCGCGCACGAGAAAGCGGCCGTGATCCCCGAAAAACTGTCCGTCATCCTGCCGGTCTACAACGAAATCCGGTATTTCCCCGCCGTCATGGACAAGCTCCTGAACAAACAACTGGCGCCGCTCCGCAAGGAGATCATCATCGTCGAAAGCCGCTCGACCGACGGGACGCATGAAGCCGTGAAATCTTTCGGCCGCCGGCCCGGAGTCATCGTCGTCTACGAAGACGGACCCGGAGGCAAAGGGCGGGCCGTCCGGGCGGGCCTGGCGCGGGCGACGGGCGATATCGTCCTCATCCAGGACGCGGACCTGGAATACGACATCGACGACTATGACGCGCTCCTCGAACCGCTGGTCCGCGGAAGGGCCCGGTTCGTCCTGGGCTCCCGCTACAACCGTGAGCGGCGCTGGCGGATCCGGAATTTCGGCCAAGACGGGCTCCTCGCCCTCCTTTTCAACGCCGGCCATGTGATGTTCACGGCCCTGTTCAACCTTCTCTACGGCCTGCGCCTGAAAGATCCGACGACCATGTTCAAGGTTTTCACCCGGGACTGCCTGGCGGGTCTCCGGTTCGAATGCCGCCGCTTCGACTTCGACTGGGAGCTCCTGGCCAAGCTTGTCCGCCGGGGCATCATTCCCCTGGAGATCCCGGTGAGCTACGCCGCGCGCCGGTTCTCCGAGGGGAAAAAAATCAGGCTCCTCGCCGACCCCTTGACATGGCTTCGGGCCATTGTGAAATATAGGTACACCGCCTGACATGAGCGTCCTCGTCACGGGAAGTGCGGGCTTCATCGGCAGTCACCTCGTGGATCGCCTGCTCGCCGGGGGATTCAGCGTCGTAGGCTACGACAATTTTTCCACGGGGCAGCCCGAATTCATCGCCGAGGCGATGAGGAATCCCCGTTTCCGCCAGGTCCGGGGGGACCTGCTCGACGAAGACGGCCTGCGGGCGGCCATGGCGGACATCGACACCGTTTTCCACCTGGCGGCCAACGCGGACGTCCGGTTCGGCTTGGACCACCCGCGCCGGGACCTCGAGCAGAACGTCCTCGGGACGCACAACCTCCTGGAGGCCATGCGGGCCGGCGGCGCGAGGCGCCTGGCATTCGTCTCCTCGGCGTCCGTCTACGGCGAGCCCGGGATCTTTCCCACGCCCGAGGACGCCCCCCTGCCGCTTCAGACCTCGCTTTACGGCGCCTCGAAACTGGCGGCCGAGGGGATGATCGAGGCCTACGGTGAAGGTTTCGGCTTCCGCTCCTGGATCTTTCGGACGGTCTCGGTCCTGGGGGAGCGGTATTCCCATGGACATGTCTTCGATTTTTTCAGAAGTTTGAGCGCCGACCCCGCAAAACTGCATGTCCTGGGCGACGGAAACCAGGTGAAATCCTACATCCACGTCCGGGACTGCGTCGAGGGGATGCTGACCGCCGTGAACCGAAGCCGGGACAAGGTGAGCGTCTTCAACGTGGGCACGGACGAGGAATGCCGGGTGATCGACTCGATCGGCTGGATCACCGACAAGCTGGGAGTGAAGCCGCGGCTGACTTTCGCCGGCGGTCCCCGCGGCTGGGCGGGGGACAGCCCCCGCATCCTCCTCGATTGCTCCCGCCTCCGGGCCCTCGGCTGGAGGCCGGAGACGACCATTCGCCGGGGGGTCGGGAGCACGGTCGAGTACCTGCGGCGGAATCCCTGGCTCGTGGAGAGGCGCGCAGCCGCACGGCCATGAACTCGCCGGAGTTTGAGGGGCTGACCGCCGTCCTGACGGGCGCCTCGGGGGGATTGGGCTCGGAGATCGCCCGGGCCCTTTGGCGCCGGGGAGCGAGCCTGCTGCTGTCGGCCGGTTCGGAGGAAACCCTCCGGCCGCTGCGGGACGAACTTCTCCCCGCGGCCCGTGCCGGCCAGGATTTGGACATCGCCGCCGCGGACCTGGCGGATCCTTCGGCCCCCCGCCGCATCCTCTCCCGGGCCGAAAGCCTGTGGCCCCGGCTCGATGTCCTGGTCAACAACGCCGCCGTCCAGGGTCCCATCGGCCCCTTCTGGAAAAATCCCGCGGAGGAATGGCGCCTGGCGTTTCTCGTCGATTTCCTGGCGCCGGCCGAGCTCTGCCGGCTGACGCTGCCGCGGATGATCGCCCGGCGGAGGGGGAAGATCATCAACATCTCCGGCGGGGGCGCCGCGTCGGCCCGGCCCCGCTTCTCGGCGTATGCCGCGGCCAAGGCGGCGCTCGTTCGCTTCAGCGAGACGATCGCCCGGGAGGTCGAGGAGCACAACGTCCAGGTGAATTGCATCGCCCCCGGAGCGATGGACACCGGCATGAACCGCGCCATCCTGCGCGCCGGATCCGACGAGGCCGGAGAAGAGGAATTCAGACGGGCCCGCCGCGTGGCGGATACCCGCGAGTCCTCGGCGGCCCGGGCGGCCGAACTCTGCTGCTTCCTCGTCTCCCGCGCCGGAGACGGCATCACGGGCCGGTTGATCAGCGCCCTCTGGGATCCCTGGCCGACGCTGGGGAAGCGCGGCGAGGAATTGCGGAAGAGCGACGTATACACTTTGAGGCGCATCGTCCCGGGCGACCGCGGCAAGGATTGGGGCTGATGGAATTGCGCGCGGCGATCATCGGCTGCGGCCGCATGGGCCGGAAACGGGCTGGCGCTCACAAAAAATGCCGCGTCGTCCTGTGCGTCGACATCGCCGCCGGCCGAGCCGAGGAGCTGGCCCGGTCGATACCGGGCGCCGCCGCCGCCTCGGACTGGAGGACCGCAGTCGCCCGTCCGGACATCGACCTGGCCGTCGTCTGCACGCCGAACGACCTTCTGTCCGAGATCGCGGTCGGGGCCGTCGAGGCGGGGAAGCTCGTCCTCGTGGAAAAGCCGGTCGGCCGGAGCGTCGCCGAAGTCGACGCCGTGGCGGAAAAGGCGCGGGCCCGCGGCGTCCGCGTCAAGGCGGGATTCAACCACCGTCATCATCCGGCGGTCATCAAGGCCAAAGAAATCGTCGATTCCGGCGGCCTGGGCCCCCTGATCATGATCCGCGGGGTTTACGGCCACGGAGGCCGGCCGGGATATGAGGGCGAATGGCGGGCCCGGCCCGAAACAGCGGGAGGAGGACAGCTCATCGACCAGGGGATCCACCTCATCGACCTGTCCCGATATTTTCTCGGGGAATTTTCCGATGTCTGGGGAACGGCGGCCACGCTCTTCTGGAAGATGCCTGTCGAGGACAACGCTTTCCTGTGCCTGAAAACGGACCGGGGAGGGATCGCCTGGCTCCACGCCGGTTGGACGGAATGGAAGAACCGCTTTTCCTTCGAGATCTTCGGAAAAAAAGGCAAACTCCACATCGAGGGGCTGGGCGGCTCCTATGGGACGGAGCGCCTGACGATGCACGTCCTGAAGCCCGGCATGGGTCCTCCGGAGACGACCGCCTGGGATTTCCCGGGGCCCGATCCGTCCTGGGCGCTCGAGTTCGAGGAATTCCTGAGAGCCGTCGAAACCGGACGGGAACCCTCGGGAAATCTCGGCGATGCGCGGGCCGCCCTGGTCATCGTGGAGCGGATCTACGGGGGACGGCGATGATCATCGCCCGCAGCCCGCTGCGCGTCACGCTGGGGGGAGGCGGGACCGACCTCCCCTCCTACTACCGGAAACACGGAGGCTTTCTGCTCGCGGCGGCCGTCGACAAATATGTCTATGTCGCCCTCCACAGGACCTTCGATCAACGGCTGATCCTCAAGTATTCCCGGACGGAGGAAGTGAATGACGTCGGCCAGGTCGAGCATCCCTTCATCCGGGAGGCGCTGAGAAGCGTCGGCATCGAGAATCCCCACATCGAGATCGTCAGCCTGGCCGACATCCCCGCCGGCACGGGGCTCGGCTCCTCGGGGAGTTTTTCGACCGCCCTCCTCATGGCCCTTCATGCCTGGCGGGACCGCACCCTATCGCCGCGGGAACTGGCCGAGCAGGCGTGCGCCGTCGAGATCGACGTCCTGGGGCGGCCCGTCGGCAAACAGGATCCCTACATCGCCGCCTACGGCGGATTGCGGACTTTCGCTTTCCGTCCCGACGGCCGCGTCGACGTCGCGCCCCTGGCTCTTTCGGCCGGGACGCGCGCGGCCCTGGAGGAAAATCTGATCCTTTTCTATACGGGCGCCAGGCGCGAGGCGGCCTCGATCCTCAGGGACCAGCGCGACCGGACCGACGACGACGACCCGGAAATGCTTCTCAACCTTCACCGCGTCAAGGACATCGCCGGCCGCAGCCGGCTGGCCCTGGAAGCCGGGAACCTGGAGGAGTTCGCCGCCCTGTTGACCGAGCAGTGGGAAATCAAGAAACAGAGGTCGGAGGGGATGACGAATCCCGCGATCGACGCCTGGCATGCCCGGGCCATGAGCAGCGGCGCCCTGGGAGGAAAACTCATTGGCGCCGGGGGCGGCGGATTCCTGATGTTCTACGCCGGAGACAAGACGCGGCTGCAATCGGCCATGAAAAGCGAAGGGCTGGCCGAGGTTCCGTTCCGATTCGAAGATGCGGGAACGAAGGTGATCGTTTCCTGATGAAAGATGAGCTGTTTCCGGTCGCGCTCCTCGCGGGAGGCAGGGGAACCCGCCTCGGAGCGATGACGGAATCCGCGCCCAAGTCGCTCGTCGAGGCGGGCGGGGAGCCGTTCATCGCCCATCAGCTCAGGCTGCTGAGATCGCGGGGCGTCGAAAAAGTCGTGGTTTGCCTCGGCCATCTGGGGGAATCCGTCCGGGCGGCCGCGGGATCCGGCTCGGCTTTCGGCCTCCGCTTGGAATACAGCTTCGACGGACGCCGTCCGCTGGGAACGGCCGGCGCAGTCAAGAAGGCCCTTCGCCGCCTGGGAGACGAGTTTTTCGTCATGTACGGAGACTCTTACCTTCCCTGCAATTTCGGGGAAGTCCGGGCCGCCTACCGACGTTCCGGCAGTCCGGCGCTGATGACCGTCTTCCGCAACGACGGCCTTTGGGGCCGCAGCAACGTCGCTTATGACAACGGGAGGATCCGGGCCTACGACAAGGAAAGCCCTTCGGCCGACATGCGGCATATCGACTACGGCCTGGGCGTCTTCCATCGGGACGTTTTCCGCTTTGTCCCGCGCGGCCGTTTTTTCGACCTGGCCGTTCTCTACCGGACGCTCATCGAACGCGGGGAACTGGCCGCCCATGAGGTCGGGGAGCGGTTTTACGAAGTCGGTTCGCCGGCCGGGCTGGCGGCCTTCCGCGAATTCCTATCGGGCGCCGTCCATGGGACGAAGGAGAGTTCATGAATTTCATCACTCAATATCTGGGAGAAGCGGGCGTCATCCTGGAGCGGCTGGACAAGGAGGCCATCGGCCGGGCGGTCGATCTGCTTGCCGAGGCGAGGTCCGAAGGAGGCCGTCTGTTCATCCTCGGGGTCGGAGGCGGTGCGGCCAGCGCTTCCCATGCGGTCAATGATTTTCGGAAGCTCGCCGGCCTGGAGGCCTATGCGCCTACGGACAACGTCTCCGAGTTCAGCGCCCGGATCAACGACGAAGGGTGGGAATCCGTGTTCGAGAGCTGGCTGCGGACCAGCCGCCTGAGGGCCGGGGACGTGGTCATGGTCTTTTCCGTCGGCGGCGGCAGCGCCGAGAGCAACGTGAGCGCCAATCTCATCGCCGCGCTCCGCTACGCCAAAAGCGCGGGGGCGCGCGTCATCGGAGTTGTCGGGCGCGACGGCGGATTCACGGCCCTCGCCGCGGACGTCTGCGTCCTCATCCCCGTCGCCGATCCGGAACGCGTCACGGCTCACACCGAATCCTTCCAGTCCGTCGTCTGGCATCTGCTGGTGTCCCATCCCCGGCTCAAGGTTTCCTCGCCCAAATGGTGATTTTTCCGGATGGAATCGAGCCCTTAACATTCCCCCTAGCAGGGAAGAAATAACGGGCTCAAGGCCATAGCAGACGAGCAGTAGGGGAAAATTCCGTGTTTGACATCCCCTGTCGCGGCTCCTATCATGAAAAGAAGGGACTGTCTGAAAGAAAGGGGAGATGTCATGAAATTCGTCCGGACGATCGCCTTGTGTCTTCTGGGCTTCTGCCTTGTCTTCCAGGCCGCGGCTTCCGAGTACCGGGGATTGAAGCCCGGCGTCTCGACCAAGGCGGACGCCGACCGAATCCTCGGCGCTCCCATCAGGGAGGTGACGAAGGGAGTCCGGTACGACTACCCGGTCGGCGCCCAGGACGCCCTGCGGGTGTCGATCGCCTTCAGCTCCGGCTCGCTGGTCATCGAGACGATCGACCTCTATCAGGTCGATCTCTACGACAAGGCCCAGTACCGCCAATGGTTCAGCCTGGGGAATCCCGACCGTTCGGACAAGGACGACCGCGGGCGCCTGGTCGAATATTACCTGCCCCAGGGAATCGCCCTCCATTTCCTGGGCGCGGACGCCTCGACGCTGGTCGAATATTTCAGCCATTTCAACCCGCGGCGCCTTGAGGGAGGCGGCGGTGAAAGCGCGTCCGTGAAAGAGGCGCAGGCGGCGCCGAAGTCTCCCCCGGGCTCCGTGGAGGAGTGGGTCGGCCTCCTCGAGAAGGAGCTGTTCGACGAGGAGGAAGGTTCGGTGTTCTTTTACGTCATGCAGGCCATCCGGGCGGCCGAGAAAAACGACTGCCGGGCCCTCAAGGGCATCATCGACAAGAGCCTGGAAGAGCACCCGGAAACGGCCGAGTTCTGGAGGCTGAAGCTCAACTACCTGCGGAGCTGCAACCGGCCGCCCTACGAGAGCGTCGGTGAAGAGATCGAGGAAGCCGCCGGGCAGGCTTTCGAGCTCGACCCCACGCCGTGGAACCTCTTCAATCTCGGATGGGTCTGCCAGGTCCTGGGGAAAAATTACGTCAACGCCCTGGTCTGGTACGCCCTGGCAGAAAAAGATCCGACGTTCAACGACCCGGCCCTTTTTCTTCACATGGCCCAGTGCCATGAGGAGTTGAACAGAACGGCGGACGCCGTCGCCGGCTACGAACGCTTCCTCCGGGCGGCGCCCAACCATCCGCAGGCCGGGGAGGCGCGCCGACGACTCGAAGCGCTGAAGCTCCGCCGCTGAGGGCGGCGCCGTTCAGGAGGTGACGATCATGAGAGTCGAATCCAAGTTTCTCGCATCACCGGCCGCGAGGCGGCTGGGGGGGCTCGCCGCCGCGGCGGCGATCGTTCTCCTCGTCTCCTGCGGAAAAGGAGGAGACGGGGAAAGGGGCGCGGCGGCCTCTCTTCCGCAGGTGACGTCCGAAAAAGCGCTTGCTCCGCTTGAAGAAACCTATGCGGCGCTGCAGGAGGCCGTATTCGAAAACCCGGAAGACACGGTCTCCCGTGTTTACCTGGCCCGTCATTATATCCGGGCGGCCGACGCGGTTCGGACCGAGGATGAACAAATCGTCTTTTTCGCCATGGCGGACCGTGAGGCCGGCATCGCCCTTGGACTCGCGCCGAGCGACAGGAACGTCAGGCGCCTCTACGGAGAGACCGCCATCCTGAACGGTTACTACCGCCGGGCCGTCCGGATCTACGAAGGTCTGGTGTATGAAGATACGGAAGGTCTCAATGCGGAGGACGCGGCGATTCTCTTCGGCCTCTATTTCCTCGACAGGAACGTGGATCGGGGGATTCTTTTTTTCAGAACGAAGCTCCGCCGCGCGCCCAACGACAAGGAAACGCGATACCTCCTGGCCCTGCTTCACGCCTTGTCCGAAGACCGGCGGGAGGCGGTCGGCCACCTCCGGATTCTGGCCGACGATCCGTCCACCCCCAAAAACATCCTCCTCATAAGCCGAAAACTCATTATGGACATCGACCGATGAGCGGCGCGCATATGAAAAAAACATCTCGATGCGCGGCTGCCTTCCTGGCCGGTCTGGCAATTTTCCTCGTCGCGGCGTCCCCGTCCGGGCAGCAGCCTCAGGATCCCTTGCATTTCAACTACCTCGGCGTGCAGCAGAGGCTGGTCAACACTTTCTACGGCCAGGTCGCGCCCTCCTGCAGGACGGGGGCCGAATTGAGCGCGGCCTGGGCAAAGAACATCGACGAGCCGTTAAGGACGCTGGATTCGAGCCGCCTGCCGACAGTCAAATCCATCTTCAATGCGGCGAAAGCCGTCCTGAAATGGACATCGGGCCGGTCTCCGGAGGATCCCGGATCCGGATTCAGGCCGGGCGGCGATTACGACACCACCTGCGGGAGCATGGCGGAATACTACCGGACGATAAAGTATCTTGACCAGAACAGCATCCCCTACCACGAAAGCCCGAATTCCATCACCGTGCCGGGCATGAACTGGACGAACCACATGCCGGACCCGCCCTTCCCCGAGTCCCTCACCGAAAGATCCTGGACGCGGGATGCCATGGCCCTCGATCCCGAGGCCGCTTCCCACTACGGCCTGGCGGGCCGCGAAGTCGGGGTTCCGGTGTACGAGTCGACTACGGGACGGATGCTCGTCGTCAACAACCCGCTGCCCAACAACGCTTTCACCCCCCTGGGTGACCTGGCCAAAAAGAACCAGGAAGCTCTGGCCATGATCAGCAAGGCCGACGCCACCATGGCCGATGTCCATGAGGCGATCAACTTCGCCAGCAAGGCCCAGGGTAAGGCCTTTGAGGCCATGCGGCAGTGCAACCTGGCCAAGGACCTCAAGCCCGTCGAGCGCATGAGCAACGTCCAGATCGCCGAGCGACTGAGGGGCTGCGGCGACAACGTCGAGATGGGCCAAGCAATCGCCAGGGAGTATATTTCCCAAACCGGAGGAGTCCTCAGCCAATACGGCGACATCGCCGGCCGTGACATATCCCAAAGGCTCGTTGAGCTCTATCGCCTGGCTAATGAGGCGCAGGCGAGAGGAGACGCCATGGCCGCCGCGAGGTTCAGAACTCAGATCACGGAGATCAATGCCTCCGTTAGGGAGACGAACCTGCGTCTCAGGAACGACGGCATTTGCGGCGGCGCCGGCGGGCAGCCGTCGCCGCCCCGGACGTCAACCCTGCAGAACGTCCTGGACAAGGGAATGCAGGCCCTGCAGCTCGCCCTCGCCCTGCGGGCGGTCTATGCGGGCACGGTTCGTGAGCTTGAGGACGCCGAGAGAGAAGGCCGCGATGTGAGCGCCGCGCTGGTCGTCATCAAAAGCCTGGATGAGTTCCTTGGCGTCAGCAGGGCTTGGGAAACAGGACGGATGGCCGGCGAGCAGACCATGGCTAAGTACATCGAGCAAGCCATGCGGGAGGGCCGGGACCTGACCCTCCTGGAAACGCTCAAGGCCAAGATGGAGTCGCTGCTCGTCGCCTTCGGGGAATTTTCCAACATCAACGCTTTCGGCTGCGCCCTTGACGAAGCCCGCAAATTGATCGAGGCCGACATCGCGGAAGTCGACGCCCGGCTCCGCGAGCACAGGGAATGGCTGAGGATGCAGGAGATGAGGGAGAGGAGGCCCGCCGGGACGGGCGTTCCTTCCCTGGTCGAGGCCTCGAAGGCCAAGCGGTCAAAGGTCGAGGCGAAGGTGCCCGAGGCCGAGATGGACAGGTCAAGCAAGTGGAGCACGGTCAGCGTCTCCGAGGTCTCCGTCTTTCCCGGGATCGTCGATCCGGGAGACACGGTCAAGATCACGGCCCGCGTGGCCGGCGAACGGATGCGAGGCATGACCGATATGAGCCTCTCATGCCTGGTCGACGGCGATGTCGTCGACCTCCGCTCCGACCGCGGGCAGCCGGGAGGCTTCAACATCCCCTACCATGTCAGCTACGAGGTGCCGGATGACGCCGCGCCCAAGATCTACCGGGTTCAGGTCGTCGCCGAATTCGAAGTGCCGCTGGAGGTCAGCGAAGAGGAGGCGCGCAAGTCGGCGGCGGCAAGCGGGGAGACGACTTTCGAGGTGACGGAAGGCCCCCAGGTGGCCTGGGCCAGGCGCCTGACGGGATCCCTGACCATCGAGCATGTCCATCCCCGGCGCAGCGACATCCAGGTGGATTTCACTCCCAAGGTTTGCAACAAGCTGCAGATCAGCATTTTTCCCTACGGCCTGCCTCTCGACAGCCTGACGAGGACTTCGTCCGACTCGCTCCCGTTTTCGGGAAAAGCGAGCTACAATTTCGTCTTCGTCTGCCTCGGCTCGCAGGAGGAGCTGGCCTGGAAGGAATCGTTCAGGAACAAAACGATCGGAGAGCTCTGGACAAACGACATCCAGCTCGTCTTTTCGAGCCCCTTCACGAATCCGGAGGAATTCCCCTGGACCGGGACGCAAGTTTCCGGAAAGGTCAAGGTCGACATCCAACAACGGAGACGCACGGATTATTACGGGACCTTCGCCGTCTTCAGCGGCGCGATTATGCCCGACATGTCCTCCGGGCAAGGGACGATCGCGTTCTTTCATGAGACGTCGGGCGAGGGGGGACAGCCGGAGTTCCGGAAGGCGTTCGAAGGCCGCTGGAGCGTTCGTCTGGACAAGACGGAGTATGTTGGCGGAGAGACGGCCGAGGCCCTCCTGAAAAAATTCGGCAGAAAATAAGCTGTCCAAAAATATCAGTCTCCCCCGTTCTTGAATGTGAGCCTGACGTTGAACCTCTCGGGCGCATGATCACGGGCAAGGATCAGAAGCCGGGCGGACCTCCTCTCCATCCCTGTCACGAGGATGGTATCGTGGTCGATAGTAAAATTGACCTGTCGACGATCGAGAAGCTCCCGGTCGCTCGCGTTCAGCACATCCGAGCACGGAGCCGGCCTCGAGCCGCAGGGCAAGAAGTCCGCCGACAAAAAACGGCGGCCGAAGCAAACCGAATTGCGGCTTTCTGGGTGATCCCTACTTCTTTGACCGAACAGTTTTTTCAGCGGAGAAATATTCCAGAAGAAGGCTAAAATCCTCAAACGGGGAAAAAAGCGTCAGTAAGCGGGGTCGGTCCGGTTTCCAGTGATTGAACGGCTTATCTTGTCAATCCGGGTTCCTGACGGTATCTTGAACGGGAAGGAGATTTTCCGCATCGGACGCATAGAAGGGGAATGGCCGGTCGACATCGGGGAGGCCCGCCGGATTCAGTTCGAGCTGGCCTCGCGGATCCGCTGCATGCCGCTGAGGCGCCGGGTCCGCTTTGTGGCGGGGGTCGACGCGGCTTTCTCGGAAGACAGGGTTTTCGCCGCGGCCTGCCTGTACGCCTTTCCGGAGCTCGAACCGGTCGAGGACGCGGCCGTTCCTGAGAGGCTCAACTTTCCGTATGTGCCCGGGTATCTGACTTTCCGGGAAGGCCCGGCGATCCTCAAGGCTGTCGCCGCGCTCGGCCGCAAGCCCGACCTCATTCTCGTCGACGGGCAGGGGATCGCCCACCCCCGCCGGCTCGGCATCGCCGCGCACATCGGCGTCCTGCTCGGCGTGCCGACAATCGGCTGCGCCAAGTCGCGGCTCGTCGGCGAATTCCGCGAGCCCGGACGCAGGCGCGGATGCCGCTCGCCGCTCCGGTTCGGCGGCCGGACGGTCGGCTCCGTCCTCCGCACGCGGACGGGAGTCCGGCCTCTTTTCGTCTCACCGGGGCATCTCATCGACATCCCGGACTCGGTCCGCATCGTCCTCCGGACGACCGCCGGCTTCAGGATCCCCGAGCCGCTTCGGCGGGCCGACAGATTGTCGCGCGCTCGTTCGCGTGATATCGGCAATTCGGATGTCTGAATTGAAGCTGGAAACTTGGTAATATCTTAGAATGGCTTCCTGTTTCCTTCTTTCTCGTTCTGATGTGTCTGATTTGACCTAACGCTTTCAATTTGTTAAATAAAGGAAGACCGGACTATAAGAGGAGGAAAAATGAACAAACGAAGAATTCGATCCTGGCTGGTGCTGGCGCCCATTGTTCCGGCCGTCGGCATGCTGGTCGGGTGTGCGACGAAAACAGCTCCCATATGGGGAGATCCCCAAACAGGCATCATCCTTCAGTACCGGATGCCGGAGGGCCAGGCGCTGAAGTATGAAACCCGTGAAGAAGCCCGTCAGATCTTAGATGTCATGGGCCGAACGATCGAGACCGACGCCGTCACAACGAGCTCCGTCACCGCCCGATCAAACGGTCAGAAGGAAAGCAACCATCAACTCACGGTCACCATCGATGGGATGAGCATCAAGATTCAGTCCCCCCAAAGCGAGCTGGAACCGGATATGAGCACCGTGGTCGGGAAAAGCTTCGACATGGTTTTGTCTCCTCTGGGGATAGAGGTGGAACTCCTCGGGGCCGAGGCCATCGAATACGATTTGGGCCCTGAGGGGAAGAGAAACATCGCCGCCGGCTTCAAGGATTTTTTTCCCAACCTCGCCGGCCGGCCCGTGATCATCGGGGATTCATGGCCGGACGAGACCTCGGTCACGGAAAAATCCGACAGGGGAGAGCTGGTTGTCAATCTCAGCGCCGTGAATACCTTGGAGGGCTTTGAGACGATCGACGGGAGGGAATGCGTCAAGGTTTCGGCTGAGTATACGGGAACTCTTGAGGGCAAAGGAGAGGAAGAGGGGATGGAATTGGAAACCCGGGGAAACATAAAGGGCACCCTGACATGGTACTTTGCCTATAAGGAAGGGATTTTTGTCGGGTTGACAAACGAGGGCACCGCCGAGGGGACGATCGAAATTCCCAGCCGGGGCCTGCAGCTTCCTTTCACCAGACAAATGAAGTCCGGAATTGATCTTATCAAGTAAGACCCGTTTAAAACGACGTCCCCACAATTCATTCTCAATCCCGCAGCCGGGGTCGCGTCTACCTTTTCCACTTTCCTTCATAGCCCTGGAACTAAAGAGGAAAACACAAGCCCCCTTTAAGGCAAGCTAAAGCAAAGTAAGGGGTCACGGTTGGGCCAAATAATGGAAAGTGCAGACGCGACCCCGTCCGGCGCTACCGTCCGGCGCTAGCCTCTTCTGCCTCCTCCGCGAGCCGGGACAAGGTCAAAATAAAGGTGCATATAGGCCGACGAATCCCCCGACATGCTCAACATGTATGTTCCTGACGGCAAAACGAGATTACTCAACCTGCCCAACGGCTCCGCCACCACCTCCCGTTGCTCCCGCAAGCTATATCCGATAATGTAGCGGTACACCACTTTGTCATTCTTGGAATCTATTCTTTCGATATGCCAGGCCTGTTGAGCGGAGGTTTTGGTGGATGACCAGTGAACGCTGGCGCGGAAATTGACGGCCATCATGCCGTCAGGGACGCTGAATCTTCTGTCGCCCGCAGGTATCGGTCCCCAGCCTTTTTCTTCAAAACGCATGTTGGCGCTTCCCCTTCGAGCCGGGGTTTGTCCGGGCGCCGCGGCTTCATTCAAATAAATGGGGGAGTCCAGGATTTTGCCCCAATAAATTTTTCCCAGTTTTTCACATCCGGGCATCAGGGAAGGGACCTTGACTATCGAGTCCGGATCCGCTCCGGAATTCAGCATAAAATCCAAAGGAACGGAAGGATCATGAAACATGCAGATGAGGTACAACTTGTTTGATTTGCTATGGGGGTGCACCGTTATATTGAAGCGCCTCGTCTCCCGGCAGGGGGAAACATTGCTGTGGGTAGTGAGCTCGGCCGAATAGAAGCGCAGATGATCCGACAGGTTTCCGGGATACTTGACCTCCGTGTCGTCAAGCGGATTTTCCCCGAGGATGACGACTTTGCGCAAAGAACTGTCGGCCGGATAGTAAAAATACAGAGTGTAGCGGCTTCCTTTTGTCACGGTGATCCTGTAAACGGCCGCGTAGGGGAACCAGGTGCCGGTATAGCCTAAAAGCTTCCGGGGCGCGTTTCCCGGAGTGAGTTGAACATTGTTCCCCTGGACAGTCATTCTCCGGCCAATCGCCGCTTGCATGACTTCAATCGATGATCCGCTGTAAGCATCGGAGATGAGGAACAAAGCGATCAGCCCGATGATTAAAGACAAATGGTGTTTTTTCATGCCATTTCCCTCCTTTTATCTCGACACCCCGAAAAGATCCGCAATCCCCCGGTAAAATCTGATATGGATTGGAATTTGCTTTGACTCCCGGAGCTCATAGACGAGTCCGGAATCAAGCTGAAATCTCCTCATTCCCTTGAGAACCAGAATAAATCGGTCTTGAGGTGATGTCAAATACGTTAGGGAGAGCCGGATAGCCGTTCTTTTTTCAGGACTAAAGGAAAGTCGCCCATTCCGGACGGGACGGGTTGACTATCCCTGAGGACAACAGGTATTCTAAAATCAACGCCAATCAGGGGATTAGAACGTGAAGTGCCCGAAGTGCCATTCCGAGAACACGTCGGACTCTCGATTTTGTAGCCATTGCGCAAGCCCCTTGGGCGGGCCTGAAACAAGCCGTCCCCTATTCACGGAAACCCTCCAAACGTCCGCTCTGAGGCTCATCGCCGGCCAGCTTTTCGCCGGACGCTACCAGGTCATCGAGGAGCTCGGAAAGGGGGGAATGGGGAAGGTCTACCGGGTTCTCGACACGACGCTCAACGAGGAAGTCGCCCTGAAGCTCATCAAACCGGAGATCGCCGCGGACAGGAAGACGCTCGAAAGGTTCAAGAACGAGCTCAAGCTGGCCCGAAAAGTTTCGCATAAGAACGTCGGGCGGATGTTCGACATGGGCGAGGAGGCGGGAACGCACTTCATCACCATGGAATACGTTCCCGGCGAGGATCTGAAAAGCTCGATTCGGCGCTTCGGTCCGCTGCCGATCGTCAAATCCATCGCCGTCGCCAAACAGATCTGCGAAGGTCTGTCCGTGGCCCACAAGATCGGGATCGTCCACCGCGACCTCAAACCCTCCAACATCATGATCGACAAGGACGGGAACGTCCGGATCATGGATTTCGGGATCGCCCGCTCGATCAAGGATCGGGGGATCACGGGCGAGGGAGCCGTCATCGGCACTCCGGAATACATGTCGCCCGAGCAGGTCGAAGGGAAAGAGGTCGACCCACGCTCGGACATCTATTCCCTGGGAATCATTTTGTACGAGATGACGACCGGCACGCCGCCTTTCGAAGGCGACACTCCGTTCACCGTGGGGATCAAGCACAAGAGCGAGCCTCCTCCGGATCCGCGGAAGATCAATCCCCACATTCCGGACGAGCTCGGCCGGCTCCTCCTCGAATGCCTGGAAAAGGAGAAAAATAAAAGGCCCCCGAGCGCCGACGACGTGCTGTCCTGGCTCGGGGAAATCGAAAGCGGGATCTCAACGACCGAAAGGTCGGCCGCGTCGAAACGGCCCCGCACTTTAAAAGAGCTTACGGTGACGCTGAGTATCAAAAAACCGTATCTGGCTTTGGGCGTTGTCCTGATCGTCGTCGCCGCCACGCTTGTGATCTGGGGACTTCTGCCGAAAAAGGAACGCCCGAAGGCCTCCCTGGCCGTCATCAGCTTCGAGAATCAGACCGGGGAGAGCTCTTTCGACTATCTCCAGAAGGCCATTCCCAATCTCCTGATCACAAGCCTCGAGCGGTCGAAAAATGTCGAGGTCATGACCTGGGAGCGGATGCATGATCTGCTCGAACAGATGGGCAAGCCTGAAGCGGATGTCATCGACAAGGATCTGGGGTTCGAACTGTGCCGTCGGGAGGGGGTTCAGGCTATCGTCCTCGGCAGCTACGTCATGGCCGGCGACACATTTGCCACGGACGTCAAGGTCATCGACGTGGCCACGAAAAGCCTCCTCAAGAGCGCGAGCTCGAGGGGCGAGGGGATCTCCAGCATCCTCAAGAGCCAGATCGACGAACTGAGCCGCGAGATCTCCAAGGGAATCGGGATTTCGGCCGAAGCCTACAGACGAAAGGCCCAAGGCATCGCCGATGTGACCACTGAATCCCTGGAGGCCTATCAGCAATACCTCAAAGGGAAAGAAAGCTTTTTCAAATTCCATTTCGATGAAGCCAAACGGTGTTTTGATAAGGCCCTTGAACTCGATCCCCGATTCGCCATGGCGCACTACATGCTGGGCCAGACATACTCCCAAATGGGCGAGCGCGATGCCGCGAACGAGGCTTACACCCAAGCCAAGACTTATTCCGATCGAGCGACCGAGAGGGAGAAGCTCTTCATCGAATCGGAATATGCCAAATGGTTGGAGGGGGATTCGGAGAAGCGTCTTCGATTGCTCAAGGAGTTGGCCGAGAAATATCCCAGGGAAAGAGAGGTCCATCATGAGCTTGGCCTCATCTACCAGACAAGAGAGATGTACGAGGAAGCCGTTGAATGCTATCGCCGGGCTCTCGAGCTCAATCCTCGCAACGGATATACCCTGAATTCGTTGGGTTATATCTATTCCGACATGGGGGACTACGAAAAAGCGATCGGGTGTTTCGGGCGTTACGCCGCCCTTTCTCCCGGAGACGCCAATCCCGTCGATTCCATGGCCGAGCAGTACTTCCGGATGGGCCGACTCGACGAGGCCGTCTCCAAGTACGAGGAAGCCCTGGAGATCAAACCGGATTTCGCGTCGAGGCTGGGATTGGCCCTCGTGCACGCTTTCAGGGAGGATTATGCGCAGGCCCAGACGCAGCTCGACCGGTACATCACCCTGACATCTTCTCCGGGACGAAAGGCGGAGGGATACCTATTGAAGGGCTTATTCAGCTTCTACGTTGGAAAAAAGGAGGAGGCCTTCGCTTTCCTGGCCGAGTCGAGGAATTTTGGAGACCGTGCCCGAAGGGCGTCGGCTGATTACACCGAGGGATGGATGCGCTTCGAGCTCGGCGAGTTCGATCTGAGCCGGACTTATCTGCGGAAGGCCTTTGATGTTTTTCTCTCGACGTTCAAGGGCCCAGGGTGGAAGGCATGGGCTGAATTCTGCATAGGCTTTGTCGATGTCCGACAGGGCCATCTGGACTCCGCGGAATCGAGGCTGGGATCCATAAAGGCTCTCATGGCTGAATTGGAGATCCCGAGCTCAATAAACTCCAACTCTATTCGAAGGGACTGGCTCCAGGCGGAGATCCTGATGGCCCAAGGTTCCGCCCGCAACGCGGCGGCGATCCTGGAAAAAACTGCGCCCCAGACCGTTCCCAACCTCCAGACGGACTCTTACGGGCCATACAATATGCCTTTCAGGAGAGACGTCCTGGCCAGGGCTTATTATCAGTGCGGCCGGCTCGACGAGGCCATTTCCGAATATGAAAGACTGGTCGCCTTCATCCCCAGAGAAAAGGACTGGCATCTCATTCATCCCCTCTACTATTTTCTTTTAGGCGGTCTGTACGAGAAAAGGCACAGGACCGCTGAGGCCTTGAAGTGCTACGAGAGATTTCTTTCGCTCTGGAAGGACGCCGACCCGGGAACGGCGGAGGTGGATGCCGCGAAAAAGAGGGTGGCGGCACTGAGCGACGCTCATTCGGCTCAATCGGGGAGCTGGAAGAGGTCCTCCACGGCCGCGCCGAAGGCCCTGGCGAATTTGAGGGCCAGGACGGTCGAGGGAACGTAGACGCCGTTCTCGATGGTGTTGACGGTCTTCCGGGTGACGCCGACCCTGCGGGCCAATTCCTCCTGAGTCCAGTCCATCCGGGCGCGGTGGACCTTCAAGGTGTTCCTGAGGAGTGCGGACGGCATGTCAGCGGCGCTCCATTCCGAAGAAGGCGAAGAGATAGCCCCCCGCGCCCGCCAGGAAGGACGTCAGGACGACGGCGAAGAAGTCCTTGATCGGGGAGAAGAAGTTGAAGACGGCGAGAGATCTTCTCCTCATCCGGTCGGTTAGCTCAATTTTGTCTCTCATTCTGTACATCTTTTACTTATAGGTTATATTATATAACCTTAGCATTACATAATGTTACCTATAGGTTATATGTTGTCAAGTCTTTTTTTCCCCAGCCTGTGTTGAGGCGGCGATGGGCCGGTCCGGTAGAACGCGGCGGAACCGAGAGCCGTTGGCCCCATGTTCCGGACGTCCGAAATGGTCTATAATGGAAATCAAAAATCATCTTGAGGAGGACAGAAATGCGAATAAGCAAAAAAATGGTCCTTTGTTTCATCCTCGGCGCCGTCTTGATGGCGGCGGGGACAGGGCTCGAAGCCAAGGGCCGCTTCGAGTTCAGCTTCCATTACGGAACCTGGAGCGTCGACATCCTGGGTTCAATGATCGAGGGCCTGATCAGCGATATGGTCGAAGATCAATTCAAAACGCAAATTCTGGAGGACGTCCAGGCCGACCACCCCGAGTACGTGGAATCGGCCTACTCCCAGACGGTGGGATTCGATTCCGGCGGAAACAACCTGGGCTTCAAAGTCCGCTGGTATCCGGGCGGACAGAACGGCTCCTTCAGCCTCGGCCTGGGCGTGGAGAAGACGAAGATGCGCTTCACCCTCGATGAGATCCGGGCCCGACTGGATCTTGAGGATACGACCTCGCCGGACACGGCGGCCATGGAGACGGATATCAACGGCGAGATGTCCCTCGAGCCCCTGGTTTTCCTGCTGGATTTCCGCTGGGACATCAACCCCGCCTCCTGGCGCGTCAGGCCGTACATCAGCTTCGGTTTTGGAATCAGCACGTCCTCGGCCATCGACGACATGCAGCTTTCCTATTCCTACCGGGGGGTGCTGACCCAGACCGGCGAGGAGCCGGAAACCTACGAGGATTCCGCGACCAAGACCGGCCGGGAGCTCAGGGAGGAGATGGAGGCCGAGGGGGAGGAATTCCCTCTGACGTTCCTGCCCTTTCTCTACCTGGGCTTGGGAATAAAGGCCGTCGTCACCGACAACATCCACCTCATGGCCGAGGCCGCGGTCCTCGACGGCTTCGTCCTCCGCGCCGGGCTGGCCGTCAGATTCTAGCACCCAAAAACAATTTTTTCTGCAAAGGACTTTTTCTTAAAACGAATACGCTTTCAAGATGATTGGAATGATTTGCTCTCATTCGCTCCTCCTGAGCGGCGCCGCTTCTCAATCCGGGCAGGCGAATCCCTGGGATGCTCTACGATTCCTGGAAGGAGTCTGGGAGGGCCGGGAGGAAGCACATTCTCCGGGCCTTTTATGTCGAGGGATTCATCAATCACTACGTGGGGAACCTATCGGAGGATGGGAAGACCCTGACGTTCGAAACGGAGAGCGCGGAAAATGCCCCTCCCGGCACCAGGGCGAAAATCGTCTACAGGATTCTCGCGGACGACGAGATCGAGCAACGCTTTTATGTCGCCTGGCCAGGAAAAAAATACGGCTGCCTCTCGATCAACAGGCTCAAAAAACGCTGACCGTTCGGATTCCGGACTTTTCGTCCGGCCGGCGCGGCCGGGAGGGCCCGTTCTCAGAATTGAGGGGTGCCGCGCAACTACCCCAAATGCGCTTGCCGGTCCAGCCCGGCTCGCCCTGAGACACTCCAGTCTCTTGCATCGTCTATCCAATAGGGTAATATAATGATGAATACGGACTATTTGGATGCCGGCATGAGGTATAAGGTCAACCTCAAGAAAACCGAAGAGGGGTACGCGGTCTGGGTTCCAGGCTTACCGGGCTGCTGGTCGCAAGGGCGAACCGAAAAGGAGGCCTTGGAGAATATCAGGGACGCCATAGGCTCTTATCTCAGAGCCGTCGAAACCTTGTCCGAGGGGCATATCTCGCGAACCGTCGACGTCCGATAGAGACGTGACCAAGCTCGCCGGGATCGGCCACCAACGGGCCGTCAAAGCCTTCCAAAAAGCCGGGTTTCGAATCGCCCATCAAGGAAAGCACATAACGATGACCGACGGGGAGCGGATCATCACAATTCCCTTGGCCAATCCGATCAATTCCTATACCATGGCGGGGATCATCAAAGACGCCGGCCTGACCATAGCCGGATTCAAAAAGCTCCTTTGAGGTTCGTCTTCGTTACGAGCCTCCCCTGCCTGTATTGGAGCCGGTCGAAAACGGCTTCGAGGCCGGGGATGAACTCCATCGAGCCGGGCTCGGCGTGACAGCCTGAGCATAGGGCGATGATATCCTGATTCAAGCTCTGCCTGATCGACGTCATGCCGATAAGGATGAACGTCTACATCTCCAAGCTCAGCAATCGCCTCCCTGGCGATCATCGGGTCGAGATCCAAAACGTTCACGGCCTGGGATTCAAGCTCGTCGTGCGATGACGAGGGAGATCTCGGTTGACAGGACGAGATTATCAGCGCCGAACGGGGATCGGCTCGTTCCCCCCGGCGCACGATTCGGCCCCAGGAACGCAGACCCTTGCCGCAGGCCGTTGAAAAATCGCCCCCGCCTCTTGACAGAACTCTCCCCAGATAATAAATACCAACCTTAGGTATGTCTTTCCGGAAACTGAATCACGCCGACGCCTGCCGCGGGCAGAAGGAGACGCTGCTCAACCCGATTCCCGCTTCCGGCCCCGGGGAGCGAAGCTGATGGAAAATCCCACAGCCCCGGCCCTGAGGCTGTTCGAACTGACCAAATCGTTCGGCGATCTGACCGCCGTCGACCATCTGTCCCTCGAGGTCCGGCGCGGCGAAATATTCGGTTTCCTGGGGCCCAACGGGGCGGGAAAAACGACGACCATCAAAATGATGTGCGGGTTGCTGCGGCCCGACGGCGGCCGGGTGGAGATCAACGGGCGGTCCGCGCCGGCCGATGTCCACCGCCTCATCGGTCTCTCGCCGCAGGACATCATGATCTGGGAAATGCTGACCTGCCGGGAGCAGCTGGATTTCATGGGCCGCATGTACGGCCTGGATCGCTCCTCGGCCCGAAGGCGGAGCCGCGAGCTCCTGGCCGTCTTCGGCCTGGAGGAAAAAAGGAACAAGCTGGGCCGGACCCTTTCCGGCGGGTTGAAGAGACGGCTCAACATCGCCCTGGCCCTGGTCCACGAGCCCGAGCTCCTGTTCCTGGACGAGCCCCAGGCGGGGCTCGATCCCCAGAGCCGCGTCCTGGTCCGGGAGGTCATCCGTTCCCTGGCCCGGCGGACGACGGTCATCCTCACCACCCATGACATGGAGGAGGCGGAGAAGCTTTCCGACCGGGTGGGCATCATCGACCGCGGACGGCTTCTCGTCCTGGACACCGTGGCCGGGGTCAAGAGCCGGCTGGGCCGGGGGGATTTGATCGAGGTCGAAATCGCAGAGGATATCGAGACCGCCCTCCTGGCCCATGTGCCGGCCCTGCGGCGGGAGGAAGGCCGGGCGACCGTCCGCGACCGCACCTTGAGCCTGGTGTCCGATGAGGCCGCCGGATTTCTCCCGGACATCCTGGCGGTGATCAAGGAGCGGGATCTGCATCTTGTCAACCTCCGCCTGCGACAGAAGACCCTGGAAGACGTCTTCATCCATCTCACCGGACGGGGATTGAGGGAATGAGACTCGCGGCCTACCTGCTCAAAACGTTCAAGGAAAACTTGAGGGAATGGAAGATTCTCGTTCTGTCCCTTCTCTTCGGCCCGTTCTTCATTTTCGTCATGTACGCCTACTTCGGGACCGCCGCCCCGTGCTACACCCTGCTCGTTCTCGACCAGGACCGGGAGGCGGAGACGGCGGAAGGCGCGGGGCTCCGGGCCGCCGGTGAGCTCGCCTCCGTATGGGAGGCCGTCCGCTATCCCGACGGCAAACCGGTCTTCAAGGTCCAATCCGTCGAGGACGCCGAGGTGGGACGGCGGAAGCTCAAGAACCGGGATGCCGATCTCATGGTCGTGGTTCCCGAAGGATTCTCCGGATCCCTCGAGGCATTCCGGAGGAAACAGGCGCCGTCTGTGCTCCCCCTGAAGAACGTCGGCGACGAGACGAGCGTCCGGTTCATGGTCGCCGCGGCCTTCGCCGATTACGCCTCCTACGGCTATGTCGCCCGGGTCACGGGCATGGAGATGCCGGAAGTCGTGGATTTCGAAGCCCTGGGCGCGGGAAGAAGTCCCAACGACTTCGATCTTTACGTGCCGGCGCTTCTCGTCCTGGCGGTGATCATGGTCCTGTTCACCGCCGCCGCGTCGATCATCAAGGAAGTGGACAAGGGGACCATCACCCGGCTGACCCTCTCGCGGCTGACCCCTATCGAATTCCTGGGAGCGGTCAGCCTGAACCAGATGCTCATCGGCACCGTCGCCCTGGGGCTGACGTATCTCTCGGCCGTCTCGGTCGGGTTCCGCAGCCAGGGGTCGCCGGCCGTGCTTCTGGTCGTGGGCGCCCTGTCCGCCCTCAGCGTCGTGGCCATCAGCCTCCTCGTGGCCGGATTCATGAGGACCATTTTCGAGCTCCTGACCGTGGGCGTCTTCCCTTTCTTCATCCTGATGTTTTTTTCCGACTGCATGTTTCCCATGCCCAAGATCGCGCTTTTCCGGCTGGCCGGCCATACGTTCACCGTCACGGACATCCTGCCCACCTCCCTGACCACCAAGGCCTTCAACCGCATCCTGAACTTCAACGCCGGTCTGGGGGAGGTGGCTTTCGAGCTGGCCGGCATCCTTGCTCTGACGGCCGTCTATTTCGCCCTGGGATCGTGGCTTTTCCGCCGCCGCCACCTCAGGCCTCGTTGAGCTAAAAAAGGGGCGGGCATCCCGCCTGCGGCTTCATGCGGCGAGCGCCAAAGCGACGACGCGCCGCCGCATTCCAAAAAAGCGCGAAAGTCAATAGGGGGACACAATACCTATTAACCTTATTTGCTTTTGCCGATTTCTTGATCTTGGCGCTCGGGAACTAAGGTCAACATGAATGATGTCCCCCTATTTGATGTCCCGCTATTTGCCGCCGACAAAGGCCGCGGCGCCGTCATCATGACCAACGGAGCTCAAGGTGAATTGCGGGTCATAGAGATCTTGGCGGCCGTCTCCTCGGTTTACGACTGGGGGGCGAAGTGTCCGATCTCTAAACTTCTCGAGGCTCGAGAAGGAGCTTGAGGCCGGCGTAGATTTCCGCCAAGCGGGAGGGGGAGAGGGCGCCGATCTTTTCGGCCAGGGCGGATCTATCCACCGTGTAGAGTTGAGAGACATTCACCACGGTTTCCCGCTTAAGGTTGCCCTCGCTTTTTCTCAGGAGGACGTTTCCCGGGGCCGCGGCCCGCTTCAAGTTAGACGTGAGCTCACAGACAACGACCGTTCCGATCCGGCTCGCGTTGAAGAGATCGCCCTGGACGACGACATAGGGATGCCGATAGCCCGGGCCGGAGCCGTCCGGCTCGCCCAGATCGAGCCAGTAGAGATCGCCCTGCCTTAAGGTCAAGGCCGCTTCCCTCTCAATCGCTTCCGCTGGTAGGCGGCCATGGCTCTGCGCCGGGATTCCTCCTCCGGCGTGTCGGACTCGGAGTACGCCTTGTTGAGCCTGGCAATGAGACGCCGGGTTTCGCTTTTACGGATATATTCCCGGGCTGCCTCGGTGATCACCCGGCTCCTCGATTTGTTTTGCTCCCTTGCCAGATTTTCGATTTCCTTGATCACGTCCTCGGGGATCGAAACGGCGATTTTCATACCATTAGTATGCATAATATTCATACCAATGTCAAGTGAAAATGGGCGCTCGATCCCCATTCAAGAGAGGGGGGCACGTTTCCCATTTTCATTGACGAAAACAAAGAAGAAGAATTCTCAATTTTGCGACGCTATCTTTCACTCAGATATCGCGAGGCACGAGAAAAAGGCGCCGGCTTGTCGGATTCGAGAACAAACTTTAAGCCCAGTGCGGCCTTTTGAGGCCGCGATCCGAAGCGGCGACGCGTCGCCGCACTTAAAAAAGAAGGATCGAAAGCGAGGAAGAACCGCAGGACGGCGCAGATCTCAGCGAAAAGGGGCGGGTTTCGTTAGGAGATTCATTCTTTTTGCCGATCCTTGCTCTTGAGCTTGAGCGAACTGAGGTCGATGTCTTTAGGGAAACCTTGAGGGAAACGCGCGAATGGCCTAAGGTCAACCATCTTTTTTCTCGATTGCACTATCAAGCCGCTGTTTGCTTCTGTCGGCACAGCGCTTACAGTCGCTATGATCCAAGTGGGCGCCGAAATAATTGAACCCCAACCATGGCTGAGTGTTGAAATCGCGCCTAAAATGCCCCAGCCTAGCGTCCGCTGTTTTTCCCAATAGACTTCGAGCTGAAGTTTTTTGATGTCTTTTAAGAAGACCTCATGGATTCCGGAATCGCTGAGAACATAAATCATTTCATCCTCAACGGCAATCAATTCTCCCGAGATCTTGATGTCCTTCTCTAGATGAGTGACTGTTACCCAGCCGCCGTAGGCTTGAGTCTGAGCTTCGGACAGTTGAGGAGTCCATCCTCGCGGTGCATAGCGCGTTGCGCAGCCGTTCAACAAGACGATAAAAAGGAAATCGACCAAGACAGCCTTAACGATTATCGGTTTTCGCATATCGGCTCTCCCAAAAAATCTCCTCCATTCGGGATTCGACTTTCTTGAATTCCGGCGCCAGTTGCCTCAGGAATCCGCCGGGATTCAAAATCATCGACCTCGCTTTTCTCGGATTCTTTTCCGCCATCCAGACCGACCGCAGCCACTCCAGGTAGTATCCTTGTGTTTCAATAAAGTATTCATAGCCGGCGAAATCCGAAGGCAACTCATAGGTGAGAGAATATGCATCCCCGGGCAGGGTGACCAGCGGCCAGCCGCTCACGCCTGCCGGTCGGTCCGTACCCGCTGAGAATTCCGATATCCTCTGATGCAGAATGAGGGCCGGTTCAATCCTGACAGGCCCGATCTTTCTCTCGAGCTTCACCAGAGCGACCTGGTCGAGACGCCATAGTCCCTTGGTCATCCGCAGCCTAAGGCGCGTTTTCGCGCCACCGGCTCCTGGAAGCGGGACCAGTTGAACGTTCGAGGCGATCGGTCCTGTTTCCGAGAGGGTTCCGGCTCGGATCCATTGCCCGCCTTCCTTCCCGAGGAAAACGTCTATCCCTCCCAGCGTGTCATAATACACATCCTTGAAAATGCGTTCCGTCGTCCCGTCCCGCTCCATTTGGGCGATCACGCTGCCGGCCCGATCTCCCAGATAGGCCAATCCCTGATAGAAAAGATAGGTTGTCAGAAGAGTCTGCCGGAATGCGAGGACGAGGCCCAGGGGTTCATCCGGCGCGCGGGGAAAAACGATCTCGATCGTCTCCCTGGCGGCGAGATTCTCCCCATCGGCCGGGCTGAAACGCTCGAGACCGTCGAGCGATCGAACCTTATCCAGAAAATTACCCTCCGGCCCGGCGCACGATTCCGGTTCCCTGAGTTCCGCCGTCTGCCAAAAATCGCCGCCGGGTGTCACAAATACCCGCCCTCGTTCAGGCCGGGGGACCGCCAGAAGATTCGCGTAGCGGATCACATGCGTCTCATAGGCTTCGTTGGTCACCTGAATCTCCATCCGGTCGGAAGACGGTCTGGCTAGGGGCAATGCGTCGATGTCCCTCGATTCCAGGGAGGGCGCGACACTCGCTGAAAAACCCTCAGCCTGCAGAGCCATCCTCTCGCCGTCCCAGGCATAGAACGTCGGGCAGGAGCCGAAGCAGGCTTTGGGATTGATTATGCAGTAGATCGTACCGGCCAAAGAAACGCCGGTCATCAAGGTCATCCCAGTGATGGCCGGCGACTGGGAAATGGCGTTCGTTTCAAACAGCACGACGTCGTCAAAGGGGATTTCTATGGCTCCTTTTTGAAGGACCCTGCGGTTTACGTCAAGAACCTCGCCCTGTCCGCTGACGAGGCGGGCTTTGTCCCCTACTGCCCATTGAGTGAGGACATAGACTTTTCCGTCCCGCATATGGGCTTTTAGAAACGGGGATTTTTCATTCAGCATCCCCGATTCCGAAAATTCCGAGACGGATGTCAGCTGTCGATTCAACCTGAATGACTGGCAGGCCGAGAATAACAACAGGCCCGATCCTATCAGCAGTCCGGTCAGATAATATCCTTTTTTGTTTCCCATGGGTTTCTCCTTTCTCCCTGACATGAATATGAATCCATCTGGCATTGATGTTGTCAAAAAGTTGTTAAAATTTGGTTATTTTTTTCTTTGAACATCCTCGTCCCTAGACGGGACTTTGAGCGAAGCTGGCTGGAATTGACATCATTCTCTGATACAGGACATAATAGAATGCAAGGAGAAGGGGGCGTCTTGAGAGGGCGCGGGGCATTCATTTGTTCGCTTGCGGCGGGATTTCTTCTCGTCGTCGTCAGCCTCTACGGATTCGTCCTTTTCTGCCGGCGGCCCAGCCTCCCGCCCGGAATTCCCAAGGCCGGCGTGGTTCGTATCGATGGCATAGAGATCCGCTCCGAGCATCACCTGAACTACGCCCTGTCCTGGAAGCAAATCGGATCGAACACGGATATCGTCGTCCAGACCCCTGGAGGCGGCGAACGGCGCGTCGCGGCCCGGCTTGTTCCCTATTATGCCGGCTCGGCCTACCCACTGATCTGTTTTTTGACCGGCATGCTGACGGTGGCCCTGGGTTTCCTGGCCTTTATCCTGAAGCCGCAGGACAGCAAAGCCCGCCTCTTTTTCTGGCTGACGCTGGCCTTCGCCGCGGCGCTCCTGATCAACAGCGAAGAATACGGGCTTCGCCCCGGCCGGTGGATAACCTTTCCGCCGGCGACGGTCTTCATCCTGAGCTACGCCCTGGCCCCGGCGTTGCTGCTCCATTTTTCCCTATCCTTTTCCCCGCCCGCCTACAGGATCCCCCGCGTCCTCATCTATATCCCCGGCCTCGTCTTCGCCGCCGTCCAAATCGGCAGTTTCCTGTCGGCTCACGTCTCGCGCTCCCTTCGGGCCCTGCAATTTTACAGCGACATGTATTTATTCTTCCGCCTCTACATGGCCGTTTTCCTTTCGGCGGCGGTTGTCCACCTTTTTCTGGCCTATAGAAAATCGCAGGAGGAGGAGCCGCGCTCGCAGATCAAGTGGATCCTCTTCGGCTTGGCCGCGGGGCTGACGCCGTTCGTTTTCTTCTATCAGATGCCCCGGGCCCTGGGGCTGGCCGTCCGGCTTCCGGAGGAAGTGTCCAACATCTTTTTCATCGCCCTGCCCGTGGGCATGGCCATCGCCATCATCCGCTACCGACTGGTGGATATCTCGAAGGTCATCAACCGCAGCCTGGTGTATTCCCTGCTGACCGTATCCGTTGTGGGCATTTATCTGATCGTCGTCCTCTTGACCCGCGGCCTTTTCGCCCGCCTCGTTCCCCTGCGACGGGAGATGATTACCGCCGGGGGCGTCTTTCTTGCCGCTTTGGCCTTTCAGCCCGCCCAGAGACAAATCCAAAATTTTGTGGACAGGGCCTTTTTCCGTCAGCGCTACGACTACCGGCGCCTCGTCTTTGAGTTCGCCGACCGGGCCAGGCATTTCGCCACGGCCGACGCCTTGCTCGGATATTTCCTTCGGCAAATCAGGCGGGCGCTGCTCGCCGAGCGTCTGGGCGTCGAGGTCGCGCTGAAACGCTCCTCGGAAGCGGGCGGGGACGTTCTCTTGCGCCAAGGGGATCCGCTCAAAGCCGAGCTTCCGATTGCTCCTCCCGGCCGGAAAGGGATCAAGGTCTGGGCCAAGCTTGCCGCGGTCCAGGCCGCGGACCTCGTGGATACGAGCGGGGAAAAATCGCTCGAGCGCGGCGGCCTCGACCTCGTGCTCGCCCTGCCGCTATCCGCCGAGGCCGGCCGGGGCCGCATGGGCCTGGGGCGGCTCAAATCCGAGCGACGCTTTTCGAGGGAGGACATCGAGCTGCTGCGCACCCTGGCCGCGGAGATGTGCGTCCATCTGGAGCGCATCATCCTCCAGGAGCAGGTGATTTACGAGCGCGCTTCCCGTGAGAAGCTCGACGAGCTCAACAAGCTCAAGACGGAATTCATCTCCTCGGTGTCGCACGAGCTCCGGACGCCCATGAGCGCCATCCGGGGCTTGGCGGAGGTTCTTCAGGCCGGCAAGGTCCGGAGCCGGGAACAGAGGGAAAAATACCTCGACCTCATGGTCTCGGAGAGCGGGCGCCTCTCCCGCTTCATTCACAACGTCCTGGATTTCGGCCGCATCGAGCGCCAGGTCAAGACGTACTCGTTCCGGAAAACGGACCTGAAGGGCCTCGTCGAGGACGCGGTGAACGTTCTCCGCGGCGCGCTCGAGGAACAGGGATTCCGGATCGTTCTCCGTCTGCCCGGCCGCGCCGTGGAACGCTCCGCCGATCCGGACGCGGTCAAGCAGGCCGTAATCAACCTCCTGGACAACGCCATGAAATACTCGGCCGGCCGCAAGGAAATCGAGATCGAGCTCCGGGAAGGCGAAAACGTAGAAATCTTGGTCAGGGACCGGGGCATCGGCGTCTCGCCGGAGGATAAAGACAGGATTTTCGGCGCCTTCTATCGTGCCGAAAGCGCGGCCCGCCAAAATCCCGTGGGCGCGGGTTTGGGGTTGAAAATCGTCCGGCATATCATGGAAGCCCACGGGGGGGAGGTTCGAGTGGAAAGCGAAATCGGTGCGGGCAGCACGTTCTGCCTGGTCTTTCCTAAGCCATGAAAAACACCCTGCTGCTGATCGAAGACGATAAGGCCCTTCTCGAAACGACGGCCGCCTTCCTCGAGGGCGAAGGATTCAGGGTCTTGACCGCTTCCGACGGCGAAAAGGGACTGGCTCTGGCCAAGGGGGGAAAGGCGGACCTCGTCATTCTCGACATTATGCTTCCGGGATTGGGCGGGTTCGATCTCTGCCGCCGGCTCCGGTCCGGGGGATGCCAGATCCCGGTCATCATCCTCAGCGGAAAGAAAAAGGAGGAGGCGGATAAGGTCCTGGGGCTCGAAATCGGAGCCGATGACTACGTGGTCAAGCCTTTCGGGCAGCGCGAGCTTCTGGCGCGCATCCAAGCCGTCCTGCGCCGCGTGCTGCGCCCGACACCGAGCGTCGAGGAGATCGCCTTCGGCGACGCCCGCGTCGATTTCAAGAAAAAGACCGCCTTCAAGGCCGGAAAATCATTGGAGCTGACGCCCAAGGAGTTCGGACTCCTGAAGCTGTTCGCCGAGCACGAGGGCGAGGTCGTCAGCCGGGAGATGATCCTCAACGAGGTCTGGGGCTATGAGAAATTTCCCACAACCCGCACCGTTGACACATTCATCCACAGCCTCCGCGGCAAGATCGAAAAGGATCCCGCCCATCCCGTCCACCTTCTGACGGTCCCCTGGATGGGTTACCGGTTCAAGAAATAGAATTACTCGACTTCCTTGGTGCCGCGGTTTGAATTCTCCTAGACGCTGTGGTAGCGTCAATTTCCGTGGAGGCGACGAGAGGGAAATCAGGCCAAGGACTGCGACGGGCGTGGATCCCCGCGGCCGGGGCGGCTGCGGGAATTGCGGCCGCGGCGATCCTCTTCCTGCGGGCGCGAAGGCCCGACGTGCTGTCGTCGGGCTCGATCCAGTTGGCCCTGAGCGTTCTCTCCGTTCTTGTCTTCCTCCTCCTTCTTCTTTCGAGCCTGAAGCGGGAAAAGGAAGGAGCGGGATTCAGGCTCAATTTTTTGGATCTTTTCTACTCGGCTTCGGTGGTGGTCGCCCTCGCATCGTTCCTCGCCTCCTCGCGCGCCCGGGAAAATTTCCTCCAGCCTCACATGGCGGTGACGGCCTTCGGGGTTTATCTCCTGGTCCGGATGAACCGGAGGCGGCTTGGCGGGAGGACCGCCGTGCGCCTCGCGGGCGCCCTGGCAGCTCTCGCCGGCCTGGTCGCCGTCCACGGCCTGGCCCAGCTTGCGGTCGGACGGGAAATGCGGGGGTTTTTTTTCAACGTCAACCACTTCGCCGTGTTCCTGGCCATGGCCGCTCCCGCGGCCTGGGCCGCGGCGCGGGCGGCGAGAAGCGGCTTCCTCAGAGTATCTGGATACGGCTTCGTCGCGCTCGTTCTCGCCGCCGTCGGGCTTTCGCGCTGCCGAACGAGTTATGCTGCTATTCTTCTCGTCGCCGGTTTCACGCTCCTTGGGGCGCGCCTCGGGCGCCGGACCGCGTCCGTCGGGCCCGAGACGCGGCCCCGCGCCTCCGCCGTTCGCGGCGCGCTCCTCTTCGGCGCGGCCGTCCTGGCCGTCGTCGCCGCGCTGGCCGTCTCGTTCAAACCGCTTTCGGCCGCCGGACGCGTCCTGATCTGGAAGGTCGGGCTCAGGACGGCTCTCTCCCATCCAGTGGCCGGCATCGGCTACGGGAACTTCCCCGCCGTATACGGACGCGAGCAGGGACGGTATTTCGAGGAGGGAAGAGGGACGCCGACCGAACGGCTTTCGGCCGACTCGAGGCCCTACGCCTTCAACGACTATCTCGAATCCTTCATGGAGACGGGCTTCGCCGGACTTCTCGTCCTGCTCCCGCTGTGGAGCCTCATTCTCATGACGGTCGGGCGGGCGCTCCATCGCCCGGAACTCACTCCCCCAGGCCGGCCGCTCGATCCGGAGAAGATCCTCATGTCCGGGGCGGCGGGATCCGTCCTGGCCTACATGGTCATCTCCGTCTCTTATTATCCGGGCCGCATTCTGCCGCTGGCCCTATTGTTCGCGGGGCTTTTGGGCTGGATCGCCGATGACGGACGCGCCGTTCCCGCGAAAGCCGTAGGAGCCGGCCGCACTTACGCGGCGGTCTTCGCCGCCGCCGCCCTGATCGCGGCCTTAGCCCTGTTCCCTACGGCATGGAAACGTTACGGGGCCGAACGGGTCTGGTCGAAGGCCATCGGCCATGACCGCGCCGGGCGGACCGGCGAAGCCGCGGCCCTCTCCCGGGCCGCCTATCCGCGCCTGAAGCATAATGCGGATTTCATCGACTTCCATGCCGGCGTCATGCTCAAGGCGGGGGAAGCGGCGGAGGCCGCGGTGGTCCTGGAGAAGGCGAAAGAGTTCTCGTCCAACCCCCGGCTTTCGGAGAAGCTCGCGGCCGCTCGTCTCGAGCTCGGCCGCCTCGACGGCGCCCTGGAAAGCGGCCGGGAAGCGGCGGCCGCCCTGCCCTGGCGGCTGACATCGAAGTCCATCCTGACGGATATCCACATGCGGCGGGGAGATTTTGAAGAGGCGCTTCGCTGCGCCCGGCTTGTTCTCGAAACTCCGATGAAGATCCGGACGGAGGAGGGCGAGGCTCTCAAGGCAAAAGCTTTCGATACGTGGGAGCGGTGCGGGCCGGGTCCGGGCGGATTCGGGTCGCCGCTTCTCGATACGGTCGCCGGTCTCCCGGCGGAATACCGTGGTGGTGCGCTCGGCGCGCTTCAGGCCATGGGCGCGGGCCGGGCGGCGCGTTTTCTTGAGGCGATCCGTGGCGAAGACGCCGAGGGGCGGGCGGACCTCTCATTTCTCCTGGCGAACATGCCGGACCGCGACGTCTTCGGCATCGACGTCGACGACCTCGCGGAGAACGTGCGCCTGGCCCGGCTCGCGCGCCGGACGGTCCCGCTGGCCGCAAATGTTCCGGACGAGATTTTCCTCGAATACGTCCTGCCCTATGCCGCGGCCGACGAGCGGCGCGAGCCCTGGCGCCGGGATTTTTACGAAAGGTTCCGCGAGGCGGCGGCCGCGAGTCCGTCGGTCGAAGAAGCCTTGGTGCGCCTCAACCGGGACGTGTTCATGACGTTCCGCCTCGGCTTCTTCGAGCGGGACTCGAGGCGTCCCCCCCTGAGCACGTCCCAATCCGTCGAGAGCGGCCTGGTTTCCTGCGCGGAAGCGGCGGTCATGCTCGTCTATGCCTGCCGGGCGGCGGGCCTCCCGGCCCGGATGGTGATTCTTCGTCGCTGGCCGCGGTTCAATTTCGGGCATGTCTGGATTGAAATCTGGGAGAAGGGGCGCTGGATCCACCTCTCCGCCTACGATCCGGCCCAACCCGGCCAGACCTGGATCCGCTCCATGGCCTGGAGGGAATTGCCGCCGGGCTCGCGGGGATTCATATTCGCCGTGCGATTCAAAAGGAACGGCATCCCACAGCTTGCGGGCAGGGACGTCAATGCCGAGGACGTCACGGAGCGCTACCTGAAAAAATGAACGCTGATCGCAGCACTCTCCGCGCCGCGGCACCGCTCCTTCCGGCCGTCTTAGGAGCGTGGTGGATCTGGGCGATCCTGGCCGTGCCGGACCATCGGCTCGTCCTCGACCGCCGGGTTGACTTGCCACCGCTGGGGCCGGGCATTGCCGCCGGTGTTTTTTTCATTGCCGCGCCCCTCGTTGTCCTGGCGGCGCTTGGGCCGGGGAGAAGGGGGCGGCGCGGCGCCGTCGTGTGGGTCGCGGCCGGAGTAGCGTTTTCCGCCGCCCTGATCGTGAACGCAATAAAATGCCTCAAGCTTCACGATCCCATTCTTTCTTATGCCACGTCCGGGATGGCGGTCGCGGGAGCCCTCCTCGCCGCGGCCGATTTGTTTGTTGCCGGCAGGCATACAGGAGCCCGTTCCAAAGGAGCCTCTGGGCGTTCCTCCTTTCTGATTGCCCGGGCGCTTGCCGCGGCGACCTCAGTCGCAGCCGTCGGGATTGGGCTTGTCCTGATCCTGGCCTTCATCCCCTGGTCATTGTTCGGCGATATTCCGAAGAGGTGGAATTACCACTCGTTCGGCCCTCCCCTGCGCTCAATCCTTTACGCCGACCTCGCGGGCTATCGGTTCCGCTCCGGGGAAGGGAATGTGCGGCGCAGCTTCCGCGGCATCAGGCTCGAGGGAGCGAATCTGCGGGATTCCGTATTTCGAGGCGTGGATTTCCGGGGCGCGCGCATGTGGCGGGTTCGGATGGAAAGGGCGGATTTCGAGGGCGCCGACCTCGCGGGCGCCCTCTTTGCCGAGGGGAAACTGAGCTTCGTCAATTTCAGGAACGCCGATCTCTCCGGGGTCCGCTTCGGCGGTGCTTACTGCATGGGAGGCGACTTCCGGGGCGCCGTCCTTAGGGGATCGAACCCTTTTTTCCTCTTCTACGCCGACTGCAGGGGAGCGGACTTCACGAAGGCGAAGATGGCCGCATCCCAGCTCTTCGGCTCCGACCTGCGCGGCGCTGTTTTCAGGAACGCCGACTTCACCGCGGCACTGCTGATCCGGGTGCGGCTCGACGATGCCGACCTTACGGGCGCCGTTCTGGTCAGGGCGGACATGGACAAGGCCGTGCTGCGCGGAGCCGTCCTCAACGGCGCCGACCTTTCCGGAACCCTCCGCTTGCAGCCCTGGTAAAATAGAATGATAAAAATTCCTTTTCAGCCGAACCGCTTTGCTGACGCGTTATTGCCTTGGTCGTCCCATCCAACCATCGTGATGGAGTATCAATAAGAGCTCAGGAGGGGTCAAGGAGGGCTTGAGCATGGGGATGGGCGACCCGGAGGGCGTCAGGGGTGCCCGATGCGGCGGAATTCGTCCGGACCTCTCTCCTCTTTGAAAAAACTCACACACCATATTCGGCCGGGGGATCGGGATAAAACCCGGCCGGAGGGTCGATCTCCCAAAGGAGCTCCTGAAAAGCGGCTCGAGGCGGAGGGGGGCGTTCGGCCACAAAGGTCAGTTTCAGGTGCTCGATGATCCTGTCGACGACAACGTGCTCCGTGAGGAAGGCGACGACGCGCATTGCGCCGTCGCAACAGGGCCAGACAAGGAGAAACCACTGTGCTTCCAGGAGAGAAGCCGCCAGGCCCGCTCCGGGCTAAAAAACTCCTTGCGGACAAGAGTGGCCAGGACCTCCCGACTGAAAACTTTCCCTAGCCGTGAGTCGTCCAGCCGCGGTATCTTATAGAAAACGCCCGCCTTGTCCACTCCGCCCTCGGTCACGAGAAAAAGCAGAAACAATCTACTTCTTTAGCAGCTTACAGCTTTGCTGAAGCGCACTTTTACTGATGGAATAAATTTCCCCGGTTTTTAGCTGGGCATTTATTGCATATACACGCGGCTTGAATAGGAATTCTTCCAACCTGATATTCTCTGATTTTTCCTCAGGAGTCAGTGATTCATCAGAACGGATGCCGGCTACGT
>Ga0068714_10001244_pt1 | contig 38819 bp, 34 predicted proteins | sample MTBNYHSulfiMetaG_FD_62988 | JGI IMG/M metagenome (GOLD analysis project Ga0068714, IMG submission 62988) | Enrichment culture microbial communities from rom New York Harbor, USA that are MTBE-degrading - MTBE-NYH (New York Harbor Sulfidogenic)... | ecosystem: Environmental > Aquatic > Marine >... | reverse complement strand
CCCCCCCCTCTCCCTGTCCCTCTCCCTGAGGGAGAGGGGACCCTCCGTTAGGATTAGCAATTTGGAGATTGCATCCCAGCGCAATGAAATCCAGGCGTGGGTATTCAGAAGGCGCCACGCTACTCCACCTTACCCTGCCCCAACACCTCGAAACTGCGGCTCGGGTGGCTGCCCAGGGACGTTCGCATGTCCATAAAAATGTTTTATTCGCATGGCGAATAATTTTGAATTTACACCATTGACACCTTTTTGGCGCGTGCCCAATATCGCGTTTTCGCCACGCAGAACCGGTCTTTTCCCCGCAAGGCCGGGGCACTGTTTCCATGTTCGCGGGAAGGGTCGTTCAATGCGTATCAAATCCGGCATTATTCTTAGCGCCTTCCTTGCGGCACTGGCCACCACGGCAGTGGCCGAAGAGAAGGTTGTTCATGTCTACAACTGGTCCGATTACATCGCCGTCGACACCCTGGCCAACTTCGAGGCCAGCACTGGCATAAAGGTCGTTTATGACGTCTACGACTCCAACGAGGTACTGGAGGCGAAGATCCTGGCCGGCGGCAGCGGCTATGACGTGGTCTTCCCTACCGCCCAGCCCTTCGCCCAGCGGCAGATCAGCTCGGGCCTGTACCAGAAGCTCGACCGGGCGAAGCTGCCCAACTATGCCAACATCGACCCGGCCATCCTCAAGCCGCTGCAGACTCCCGACCCGGGCAACCAGTATGCGGCCCCCTACATGTGGGGCACCAGCGGGATCGGCTATAACGTCGACAAGGTGAAGGAGCGCCTCGGCGAGGTGCCGGCCGACACCTGGGGACTGATCTTCGATCCGGAAAAGGCCGCCAGGCTGGCCGACTGCGGCATTACCGTGATGGACGATGAGATGGAGGCGCTGAGCGCCGCCCTGCTCTACCTGGGCAAGGACCCGAACACCACCGACCCCAAGGACTTCGATGCCGCAGCGGCCCTGTTCCAGAAGGTGCGCCCCTACATCAAGTACTTCCACTCCTCACAGCAGATCAACGACCTGGCCAATGGTGACGTGTGCGTCTCCCACGGCTACTCCGGCGACATGCTGCAGGCCCGCGACCGCGCCAGCGAAGCCGACAACGGCGTCAACATCGCCTACACCGTGCCGAAGGAAGGCGCGGTGCTGTGGATCGACCTGATGATGATCCCCTCCGATGCGCCGCACCCGGGCAATGCCCACGCCTTCATCAACTACCTGATGGAGCCGAAGGTCATCGCCGCGATCAGCAACGAGGTGGCTTACGCCAACGCCAACCGTGCCGCCACCGAACTGGTCGACGAGTCGGTGCGCAACGACCCCGGTGTCTACCCCTCGGAGGAGACCAAGCAGCGACTGGTCACCATCCAGGTGGTGCCGAGCAAGGTGCAGCGCACCAAGGTCCGCACCTGGACCCGGATCAAGACCGGCAAGTAGGCGCCGACGTAAATGCTCGCCCCACCCGCAAACAAAGCCCAGACAGGGTATGGCGGTGCCGGGCACGCTGTGAATACGTCCCTGTACGCTCGACAGCCGCCTCCCTGCGGCTGACGGCCCGGCACCACCATACCCTGTCCGGGCCTTAAGTACGTACAGGGGGCGAGCAGTTACGCGCCGACGTCGAAAAGGCGCGTCCCGGTACACGCCGGGGCGCGCTTTTTATTGTCACTTTCGAATAGAATCCCGCAGATGGCCCAGACAGACCCGACCCAGTCCAAATTCGAGCCCTGGCTCGACCCCACGGCGAAACCCTTCGTGCGCATCGACAACGTCACCAAGGTGTTCGGCAACACCTACGCGGTGGACGGCGTTTCGCTGGATATCTACCAGGGCGAGTTTTTCTGCCTGCTGGGCGGTTCCGGCTGCGGCAAGAGCACCCTGCTGCGCATGCTGGCCGGTCTCGAGCGCCCTACCTCCGGGCGCATCCTCATCGACGGCGCCGACATGACCCACACCCCGCCCTACGAGCGGCCGGTGAACATGATGTTCCAGTCCTACGCGCTGTTCCCGCACATGAGCGTGGAGCAGAACGTGGCCTTCGGCCTGAAGCAGGAGCGCCTCGGCCGCGGCGAGATCCGCGACCGGGTCGCCGAGCTACTGGAGCTGGTGCAGATGTCGGCCTACGCCAAACGCAAGCCCGATCAGCTCTCCGGCGGACAGCGCCAGCGCGTCGCCTGGTCCGCTCCCTGGCGCGCCATCCCAAGCTGCTGCTGCTCGACGAGCCGCTGGCGGCGCTGGACAGCAAGCTGCGCGCCCGCACCCAGTTCGAACTGATGAACATCCAGGAGAAGGTCGGCACCACCTTCATCATGGTCACCCACGACCAGGAGGAGGCGATGACCGTCTCCAGCCGCATGGCGGTGATGGACAGCGGCACCATCGTCCAGGTCGGCACCCCGCTCGGGGTCTACGAATACCCGGTCAACCGCTACGTCGCGGAGTTCATCGGCGCAGTGAACATCCTCGAGGGGCGGGTGGTGGAACGCCGTGCCGAAGGCCTGTTGATCCACGCCCCGCGCGAGGGGATCGACCTGCTGATCGAGCACAGCCAGCTGCTGCCCGATGGCACGCCGGTGAACGTCGCGCTGCGCCCGGAAAAACTGCTGGTCACCGAACAACCCCCGGCCGACGGCCTGAATTTTGTCCGCGGCGTGGTCAGCGAGTTCGCCTACCTCGGCGATATCTCCATCTACCACGTCAGGCTTCCCGGCGGGCAGGAGGTGCGGGTGCAGCTCACCAACCGCAAGCGCCTGACCGAAAGCCCGCTCACCTGGGACCAGGAGGTCTGCCTCACCTGGCTGCCCGGCAGCGGCGTGGTGCTCCCGGCATGAGGCAGCGCCTCGCCCAGCGCATCAGCGGAGCGCTCAGCGGCCGCCTCGGCCGCCGCCTGGTGATCGCCACCCCCTACCTGTGGATGCTGCTGTTTTTCCTGCTCCCCTTTGTCATCGTGCTGAAGATCAGCCTCGCCGAAAGCGTCCTCGGCCGTCCGCCCTATACCCCGCTGTGGGAGTACCTGGCCGACGGTCAGGTGCAGCTCAAGCTGCACCTGAGCAATTACACCTTCCTCTGGGAAGATCCACTCTACCTGAGCGCCTACCTCAATTCGGTGAAGATCGCCGCTGTCTCCACCCTGCTCTGCCTGCTCATCGGCTACCCGATGGCCTACGCCATCGCCCGCAGCAGCCACACCCAGCGTACCGTGCTGCTGATGCTGATCATCCTGCCGTTCTGGACCAGTTTCCTGATCCGGGTCTATGCCTGGATCGGTATCCTCAAGAGCAACGGCCTGCTCAACAACCTGCTGCTCTGGCTCGGCCTCATCGACCAGCCGCTCTCGCTGCTGCACACCGACACCGCGGTCTATATCGGCATCGTCTACTCCTACCTGCCGTTCATGGTGCTGCCGCTCTACGCCAACCTGTCGAAGATGGACCTGACCCTGCTCGAAGCGGCGGCGGACCTCGGCTGCCGGCCGTGGAAGGCGTTCTTCACCGTCACCCTGCCGCTCTCGCTGCCGGGAATCATCGCCGGCTCGATGCTGGTGTTCATCCCCGCGGTCGGCGAGTTCGTCATCCCCGACCTGCTCGGCGGACCCGATACGCTGATGATCGGCAAGGTGCTGTGGACCGAATTTTTCTCCAACCGCGACTGGCCGGTGGCCTCGGCGGTGGCGGTGGTGATGCTGGTGCTGCTGGTGGTACCGCTGGCGCTGTTCCAGCGCTATGAGGAGCGCTCGGCGCGGGAGCTGCGCGGATGAACGGCCGACGTCCCTACCTGCTCTTTTCCACGCTGGCCTTCGGCTATGCGTTTCTCTACATCCCGATCATCCTGCTGATCATCTATTCGTTTAACGCCTCGCGCCTGGTCACCGTGTGGGGAGGCTTCTCCACCAAATGGTACGGCGAGCTGCTGCAGAACGATCAGCTGCTCTCCGCCGCCTGGCTAAGCCTGCGCGTGGCCGCGCTCAACGCCACCCTGGCGGTGGCGATCGGCACCCTCGCCGCAGTGACGCTGGTGCGCCTCGGCCGCTTCCGTGGCCGCACCCTCTTCTCCGCACTCATCAGCGCGCCACTGGTGATGCCCGACGTGCTGCTCGGCCTCGCCTCGCTGCTGCTGTTCGTTGCCATGGATCAGATGCTGGGCTGGCCATCGGGACGCGGCTTCACCACCATCACCATCGCCCACGTCACCTTCAGCGCCGCCTACGTCACCGTGGTTATGCAGTCGCGCCTGTCGCAGATGGACATCTCGATCGAAGAGGCCGCGATGGATCTCGGTGCGCGCCCCTGGAAGGTCTTCCTCCTCATCACCCTGCCGATCATCGCCCCCGCACTGCTCGCCGGCTGGCTGCTCGCCTTCACCCTCTCACTCGACGACCTGGTGATCGCCAGCTTCACCGCCGGCCCCGGCTCCACCACCCTGCCGATGGTGGTCTACTCCAGCGTGCGCCTCGGCGTCAGCCCGCAGATCAACGCGCTCGCCACCCTGATCGTCGCCATCGTCACCGTCAGTATCGTGATCGCTGGCATCCTGATGCACCGCCGGGAGCGGCGGCTGAGGGAACTGCGTAATTAGAGGCGACTGGAGTGAAATGGAAATCAACCGCGGACATGGCCGCGGAACCCCTGAAATGGTGCCTGGATGCAGTGAGGCGAAATCCGTCCCAGGGGAATGAAGCAAAACGCGCACTGTCTAGCACATCAACGCATAGAATCTGTATAGCTTCGATCAGCGGGCGCACCTGCCACTCTGCCATGCAGCTATCATCCATGGCGGCTTGTAGGTAATTTCTTACATGCGTTTCGGATATTTCCCTACAGCCATGTTGGGCAGATAACTGAGAAAACGCTCGGCACACAGTGCAAACCGACTGTGTGCCTCTGAGAAATATTCTTTTTTACCAGAATGTTGTGGAATATATCCCAATTGATATCAGATGATCGTGGGTCGGGGTTTTGCTTAGGATTTTGTTCGGGATTTTGACAGGGAATGAGTGATTGTCTGTCGGTGGAATCCGTATCACATCTATGGACATCCGAGGGTCAGTGGAATATACATAGGCAAAAGATGTGGAATAGACAGAGTCTGTCTATCTCGATATTGACAGAAAGTGGCTATATCACGTTAGCTTATAAAAACGGAGAGTCTGCCCTTGGCGCGACAACTTCAACCAAACGATGAGGTCTACATTCCGTCCTCACTGCTGCCGGAAGAAGATAATTACCCGTTCGCGATACACAGGACGAGGGTAATAGAAGTCAATGAAGGCCGAAAGATAAAGGTCAATCGGCGGAATGGAGAGGTTTCAGATTGGTTGGCCAGCTCTAAGGCTCATAAATTAGTTGGCATTGCCATAATATGCATAGGCGATTTTTCTACCGAAGATACTTTGTTAAACCCATTGTCAAAGAGCATTTTGCAGTATTGTCGGCTACTTATCGAAGATGACGCGATCTCAATGATCAGGATTCGCGCTATAGCCGAGCTGTCAGAATGGTGGCGAATCAACAATGCTGCGTACAGTCATATCATCTTTATAGGTCATGGCTCACAAGATGGAATTAACTTCGGGGTTGGCGGGACCAGGCATGCAGAAGATTTCAAAAGGAGGCTGGTTTCAAGAGGGATAGAAAAGAAGGTCTTTATTTCACTGTGTTGTGATACCGGAAATGAGCCTTTCGTTAAGGAGTTTTCGAAACTTGGATTTTGTTCCTATTTAATAGCTCCAGCGGCTAAGCTACACGGAGCTCTAGCGTCACAGTTTACGCAAACCTTCTTGGCATGGACGCTCCTTAACGGAAAAACGACCGGCGTTGCCTTCAAGGCAGCAATCAACGCGGTTCCGGCAAAACACGAATTCAAGCTTTGGCAAAGTGGCAAGCTTAAAGCAGGTTAAGCTAACACGGCGCTTCAGCCGACGTCAGGCCGCGATGCGGCCTTCCTCGGCTGACCTTGGCCGTTAGCTGTAGAAAAAGTCCAGAAGGAGGCTGAAGATGACCAAAAGTGATGTTTACGCCGAATGGGAAAAACTCTGTGAAGAGCATGAAAAAGCACGTGAGGCCTATTTCAAAGCCTTTGCTAGCGTTAATCAAAAATTTGCCGCTATCGGTCAAGGGGTATCGAGCGAAAACCCCAATGAAAATGAGTTGTCCGAGTTCGAAGAAACATGGTCGGCATGGGAAGACGTTAAAAAACGTATGGATCAATTTGTGAAAGAAAATGCATGACAAGCTTCTTCCGGATCAACAGCTAACCATGCGCTCCACCCGACCGCTCACCGCTCCGCGGCTCGCGCCGGGTGAGCTTTGCCGTTAGCGAGAAAGGGATATTACGTTTGATGTCAAAGAATAAAGCGCAGCATTACCTTTCTGCCTTCTATCTGTACAACTTCACAAACGAAAGGCAGCGAGCCGAAAATGGTGGGCGGAAGCGGCGAAAGACGAATGTCTTTCATTATGACCTGAGAAAAGGAGAGATCAAAGAGCGTCCTATTGAGAAAATCGCGACTGAATCATACCTGCTCTCATATACAGACAATGATGGAAATCTAGATCATTCAGTTGATGATCGCCTAAAACTGGTCGAAACGTGCGCCGCGAATGCCTTTGAGGAATTAAACAAACTCTATCAGCATATTTCTAAGCATAAGCCTCGCGCTGTTAAGTTGTCGAACGATGTCATCGAAGGTGTTATTGATTTACTGGTCTGGCAGATAGTCCGCCACCCAGGCTTGATTGCAGAATTTGAAGAAGAGTGTGATTCGTATCTGACAGAGAAAGGCTTTGAACATTATAGCTCCAAGCGGATGGCGCTAGATGTGGTGGAGAGCATTATTGATGAGCAGGAATCAAGCATAAGGGAACAGTTCGACACAAAAAACAAGACTATCATTTGTACGACTAACGAACATAGCCAGTTTATTACTACCGACAAGCCATTTGTTCGGTTCAATAAAGATCGAAATAACGGCATAGGAGTTGAAGGCACGGAGATGTACTTTCCTCTTGCGAGCAATATGCTCCTATTAATGTACGGCAATGGCGAAGAAAAGAAATTTGTTTTAAACAATGATCGGTCTAAATTGCGAGCACTCAACATTTACCTGGCTAAACATGCGGAAAGATATTTGGTTGCGAAAGATGACACTTATTTAGCAAGAATCCACAAGGGTATCGCTAACAAACCGCTGCACAAGGACAAAATTACTCGCTAGCGCTCGCAATTTTTCCTGTGAGCGGTGGCGTTGGCTAGGAAATCGAAAAATGGTAGCTGAGTCAGATCATCCATGTTTTCTTCCGCCAGCAGACAAAAACGTTAAGCTCTGGCGATACATGGATTTCACAAAATATGTGTCGTTGCTGGCCGAAGAACACATGTTCTTTTCTAGGGCGGATAAATTTGATGACCCCTACGAGGGGGCAACGTCTCACGCCAATGAGCCTTTGCGTAAGATCGCATATGGTGATACTTCAATTCCTGAAGAAGCATTTAGGCAAGCATCAAAATTTAACGAGTGGGCCAGGCAGTGGGTTTATATAAGCTGTTGGCACATGAATGAACATGAATCTGCCGCAATGTGGAAGCTGTATGCAAAGACAGACGAGGCTGTGGCAGTACAGACAACATATGCAAAGTTGTTTGAGGCCCTGCCAAATAATACTTATTTGGGCTTGGTCAATTACATCGATTATGAGAAAGATTGGTTACCAGAGGGTAATGGGTTTTGGCCCTATGTTCACAAGAGACTGTCATTTAAGCACGAGCAGGAAGTGCGTGGGGTAATTCTAGATATCCCGCTGACCGACAGCGGAAGTATTGGTCTACAAGCAAACAACTCGGAATCAGGTAGACGTGTGCCGGTCACGATCGATAACCTGATTGAGGCAGTGTATATATCACCAACGGCCCCGGCATGGTTTGCCGAACTGGTTCGCTCTATTACAACTAAATACGGGCACACTTATGATGTGCAACAATCGTCACTGGCGAAAGAACCAGTCTTTTGACTGCATGATAGCTAACCAGCCACTCCACCCGACCAAAAACCGCGATGCGGTTTTCGTCGGGTGAGTTTGTCGTTATGCCGGAAAGCATTACCACCAAACATACCTTTCAAGTGTAAGTTAAGGATTAATATGAATATACAGATAACATGCCCTAGCTGTGACGTTTTCAATAAAATAGATGATGAAATATGTTGGAAGTGCGGTCGACCCATCACACAAGAGGAAAGAGATGCCGCTGTTAATGACGCAGAAGCAAAGCAGTTATTGGCTGGCAAATTAGTAAACCCTGAACCAGAGGAAATCAAGGCGTTACTAGAGCAAGCAAGACAATCTGGGCAATGGGAAGCTGTACCAGAAGCAGTGTTACGGAAAGCGGCCAACGGAGTAATACTTACAACCTCATTTAATGTGGCTGGCCATGACGTCGCAGAAGAAATAGAAATCATAACTGCTGAAATTGTTTACGGTGTAAATATATTCAAGGATATTTTTGCAGGAGTAAGAGACTTTGTTGGTGGTAGAAGTTCTGCGTTACAAAAGGTTTTAAGAGACGCACGAAAGGTAGTGCTATCCGAACTTCGAAAGGAGGCGCTAACCATAGGCGCAGATGCGGTGATTGCAGTTGATTTAGATTATCAAGAAATATCAGGTGGGGGGAAGTCTGGACTAATCATGCTTGTTGCTTCAGGTACTGGTGTGAAAATCACTAAAGCATAACGGCACTCCAGGTGACCCGCTACCGCGGCGCTCCTATCGTAGCACTGCGGCAGTAGTCACCTGAGTTTGGTCGTTAGCCTAATCAAAAGGAGTCGTTCCTGATGGAGAAAGCACCAAAATTCTTCATCCCTGAAGTAGCTACGGAACAACAAGAGGATATGATCGCGCAGTTGGCCGAATTTGCCGGAGTCAAAGTACCTCCAATCAATAAGCGCATATACTCAGTCACCTTCAATCATGACGGTGAGGAATGGGTTGCTACGGTAGGAGAAAAACTACACGGCATGAAGCCTGAATTTGATCGGAAAGGTAGGCAATTAGCCAAGTATGAACGGTCATTGTCAGATCCTGCTGTTGTCTTTGCCATTTTCACAGGGGCACCATATTTGGTTGTCACAAACCATAGGATTGCAGGCGAGGTGGGCTCCGAATGGGAAAATCCATTTTTTGCGGCGCAACCAAGTTCGGTCGTGTTGTTTTCAGAATGAAAAAAAACGGCTAACACAACGCTCAAATGGACGCCAATTCCGCTGCGCTCCATTGGTGCCATTTAGCTCGGCAAACAAACAAGACACCCACCTTTAAGAACAGCGCCTAATCACCACCGGCTTGCATGACGAACATCATCGAGGCAGGAAGGAAATAGGCTCTTTCAGAGGGGCTGAGCCGAACGGAAGTGACTGGTCGAGGATTTTGCCTTCTTCAGGCAAAGGATATCCCTCAGGCCTGGCCTGATGGTGTGAAGTCTGGATTGATTTAACTCAGGTCAACAGTTCGCGGCATGCCGCCATGTTTGGCGTTCGCCGATAGCCCAGCGATTCGCAAGCTGTCTTGAGTTTGTAGGCAGAGCCTACCAGCCCCTATGGACATCCGGGGGTCAGTGGAATATACATAGGCGATTGATGGGGGAATAGGCAGGATCTGTCTATCTCGATATTGACAGAAGCTGGGCCATATCACGTTAGGAACTCATATGAGAAGTATTCTGCCAATACTATTAATGCTGCTTTCAACAGTCGCGAACGCGATGGAAGACAATGAAAAGCGATGTTTAAGAAATGCATTTGATGACTGGTCTGAAGCATTTGTTTTGTACTGGGAGCAAATCGGGATTGAGCTTAAGAAAGCAAATCCTGATATTTATTCAGAATTTCAGTACTTAATCCAGGAGCAAAAAAACAATAATAGACTCGCACAGATCACATTAGACTATCTTCTCGATAAGCATCCAGAGGAGCTAAGGCTCTCAGGAAAAGTACATGAACTTGCTCCTGGTTATTTAAATTACCACCAGAAAATCCATAGAGAACTTCGTAATATTAGCGAATTTGATCGCTTGTTTTTAGAGAACCAGAGCTACTCTCATAACATCAAGAATCCTGATTTCAATAGGCTAGAAAATGTAAGTCAATTGATGGCGGATATACGAAGCACTCCCAGCGTCACTCTATTGAGCAAAGAAGTCATTAAGAAGGGAGATGTTCTGATAAGCGAGTTAAATTGTAGTTCCTACACACGCCCTGAGGTAGTCCGTCAACAAAAATGACTACTTTGCCAGCTCAGCCACATGCAGACACACCACAAGGAAGAGCTCCACCTTTACCCTTTACGCTACGCTAATACAAAATCAGCTCCATGTTGACGCAACTGAACACGGCGTTAGCCATCAAGTCGAAAAGGATCACGACATCCATGAATGACGAAGTTCGATTGGCTCCCCCTGGCGCCGGCCTACCACCCCTGGAGCTTTGGGCTTCCAAGATTGGGTTCGGCATTCTGCGAAACACCCTCAGCCGACGCCGTATTGAAGATTGGTTACGTAACGAAACCAGCTGGGTGTTGGCCATCTCGGGAGCGCTGTCTCCGGAACAGATGAAACGAGAGGTACTAATTCCGAGACTCACAGGACTAGAGGACAGTAGCAGAAATTGGTCAGCCGCTATGGTTCTGCAACATCTGGTAATCGTAGATACCGGAATTGGCGAACTTATCGGCGCTTTGACGCAAGACAAGACCTTCAAGCAAGAGGTTCGGATCGCTGATGTCAAACCGACACCCGATGCAGGTCGTGAACAGTTGGAACTGCTAGACAACGCTCTTCAAACCTACTTGGACCGAGTAGCGAGTGTCCAGAACTTACGCACTGTAGGTCGCCATGTACACCCTTGGTTCGGTCCATTGGATGGACATGGGTGGCACGCTTTGACGGCTCTGCATACGATGATTCACCGTCGCCAGCTCGGCGCTATCGCGAAAATGTGCAGCGAGCGCCCACGCACAAGCAACAAACCAGACACCCACTCTTAAAAACAGCCCTGTGTTGGATGTTTAAAGCTTGCGCCGCACCTCGACGATGTTGGGCAGCTGGTTGATGCGGCTGAGCACGCGGCTGAGCTGATCGATATCGGCCACTTCCAGTGTCAGGTCGATGCGTGCGCTGTGGCTCTTCTTGTCAGACAGGGTATTGGTGGCGAGGATGTTGATCTTCTCGTTGGCCAGCACCGAATAGATGTCGATCAGCAGCCCCTGGCGGTCGATCGCCTCGATCTCGATATCCGCCGGATAGGTGCTGCTATCGTCCATGCCGCCCCACTCCACCTCGATCAGGCGCACCCGCTTGCTCTCGGGCAGGTTGAGCACGTTCTTGCAGTCGCGCCGATGGATGCTGACCCCGCGCCCCTGGGTGATGAAGCCGATGATCGGATCGCCGGGCGCCGGCTTGCAGCAGCGCGCCAGGTTGGTCAGCAGGTTGCCGACGCCCCGGATCTGGATATCGCCGCCGCTGACATGCCCCTTGCGCTTGCGTTCCGTTTTGGCCACCGGTTCGGGCCTGGCCTCCGGCGCCGTCAGCTTGTGCACGGCAAGGGCGATCTGCGACGGATTGATATCGCCGCGGCCGATGGCAATGAGCATCTCGTCGACGCCCTGCAGGCGGAAGTGCTCGCACAGTTTGTCGTGGCCGAGGCGCGGCACGCCGAGGCGGTGCAGTTCGCGCTCCAGCAGGTTCCTGCCGTCGGCCAGGTTCTGCTGCTGGTCCTGCTGCTTGAACCAGGCACGCGCCTTGGAGCGGGCGCGCGAGGTCTTGAGATAGCCCAGGTGCGGGTTGAGCCAGTCGCGGCTCGGTCCGCCCTGTTTGGTAGTCAGTATTTCGACCTGCTCGCCGGACTTCAGCTCGTAGGTGAGCGGCACGATGCGGCCGTTGATCTTGGCGCCGCGGCAGCGGTTGCCCACCTCGGTGTGGACGTAATAGGCGAAATCGAGCGGTGTGGCGCCCTGCGGCAGGTCGAACACCTCACCGCTGGGGGTGAGCACATAGACCCGGTCCTGGAACACCTCGGACTTGAAGCGGTCGATGAAGTCGCCGGCATTGGCCTCCTCCTCTTTCCAGTCGAGCAAGGTGCGCAGCCAGGCAACCTTCTGCTCGAATGCCTTGTTCTGCTTGCCGCCCTCCTTGTAGCGCCAGTGCGCCGCCACGCCGAGCTCCGCGTGCTTGTCCATCTCCCAGGTGCGGATCTGCACCTCGAGGGTCTTGCCGCGCGGGCCGACCACGGCGGTGTGGATGGACTGGTAGTTGTTCTCCTTGGGGGTGGCGATGTAGTCGTCGAACTCCTTGGGGATGTGCGGCCACAGGCCGTGCACGGTGCCGAGCACGTGATAGCAGTCGGCCACCGAGTCGACCAGCACGCGCACCGCGCGCACATCGTAGAGGTCGTGGAAGCTCAGCCCCTTGCCCTTCATCTTCTTCCAGATGCTGTAGATGTGCTTGGGACGGCCCTTGATGTCCGCCTTGATCCCGGCCTTCTCGAGCTCCTTCTCCAGTATCGCGATCACCCGGTTGATGTACTCCTGGCGATCGACGCGGCGCTCGTCGAGGAACTTGGCCACCTGTTTGTAGGTGGCCGGGTCGAGATAGCGGAAGGAGAGGTCTTCGAGTTCCCACTTGATCTGCCAGATGCCGAGACGGTTAGCCAGCGGGGCGTAGATATCGAGGGTCTCGCGGGCGATGCGCCGGCGCTTCTCCGCGTCCAGGTGCTTGAGGGTGCGCATGTTGTGCAGCCGGTCGGCCAGCTTGATCAGCACCACCCGCACATCCTCGGCCATCGCCAGCAGCAGCTTGCGCAGGCTCTCGGCACGGATATTCTCCTTGCCGCCCTCGCCGGCAAAGCTCAGTTCGCCGATGCTGCTCATCTTGGTCACGCCATCGACCAGGTGTGCCACCGGGGCGCCGCACTGTTCGGCGATCTGCTGCAGGGTGACATCGGTGTCCTCGACCACATCGTGCAGCATCGCCGCGGCGATGCTCTCGTGGTCGAGACGCATCCCGGCGACGATGTCCGCCACCGCCATGGCGTGGGTCAGGTAGGGTTCGCCGGAGGCGCGGGTCTGCTCCAGATGGGCCCGGTCGGCGAGATCCAGCGCGGTGCGGATGAGCGCCAGCTCTTCCGGCTTGCGTCCCTCGGCAATGGAGGCCAGCCAGATCGATTTGGCGTCCTCCCGGTCATGGGAGGGCGAAGGGAGTTGGCTCTCTACGTAGACCATCGGCTCGTTGCTTCATCCACATTGCTGTCAGGGATAAGTCTAATCCCTGTCGCTGCGATTAACGACCCTGGCGTTTGCCCGGTCTCTGCCCCGCCCCACGTCCTGCCTTGCTCTTGCCGGGGCGCGGTGCCGCCGCGCCCTTGCGCGGCGGCGGCTGGCCGCTCTTTGCCGTGCCGCCGCTGCCGGGCTGCCAGCTCGGCACCAGGTGGCGCTTGCCGTTGCCGATGAGATCCTCGCGGCCCATGCGCCTGAGCGCCTCGCGCAGCAGCGGCCAGTTGTTCGGGTCGTGATAGCGCAGGAACGCCTTGTGCAGGCGGCGGCGCCGCTCCCCCTTGGGGCTCTCCACATCACCATCCCGGCGGCGCACCCGGCGCAGCGGGTTCTTGCCGCTGTGGTACATCGCCGAGGCGATGGCCATCGGCGAGGGCAGGAAGGTCTGCACCTGGTCGGGGCGGAAGTTGTTCTGCTTGAGCCACAGCGCCAGGTTGAGCATGTCCTCATCGGAGGTGCCCGGGTGGGCGGCGATGAAATAGGGAATGAGGTACTGCTCCTTGCCCGCCTCCTTCGAGTATTTCTCGAACATCAGCTTGAAGCGATCGTAGCTGCCGATCCCCGGTTTCATCATGTGGTTGAGCGGGCCGGACTCGGTGTGCTCCGGGGCGATCTTGAGATAGCCGCCGACGTGGTGGGTCACCAGTTCGCGCACATACTCGGGGGTGCGCACCGCCAGGTCGTAGCGCAGCCCCGAGGCGACGAACACGCGCTTGACCCCGGCAACGCTGCGCGCCCGCCGATAGAGGTGGATCAGCGGGGTCTGGTCGGTATTGAGATTCTTGCAGATATCCGGGAAGACGCAGGAGAGGCGACGACAGGCCGACTCGATCTTCTCCTCCTTGCAGTGCAGCCGCCACATGTTGGCGGTGGGGCCTCCGAGGTCGGAGATGTTGCCGCTGAAGCCGGGGGTCAGGTCGCGGATCGCCTCGATCTCGCGGATAATCGAATCCTCAGAGCGGTCCTGGATGATGCGCCCCTCGTGCTCGGTGATGGAGCAGAAGGTACAGCCGCCGAAGCAGCCGCGCATGATGTTGACCGAGAAACGGATCATCTCGTAGGCGGGAATGCGCGCATCGCCGTAGGCGGGGTGCGGCTTGCGGGTATAGGGCTGCTCGAACACCCGATCCAGCTCCCGGGTGGTGAGCGGGATCGGCGGCGGGTTGAGCCACACCTCGCGGTTGCCGTGGGCCTGCACCAGCGGGCGGGCGTTGCCCGGGTTGGTCTCCAGGTGAAAGACGCGCGAGGCATGGGCGTACATCACCGGGTCGTCCCGGACCTGCTCATAGGAGGGCAGGCGCACCACCACCTTGTCGCGCAGCTCGCGCGGCACCTCGCGGATGTTGTGCACCACCTGCTTCTGGCTGCAGCCCGGCTCCATGGCGTAAGGGTCCGGGTGGGCGATCAGCTCCCCCGGCTCGTCCAGCTCGCTGGAGTCGAGCTCCACCCAGTCGGAGGGGGTCTGCTTGAGGACGAAGGCGGTGCCGCGGATCTCGCGCATCTCCTGCAGTGTCCTGCCCGCGGCCAGGCCGTGGGCCAGTTCGACCAGCGCCCGCTCGGCGTTGCCGTAGAGCAGCATATCGGCCTTGGAGTCGATCAGCGTGGAGCGGCGCACCTTGTCCGACCAGTAGTCGTAGTGGGCGATACGGCGCAGGCTCGCCTCGATGCCGCCGATGATAATCGGCACATCCTTGAACGCCTCGCGGCAGCGCTGCGAGTAGACCACCACCGAACGGTCCGGGCGCCTGCCGCCCTCGCCGTTGGGCGAGTAGGCATCGTCGGAGCGCAGCTTGCGGTCGGCGGTGTAGCGGTTGACCATCGAGTCCATGTTGCCGGCGGTCACGCCGAAAAAGAGGTTGGGCCGGCCGAGGCGGCGGAAATCCTCGGCAGAGGTCCAGTCCGGCTGGGCGATGATGCCAACGCGAAAGCCCTGTGCCTCCAGCAGCCGGCCGATGACCGCCATGCCGAAGCTCGGGTGGTCCACGTAGGCGTCGCCGGTGACCAGGATGACGTCGCAGGAGTCCCAGCCGAGGCGCTCCATCTCCTCCCGGGACATGGGCAGCACGGGGCTCGGCAGAAAGCGTTTTGCCCAGTACTGGCGATAGGAAAAGATGTCGGGGGCTTTGTGCATGGAGGTAAGAGCGCCGAGGGGGCAATTGGTTCCTGGAATTCCGCGAGAGCTGTTTTACTCTTTGGGGCTAAATGGCGTATATTTCAATCAGTTGGTCATTATACTTGAAGAAGAACCCAAGGAGCCGGACTCATGCGACTTTTTTATGCCACCGTGCTGGTGCTGATGACCGCGGGCCTCACCCTGCCTGCGCACGCAGAGGTGTTGCAGATGCCCGAGAGCACCGGGCAGTCCGGGCAGCAGGAGATGCGCATGCCGGTCAGGGGCATGCACAAGGACCAGGTACGGGCAATGTTCGGCCAGCCCCGGGAGGTCCTGCCGCCGGTGGGCGATCCCCCGATCACCCGCTGGGTCTACGACGGCTACATCGTCTATTTCGAGTACTCCTACGTCATCCAGAGCGTCGCCGAGCGCTAATCCTTCCCCAACAAACCGGACATCACGACAGGGGCCTGAAGTCATGGTCAGAAACCACCAATTCCTTCCACCCGAGTGGGTGCCGCAACAGGCGGTCCTGCTCACCTGGCCCCATGCCGAGAGCGACTGGCTGCCTATCATGGGGCGGGTCGAACCGGTATTCGTTGCCATCGGCCGCGCCGTCACCGCCCATGAAGCGCTCATCGTCAGCTGCCTCAACGATGCGCACTGCGAGCACGTCGGGAAACAGCTACACGAGGGCGGCGCAGACATGAGCCGGGTCACCCTCTATCCGGTACCCTCCAACGACAGCTGGGTGCGCGACCACGGCCCGATCACCGTGCTGCACGACGGACAGCGCATACTGCTGGATTACCAGTTCAACGGCTGGGGCAACAAGTACGAGGCGGCGCTGGACAACCGGCTCAGCATCCGGCTGCACGAGATGGGGGCCTTCGACGGCCTGGCCATGGAGACCATGGAGCTGGTGCTCGAGGGCGGCAGCATCGAGGTGGACAGCCGCGGCACCCTGCTGACCACCGCCGAGTGCCTGCTCTCGCCCGAGCGCAACCCGCAATACAGCCGCGAGGAGCTGGAGGCCCTGCTCAAGGGCCAGCTCGGCCTCGAGCGCATCCTGTGGCTGGAACACGGCCAGCTCGAGGGCGACGACACCGACGGCCATGTGGACACCCTGGCGCGCTTTTGCGATGACCGGACCATCGCCTATGTCAGCTGCGACGACCGGGACGATCCGCACTATGAATCGCTCAAGGCCATGGAAAAGGAACTGCAGGGATTTACCGACGCCGACGGCCAGCCCTATAAGCTGGTTCCCCTGCCGCTGCCTGCAGCGCAATACGATGAAGAGGGCCAGCGCCTGCCGGCCACCTATGCCAACTTCCTCATCATCAACGGTGCGGTGCTGCTGCCCACCTATGCCGATCCGCTGGATGCGATCGCCGAAGAGCGGCTGGCCGAGTGCTTCCCCGGACGGGAGATCATCCCCATCGATGCACGCCCCCTGATCCACCAGTACGGCAGTATCCACTGCGTGACCATGCAACTGCCGGCAGCCCTGGGCTGACCGGGTATATTCATTTTTTTACCACGAAGCACACGAAGCGCACGAAGTTGTTTAAAGAACATTCACCACGGAGTACACGGAGTCCACAGAGAAAATAGCAGCTTAGGGTGTTACCGTTGGCGGAGCATATCCACAAGCTCGGAGATGTGAGCATTTCTGATCCCCCTTTCCCTCCGTGAACTCGAAATATGTTCCAGACATTGTCTACCACCGCCATCCATGGCGACGTCCGTGTCTCTGTGGTGAATAGATGTTTTTTCTTCGTGTCCTTCGTGAGCTTCGTGGTAAGCTTTTTTCAGTTTTCAACAGCCGAGCGGCCGCCTTTAACCAGACACGAATGAGTAACGGCCTATGAGTTGTCAGCTTCTCCGTGTCTCTGTGGTGAATAGATGTTTTTCTTCGTGCGCTTCGTGTGCTTCGTGGTAAGCTTTTTTTCGGTTTTCAACACTAAGTTCGGATACTCCAATGAACGAGCGTAAACTCCCTGTCGCCCTGGTCCAGCAATCTTGCAGCGCGGACCGAACGGCCAATCTGGACAAGACCATTGCCGGCATCCGCGAGGCGGCAGCCAGGGGGGCCAAACTGGTCCTGCTGCAGGAGCTGCACACCTCGCTCTATTTCTGCCAGGTCGAGGAGACGGAGGTGTTCGATCTGGCCGAACCGATCCCGGGACCCACCACCGACATCCTGGGCAAGCTGGCCGCGGAACTGAAGCTGGTGATCGTCGCCTCGCTATTCGAGCGCCGCGCCGCCGGGCTCTACCACAACACCGCCGTGGTGTTCGAGAGCGACGGCAGCATCGCCGGCAAGTACCGCAAGATGCACATCCCGGACGACCCGGGCTATTACGAGAAGTTCTATTTCACCCCGGGGGATCTCGGCTTTCGCCCCATCGACACCTCGGTCGGCCGGCTCGGCGTGCTGGTCTGCTGGGACCAGTGGTACCCGGAGGCGGCGCGGCTGATGGCGCTGGCCGGCGCCGAGCTGCTGCTCTACCCCACCGCGATCGGCTGGAACCCGCAGGACGACGAGGTCGAGCAGGCACGCCAACGCGAGGCGTGGATCACCGTGCAACGCGGTCACGCGGTGGCCAACGGCCTGCCGCTGCTCGCCTGCAACCGCACCGGCCACGAGGCCGATCCGAGCGGCCACAGCGAGGGCGCTCAGTTCTGGGGCAGCAGCTTCGTCGCCGGCCCGCAGGGGGAGTTTCTGGCGCGGGCACCGGTCGACCAGGAGAGCGTACTGCTGTGCGAGATCAACATGAGCCGCAGCGAGGAGGTCCGCCGCATCTGGCCGTTCCTGCGCGACCGGCGCATCGACGCCTACCAGGACCTGACCCGACGCTTCATCGACTGACAGGCTTATCCAACGAAGTGAACTGTAGCGCCGTCACAACGATATCGGCCGCTGTGACAGCGCGCATGCACGCAACTTGTTGCCGAGCAACCCACCCTGCCACCCACGCCACCGTCATGACATGTCAGCGACACTTCCTGCCGCATGTCAGCATATGTCAGCAGTAATCGCCTCGTTTCGCCTGTAAATAGTGGAATATTATAAATATCGAATATTGGCACATGCCTTGCTTTGAGATACAACCGTGAGTTGCGGTAAGCCGGATCCGCTTGCTGCACTCCCCCTCCACACTGTGGTGTTTCGTCGTGCCCCCCTCGGGCACGACTTTTTTCCACCTTCCCCCGTGCTTCCCCGTAATGGCATACAAATTGCGACTATCCCGCGCAATGGACTGATTTGAAATCCACACTGGTTGTGTCATTATCAGTGCGGTAAATTCAGGATGAATATAATAACCCCCCGGCAAAGACCGGCTAGATGGAGGTCGTCAATGAAACCCAGCAGTAAAGCCTTGTTTGCCCTGCTTCTCACCGCAGGCCTGCTTGCAGGCTGTGCCGCGACCGGGGCAACCCCGGCCAGCAGCAGTGCGGAAGAGCCGGCACCGGCAACAACGGCAAGTACCGCCGAGCCAGCCGCCGCTCCCACCCCTGCTCCAGCAGCGGCGCCTGCCGCGGCGAGCAAAGGCGCAGAGCCTGAGTGCGATTAATTTTCAGCAATACAAAAATATAACCACAAAGGGTCGAGTAGCCCGACAAATAAAATACTCACTACCAACCAAAGGAGTCACACATAATGAAGATCAAAAGCATCATCACCTCCACTGCCCTCGTGGCATGCCTCTCCTTCACCTTTGGCGCCAGCGCTGTCGCCTCAGACATCAAGGTGAAGATCACTCCCGAAATGGCCTCCGCCGATGTCATGCACGACGGCAAGAAGGTCAGCATCATGCGTAACCAGAATGAGGACAATAACGTCAACCCGGCCTTTGCCAAGACCTCTCGCAAGTGCCCTCCGTTCTGCATCAAGCCCATCTCACTGGGCCATGGCGTTGAGACGATTGGCGAAGTGGAAGTTATCGACTACGCAGTGAAGATGAGCAACGGTGACAAGTCCATCATCCTGGTCGACAACCGCACCCCTGACTGGGTCGCACGCGGCACCATCCCCGGCGCGATCAACATCCCGTTCACCAAGATGAGCCGTGCCAAGGGCGCCGATGACCTCACCATCGCAGAGACCCTGGAAACTCTCGGCGCCAAGGAGACCGGCAAGGGCTGGGACTTCAGCAACGCCAAGACCGCCGTATTCTTCTGCAACGGCATGTGGTGTGGCCAGTCTCCTGCCGGTATCGACGGTCTGCTTACCGAAGGCTACCCGGCAGAGAAGATCAAATGGTACCGTGGTGGTATGCAGGACTGGGAAGTGCTCGGCCTGACCACCGTCAAGCCCTGATCTCCCCGCACAAAAAAAAGGCGGCCATCCGGCCGCCTTTTTTTTGGAACAGTTACAAGTAAAAAGTTGCAAGTTACAAGTCGTCAGCCGGTCACTTGTTCACTCTCCCGCCGCAGACGCTGCACGTAGCGGTACAACGTCCGTTCGCTCACCCCGAGAAGTTGTGCGGCGTTGGCCCGGTGTCCATCGCTCTGGGCAAGCGCCCGCATCACTGCCTCTTCGTTCAACCGGCCATTGCGACGCTGCAGCAGGTTGTTATTGGTGCTGTAGAGATACGCCCCACGCGTGTTTTCGGCACCTGGCCGCTCATCACTCTCGATCACGATATGCTCGGGGCGAAGGATCTCCTCGCCATAGGCCAGGATCGCCACGCGTTCCATGATGTTGCGCAGTTCGCGCACATTGCCCGGGTAGTCATAGGCAAGCAGTGTCTCGATGACATCCGGCGGAAGCGGCACGAAGCGATCCCCCTCCTCTGAGTTGCTGAGAAAATGCTCGGCAAGTGCCGGTATGTCATCCGGGCGTTCGCGCAAAGCCGGGACCTTCACCGGAAAGGCGGAGAGGCGGTAGTAGAGGTCCTGACGGAACTCGCCGGACTCCGACATCTCCTTGAGGTTTTTGTTCGTCGCGGCCAGCACCCGCACATTGACCTTTATATACTCGGTACCACCGAGGCGCCGGAAGGTGCCGGTCTCGAGCACCCGCAGCAGCTTGGTCTGCAGGGAGAGCGGGAGTTCGCCTATTTCGTCGATTAACAGCGTACCGCCATCCGCGACCTCGAACAGCCCCTTCTTGCGGACGTTTGCCCCGGTAAAGGAGCCTTTTTCGTGACCGAACAGCTCGCTTTCGATCAGGTTCTCGCCAAGGGTGCCGCAGTCGACGATGACAAAGGGCATGCCGGAACGGTTCGAGTACTGGTGCAGATACTTGGCGACACACTCCTTGCCAACACCGCTCTCGCCGAGCAACAGCACACTGGTCTGGGTCGGTGCCACACGCTGCAGCAGTCCGGTCAGGCGCAGCATCGGTCTGGAGCGGCCGATGAGCAGGGCGTCGTCCCCGGGCTTGCTTATCGGGTAGATATATTCCCCCACATAGAGCACCTCGCCATCGCTGCCAAACAGCGGATTGGAGTGCAACTGCACATGCTCCTCCCCCCCCTGCCTGTCGTAGTGGACATGCATGACCTGGGTTGCCTGGCCGGTTTCGAAAACCGTTTCCAGCGGACAATGCTCGCCATGCTGGCTGCAGGGTGCATCGACGTGATGGGAGACCTCGTAGCAATAGCGCCCGACCACATCCGAGGCTTTGTTGTAGCCGTAGTGTTTGAGGTAGTTGCGGTTGGCCGCAATGATCCGGAAGCCGCGATCGATGACCACAAAGGGATCGGGCAGGATATTGATTATCTGTTCACAGGACGGTTTTGTATCGTCGTAATCCGCCATGGCGCTTCCCCCCTTGGGAACGGAACTTTTGACTTATTGTCATTATATGGCATGTCACTTCCCGCCATGATGTCAGGAATGACAGCCTCTGTCAAAATCTGTAATTGTTTCTTTCAGACGAAAAAAAACCGGTGGGCCTGTCGACCCACCGGCTTTTTTGCTGTTACTTGAGTTTCAGGATCCCAAGCGCCTTGAGGATGTACTTCTCGTAGATCGGCTCGTTGGAGCCCTTCTTCATCTTGCTGATGAAGTACTTCTCGAAGGCAACCTTGGCCATGTGCACCCATTTCCCCTTCTTCATCCAGGAAACGTTGCGCGGCGGGATCTGCGGCATCGCCACAAAGGCGGCGCCGGTGTCACCCATGTCGGCCAGGCAGATGGCGTTCCAGGTCGCTTTCTGGTCCGGGGCCTTGCCTTCGATATCGTTGGCGATATTGTGGGCGGTGGCCAGCACCATGGACTCGATCATGTAGCCGGTCTTCGGCGTGCCGGTCGGGACCGGGGTCGCTTCAACCGGCGGGATGGCGATACAGACACCCACGCTGTAGATGTTCTTCCATTTGGGGTTCTGCTGGAAGTCATTGACCTTGACGAAACCGCGCGGGTTGACCAGGTCTTCACCGACGCCGTTGACCGCGTCGACACCCTTGAATGCCGGCAGCATCATGGAGTACTTGAAGTCGAGCTCGTGGGTCTTGTGCACCTCGCCCTTGTCGTTCAGCTCCTCGACGAACATCTTGCCGGGTTCGACCTTGGTGATGCGGGAATTGCAGATCCACTTGATGTGGCGGTCACGCATTTCGGACTCGAGCATTCCCTTGGAGTCGCCGACACCGCCCAGGCCGAGGTGGCCGATATAGGGCTCGGAGGTCACGAAGGTCATCGGTACCTTGTCACGGATCTTGCGCTTGCGCAGGTCGGTATCCATGATGAAGGCGAACTCGTAGGCGGGACCGAAGCAGGAGGCCATCTGAGCGGCACCAACGACGATATGGCCCGGATTCTCAACGAATTCCTGCCATTTAACATAGGCCTCTTCGGCGTGGTCGGTGGTGCAGACGGAGACCGTGTTGCCGGCGATCGGGCCCATGCCCTCGATTTCCTCGAAGGCGAGTTTCGGTCCGGTGGCGATGATCAGGTAGTCATACTTGACGCTGCTGCCATCGGCCAGCACCACGGTATTTTCGTCAGGCTTGATCTCGGTCGCCGCCTTGCCGATGAAGTTGATGCCCTTGCGCTTGAGGTAGGGCTCCAGCGGGAAGGAGATGTCCTGGCGTTTACGCCAACCCACTGCAACCCAGGGGTTGGACGGAACAAAGGTGAAATCTTCCTTGTCGGAGATCACGGTGATCTCGTGCTGACGCCCCAGAACCTCACGCGTATCGTACGCGGCAGGCAACCCCCCGGTACTGGCGCCGATAATAACGACATGTGCCATAACAATGACTCCTCAATCTTCGATTGTAGTTTTCTCAGCCTCGTGGCTGTCCCGTATTAAAGCAAATACCTTGCCATCAATCAGGTTGCTTTCGATTTTCCAACGTAAATGATACGCCGGCCCAGCTTCAGCGACAGAAGCAGCAACGGCGCGGCATGCAGCAGAAGATCGAAAACATCGATGGGACGTGACAGCCGCCACTGACCGAGCAGCCGCATCTTTCTCCAGCAGATGCGGCTCGGGGACAAACGGCGCCAGAGCAAGCAGCAGTGCCGCAATCACCAGTGGTGGGAAAGGAATCCTGTCCAGCCATCCCATCATCGATTGCCTCGGTAACATACCGCATAAAGTTATACATCAATAAGTCATGATCTGACAGTGCTTTATTCAGATTTGTCAGGCGCCTACAATACCCGGCTGACCACACAGCTAGCGCCCGGAACACGCCATGAGATCCCAGTACCTTTCCCCCCTGCAGCCCGACCTGCTCACCAGGCCGGGGGAACGCCGCCAATGGGGACGTCTCTATGGCAGCAGCTTTGGCCTGGTGATCAGTGAAGCGGCAAGCCGCCATGGGGGCATGCTCCTGGTCGTCACGCCTGACACCCCCACCGCGAGCCGCCTCGAATACGAACTGCGCTTCTACAACCGGGGCAACGAGGCGATCCCGGTCCTCGGCTTCCCCGACTGGGAGACGCTGCCTTACGACACCTTCTCCCCCTACCAGGACATCATCTCCGAGCGCCTCTCCACCCTCAACCGCCTGCCGCAACTCAAGCGCGGCATCCTGATCCTGCCCGTTTCCACCCTGATGAACCGCATCGCCCCGCGGGAGTATATCGAGGGGAACAGCCTGGTACTGGACCTCGGCGACAGGCTCCAGCTGGAGACGATGCGACGGCGCCTGGAAAACAGCGGTTACCGCTGCGTCTCGCAGGTGATCGAACACGGCGAATTTGCCGTGCGCGGCAGCCTGCTCGACCTCTATCCCATGGGAAGCGACCATCCCTACCGTATCGAACTGTTCGACGACGAGGTGGAGAGCATTCGCACCTTCGACCCGGAGAGCCAGCGCTCGGAGGAGAAGGTCGAGCAGATCCGCCTGCTGCCGGCACGCGAGTTCCCCCTGCATGAGGAGGCGATCAAGCACTTTCGTGAGGCCTACCGGACCCAATTCGAGGGGGATCCGCAGAAGAGCATCGTCTACCGCGATGTGAGCAACGCCCTGGCACCACCCGGGATCGAATATTACCTGCCGCTGTTCTTCAACCAGACCGCCAGCCTGATCGACTACCTGCCACAGGAGACCTGGCTCTTCACCGTCGAGGGTGTGGACGAGGCAGCCGAGGCCTTTTACCGGGAGTGCCAGGAGCGCTATCAACTGGCCCAGTACCACATCGAGCACCCGCCGCTGCCGCCGCAACAGGTATTTCTCGAGATCCCGGAGCTCTATAGCCGGCTCAAGGCCTTTCCCCGCTATCAGCTGCAACACTTCGAATTGCACGACACCCGGCACGGGGCCAACTTCTCAACGGCAAAGCCCCCGGCCCTTACCCTGGACGCCCGGGCTGCACACCCCTCGGCGGCACTGCGCCAGTTCTGCGAAAACTTCAGCGGGCGTATCCTGTTCGTCGCCGAGTCGGCAGGACGGCGCGAGAACCTGCTGCAGACCCTGCGCGGCATCGATCTCCACCCCAAGGCGGTAGAGCACTGGCGGGAATTTCTGCGCAGCGACACCCCGCTCGGGATCACCGTCGCCCCCCTGGAACAGGGGCTGTGGCTCAGCGAACCCTCCATTGCGGTGATCGCCGAAACCCAGCTCTACGGCGAGCAGGTGATGCAGCGGCGGCGCCGGCGCAAGGGGCGCAAGGGCGATCCGGAGGCGGTGGTCCGCAACCTGGCGGAGCTGGAGCCGGGCGCCGCCGTGGTCCATGAAGACCACGGCGTCGGCCGCTACCTCGGCCTGCAGAAGCTCACCGTCGGCGATAGCGAGGCGGAATTCCTGACCCTCGAGTATGCCGGTGGCGACAAGCTCTATGTGCCGGTCGCCTCGCTGCACCTGATCAGCCGCTACAGCGGCGGCGGCTCCGAGCAGGTCCCGCTGCACAAGCTCGGCAGCGGCCAGTGGGAAAAGGCCAAGCGCCGCGCCAGCGAAAAGATCCGCGATGTCGCAGCCGAACTGCTGGAGATCTACGCCAAACGCGAGGCGCGGCAGGGCTACAGCTACCCCTTCGATGAGGCCCAGTACGCCGGCTTTGCCGCCTCATTCCCCTTCGAGGAGACCCCCGATCAGCAGGATGCCATCGATGCGGTGCTGGCGGATATGCGCTCGCCCCGGCCGATGGACCGCCTGATCTGCGGCGATGTCGGCTTCGGCAAGACCGAGGTGGCGATGCGCGCCGCCTTCCTCGCGGTAATGGGCGGCCGCCAGGTCGCAGTGCTGGTACCGACCACCCTGTTGGCCGAACAGCACACCGAGAATTTCCGCGACCGCTTCGCCGACTGGCCGGTACGCATCGAATCCCTCTCGCGTTTTCGCTCCGGCAAGGAGCAGGAGCAGGTGATCCGCGCCCTTGAAGAGGGGTCAGTCGATATCGTCATCGGCACCCACAAATTGCTGCAGCAGGGGATCAAGTACAAACAGCTGGGGCTGGTGATCATCGACGAGGAACACCGCTTCGGGGTGCGGCAGAAGGACCGTTTCAAGGCGCTGCGCGCCGAGGTCGACGTGCTGACCCTCACCGCCACCCCCATCCCCCGCACCCTCAACATGGCGATGGGCGGGATCCGTGACCTCTCGATCATCGCCTCCCCCCCGGCCAGGCGCCTGGCGATCAAGACCTTCGTCCACGAGTGGAACCCGGAGCTCATCCGCGAGGCGTGCCAGCGCGAGATCAAGCGCGGCGGGCAGGTCTACTTCCTGCACAACGAGGTGGAGACCATCGAGCGCATTACCCGCGAGCTCGAGGAGCTGCTGCCCGAGGCGAGCATCCGTATCGCCCACGGGCAGATGCGCGAGCGGGAGCTGGAGCGGGTGATGTCGGACTTCTACCACCAGCGCTTCAACCTGCTGGTGTGCACCACCATCATCGAGACCGGCATCGACGTGCCCAGCGCCAACACCATCGTCATGAACCGCGCTGACCGGCTCGGCCTGGCCCAGCTCTACCAGCTGCGCGGCCGCGTCGGCCGCTCCCACCACCGGGCCTACGCCTACCTGCTGGTCCCCTCCAAGCGCAACATGACCAAGGATGCGGTAAAGCGCCTGGAGGCGATCGAGGCGATCGAGGAGCTTGGCACCGGCTTCACCCTGGCCACCCATGATTTGGAGATCCGCGGCGCCGGCGAGCTGCTGGGCGAGGACCAGAGCGGACAGATGCACGAGATCGGTTTCACCCTCTACAGCGAACTGCTGGAGCGTGCCGTCGCCTCATTGAAGTCGGGCAAGGAGCCGGAACTGGAAAAACCGCTGTTGCATGGCGCCGAGGTGGATCTGGGGGTCCCGGCCCTGATCCCCGACGATTACCTGCCGGACGTGCACAGCCGCCTGCAGCTCTACAAGCGCATCGCCAATGCCGCCACGGTCGAGGAGCTCGATGAGCTGCAGGTGGAGATGATCGATCGCTTCGGGCTGCTGCCCCAGCAGAGCAAGAACCTGTTCACCATCACCGAGCTCAAGCTCAAGGCGACCCCGCTTGGCATCACCCGGATAGAGCTCGGCGCCCAGGGGGGCCGGATCAGTTTCGTAGCCGAGCCTGAAATCGACCCGATGAAGATCATAAGCTTGATTCAGACCCGCCCTCAGGTGTACAAACTGGATGGTCAGGAGAGACTGAAGATCAGCAGGGAGCTTGCCGACCCCGACTCCCGGCGTGCATTCATCGACGAGTTGTTGGCCAGGCTGGCCGGCTGAAATAAACCGGCGAGCTCACTTGCCACGTCATCAGGACGAAGTGGTATGCGACTTGCTTAATATTGTCGATTCTGATAATGGTTCAACTGTTACAGGGATTATCAGCCTGGCGGTATAGCGGAAGGGCGACTCCGCAGCACAACCTCACCACCAGGCGTGATTTTTATGGATGATTTATCGAACAAAATACAATGACGACAGACTCTGACATGTCAGGCATGACAGATACTGTTGCGAGGAGGGATAGGGATGCAAAGAAATACCCGTTATCCGGACAGATATAAGCCCATACTCTTTCTGATTTGCGGTCTTATGTTCAATCCGACGGTACAGGCAGCAAGCAGTTACCTGCAGCAACTCGAGGCGGAGGCCGCCGCCACCGACAACACCCCGGCCCCGGAACCCCCTGCGAACAGCGCAAACTGGTCACCCCAGCAGACATCACTTAGCGAAAAACTCGACACCGGGCTGAGCATCGGTCAATTCGAGGAGTCGCTCAAACAACGCTATTACGGCAGTTACCTCTTCTACTCCACCCTCAATGACACCAGGCAGCAGGTGGTGTTCCAGGAGTACCAGAAGAACAGCGACATCGAGCACGTGCGTGAAGCCATCAAGGCACAAATGACCCATTAAGCATAAGCGCTAACAGAACAGGTACCGAAAAATGAAAACTCCCGTTTCACTGCTCGCCCTTGCGCTTGGCGCCCTGGCGATACCGTTCAGCTCTCTGGCCGTTGAAGTAAAACTCACCCCCGAGAAGGAAGCGATCAACGTCAAATTCCAGGGAAAGATGGTGCATATCGAACGCATACAGGATCAGAACCACCTGGTGGCAGAGACCTGGGCCAAGACCTCGCGCAAATGCCCGCCGTTCTGTCCCCAACCGATCAGCGCCGCACCCGGTGTGACCACCGTCGGCGAGGTCGAGGTCTTCGACTTCATGGAAAACAGGGTGAACAACGGCAGCGGCATGATCATCGACGCACGGGTAGCGTCCTGGCACAAAAAGGGGACGATCCCCGGCTCGATCAATATTCCCTTCACCGAATTTGAACGCAAGCCGTCCGATCCGGAACTGGAGAAGGTGATGCAGCGCATCGGTGCCAAGCGCCGCTCCGGTGTGGGTTTCGTCGACCACGCCTGGGACAAGACACTGAAGACGGTTGGCGTCAGCGTGCAACGCACCGGTTTCTGGGACTACAGCGACTCACCCGACCTGTTGCTGTGGTGCAACGGTCCCTGGTGCGGCCAGTCACCCCATGCCATCCACGGCCTGCTGGAACTGGGCTTCCCCCCGGAGAAGATCTTCTACTATCGCGGCGGCATGCAGATGTGGGAGATGCTGGGACTGCCGGTTCTCGTCCCCGAAGATGGATACACTGTTGCGAGTGACAAGTAATAAGTGACAAGTGGGTAGGATGCGGTGAGTCCTGCGAACCGCATCATTCGTGAAGGGCGTCCTGACAGATGCCAGCTATCACTCGCGATCGATGCGGTTCGTGCCTCACCACATCCTACAAACTACATGAAGCCACGAGATCTGACGCTGACAGTTGCTTGTCACTTGCAACTTGTCACTTGTAACTTCTAACTGCACCTAAACATAATTCGTGCGGTTGTGCCGCCCGCCCGGGCTCTTCTTCTGGGTGATGACGCCCTTGATCGCCTCCGGCCCGTCGAGCTGCTCGCTGACGTAACGGGGGTTTAGCGGCATCAGGTACATCCGCTCCTTGATGAGCCGGAGCTGGCGGAAGATATATTCATTGTTGTGGAAGGCAATGACATAAGAGCCGTCACGGTAGTGCGCGCCCGGCTCGATAACCACCACGTCGCCCTCCCTGAATTCAGGTTCCATGCTGTCACCCAGAACCATCAATACGTACGGCTCTTTGTCTTCGCAGCCGGCGCCGCCCTCAGGAACATCGACGCCCTGCTTCAGTTTCTCGACAGAAATGTATGTTTCCACGTTGCCCTACCCGTTTGAATTCAGAGATAACGAACCAATATCGTAACAAAGAGCCGGCCAGGTTTTGAGCTCAAGGCCAAAACTCCGTAAAATCCGCGCTTTACCAGCACAATCGCCATGGCAGAAAGGTTTACCAATCGATGAAGCACTTTACCGATCTAATCGCCGAAGCCCTTCCCGAGGTGGAAGAGATATTTCCCTGGGACCTCGAGGAAAAACTCAGGGAAAAGCCGGAACTCATCCTGTTAGATGTCCGCGAACCCTCGGAGTTCGATGCGCTGCATATCGCCAACTCACTCAATGTACCGCGCGGCATCCTCGAATCGGCCTGCGACTGGGACTACGACGAGACCGAACCGGCACTGGCGGGTGGTCGCAACGAGGAGATCGTGGTGATCTGCCGCTCGGGAAACCGCAGCGTACTGGCCGCGCAAACCATGCAGCGCATGGGCTTCCGGCAGGTGGTCTCGCTCAAGACCGGGATCCGCGGCTGGAACGACTTCGAGCAACCGCTCTACAACCGTGACGGCGAACCGGTCGACATCGACGATGCGGACGGACTCCTCGCCAGCAAGCTGCGTCCCGAACAGCGACGTCCCGCCGCGTAAACCCTTCTGCCACAGAGGACACCAAACCCTTTTGCCACAGAGGACACAGAGGTCACAGAGGTCACAGAGAAAGAGCATTCACCCTCGGTGCTCTGTGGCCTAAAGCTTCTCTGTGTCAGGTTTGGAAAAGCACCCCTTCTGCCACAGAGGTCACAGAGGTCACAGAGGTAGATCATTCACCCTCTGTGTACTCTGTGCCCTCTGTGGCTTAAAGCCTCTCCTGGTTTTGAAAAAAAACCCTTCTGCCACAGAGGACTCAGGGGTCACAGAAATAGATCATTCACCCTCTGCGTCTCTGTGACCTCTGTGGCTTAAAGCCTCTCCGGGTTTTGGAAAAAACCCTTCTGCCACAGAGGACACAGGGTCACAGAGGTAGATCATTCACCCGCGGTGTACTCTGTGCCCTCCGTGGCTTAAAGCCTCTCCTGGTTTTGGAAAAAACCCTTCTGCCACAGAGGACACCGGGGTCACAGAGATAGATCATTCACCCGCTGTGTACTCTGTGCCCTCCGTGGCTTAAAGCCTCTCCTGGTTTTGGAAAAAAACCCCTCTGCCACAGAGGACACAGGGGTCACAGAGATAGATCATTCACCCCTCTGTGTACTCTGTGACTCTGTGGCTTATAGCTCTCTGTTTTAATGCTCGCCTTTGGCGATCATCGCTTCGGAGCGGAACCAGCTGAGCTTGTCGTGCAGCTTGACCACATTGCCGACGATGATCAGCGTCGGCGGCTTGATCTCCTCGTTGGCGATGAGCGCCGGCATGGTGCCCAGGGTGCCGGTAAAGACGCGCTGGCGCGGCGTGGTCGCCTGCTGTACCAGGGCGATGGGCAGGTCTGCGGGCAGGCCGTGCTCCATCAGCTTCTGGCATATCACCGGCAGACCCTTCAGCCCCATGTAGAAGACGATGGTCTGGTTCGGCTGTGCCAGCCCCTTCCAGTTGAGGTTCATCGAGCCGTCCTTGAGGTGGCCGGTGACGAACACCACGGACTGGGAGTAATCGCGATGGGTCAGCGGGATCCCGGCGTAGGCAGAGGTGCCGAGCGCGGCGGTGATGCCGGGGACCACCTGGAAATTCACCCCGTTTGCCGTCAGGGTCTCGATCTCCTCGCCGCCGCGGCCGAAGACAAAGGGGTCGCCGCCCTTCAGGCGGCAGACACGCTTGCCCTGCTTGGCCAGGTCCACCAACAACTGGTTGATCTGGTCCTGGGGCACAGAGTGGTTGTCGCGCTCCTTGCCCACGTAGATGCGCTCCGCATCACGACGGGAGAGGTCCAGCACCTCCTTGGAGATGAGGCGGTCATGGACGATGACATCCGCCTGCTGCATCAGGCGCAGGGCACGAAAGGTCAGCAGATCGGGGTCGCCCGGACCACCGCCGATGAGGTAGACCTCCCCCACATCGGTCTCGATCCCCTCCGCCACCGCCTTGTCGAGGGCGTCCCTGGCCTCCTCGTCCTTACCGGCAAAGACCAGTTCGGCGATCTTGCCCTGCAACACCGCTTCCCAGAAGTTGCGGCGGGCATTGACGTTGGTAAAGCGGGCCTTGACCTTGTCGCGGAACCCCTCGACCAGGGTCGCCAGACGGCCGTAGGCCGAGGGGATCGCCGCCTCGAGCCGCGCGCGCAACAGGCGCGCCAGCACCGGTGAGGTGCCGCCGGTGGAGACCGCTATCTGCACCGGTGAGCGGTCGATGATGGAGGGAACGATAAAGCTGCACAGCTCCGGGTTATCCACCACATTGACCGGCAACCGGCGCGCCCTGGCCAGTTCGGAGACCTGGCGGTTGACAGCGGTATCGTCGGTGGCGGCTATCGCCAGCGTGACACCATCGAGATCACTCGGCTCGAAGCTGCCCTGCCGATAGGCAATGGCCCCGTCGGCCGCCTGCTCCTTGAGGGTACCGGAGAGCTCCGGGCTCACCACGCGCACCCTGGCACCGGCCTGCTGCAGCAGCGCGGCCTTGCGCGCCGCCACTTCACCGCCACCGACCAGCAGGCACTCCTGGCCGCGAAGATTCATGAAAATAGGTAGGAAATCCATCAGTCTCGTACACTCACTGAACACGCCCCACAGGCGCAAGGGCCGCATAGTTTACCCGTTTCAACGCCGGTAACCTAGTCACGGCGGAAAGGGGCCTGTATCCTGCACCAATCTGCAGGCATATATGGGGGCGGAACGGGCGGAAACAACGGCGCCCGAACTCGTGACTTGTGATGCGTATCATACCCGGCAGATCGGGGCTGCAGTAAACTCGGGTACCCTTACAAAAATCAATAAAAAAGGATAACCATGAAGACCAGCAGAAGTTCGTTCCTCGCCCTGCTCTGTCTGTTGCTGCTCCAGGCCGGCGCTGTTCAGGCAAATGAGGCCTTTCCGGTCAGGTCCCTCTTCCCCAAGGTGGCGGTAATCGAGCTCGAAGAGCTCTACGACAGGCGTGATGGCCTCTTGATCTTCGATGTCCGCAGCCGCTACGAATATGACACGCTGCATATCAGCAACGCCCGCCACCTGGCATTGGACGACCCCGATTTCATCGCCACCCTGCAACAGCTGCGCCAGGCTGACCCGCGTCCCATGGTGTTCTACTGCAACGGCCATACCTGCAAGAAATCCTATGAAGCGGCCCAGAAAGCGGCGCACGGACTACAGGATGGGGTCCTCGCCTTCGATGCGGGGATATTCGACTGGACCAAGGCACACCCTGAGGATGCCGTATTGCTCGGCAAGAGCCCGGTCGACCCTGCGCGACTGATCAGCAAGGAGAGGCTCGAGGCGCACATGCTGGCACCGGAGGCCTTCGGCGAGCGGGTCGGGGAGAACACCATCGTTCTCGATATCCGTGAAACCATGCAGAAGAACACCATCAACCTCTTCCCGATGCGCCAGCGCTCGGTGTCCCTCGACAACAACAAGCTGCAGTCCTATGTCGACCGGGCCAAACGGGAGAACAAGACGCTGATGTTCTACGATGCGGTGGGCAAGCAGGTGCGCTGGCTGCAGTACTACCTGGAGGAAGAAGGGGTAAAAAGCTACTACTTCATGAAAGGAGGCGCCAAGGCCTTCCTCAACTATTAAGTGGAGTCACCGCAAAGGCGCAATGCGCGCGAAGGAACGGATTATCACCGTTCACCCTCTGGGCGTCTTTGCGGGAGGCACGTTCAGCGGTGCTGGCCTCGGACTCGTCTATCACGAGCAGCGCATTCACTCCGCCAAAGTCACCAGGTCGCGCCCCGCTTCTTTCGCCTGGTAAAGCCCCTGGTCGACCCGCGCGATCAATGCTTCGGCATCCTCACCTGCTGCCAGTTGGGCGACACCCACGCTGGTGGTAAAGCTCACCGCCTTCCCTTCGCGAGTGGAGACACTCAACAAACAGCAACCCTGGCGGATGCGCTCGGCCACGGCGAGAGCCTCGCGGCCATCTACCCCGGGCAGGATAGCCAGGAACTCCTCGCCTCCGTAGCGCCCAACCAGCGACGTGGCCACCTCCTTGCTCAGCAGTTCGCCGAAGGCACGCAACACGAAGTCACCCACCAGGTGCCCATAGGTGTCGTTGATGCGCTTGAACAGGTCGAGATCGAACAGCAGCACCGAGAGCGGGCGCCGCTCGGCATGGGCGCGGGGCACTTCGAGGCTGAGCCAGCGGTTCAGCACCCGTCGGTTGACCAGGCGCGTCAGGGGGTCACGGGTCGCCTCGCGATAGAGGCGCAACAACATGTGCAGTTGCGTGAGTTCGGCCCACAGGGCGATGGCCGCGAGCAGTCCCAGAAGCCATAGATCGGCCAGCGTGGAGAGGTCAAACAGCGTGCCCGCGTAAAGCTCGAAACCGGCCACAAAGGCACCGACCAGCAGCACGAACACGACCCCTTCGAGCAGGGCGAGCGGAAAGACTGCAAGCAACGCTACCAGCAGGAAGGGCAGGAAAAAGTAGCCCACCAGGATCTCCTGATCCCCGCTCCCATCCATCAGCAGGCGCGAGCCCACATAGAACAGCCCGGGAATCAGCAGAAACAGAAACACCCGCCAGCGTGCTGCGACCATACTGCCTGGCCGGCCGCTCCATATGGCCAATGCGAGGTAACTGACTGAAAAAGCGGCCCGCATGGAGAAGAGGGAAAGGAAGAGCCGCGAATCCAGGAAAAAGTAATCCAGCGGGATCCACAGCGGCGCCAGCAGCGCAAAGAGGAACGAGAGCAGGCGCACGCGTAGCGAGACGTACTCGGCGCGCAATCCATCGAAGTCCGCGGAATGGCCACGGTCGGAAAGCAGGTCGCTCAGGCTCGCGCCTGATAACCAGTCGCGCAAGCCTGATGTCGGTAACGTAACTTCCTCGGGACCCTGTTGTTGATTCGAAACCATCCTTGCCTCTCTGGAGCACTATCGATCAGAAAGTTCCTGCATCAATGGGTGCAGCGAGGATGATAACAGCAAATGGTGTGGGTGTATTCCCGGCAGGCCGAGGTCTAGGCCACTATTGCCGCGCGATAACCGAGAAGGCTTCGCTGCAAATCTTGAAGCAGCTGACTCTCGCCAAGACGCAAAGCCCGCAAAGAAATAATCTTCGCTGGTGTTTCCTGGCGCGCTTGGCGGCTTAGCGAGAGTTATCTATCTGTTTTGATTTGGGGCAGTGTTGAGGTGTCTACGACATTGCTCTCCACCCCCCTTACGGTTCCGGACTATTGCCCCGGCTCCAGGTGGGTGATGCCCGCCATGTAGGGGTGGAGTGCGTGCGGCACCGTTACCGAACCATCCGCCTGCTGGTAGTTCTCCAGGATCGCCACCAGGGTGCGGCCGACCGCGAGGCCGGAGCCGTTGATGGTGTGCACCAGCTCGGGCTTGCGGGTTTCCGGATTGCGCCAGCGCGCCTGCATGCGCCGGGACTGGAAGTCGCGGAAACTGGAGCAGGAGGAGATCTCCCGGTACTTGCCCTGTCCCGGCAGCCACACCTCCAGGTCGTAGGTCTTGCAGGAGGAGAAACCGATATCCCCGGCGCAAAGGTTCATTACCCGGTAGGGCAGCTCCAGACGCTGCAGCACCGTTTCGGCGTTGGTGGTCAGCTCCTCCAGTGCCTCGAAGGATCGCTCGGGATGGACGATCTGCACCAGTTCGACCTTCTCGAACTGGTGCTGGCGGATCATGCCGCGGGTGTCCTTGCCGTAGGAGCCGGCCTCGCTGCGAAAACAGGGGGTGTGGGCGACGAACTTCAGCGGCAGGCGCTCGGCCTCGACGATCTCCTCGCGCACCATGTTGGTCACCGGGACCTCGGCGGTGGGGATGAGATAGTAGTTCTGCTCCCCGCTCAGGGCGAACAGGTCCTCGCCGAACTTGGGCAGCTGGCCGGTGCCGCGCAGGGAATCGACATTGACCAGGTAGGGGACGTAGGTCTCGCGGTAACCGTGCTCGGTGGTGTGCAGGTCGAGCATGAACTGGATGAGGGCACGGTGCAGCCGCGCCACCTGGCCGGTCATCACCGCAAAGCGCGAGCCGGTGAGCTTGGCCGCGGTGTCGAAATCGAGGCCGCCGAGGCGCTGCCCCACATCCACGTGATCCTGTGGCTCGAAGTCGAACTCCCGCGGGGTACCCCAGCGGCGCACCTCCACGTTATCCTCTTCGTCGCGGCCGTCGGGCACACTCGCATCGGGAATATTCGGCACCCCCATCAGGATCGCGTTGAGCTCCTCCTGAAGCTCCGCCAGCCGCCCCTCGGCGCTCTTGAGCTTGTCGCCCAGATCGGCGACCGCGTCGAGCAGCGGCTGGATGTCCTCCCCCTTGGCCTTGGCTTGGCCGATGGCCCTGGAGCGCTGGTTGCGCTCCTGCTGCAGTTCCTGGGTGGCGACCTGGAGCTCCTTGCGTTGGGCCTCCAGGCGGGCAATGGCCGCGGTGTCCAGCACAAAACCGCGACGCGCCAACTGCTTTGCGGTCTCGTCGATATCGCTGCGGAACAGATGGGGGTCTAACATGGGTACACTTTCCTTTCTTGCTTATGCGCTTTCGTTAATGTGTGCGGTCCAGCTGAGCATATGGCCCGGTTTGGCGGCATCGGCCAGGTGCTCCATGATTTGTGCGGCCTTGCCGGGCTCGTCGAAAAACTCCACCACCAGGGGGAGATCGAACGACAGGTCGACGAGTTTGGCGGTATGCAACTCTCCCGAAGCGCCGAAACCGGCGATGCCGCGGAACACGCTTACCCCCCTGACGTGCTCCCAGTCGTGCAGGCGCTTGAGCAGATTGTCGAGCTGGGCATGCCCTTCGCTGAGGTAGATCCGCACCACGGTTACTTCTGTCGACTTCATATTTGTCTCCCTGCGATGACACCCAGCCAGGTTGCGGCGATGCACAACACGACACTCAGCAGCGTGTTGGCCAGCGCCTTGAGAAGCTCGCCGTCTTCCAGCAGATTGAGGGTTTCGATGGAAAAGGTGGAAAAGGTGGTAAAGGCGCCGAGCAGGCCAACCATGATCAGCGCGCGCCACTCATCCCCCAGCGTCAGGCGCTCGAGCAATAGTACGAAACAGAGTCCCATCAGCAGCGAGCCCAGCAGGTTGACCGCCAGGGTACCGTAGGGGAAGTCCCGGCCAAGCTGGGAGTAGACCCAGCCGGAGAGCCAGAAGCGCAGGACCGCACCCGTGGCACCGCCGCCGGCGATGAGAAGAAGTTGCTTCATGATGTCTCGCGCATCGTTTTCATGGCTGTGCATTTTACCTGAGAGGAGTCCGGCAGTACCACCGGAGAAAATCAGTGACAGGAGGCACTGATCGGCAAAGCCTTCAGGTAGGCGATAAATTCATCCTCCGGCAGTGGCCGACTGAAGTGGAAGCCCTGGAAATGCAGGCAGCCCTTTTGCTGGAGAAACGCACGCTGTTCCTCCGTCTCCACCCCCTCGGCGATCACATCCAGACCCAGGTGGCGGGTCATGGCGATGATGGTATCGACAATGGCAGCCCCACCCTCGTCGTTCGGCACATCCCGGATAAAGGACTGATCGATCTTGAGCTTGTTCAGAGGCAAATTCTTCAGATACGCCAGTGATGAGTAGCCGGTACCGAAGTCGTCGATGGAAATGCGCACCCCGAGTTCCTTGAGTGCCCGCATCTTTTCGATAGTGTCCTCGACGTTCTCTATCAGGATGCTCTCGGTCAATTCCAGTTCCAGGCGTGAAGCCTCTACCCTTGCCTGCTGCAGGCTTTGCCGGACCTGGTCGACAAAACCGCTATGGCGAAACTGGCGCGAGCTGACGTTCACCGCCACGCACGGCAGGCAGGGGCCATCGTCAGGGTCAGAGTATCGGTGCAACAGGTCGCAGGCCTGATGCAACACCCACTCCCCGATAGGCTGAATCATCCCGGTCTCCTCGGCGGCAGGAATGAACTCATTCGGCGAGACCGTGCCTCGCTGCGGGTGCTGCCAGCGGAGCAGGGCCTCGGCCCCGGTTACCCTGCCATCCGCATCGAATTGCGGCTGGTAGTGGAGTTCGAACTGCTGGTTGCTCAGGGCAACACGCAAATCGTTCTGCAACAGCAGCCGCTCCTCAGCAACCAACTGCATGCTGGGCAGGAAGAACTGCACACCGTCACGCCCCAGTTCCTTGGCCCGGTACATGGCAGTGTCCGCCTGCATCAGGATCTCGTCTGCCGTCACATCGGCCATTGGAAACAGGGCGACCCCGATGCTAAGGGTGACATGCAGGGTATGGCTGTCGAAGGAATAGGGCTCGGAGAGACGATGCAGTATCGTTTCGGCGATCTCCTGGGTAAAGCTGGCCGCCGCTTCCGGGTCATCGCTGATCTCGGCGAACAGCACCACGAATTCGTCGCCGCCCATACGCGCGGCGGTGTCTTCGCGGCGCAACAGCGCGGTCAATCGCCTTGCCATCTGTCTCAATAGTGCATCGCCAACCGGATGGCCCAGCGAATCGTTGATCATCTTGAACTGATCGAGATCGAGGAACAGCAATGCCCCCATGTGGCCATGGCGCTGCGAGTGAACCAGGGCCTGTTCCAGGCGATCCAGCAACAGGCGCCGGTTGGGCAAATCGGTCAGCCCATCGTAAAAGGCCTGACGCTCCAGCTGCGCCTCGGCTGTCTTGCGCGCGGAGATGTCGCTAAAGGTCACCACGGCGCCGGCCACACCGCCGCCCTTGACGATGGGGGTACTGCGATACTCCACCGGCAGGGAGGTGCCGTCCTTGCGCCACAGCACCTCGTCGACCACATGCCGGGTCTCGCCCTGCTGCAGCGAGGAGGTCATCGGACACTCGCTACGTGGGTAGTGACTGCCTTCGGCCCGGCTGTGGTGGATCATCGCATGCATCGGTTTGCCGATGAGTTCTTCGGCCTCGTAGCCGAGCATGCTCGCCGCAGCCGGGTTGACGAAGGTGGTAATGCCGTCCATGTCCGTGCCGTAGATCCCCTCTGCCGCGGATTCCAGCAACAGGCTGTTGTGCTCGGTGCTGTCCTCCAGTTCGCGCAGAGCGCTCTCCTGGGCGAAGCGGGCGGTCATCGCCGAGACGAAGGTGTAGTGCATGCGCCGGGCACTGATGCTGATCATGACATAGAACACCAGCGTCATCGCAGCGAGCAGGTAACCCATGCTGCTGTTCAACGTCAGTAGACGCGCGACGTGCGGCAGCAGGGCCAGCGTGAGGAAGGCGTTAACGGAGAACAGATGAACTGACAGTGTCGAGACCGCACCGGCAGACATTCCGCCGACAATGAACAGCAGGAACATCTGGTGGACCGCATTATCCTGGGGAAAGATCAGGAGTGCCGCACTTCCCCAGGCAAGACCGGAAAGGACGACACCGAAATTAAAACGTTTCAAGCACAGGCTATCGGCGCGGAAGACGTGATTGCTGCGGAGGTAATCGAAATGCCAGTATACCCGTAGTGCAGTCATGGCCAGCACGGCCAGGTACCACACCAGCACCATTTCCAGTGGCAAAACCATCGCCTGCATCACCACAAGGATGGTGGCGTTGACCACGATCGCAATGAGGGCCAGCGGCAATATGCCATGAAGTTGCCGCACCGTCTCGGCGACAAGCCGCAGGCGGTTGCCCTGCGCATCATCCCGCAAGAATGGCTGTTGCTCGACAGGCAAGACTGCTCCGTTTCTTATTGTCACATTATCAGGTAGCAAGTGCTCGAGAGGTAGGATGCTAACAGCTTGCCTCGGGGCTCACAAAGCAAATTCGGCGACGCCCATAGCACCGTGGCATCCCCGGTTTGCGCTGCGCCACCATGTCGTCAGGCTCTCACTCGTCGTCCTTTTCGTGCAGCCTGTCCAGTTCCCGCAGGTGCGCCAGCTTCTCCGAAATTTTCTGCTCCAGGCCTCGCGACACCGGCTGGTAGTAGTGGCGCGGCTCCATCTCTTCCGGGAAATAGGTCTCCCCCGCCGCATAGGCCTCGGGCTCGTCGTGGGCGTAGCGATACTCCCGCCCGTAGCCCAGCTCCTTCATCAGTTTGGTCGGCGCATTGCGCAGGTGCACAGGCACCTCCAGCGAGCCGCCGGAGCGGGCATCGGCCAGCGCCGCCTTGTAGGCCATGTAGACCGCGTTGCTCTTCGGCGCGCAGGCGAGGTAGACGAGGGCCTGGGCGATGGCCAGCTCCCCCTCCGGGCTGCCGAGGCGCTCCTGCACGTCCCAGGCATTGAGCGCCAGTTGCAGTCCGCGCGGGTCGGCGTTGCCGATAT
>Ga0068714_10001239_pt1 | contig 38910 bp, 44 predicted proteins | sample MTBNYHSulfiMetaG_FD_62988 | JGI IMG/M metagenome (GOLD analysis project Ga0068714, IMG submission 62988) | Enrichment culture microbial communities from rom New York Harbor, USA that are MTBE-degrading - MTBE-NYH (New York Harbor Sulfidogenic)... | ecosystem: Environmental > Aquatic > Marine >... | reverse complement strand
GCCCCTCCAACCGTGAATAGCCACTCGACCGTCTTCCACAGCGGCCCCCCGTGGTCGTGGTCGAGGACCAGGATGGCATCGTGGAGCAAGGTCTTGGAGGTGTACCCGTTGAGCCCGGGGAGGCCCGCGATCGCGAGCACCGCCATCCCAAAGACCAGCGCCGTCAGCGGAAGACGCCGGGCCAGCCCGCCAAGCCTGCGGATGTCAAGCTCGTGCGTCTTGAGGTAGACCACACCAATCAGCATGAACATTGTGGACTTGAAGAGGGCGTGGTTGAGGACGTGAAGGGCGAAACCCGCCGCCCCCATCGCCTCGCTGCCCCCCAGGACGCCAGCCATCCCGGCGCCGAGGAGGATGTAACCCATCTGGCTGACGCTTGAATAGGCCAGGACGCGCTTTGCGTTGGTCTGGATCAGGGCGAGGAAAGCGCCCAGAAAAAGCGTCGTCAGGGCAACGGCCACCAGCCCGAGGCCGAGGGCCCGTCCGAGATCGGGGGTCGCCTCGACCGGCGATAGCGCGTGGTGTGCCGCGCCGCCCCCACCGCTGAACATCCTAACGACCTGGTAGATGCCGTACGCACCGGTCTTGATCATCACGCCTGAGAGGAGCGCGCTGGCCGGCGACGGGGCGACCGGGTGGGCGCGCGGCAGCCAGACGTGAACCGGGTACATTCCAGCCTTGACGCCGAAACCGAGAACCAGGAGCACCATGCCGGCTGCCCAGGGCCACACCTGTCCGGTGACGCTGAGGTGTTGCCCGATCACCACGGGGCCGCCGTTCAGGCTCTGCAGCCACATCGTGCCGAGCAAGAGCACAAGTCCTCCGGCGATGCCCATGTAAAGATAGAGGCGGCCCGCGGACATGGCCTCCCCGGTTTCCTCGTGAACCACCAGCGGGTACGAGCCTAAGGAGACCAGCTCAAAGAACACAAAGAGGGTAAAGAGGTTGCCGGCCAGGAAAACACCTACCGTGCCGCTGAGCGACAGCAGGAAATAGAAGTAATAGCGCCCGTGGGCGTGGCTTTCCCGCAGATAGGAGACCGAGAAGAACGCGGCAAGGGCCCAGAGGCCCGTCGCGAACAAGGCAAAGAGCAGGCCCATCGGGCTGACGTGGAATTCCAGCCCCCACCCCACCAGGCCGGTAAGACCGGCCGCTCCCTGCGAAGCCCCGCCGGACCAGAGCCCGGCCAGCAGGCAGGCCACAAGCAGGCAGACGGCCGTGGCGAACGCGCCTTCAGCCGTTCCAGACCCGGGCCCGGCCTTCCGGCTGCGCAACAGCGGCTGGAGCAAGGCCGCAACAAGCGGCAGAAGGGGCAGGAGTAACCAGAGATAGCTGGCCGGACTCGAGGCGGCGCCCGAGCCTGGCCCGTGGAGTTCGCCTATTTGCGCTGCGGCCAGGTAGAGCACCCTGCGACGTCGCCCCCTGCTACCTGAACAAGAGCAACCTGGCGGCCTGCTCGGACAGGTTCAGGGGCCAGTTTGCCGGGGAAAGCGAAAACACAATGCAACCCAGAGCCAAAACCACAATCGGTACAAGCATGCCCGGCGGGGCCTCCGCAACTCGTGCCCAGGCCCGCGCCAGCGGCCCGCGGCTTGTGGCGCCCGGTTCGTGGCTCTCGGCCGGGATCACCGGTGCCCCGGCGACAGCGCGGCCGGGCTGCGGTTCAGGCTCGTGCGCGGGAGCGTGCTCTCTCTCCCGGAAGAACGCGGTGATCACGATAGGCATGTAGTAGACGGCGTTCATCAGGCTGCTGATTATCAACAGGACCGCGTATACGGGCTTCCCGGCGTCAAAGGCGCCCAGGCAGAGCTCCCATTTGCTGATGAAACCGTTGAGCGGGGGAACGCCGATCATCGTCAGGGCCGCCACCGTAAAACAAGCCATCGTGACCGGCATTTTCTGGCCGATCCCCCCGAACTCCCTGATGTCCCGCTTCCCGGTTCGTTTGATGATCGCCCCGGCACACATGAAGAGACAGCTCTTCATTATCGCGTGGGCGAAAATGTGATATATGTCGCCGATCAGGGCGCGTTCGGTGAGCAGGGCCATCCCGAGCAGAATGTATCCCATCTGGCCGATGCTCGAATACGCCAAACGGCGCTTGATGTCGTTCTGGGTAATGGCCACGGCGCTGCCGAGAATGATCGTCACCGCCGCGGCGAATAGAAGGCCTGACGCCCACCCTGTCTGCCTGAAGTACTCGGTCCCATAGATGTTGTAGATGACGCGCAAGAGCCCGTAGGCCCCGGTCTTGAGCATGATGCCGGAGAGCAGGGCGCTGGCCGGCGACGGGGCGACCGGGTGGGCGTCGGACAGCCAGACGTGCAGCGGGACCATACCCGCTTTCATGCCAAAGGCGGCAACGAAGGCGATGAAGGCGAAAAGCGCGAGCGGGGTGGTCTGGGTTATCACGCCCACCCGGTCCAAGCTGACAGTCCCGCCCAGTTCAAACGTCGCGACCAGACCAAAGAAGAACGCCAGGCTGCCAGCGATCGTCATGAACAGGTACTTGAGCCCGGCACGCATCGCGGCCGGGGTTTCCTCGTGAACGATCAGGACGTATGCCGGAAGCGACATGAATTCAAAGAACAAGAACAGGGTGAAAAGGTCGCCGGCCAGGAACGTGCCCACGGATCCGGACAGGGTTAGGATAAAGAACGAGTAATAGCGGGTGTGTCCGTGCTCGTCGCGCATGTACTCCAGCGAATAGACGGTGGCCAGGAACCACACCGCGGAAGAGAGCATGGCCAGAAAGAAGCTGAGCACGTCGACCCGGAACGAAAGCCCCAGCGGCGGGAGGAACCCCCCGAAGGTGGTCACCAGGGTCTTGCCCGCGGCGATGTGCGGGTACATGGCCGCGCACAAGAGCATTGTCCCTGCTGAGGCCGACAGCGCGGCCAGATCCCGCAGCCGGCCGGAGCGGAGTGAGCTGAGATAGACCAGACCCGTCGCAGCCATGGGGAACAACGCGACGGCGGCCGGGAGCCACGAGTAGAGCGTATCGGCTTCCACTAGTTGCAGCCTCCCACGTCGGGCATCCAATGCGGCACGAACCGCCCACTATCCCTTAGTACGGGCGCGGGCGGCACTGCGTTCACCATGCTGCAGTTTTGAGAATCGTAGTTTACCTAACACAAATCAACCTAATGATAGCCTTGGGTATGCCGGGTGTCAAACGGACCAAGTCCTGCCCCTCGGGTGTTCTTGCTGGCACAGGGCCTATCGGCCGAGAAAACCGTGTGCGGCGGAAATCAACTGGTCAAGCGGGAAGCGTGGGAACAAGCCCGTCCAGATACACGCTGCAGCGAGGATCAAGACGGGGCCGAGCAGGACACCCGGGGCCTCCGTGACGCGCTTCTCGTAGTGGCCCGCGCCGAAGAACGCGGAGATCACGAAAGGCAGGTAATATACCCCGTTGAGCAGGCTGCTGAAGATGACGACAGCCACGTGGACCGGCCTGCCGAGGTCCAAAGCCCCCAACGAGAGATACCACTTGCTGATGAACCCGTTGGTGCCGGGAACGCCGATCATCGCCATCGCGGCGACGGTAAACGCCGCGGTCGTCAGCGGCATCGCCCGGCCGATCCCGGCCATGGCGGCGATGTCCCGTGTCCCGGCCCGGGAGATCAGCACCCCAGCCGCGAGGAACAGACATGACTTCATCAGGGCATGGTTGAAGATGTGCAGCAGGCCTCCTGCCAGCGCGTTGGGGCTGGCCAGGGCCAGCCCGAGGAATATGTAGCCCATCTGGGATACGGTCGAGTAGGCGAGCATTCGTTTGAGGTCGCGCTGGGCAATCGCGAACACCGACCCGAGTACCATCGCAAGCCAGGATAACAACAACAGAACGGTGGGACCGGGAGACTGGCTGAAGAGCTCGACCCCCCATACCTGGTAGAGAAGCCTGACCAGCGCCACCACGTAGACCTTGACCACCAGCCCGGACAGCAGTGCGCTGGACGGGGAGGGCGCGGTGCTGTGGGCGTCCGGAAGCCAGACGTGGAGCGGAAAGAGCGCTGCTTTGAGCCCAAACCCAACGAGGTAGAGCGCGAGAGCGGCCATTGTCACCCTGGGGAAGGAGCCGGCGACTTCGCGGAGCACTTCCGAAACTCTGTCGATGTCAAGGTAGCCCGTGGCGGCATACAGGAGTCCGGTGCCCAGAAGTATGGCCCCCGACCCGACCGCGCTGAGGATCAGGTACTTGAAGCTGGCCTCGAGCGCGGCCGGCCTGCGGCTGACGGCGACTATCCCGCAGGCCGCGATGGAGGACACCTCCGTCATCACAAACAGGTTGAAAAGGTCCTTGGTTACGGCTATGCCGGACATCGCTCCGAGCAGGACCAGCAGCAGCGACCAGTACCAGGGCTCGACCCCGGGCGCGGTTTCCTCCGCGGCGTCACGGGAGGCGTAGACCATCACGAGCGAGTTCAGTCCGCCGATCAGGAACAGGACGACCGCCCCGAACAGGTCGAGGCGGAGCTCTATGCCGACCGGTGCGGCCCACCCGCCCATCAGATGGACAAGCGGACCGCTCCGCGACGCGGCGGCGAGCAGCGCCAGGGAGATCGCCGCGTGGGCTACGGATACTGCAATCGCCCCGGCGCGCACGAGGGCGATATTCTTCCTGCCGGCCCAGGCCGCGAGGAAGCCGGCCGCCAGCGGCAGGACCACGACCAGCGGCAGAAGTCGCGAGGTCATTGCGGTCCGCTCCGCATCCTGCGGACCATCTCGTCGGCGTCTATCGTCCCGAACCGGGCATGGATCTTGACCACAAGTGCGAGAGCAAACGCAGTTGTGCTGACGGCGATGACGATTCCCGTCAGGATGAGGGCCGACGGCAGCGGGTTCACGTACTGGGCCGCGGGTCCGGAGGCCTCGATTGCCGGGGTACCTCCCCGGATGTAGCCGAGGGAAACCACGAACAGGAACACGGCGGTGTCCATGATGTTCATGCCGATTATCTTCTTTATCAGGTTGCCGTGGGCGAGCATCGTGAACATCCCCACGGCAAAGAGGAACATCGCGCCGAGGAAGTTAAGGTGCCCCAGCAGGCTGCCCGTCACCTGGGTTCACCCCGGGGCTGCCCTTCGCGGGCCGGCTGGGACTCCGCCAGTCTGGCAAAGAGCCCGTACAGCGTCGTCGTGACCTTCACGCCGATGGCGGCGCCGAGGAGCCAGACTGCGCCTGACGAGAAAAGCCTGCCCGGAATGCCCGGTGGATAGCCCGCACCGAGGTTGGAGAGAAACCACCCTCCCCGGATGAGGGCCGCAAGCCCGATGGACACGTAGGCCAAGACCCCGGCCGTGTCCGCCGTCCCGAGCACGTTCTCGTCGAAGCCGGCCCTGATTCTGTCAAATCCCCACGTCAGCGCGGCAAGAACGAACCCGCTGGCGATGATCGTCCCTCCCGCAAAGCCACCCCCAGGCGAGAGGTGCCCGTGGACTATCACGTACGCCCCATAGACCCAGATGAGGGGCACCAGGTACGAGGCGATCGTCGAGAGGATCAGGTCCGGCACGTCAATCCCTCCTGACGGTTCCCAGGACCGCCGCCGCTGCGGCGGCCGCGGCGAAAAGAACCGTCGCCTCGCCGAGGGTGTCGAAAGCCCGGTAGTCAAACACGATGGCCGTGATGGAATTGACCGCGCCCGTTTCCGGGAGTGCTTCCTCGATGTACCGGCGGACCATTTCATTGCGGGTCGGGGCCGTGGCTGTTCCGAACTCCGGCAGCCCCAGGGCCACTATGGACAGCATGGCCCCGACCAGGATCACAGTCAGAACGACGAGGAGAAGCCGCACTACTCCTCGCGCCTCCTCGTCCGCCGCACGGCGCTTACGAGCAACAGGGTGGTGACTCCGGCGCCGACCGCGGCCTCAGTGATGGCAACGTCCGGGGCCCCGAGGAGCTGCCAGTTGATGGCCATGAGGAAGCTGTAGGCCGCGAACACGACGACCGCCGCCAGCATATCCGTCGAGCGCTCCACCGCAAAGGCGCAGAACAACATCAGGATAATAACGATACCGCTAAAAACGCTCTGCACCCACCGTCACCTCCCATGGTCCGGCATCTCAGCAGTACGGGGTCCGGCGGCGTCAGACGAGGGAGTGAGGCGCGGATCCTCCAGGTAACTGGTCCCTGAGACGGCCGGCACCCCGGTGCGGTGAGCGGCCCTGGCCATGCAATGGGCCGCCGTCGGGCTGGTCAGCCAGATAAACGCCAGAAGCAGGACGAGTTTCAACGATACGATCCCCTGGCCGGCGACCACGGCCAGCCCTATGAGCCAGAGGCCGGCGCCGAGGGTATCGCTCTTCGCCGCCACGTGCATCCTTGTGTAAGGGTCAGGCATCCTCAGAATGCCGACCGTCCCGGCCGCAAAGAAGAATGTCCCCAGGACCAGGCACAGCCCTGCAACTGCCTCTTTCAGCGCACTCACCTCAGGGCGCGGCGGGCCCCCGCCCGCTCTGTTCCATGTAGGCGGCCACGCCGATGGTCGCGAGAAACCCTATCAGCCCGTACACCAGGGCGACATCCACAAAGAACGGCTGGTGGGTGGCTACCGACATCCCAACGATCAGGACGAGGGCCTTGGTCCCGATGACGTTGATGGCGATCATCCGGTCGGCCACCGTCGGCCCTACCGCCGCCCGCACCAGGCACAGGCCGACCATTGTCAGGAGCCCCAGGAGGAGGCCCCAGAGAAGCTGGCTAAACACCACCCCTGCCCTCCCCCGCCAGCGATTCAAGCTCCCCGATCCGCCTTTCGGCCGGCCATCCCGGCAGCGTGCGGGCGGCCCCGATGGTGAGCGTGTGGATCAGGTACTCCCCGTTCTCAAGTTCGACGGTGAGGGTCCCGGGCGTCAAGGTGATCGAGTTGCCCATCAGGACGCGGCCCCAGTCGCTTTTCAAGGCCGGCCCGTAGCGCAGAAACGCGGGGCTGATGGGGAGGCGCGGGTGGAGGGCTATCAACGCGACCTCAACATTCGCCTTGACGATCTGAACTAACAGGAAGGCCAGGTAGGCGGCGGTTTGCCGCAACCGGCGGCCGATCGCTGGCAGGCGCCAGGGCGCGGCCGGCGTGCGTCGTTCCCGGGGCAGGATCGACTCCCGCATCCTCAGGGCCAACCAGGAAACCGCCGCGCCCATCAGGACGTGTTGCGCGTCCACGGTCCCGCTGAGGGCGAACCAGAAGAGAATCAAGCCGGCAAACCATAGACCCCTCGAACTCAAGCTCTTGACCTCTTCCCCTGACGTTCAGGCTGCGTCTATGATTGCCCGCCAAGAGGATATCTCCTGCAGCTTGTGGAAGAACGGCCGGAAGCAGGAGCTTAGAGCCGAGCACGCAAGACTATTGTGAACTTTGGCCTGGCAGCAAGGATTCATCAGGTTGACCGAGTATCCTCTAGCAGTTATGATGACGGTGTTTTTGTGATTGTTCGCACAAGCACAAAACCCCTGGTAAAACCGGGTTTTGAGACATGCAATCGGCTGTTGAGGAGGGAAGTCCGGAGTGCTTACGGAGCGTCCCGCACCTCGCGAACCGTATGCGCGCGAGGCTTTCGGTGAGGCGATCGCTCGCTGCCGTCGCGGTCACGAGTCCGACCCCGGGCTCCTGGACCTGGCCAGCGCGCTCTTTGGGGTTCAGGCTGCGTTGTCCGGGGACCTCGAGAGTGACACATGCGGAGACCTCGGGGCGGCCGACTGGCTGCAAAGGGCCGCGCCGGCTGTTGCCGCGGCGGTCGCTGCCAGTTCCCCTTCGGCTCCGGCAGGGCTCCGGGGCATTGCCGCTTCACTGCGGCAGGTCGGAGCAGATACGGCGCTTGCGGCGGCGGGCGGAGACGGCGAAGCCCTGACGGCCTTGTCGGCTGAAACCGGAGTGGACGAGCCCGTCCTCTACTTCGTGCTCCGCAACGCCATGCAGCCTTTTTACGCGAAGACATACCGGCCTGAAGGGGACGTCTCGCTCCCCTATCCGATGCGCCAGACCTGCCCTGCCTGCGGAGGCAGGCCATTCATGGCCAGGCACGCGCTCCCGGACGGCCACCGGTTTTTGTGCTGTGCCGCGTGCGGGCACGAGTGGGCCTACCCGCGCATGGCCTGCCCGGCTTGCGGCCAAACCGACCACAAGCGTGTAGAGGTCATGTACCTGCCCGGAAGCGAGGGTCACCGGGTGTACCTTTGTTCGGCCTGCGGGCGGTATACAAAGGCAGCCGACGAAAGGCTGCTGGGAGGGTCCGCGTACCTCCCTTTGGAGGATCTGGTCACGGTTCATCTGGACGAACTCGCCCGGAAACGGGGCTACATCCCCGTCAACGATAAAGGGCCCGCACCTCAAGGTGCAGAGCAAGAAAGATTCCACTGAGGAGAGAGGTGAGAGGGAGTGAAGCTTTCCCGTAGGACTTTCCTGAAGCTCTCCGGCATGACCGTTACTGCGGCTGCACTGACCGGCCTGGGCTTCAAGGTCAAGTCCGCAGCCGCAGCTCCGCTGCGGACCGCCAGCGCCAAGGAAACAACCACGATTTGTCCCTACTGCGGCGTTGGCTGCGGGATCATCTGTCATGCAGAAGGCGGGAAGATCATCAACTGCGAAGGCGATCCGGATCACCCGATCAACCTCGGGTCGCTGTGCAGCAAGGGCTCGGCGCTGTCGCAGGTGGCCAACAACGACCTGCGGCTCAGACGCGTTAAATACCGTGCACCCGGGTCCGACCGCTGGGAGGAAAAGACCTGGGACTGGGCGGTTTCTGAGATTGCGAACCGCATCAAGAAGACCCGCGACGAGTCGTTCGTGACGACGGATGCCGGCGGGGCTCTCGTCAACAGGACCGAGGGCCTGGCATGCCTGGGCGGGGCGTCCCTGGACAACGAGGAGTGCTACCTTTACAGCAAGTTCGTCCGAGGGCTTGGTGTCGTCTACCTCGACCACCAGGCCCGTATATGACACTCTGCCACGGTCGCCGGTCTGGCGCCTTCATTCGGCAGAGGAGCAATGACCAATCACTGGGTGGACCTGAAGAACACCGACTGCGCGCTGATCATGGGAAGCAACGCGGCCGAAAACCACCCAATGTCGTTCAAGTGGTTGCTTCAGGCTCGCGACACCCGCGGAGCCAAGATCCTGAACGTTGACCCGAGGTTCACCCGCACCTCACAGGTCTCGGACCTCTACGCCCCGATCCGGCCGGGCACGGACATCGTGTTCCTTGGCGGGATGGTCAACTACGCCCTCGAGAACAACCTTTACTTCAGGGAGTACGTGGCCGAGTACACCAACGGGTCGTTTATCATCAGCTCGCAGTACGGGTTCAGCGACGGCCTCTTCGCGGGATATGACGAGGTTAAAAGGGCCTACGACAAGACCAAGTGGGCCTACGAGCTTGACGGGAAAGGCGTGCCGCGCCGGGACAAGACGCTCAGCCACCCGCGCTGTGCCTTCCAACTCCTGAAGAAGCACTACGAACGGTATGACGCCGACACCGTTTCCAGGATCACCGGCTGCCCAAAGGACAAGTTCCTGGATATCGCGGCGGCTTTTTGCGCCACCGGTGCGAAGAACAAGACCGGCACCATCCTGTACGCGATGGGCACGACCCAGCATACCGTGGGCACCCAGAACGTGCGCGCGTTCTCGGTGCTGCAGATGCTGCTCGGAAACATCGGGCGCCCGGGCGGAGGGATCAACGCGCTTCGCGGCGAGTCCAACGTTCAGGGCTCAACCGACGCTGCGCTTCTCTACCATCTGCTCCCGGGCTACCTGGCCGTGCCCACGTCGGATACGCCGGCTCTGGCCGGGTGGCTCGACAAGATTACTCCCAAGACCAACGACGCCGACAGCGTCAACTACTGGAAAAACACGCCCAAGTTCGCGGTGAGCCTGCTTAAGGCGTGGTACGGCGATGCGGCGACGGCCGGGAACGAGTTCGGGTTCTGCTGGCTCCCCAAGCCGCAGGCCGGCAAGAACTACTCGCACATCAGCATGTTTGAGGACATGTACGCCGGGAAGCTCAAAGGACTGATCCTGCTCGGTCAGAATCCGGCCGTGGCCGGACCAAACGCCGGCAAGGAACGAAAGGCCTTGGCCAAGCTGGATTGGATGGTGGCCGTCGACCTCTGGGAAACGGACACTTCGGTGTTCTGGAAGGCGCCGGGGGTGGACCCCAAGGACATCAGCACGGAGGTATTCCTGCTGCCGGCAGCCGCATCCGTGGAAAAGGAAGGCAGTATCAGCAACAGCGGGCGCTGGATGCAGTGGCGGTATGCCGCCGCTCCGCCACCGGGCGAGGCCAGGACGGACGCGGCGGTCCTGGATCTGATCCTCACCAAGCTGAAGTCGCTCTACGCCGGCTCAACGGATCCCAAGGACCAGGGCCTGCTCAACCTGACCTGGAACTACGGCAGCGGACACGAGCCCGATCCACATCTCGTGGCCAAGGAGATCAACGGATACGACCTTTCGACCGGCAAGATGCTTGCCAACTTTACCAAGTTACTGGACAACGGGACAACGTCCTGCGGTAACTGGTTGTATTCCGGGTCCTACACCGAAGACGGAAACATGGCCGCCAGGCGCGACCCGAGCGATCCAAGCAGCCTCGGCTTGTTTCCGAAGTGGTCCTGGTGCTGGCCGGTAAACCGCCGGATCATCTACAACCGCTGCTCGTGCGACCCCTCGGGGCAGCCCTGGGATCCCGATCGGGCGCCTTTCCGCTACGATGCGTCGACGCAGGCATGGGTCAGCTACGACGTGCCGGACTTCGTGGCCACGGTTCCCCCGCAGAAATCGGCCGCTTCCCCCTTCATCATGCGGGTCGAGGGGGTCGCGTGCATGTTCGGCAACACGTTGAACGAAGGCCCCTTCCCGGAGCACTACGAGCCGTACGAGAGCCCGCTGACCAACGTCATGTCCGGGCAGCAGATCAACCCGGTCGTCCAGTTCTGGGGAGAAGCGGACAACGCTCGTGGGACTCCGGAGCAGTTCCCGTACATCGCCACTACCTACCGCGTTACCGAGCACTGGCAGGCCGGCGCGATGACCCGCAACCTGCCGTGGCTTGCGGAGCTGATGCCCGAGGTCTTCGTGGAGCTGAGCCCGCAGCTCGCGCAGGAGAAGGGCATCAGCAACGGCGACACGGTGAAGCTGGTCAGCGCCCGCGGCGAGATAGACGTCAAGGCCTGTGTGACACCAAGGTTTCAGCCGTTCCAGATCGATGGTAAGACCTATCACGTGGTCGGTATGCCCTGGCACTTCGGGTTCAACGGCTACGTCACCGGCGGCCCCAGCAAGGACAAGAGCTACGCGGCAAACCAGCTGACCGCGCACATCGGTGACGGCAATACAACGATCCCGGAGTACAAAGTGTTCCTGTGCGACGTAAGGAAGGTGACATAAAGTGGCCAAGGCTATCCTGGTCGATACCACGAAGTGCACCGCCTGCCGCGCATGCCAGGTTGCGTGTAAGCAGTGGAACCAGCTGCCCGCCGTGAAGACGGAGTTCCGCGGGACCTACGAGAACCCACCCGACTTTCGCGGCACGTACACGCGCGTGCGTTTCAACGAGGAGGTCAAGGACGGCAAGGTCCGCTGGCTTTTCGCCAAGACCCAGTGCATGCACTGCACTGAAGCCGCGTGCGTGATGGTCTGCCCCACGGGGGCGATCCACAAGAGCGAGTTCGGAACCGTCGTTATCGACGCCAACAAGTGCATCGGCTGCAACTACTGCATCGCTAACTGCACTTTCGGGGTCATCTACTTTGACAAGGCCCGCAACCGCGCCCGCAAGTGCGACATGTGCTACGACCGCATGCAGGCCGGGCAGACGCCCGCATGCGCCAAGGCGTGCCTCACGGGGTGCCTGCAGTACGGAGAGCGGGCCGAGATCCTCGCTAAGGCCCAGGCCGCGGCCGGCGAGCTTACCACGCACGGCGTACAGGCCCAGATTTACGGCCAACAGGAGTTGGGCGGCCTCGGCTGGGTCTACGTCCTTGCCGACGCGCCGGAGAAGTACGGTCTCCCCAAGGCGCCTGAGGCTGCGGCGACGGCGCGGATCTGGGATGTGATCTTCCAGCCGGCGCGGGTGGTTGCCGGCCTGGCGATACTGTTCGGCCTGTGGAGCAACCGGAAGTACAGCGGTGACCTGGCGCCGGCTCCCGAGCGGCCCGCGGTCGGGACGGGAGAGCGCGTCAGTGCTGGCAACTAACCTCGCGGCGGGCATACCCGCCGCCGTGCGAACGGAGGGAGCGAAGTGAGCGCAAGGACCTTTCCTCGTGGCGGGGTTCACCCGCCCGAGCACAAGGAGGCCACCGCCGGGTCACCGGTTCGCGAGATTCCGCCAGCACCGGAAACGGTCATGCTGCTGTCGCAGCACACGGGTGCGCCCTGCGAGGCGACAGTAAAGGTCGGCGACCGCGTGCTGGCGGGGCAGAAGGTCGGTGATTGCGCCGCCTTCATCTCCGCGCCCGTTCACGCTTCGGTATCGGGCACGGTGAAGGCTGTCGAGCCAAGGAAGAACCTAACGGGAGCGATGGTCATGTCAGTGGTCATCGCATCCGACCAGGAGCAAGAGGCACTCGCCGGAGCAGAGGCCCGCGACTGGCGGGCCTTGTCGCCGGACGAGATGCGCAAGATCGTACGCGAGGCCGGTATCGTGGGCCTTGGCGGGGCGGCGTTCCCCGCCTCGGTCAAGATCGCGCCGCCCAAGGACAAGCCGATCGATACGGTCATCATCAACGGCTGTGAGTGCGAGCCCTTCCTGACCTGCGACCACGCGCTGATGCTGGCGCGCCCGGACGACCTGATCGAGGCCACGCGGCTGCTGATCAAGGCCGTGGGAGCCAAGGTCGGTAGGATAGGCATCGAGATCAACAAGCCTGACGCGATCTCGGTACTCGAGGGCAAGCTCAAGGACGACCCGGAGATCGGCGTCGTTCAGTGCGAGGTCAAGTACCCCGAGGGAGCGGAGAAGCAGCTCATCAAGACGGTCCTGGATCGCGAGGTTCCCCCGGGCAAGCTCCCCAGCGAGGTGGGGGCCTTGGTGCACAACGTCGGCACCGCTCTCGCGATTCTGGATGCCGTACGGGAGGGCAAGCCTCTCACCAGACGGGTCCTGACCGTTACGGGAGCGGTGAAGAAGCCCGGCAACGTGGACGTGCCGATAGGGACCCCGATCGGGCACATCATCGAGCAGTGCGGCGGGTTTGCCGCCGACCCGGGAAAGGTCATTCTCGGCGGCCCGATGACCGGTTGGGCGGTGGACGAGCTGTCCATCCCCGTCCAGAAGGGCACGTCAGGAATTGTGGTCCTCACGAAGGACTACATCGAGAAGAACCCCACTTTAGCCTGTGTCCGTTGCGGCAAGTGCGTCGAGGCCTGCCCGATGGGCCTGATGCCCAACATGATCGGGATCTACGCCGAGAAGCAACGCTGGGACGACGCGGAACGCTGGAACGCGATGGATTGCTTCGAGTGCGGAGCCTGCGCGTTTGTGTGCCCGTCAAAGCGCCCGATCATTGACTGGGTGCGCCGGGCCAAGCGGGCGATCAACGAGAAGCGACGCCGGCAGAGGGAGGCGAAATCATGACAGACAGCAGGCTGTTTATCACACCGCCGCCCCACCTGAAAAAAGGTGACGCCGTTGCCAGGGCGATGCGCGACGTGATCCTCGCCCTCGTGCCTGTGACCCTTGTGGCGTTCTACCTGTACCGCGTCAACGCAGTGCTGATGTGGGCGGTCTGCATCGTATCGGCTTTGCTGACGCATTTCGCCGCGAGCCGCCTCCTTGGGAAAAAGGCCGGCGACATCAGCAGCACCGTCGTCACGGGCTGGCTGCTGGCGCTCTGTTTCGCCCCGACCTCGGCCTGGTGGCTGGGGGTGCTTGGAGCCGTGCTGGCGATCGGCGTTGCCAAGGAACTGATGGGAGGACTTGGGTGGAACTGGTTCAACCCGGCGCTCTTCGGGCGCATAGTCCCGGTTGTCCTCGCGCCGCTCTTCGTATGGTTGGGACCGATCCTCAGCCCGGCCCGTTGGAGCATGTCCCTGGTCGACGCGGCCAGCCAGGCAACCCCCCTGGCGATGCTCAAAGGCAACGGCCTGGCCGGTGCGCCGTCAGTAACCGAGCTCTTGACGATATACCCGGGCGGCGCCATGGGAGAGGTTTCGGCCTTGGCCTTGATTGCCGGCGGGGCCTTTCTGATCTTCAGAAAACACATCAACTGGCGCATTCCCGTCGCGATCATCGGCACGGTCTTTGTGCTGACGGCAGTACTCGGCCGGCATCCGGTGCACCAGATCCTCTCGGGCGGACTGCTGCTGGCGGCGTTCTTCATGGCGACCGACTGGGTGACGGCGCCTGTGACCGACAACGGTCGGCTCTTCTTTGGCATAGCGATCGGCGTACTGGTTGTTCTCTTCCGGGTCTTCGGAGCTCCCCCGGAGGGCGTGGGCTTCTCGGTCCTGCTGATGAACCCCACAGCCCGCTGGATTGACAGGATGACCAGACCCAAGCTCTTTGGCCAGTGAAAAGCGTCCTGAAGGGGGCCGTCGCGAGGCGGCCCCCTTCGGTTACACGATTGCCGGGGCAAGTTAGAGCCAGGATGAGGGGGGCCGGCGGCCTGCGCCCTGGGAGGGATGACGGTGCACATCGGTTTCTGGGAAGTCGTCGTCGTTCTTTTAGTCGCGCTCGTGCTCTTTGGCCCTAACCGGCTGCCGGAGATGGGAAGGGCCCTGGGCAAGGCCATCGGGGAGTTCAGGAGGTACACGTCGGAACTGGGAACCGAGCTCGAGAGCGCACGCCGGACCCTCGAGGAAGGGGCGTCGGTTTCTCCAGACAAGGACAGCCCGGCTCCCAAGGCCGAGGTTCCGCCAGATCGCCCCGGACCTGACGGCAAGGTTGAAACCACAGGAGACGAAGCACCCGGGGCCGGCCCCAAAGGCCCGTGAGACAGGCAAGGCACGAGGACCCGGAGAGCCTTCAGCTCCCCCTGGGGGAGCACGTTTTCGAGCTTCGAGCCAGGCTGTTGAGGTCGTTCCTGGCGTTTGCGCTGGCCGCCGCGGCTGGCCTCGGTTTCTCCAGAAGACTGCTTGACCTGCTCTTGCGCCCTCTCGACGTAACCTACTTCTTTGCCCCCGGCGAGGCGTTCATGGCGCACTTGCACGTGGCATTCATCGCGGCCGGCCCGCTGGCCTGGCCCGTGGTCCTGTATCAGGCCTTTTCGTTCGCGGCGCCCGGCCTTTACCCGGGCGAGCGGCGGGCTCTGCTCTGGATCCTGCCGCTGGGCACCGTCCTCTTTGCGGCTGGAGTGGCCTTCGGATACGCGGCCATGCTGCCGTTGGTCCTCGCCTGGTTGGCCCGTTTCGCGGGGAGCGGGTTGACCCCGGCCATCGACATCGCGGTGTATACCCGGTTCGCCGTCCGGACGATGCTGCCTTTCGGGCTGACATTCCAGCTACCGCTGGTCGTCGCAGTGCTCAGCAGGGCCGGAGTGGTGACTCCGTCAGGCCTGTCCGCGGCAAGGCGGTGGGTGGTCGTGGCTGTCTTCGCCATCGCCGCGCTGCTGACCCCCCCTGACGTGGTCTCGCAGTTGCTGATGGCCGGCCCGATGATCGTGCTCTACGAGGTGAGCATCGTCGTCGCCAGGCTCACCGCGCGCCGGAGCGCCGGCTGAGAGCCGCGGCCGAGACCGCAGTCCTGCCGGTTGCCCTGAGCACCTCCGCTCCGTACAGGTCCACCAGCCGCCGGGTCACCGGGCCGGGGACGTCACCTCCGGCGATCTTGACCCCGTCGATCCGCGCAACGGGAAGGACCTCAAACACGGCGTTGGAGATAAAGGCCTCGCTCGCGCTCATCGCCTCGTCCAGGGTCACAGCCCGTTCCTCGGTGGCGACGCCGTCCGTTCGGGCAAGGTCCAGGAGAAGCCGCCTGGTGACCCCCGGGAGGATATTGCGGTCCAGCGGTGCGGTCCTGAGCACCCCGTCCACGACCGCGAAGAAACTCGAGGCGGCGGATTCGTTCACCAGGCCGTCGTGACCGACCAGCAGCGCTTCGAAACACCCCTCGCGGTTGGCCAGCGTCATCGCCCTGCAGTTGGCCAAGAGGTTGAGCGATTTGACGGTGCAGTGCAGCCAGCGGTCGTCGATCTGACTGCGGAGGCCGATGCCCTCACGGTACAGGTCCACCGGCGGGCTGCCCAGCTGCACGGCCATCACCATCAGGCTCGGAAGCGGCGTGTCCGGGAAGGCATGCCGGCGCGGCGCCACTCCGCGGGTGACGTGAATGTAGACGTACGCGTCTTGAGGGCTCCTTCGCTCCAGCTCATCCAGGATCTCGGTGAACCCCCCGGGCGTGCACGGCAGAAAAAGCTCGAGGCCCCTCAGACTCCTGTCCAGCCTGGCCAGGTGCTCTGCGCGCGCAAACGGAGTTTTCCCGTAGAGCCTGTAGACCTCGTAGACGCCGTCGCCAAAGAGGTAGCCGCGGTCGAGCACGCTGATTTTCATGTCGCCGGTCGTTCCCCACCGCCCGTCAAGGTACACCGGGTGCATCTATACCCCTCCATCCATCCTGCGCGGCCTCCTTCCGAGCAGGCCGCTGATGTAAGCCCAGACGATCAACCCGAGGACAAACAGCGTCCCGAGGGTCAGCGCAAGACGGTGCCTCGCCGCCGATGCACGTCCCGCATACAGGGACTCGTAGTCTGCCGTCGCTGTTCCGCCCGCCAATCCGGCACTCACCCGGCCGTCGCGCGCCAGCTCCAGAGCTCTTGCGCCCGCCGTCCCACTGCCCGCGGCGATCGAAAGCACGCCTTGTTGGGCAGCAAGGGATGCCGCCGTCTCCATAGGCAGCCCGGTCGCGTCTCCGACCCAGATCAACAGGTTTCCGTCGCCAAGCCAGCGGAAACCGTGGACCACGGACATCAGTGTCAGATCTTCGCCACGGTGATCCTGGCCCTCCGCTCCCCGGACGAAATCCGTCGCGCACGAGAACACGTAGTTGATACCGCCGTCCCTAGCCCCCAGGTGCACGGCGGCCTCTCCGTAGATCTGGCCCCGCTCCGCCAGCGCCTCGCGTACCAGCACGTCAACGGCCTGGGCGGTTGCCAGACGTGTGCTGAGGACCACCAACCTGGCCCCCTTGCGCAAGACGTGCGCGACAAGGGCCCGCGCCTGGCGATCTGGTTCGGCGCGGTCGCCTGTAGAGGCATAGTCCGCGACCAGAAACACGCGCGCTCTGTCGGGAAGCCCCTCGACTGTTTCAAAGCACTCCACAGCTTCCTGAGCCGCCGGCAGTTCCAGGCCGAAGGGCAGCAGCAGGGCAACCGCCACCAGCAGGAAGAGCAGAAGGTAGATTGTTCGCCGGCGGCGGCCCTCGGAACGCCCTTCGTCGCTCTCCCCCATCGCTCACTCCCCCCGGGGTTCGCGGAAGTCGTAGGTTCGCCTCTCGGTGACCAGCCCGTCGACGCGCCGGTCGCCGGGGCCCGCCGGTACCGAGGGAACCACCTGAAGCTCATAGGCAAAGCCAAACACGGGCGTCCCCCGTTCTCCGCCGGCTCCGCGGAGCCGCGTGATCAGGGCATCGTAGTACCCTCCGCCGTAGCCCAGGCGGTTTCCAAGGAGGTCAAAGGCAACCCCTGGCGCCACCACGAAATCCACCGCCGATTCCGTGATCTCCGGCCAGTGGCCTGGCGGCTCGGGGATCCCCCAGATGCCGGGATCCAGCTTCTCCAGGTCCACGACGGAGCGCAGTACCAGCTCACGGCTCCCGGGACGCACCGCCGGGAGAACCAGCGACTTCCCCGAACTGAGGATCCCGCGCAAGAGATAGCCCGTCGGGATCTCGCCCCGGAAACTGGCAAAGGCGAGAACCGTCTGGGCCGCAACGAAGCCAGGCAGACAGGCAAGCCTGTGTGAGGCCAGCGCACCGTAGATCTGTCCCAGACCTCCGGGAAGACATCCGCGGCGCGCGATCACCCGGCTGCGCATCGACCGCTTTGCGGTCCGCAGGTCACCGGGAGGTCCCATTGCACTTTGCGCCTACTTGATGACGAAGAGAAGGTCTCCGGCGTTTACCGCCTGTCCCCGCTGCGCGTTCACCTGCTGGACCGTCCCGCCCCTGGAAGCCACTATCTCGTTCTCCATCTTCATCGCCTCGAGGATACACAGGACCTGCCCGGCGGAAACCTCTTGTCCGGCGGCTACCCTCACGTCGAGGATCGTCCCGGGAAGCGGTGCGGTTACGCTCGATCCATCGGCCCGTGCCGCGCCGGCGACCGCGGCCTTGTCCTGCCGGGCCACGGGACGCCCTGCCGTGGCGGCAGGCGGAGCCGCTGCCTGCGAGGGAGGCTGCACGCTCGCCCGTGGCACAGGCGGAGGCGCAGCGGTTGACGCAGGTGCCGCCGGTGGCCGGGAGACCGGCTCGGCCAAAGACACACCCGTGACGGCCGGGGCGTGGCCTATTTCCTCAACCTGAACGTCAAAGACTTGTCCGTTGACAGTTACGCGAAAGGTTCTCACCAGAGTCGACCCCTTCTCCTCTCATCTACGTGCTGCGCCCCGCGCAAAGCCGTGTGCCGGCCGAAAAGGACCCATGCCGGCCTGCCTTCGCCTGCCGGCCGCGGCCCCGCAGGCGTCGTGAGGCATTGCGTGCCGCGTGTGCCGCGTGCTCCGCCCGGCCGGTAGCCGGCTGCCACCAGGGCGGCCGCGACGGCGGCCAGGACCGCTTCGCCTCTCTTGTCCATGGCACGCCCTAGACCGGCAGGTTCCCGTGTTTCTTCGGCGGCCTTCCCTCACGCTTGCCCGAAAGCGAACGCAGGGCCTCGACGAGCACCCGGCGGGTGCCGGCGGGTTCGATCACGGCCTCGATCAGCCCGCGGGCCGCGGCCGGGAAGGGCGCCGCAAAGCGTTCCCGGTACTCCGCCTCTTTCTGCTTTCTCGCCGCGACCGGATCGCCGGCCTTCTCGATCTCCCGGCGGAAGATGATGTTTGCCGCGCCTTCCGGTCCCATCACGGCTATCTCGGCACTCGGCCACGCCACGGAGAAATCGGCGCCCAGAGAGCGGCTGCACATCGCAAGGTAAGCTCCACCGTATGCCTTGCGCAGTACCACGGTCAACTTCGGAACGGTGGCCTCGGAGTACGCGAACAGCAGCTTTGCCCCGTGGCGGATGATGCCCCCATACTCCTGGGCGGTCCCGGGAAGGTAGCCCGGGGTGTCCACGAACGTCACCAGAGGAACGTTGAAGGCATCGCAGAACCGGACGAACCTCGCAGCCTTGTCCGACGCGTTGATATCGATGCACCCCGCGAGCACCTTGGGCTGGTTCGCGACGACCCCGACCGTCAGTCCGCCGAGCCTGGCGAAACCGGTGACTATGTTGGTGGCGTACCACTGGTGGGTTTCGAGGAGCTCGCCGCGGTCGATGATGGGCCGGATGATGTCCCGCACGTCGTAGGGGCGGTTGGGGTCCTCCGGAATGACCCCCAAGAGAGCCGGTTCCCGGCGCGCGGGGTCGTCTGACGCGTCCCCCGGGGGCGGATCCTCGAGGTTATTGGACGGCAGGTAGGAGAGCAGCCTCCTCACCTGTGAGAAGCACTCGTCCTCGCTCTGGGCGTAGAAATGGGCCACGCCGCTCACCTGATTGTGCGTCGAAGCCCCGCCGAGGTCTTCGAGCGCAACATCCTCGCCGGTTACCGCCTTTATCACCTGCGGGCCGGTGATGAACATCTGGCTCGTATTGGCCACCATGAACACAAAGTCAGTGAGCGCGGGCGAGTAGACCGCGCCGCCGGCGCACGGGCCGGCGATCACCGACAGCTGCGGGATGACGCCCGACGAGAGGGTGTTGCGGAAGAAGATCCGCCCGTACCCGTTTAGGGCGTCGACCCCCTCCTGGATGCGCGCTCCGCCCGAGTCGTTGATCCCGACAAACGGGGCCCCTACCTTGGCGGCGAGTTCCATCACCTTGACGATCTTCTCGGCGTGGACCTCACCCAGGCTGCCCCCTATGACCGTGAAGTCCTGCGCGAAAGCGTAGACGAGCCGCCCGTCCACCCGTCCGAAGCCCGTCACCACGCCTTCCCCCGGGGCCTCAACGGCGGCCATCCCGAATTCCGTGCAGCGGTGCCTGGCGAACATGTCCAGTTCGACGAACGAGCCCTGATCGAACAGCTTATCCAGCCGCTCGCGGGCGGTCAGCTTGCCGGCGGCGTGCTGGCGTTCAACCTTCTCCGGTCCGCCCCCGGCGAGAACCCTCTCCCGCGCGCGGGCCAGGGCATCGAGCTTCTCGTCAGCGGTCATTGTCTGGGTCCCCCTCCTCGCTCAGCTCAATCAGGACTCCTCCGGTCGACCTCGGATGGATGAAAGCGACAAGCCTACCTCCCGTTCCGGCACTTGGAGCTTCATCAATAAGCCGCAGACCGGCCCCGAGGGCGGCACCGGCGGCCGCCGCGAGGTCAGGCACACCTATGGCGATGTGGTGAATGCCCTCCCCGCGTTTCGCCAAAAACCTCCCGACCGGTGTATCAGGGCCGGCAGGCTCTAGCAACTCGATGCGCGTGTCGCCGAGGCCGAGTATCGCCACGGTAACCCCTTGCCCCGCGACCTGCTCGACCCGTTCGAGGTTGAGGCCCAGCACGTCCCGGTAGAGCGGCAGCGCTCTGTCTATGCTCTTGACGGCAACGCCTATGTGGTCAAGTTTTGTCGCCACGTGTTTCCATCCCTTTCCCTGGCGGCTCAGGGATTACCTGCTACGCGGTCGTCGCCCTGTACTCACCGAACTCCTCGCGCAGGACGGCGCATATCTCTCCGAGCGTGACGTATGCCTCGACCGCGTCAAGGACCGGGGGGACGATGTTCCCGTCGCCGCGGGCTGTCTCTTGCAGCCTGGCCAGGGCGGACCTGACGGCACCCTTCTCACGCCGGCCCCGGAGGGCCCTCAATCGCTCGCGCTGCGCCCGCTCGACGTCAGGATCGACCTGAAGCAGGCCCGGGGCAGGCTCTTCATCCTTCTCATCAATTACGTGGGAGTTCACGCCGACGACGATGCGTCTCTGTGATTCCACATCGCGCTGGTAACGGTAGGCGCTCTCGTGGATCTCCCGCTGGATGAAACCCTGTTCAATGGCAGCAACGGCGCCTCCCATGTCCTCGATGCGCTTCAGGTACTCGCGGGCCTTCTCTTCTATCGCGGTCGTCAGATGCTCAACGTAGTAGCTTCCGGCCAGGGGGTCGATCGTGCCGGCGACGCCGCTCTCGTGGGCGATTATCTGCTGGGTCCTCAGGGCCGTGCGCACGGCCTCCGCGGAGGGCAGCGCAAGTGCTTCGTCCTTGGAGTTCGTGTGCAACGACTGCGTCCCGCCGAGGACGGCAGCGAGGGCCTGAAGCGTCACCCGGACGACGTTGTTCTCGGGCTGCTGGGCGGTCAAGGTGGAGCCCGCGGTCTGGGCGTGGAAACGCATCGCCCAGGACCGGGGATCCTTGGCGCCGAAGCGCTCCCGCATGATCCGCGCCCAGAGGCGGCGCGCTGCACGGTACTTCGCGATTTCCTCAAAGAAGTCGGTGTGTGCCCCAAAGAAGAAGGACAGCCGCGGGGCAAACGCGTCGACTTCCAGCCCCCTGCCTGTGGCGGCCTCAACGTAGGCTATGGCGTTCGCGACGCTAAAGGCCAGCTCCTGAACTGCGTTGGCCCCGGCCTCCCGGATGTGGTACCCGCTGATGCTGATCGTGTTCCAACCGGGGACGTTCTCGGAACAGAAGGCGAAAAGGTCGGTCGTCAGCCGCATCGAGGGACGAGGCGGAAAGATGTACGTCCCGCGGGCCACGTACTCCTTGAGAATATCGTTCTGGACGGTGCCGCGCAGCCTGCTGAAAGCCGTGCCCCGCTTTCGAGCCAGGGCAAGGTACATTGCCAGCAGGACCACGGCCGGAGCGTTGATCGTCATGGATGTGGTCACGCCGTCCAGCGGGATCCCGTCGAACAGGACCTCCATATCGGAGAGCGAACAGACAGCCGCCCCCACCCGTCCGACCTCGCCCTCGGCGAGCGGGTGATCGGAGTCGTATCCCATCTGGGTCGGGAGGTCAAAGGCTACCGACAACCCCGTCTGCCCCTGCTCCAGGAGATAGCGAAACCTGGCGTTGGTTTCCGCGGCGCTGCCGAAGCCGGCGTACTCGCGCATCGTCCACAGACGTCCCCGGTACATCGTCGGCCGGATGCCGCGGGTGAACGGGTACTCACCCGGAAAACCCAAGTCGCGAAGGTAGTCGAGGTCCGGCACATCGCCAGGCGTATATAGGCGGTCTACAGGCAGCCCGGAGACCGATCTGAACTCCTCAGCCCGCTCCGGGTACCGTGCGAGCATCTCTCTCAGCGGGCCCTCCTCCCACCTGGTCCGCTCGGCGGATATCCCCGGACCGGATGGCTCCCGTGGCCCTTCCGACAAGCATCACACCTCCCGGCCGGCGACAGAAGCGGGACAGTCCCCACGCCCCACAGTGGGACCCGTGCGGGCTGTCCCGCCGCTTGCCTACCATACCTATCATGCGGCCGCCGGCCGTCCGTCAACCGCTCGCGCCCCCGGGGGGCACGAACTCAGAAGCGAGTCCCGGTGCCTAGCCGAGCCAGCCCCTGACACGCATTGCGTCGGCCACGCGCTTGACCGCCACCATGAAGGCGGCGATGCGCATCTTCACGCCTTTCTGCTTGTGCATGTCGTACACCGCGTCAAAGGCCTTGATCATCATCGGGGCGAGCCGCTCGTTGACCTCTTCCTCCGACCAGTAGAAGTTCATCAGGTTCTGGACCCACTCAAAGTAGGAAACCGTGACGCCCCCGGCGCTGGCCAGGATGTCAGGGATAACGAAGACGCCCTTCTTGTAAAGGATGTCGTCCGCTTCGGGCGTGGTCGGACCGTTGGCGGCCTCGCCGATGATCTTAGCCTTCACGTCCCCTGCGTTCGCGGACGTGATCGCGTTCTCGAGCGCCGCGGGGATGAGGATGTCACACTCGACCGTGACGCTCGACCCGGCCGGAAGGTTCTTGGCTCCGGGGAAGTCGGCGACCGAGCGGTGCGCGGACTTGTGGTCGTAAAGCGCCTGCGGGTCCATCCCCTCCGGGTTGTAGACGCAGCCGCGGGAATCCTCGGCACAGACGATCCTGGCTCCGAGTTCCGCGAGCAGGATCGCCGCGAAACTGCCCGCATTGCCGAAACCCAGAATCGAGGCGGTGGCCTTCTTGATGTCGATCCCGAGCTTCTTGCAGGCCTGCGCCACGACTGTCACGCACCCGCGGGCGGTGGCTTTGTTGCGCCCGAGCGAGCCGCCGACGATGATCGGCTTGCCCGTGACGACTCCGAACCTATTGCGGCCCTGCAGCTTGGAGTACTCGTCCGCTATCCACGCCATGATCTGCGCGTTGGTGTAGACGTCGGGTGCCGGGATGTCCACGTCGTCGCCGATCAGAGGGGCAATGTGCTCGGTAAACGCCCGGCTGAGCCGCTCAAGCTCGCCCTGGGACAGCTCCTTCGGATTGCACTTCACCGCGCCCTTTCCACCGCCGTACGGCAGTCCTAAAGTCGCGCACTTGAAGGTCATCCACATGGAGAGCGCCCGCACCTCGTCGGCGTAGCAGTTAGGGTGGTAGCGAAGGCCCCCCTTGTAGGGCCCGACGGCGTCGTTGTGCTGCGAGCGCCAGCCGGTGAAGACACGGATAGAGCCGTCATCCATCTTCACCGGGAAGGAAACCTCCAGCAATCGCTTGGGCTGCTTGAGCATCTCGTACGCGGCGGGTTCAAGTCCGAGCTGGTCGCAGGCTTCCTTGATTTGGGACTGGCAAATCAGGAACGGGTTGAGAGTCTGTTCGCTCACTTGTTTCATCCTCCCTGCACACCGGGTGTGCGCTTCAGTTTCAGTGGACCGGCTAGCTCAAACGACCTTGTATGTGGACAAACGCGCGGTGTCGATTCCGAGTCGCAGGGCCTTGAGGTTCATCTCCTCGGTTCCGCGCGGTACCCTGGCCCTGAGCGCCTGCTCTACGGCCGCCTGGCTGACAACGTGGGCGGCGCCGGCCAGGAGGCCGAGCGCGACCATGTTGGTTGTCAGGGCCCTCCCCGTCGACTCCACCGCCATCCGGGCGATCGGGGCCCTCAGGATCTTGACGCCCTCCGGCCAGGGGCCCTCGACGTGGTCTTCGTCCGCGACCAGCAATGCCCCCGGCTGCACCCGCCGCCCGTAGCGGTCGTGCGCCTCCTGGGTGAGGACGAGGACCGCGTCCGGGTTCATGACCTTGGGGTAATCTATCTCCTCGTCAGAGAGCACGACCTCCGCCTTGGACGCGCCGCCGCGGGACTCCGGCCCGTACGACTGCGTCTGTGTCGCGTTCAGCCCGTCGATTATCGCCGCCTCGGCCAGGACAATCGCAGCCAGTATGACGCCCTGGCCTCCCTGACCGGAGAGGCGAAACTCGAACCTCATCAGCTATCGCCCCCCAAGTCCCCGGTTGCGCCGGGCCCTGGTTTCAACCTCTGGATCAGACTCCCGTAAGCACTTGCGTACTCCGGACGCTCTTCGGAGTGCAACACCCCTACGAGGAACTTGCCCTCGCGTTCTTCAGGCGGCACCGTTTCCGCGGCCCTGACGTTCAGGGCGTGTTCCTTTTGCCACAAAAGCATCTTCTCCGGGCCGCCCATCCTGTTGCGGCGGCCGTACGACACGGGGCACTGGCTCACGGCTTCGACAAAGGAGAAACCTTCGTTGAGCAAGCCCTGGTAGATCAGCTGGGAAAGCTGAGCCGCGTGGTACGCCGTTCCCCTGGCGACGAAGGACGCCCCGGCGGCCGCCGCCAGCCTGCAAACGTCAAACGCCGGCTCGACGTGGCCGTGCGGCGCCGTCGTGGCAAATGCGCCGACCGGGGTAAGCGGCGAGTACTGCCCGCCCGTCATCCCGTAAATGCTGTTGTTGAAGCAGACGGCGGTTATCCCGATGTTCCTCCGAGCGGCGTGAATCAGGTGATTGCCACCGATCGCCGCGGCATCGCCGTCTCCCGTGATGACGATGACCCGCAGGCCGGGACGCGCGAGCTTTATCCCGGTGCCAAACGCGAGCGCGCGGCCGTGAGTCGTGTGCAGCGTGTTGAAGTCCAGGTAAGTCGTAGCCCTCGCTGCACAGCCTATCCCGGAGACCACGATGACCTCATCCTTGGGCGGGTCGAGCCTGGCGATCGCTCTCAAGAGCGCACCGAGGACGATCCCGTGTCCGCACCCGGGGCACCAGATGTGCGGCAGCGCGTTTGACCTCAAGTAGTCGCGGAAAGCGGCCATCTAGCTCACCTCCCGGATAGCGGCGTGGATCTGGGCGGGCGTCAGCAACTCGCCGTCTACCTTTGTCACGCCGGTCACAGGGACCCTGCGGTCCGGTTGGCAGGCGTACCGCTCCACCTCGCCGGCCAGCTGGCCCAGATTGAGCTCTGGCACCACCACCGCCCGGCAGGCCGAAGACAGCTCTCGTATCTTCGCGCCCGGGAACGGCCAGACGGTCCGGATCGCGAGCAGTCCGGCCTTGATTCCCTCGGACCGCGCCATCCTGACGGCACGCTTGGCGGTCCCTACCGGGCCCCCTGTCGCCACCACGAGCACTTCCGCGCCGGCCGTGTTGAACTCGTCGAAGAACTGCCACCTCTGCGCCGCAAGCTCCATCTTGGCGGCGAGCCTGCGGACCAGCCGGTCAACGACGGCCGGGTTGGAGGTGGGCATCCCCCGCTCGTCGTGGCTCAATCCGGTGACGTGATACCGGTAGCCACTCCCAAAATCGGCCATCAGGGGGACGACGTCTTCTGTGCCGGCGTAGGGGAGGTAGGCGTCAGGGGCGAGCTTGGCGCGGTCCGGCCTGCGCCTGTCGACCGCCTTGACGTCGCCGGGCTCCGGAAGCTCGACGCGTTCGCGCATGTGGCCGATGACTTCGTCCATCAGGATGACGACCGGGACCCTCAGATCCTCGGCGCAGTTGAAAGCCGCCACCGTCAGATCGAAGCAGTCCCGGACGGACTGCGGCGAGAATACGACGACCGGGTGATCGCCGTGAGTCCCCCACCGTGCCTGCATGATATCGCCCTGCGACGGAGACGTCGGTCCTCCAGTGCTCGGCCCCGCCCTCTGTACGTTGACGACCACGCAAGGGACTTCACACATCGCCGCGTATCCGATGTTCTCTTGCTTCAGGGAGAAACCGGGGCCGCTCGTCGCGGTCATTGACTTGAGGCCCGTCAGGGAGGCCCCGATGATCGCCGCCATACTGGCGATCTCGTCTTCCATCTGGATGAACTTGCCGCCGAGCCTCGGGAGCCGGTCCGCCATCATCTCGGCGATCTCAGTCGAGGGGGTAATCGGGTATCCGGCAAAGAACCTGCACCCGGCTGCCAATGCGCCCTCGGCGCAGGCTTCGTTGCCCTGGACCAAACGTGGAGAGCTCAACGCCTACGCCTCCAGAGCCCTGACCTTGGAGGGTCTCTCCGCCACGCTGACGGCGAAGTCGGGGCACATGATCTCACACAGCTTGCACCGCGTACAGGCGCCGGGATCGACCAGCTCGGGGTAATCCCTGGACCCGACGGCGAGCGCCTTCCTGGGGCAGAAACTGACGCAAATCCCACACTTCTTGCACCACTCGAGGTTGAACGTGACAGGCACATCTAGACTGGTATCCATGCGGTCGGGAGCCTCCTGCCCTGCTATCCCAGGCGTGTCTCTTTGTGTTCAACGAGCGCCGAACGCAGCATGTTCACTGACCCTTCGTCCGGCCGGTAGACGAATTCGATAACCTCCATCTCCCTTGGCAGCAAGCGCTCGACCTCCCGCCGTCGCGTGGGGGAAACGAGCACCGCGCTAACCTTGTCTAAAACCGCCGCGACGTCGTCCCGGCGGCGGGAGGTTGTCGTCTTTACCTCGGGAAACTCAAGGCCGGCAAGCGCGAGCGACTTGAGAACGCTCTCTGCGAACAGTGCGGACACGCATATGAGCCCTATCGGCTCGCGGGAAAGCCGGGCGACCCTGACCATCGTGGTTATGTCCGGGTCAAGGGCGATCCCGATGATTTCGTTGGCGCGCTCCGGTACCAGCGCCTTGAGCTGTTCAAGGTGGAAAAACGTCGTCACAACCATGTCCGTCCTGCGGAGTTGGTCAAGGATTTCCGGGGAGACGTTCTCGAAGTCCTCGATCGGCAGGGGAAGGATGTGCACGCCGGAGCCGAGTTCAAGCTCCTTGGCGAAATAGTCGACCTGTTCGCGGTTGCATTCCACGAAGGTCAGTTCAAGGTGACTGAGAAGCTCTTTCTTTTCGCCCGTCCTGCGGGCCACCATCGCCGCGAACTCGTCGAGGCTGAAACCGAGCTCCAGAGCGTCGCTCAACGAGGAGTCGATCACCCTGAGAAGCCGCTCTTCACGGCTCCTCTGGCGCTTGGCGCTGTCCCGGGCAGCGACAAATGTCCCCTTCCCCTGGAACGAGGTCAAGAGGCCCTCTGCCTCAAGCTCGCGGTAGGCAACACTGACTGTGTTGCGGCTGATGCCGAGCTCCTCGGCCAGAGCCCGTTCGGTGGGAAGCTGTCTGCCGCGCTCCCAAAAACCGGTGTTGATCAGGTACTCGATGTGCTTTTTCAACTGCAAGTAAATCGGAATCCCGCTCTTGCGGTCGATATCGACCTGCACCGCAGTCACCACCATGCGATTGTTCCTGGCTGCGTCCAGGCTGCCGGTCAGGCTGGCAGCCGTCTCCGTCTGCTAGTACTTTGCCGTGCGGGCCGAAGTTGCACTAATGAGCTATGGACCAATGGATTAGTCCTTCTCTCCTAATGGATTGTTCTCCTGCTCCTCTGGACGCTATCGTCCGGCCGAAGCGTCGCCGGAGATGATCATCCAGTGAAGCGGAAAAAGGGCAGCGAACCATGCCACAGGATTCCCCGCGCACAGGGAGAAACACCCCCGAGTATCAGGCCATCGCACCTGGGGAGGGGCAGAGAGATGGACGAGCAGGCCTATCACCGGTTGGCGGAGGCGCTTGATCGGCTTCCCAACCGGTTCCCGCGCACCGGGAGCGGTGTTGAGATCGAAATCCTGAAAGCCATCTATGACCCCGAGGCCGCACAGCTTGGCGCAGCCCTGACCGGGGCATTCGAGTCATCCGAGGAGATCGCCGCGCGGGCGGGCCGTCCCCGCAACGAGGTTGAGAGCACCCTGCGCCGTATGCGCCGGCGCGGGCTCGTGTGGACCGGAGCGGGCCCCGGCCGCGTGCGGCTCTACCGGCTGGCGCCTTTCGTCGTCGGCGCCTACGAGGCCTCACTTGACCTGCTCGACCACCGGCTGGCGCACCTCGTCGAGGAGTATTTCAACTCCGGAGCTCTTGAGGGTATCATGCGCCCCGGGCCCGCCCTGCACCGGGTGGTGCCCGCTCACGGCGCGGCCAAGTCCGAGTGGATACTGCCCTACGACGCCGTGAGGTCGTTGCTCGTGCAAGCCAAGAGCTTCAACCTGCGCGACTGCATCTGCAGGAAGCAGAAGAGACTGGTCGGCGAGGGGTGCGGCTTTCCGTTGAGGACGTGCCTGAGTTTCTCTGCCGCCGAGAGGCCTACGTCCGAGAGCAGCGTGACGTTGGAGCAGGCCCTTGCGACGCTGGATGAGGCGGAGCGCGTTGGTCTGGTGCACACGGTCAGCAACGTCGCCAAAGGGCTGAACTACGTCTGCAACTGCTGCGGATGCTGCTGCGGGATTCTTCGGGGGATAACCCAACACGGGTATTCGGATTCGGTGGCTCACGCCAACTACTACGCGGAGATCGACCCGCGAATGTGCACTGGCTGCGAGACCTGCGCCAGGCGCTGTCAGGTTGGGGCGATAAGCGTCGACGGCGGCGTGGCCGCCGTCGACCGTGCAAAGTGCATCGGCTGCGGTCTGTGCGTCACCGGGTGCGAGGCTGGTGCAGCGGTACTGCACCTGAAACCCGAAGACGAAATCGTTCACCCTCCAGCCGATTTCGGAGAGTGGGAAAGCGAAAGGCAGCGCAGGCGCAACGCGGCCGGCTAGGACGCCGCGAACAGCCTACTCCTCTTTGGCGAGGCGGGCGATCGCGTCCTTCTCCACCTCTACCTCGACTTTTTCCGCAAGCCTGATCCTAACGGTGTCCTCCTTGATGAGTTGAACCCAGCCAAAGAGGCCGCCCGTCGTGACTATCCTGTCCCCCTTCTTGAGCTCGCGGAGCATTGTAGCCCGCTTGCGTTGCTGCTGCTGTTGCGGCCGGATCATGAAAAGGTACATCGCCCCGTAGGCCACTATCAAGAAGATGAACATCGGCGCCATCGCCTGCAGGTTTTCCATGCAGATACCCCCCGAAATCATGATGACGAAAAACGGACGGCCCCCTGCCGTCACTCCCCAGGTGGGGCCCCTCCTCGCCGCGCCCAGAAGGCTGCGGCAAACTCCGTGAAACAGCCCTGGGCCACGGAGCGGCGGATGTCGTCCATCAGCCTCGTCAAATGCCTCAGATTGTGAATCGTCACAAGCTGCGGTCCGAGCATCTCCCTCGCCCAGAACAGGTGCCTGATGTAGGACCGCGAGAAGTGCTTGCACGCATAGCAGTCGCATCCTTCCTCCAGCGGGCGGAGGTCCGCGGCGTATGCGGCGTTGCGGACAACCAGCTTCCCGCCCGGCACAAGGGCCGTGCCGAGGCGGGCGGTTCTGGTAGGCAGCACGCAGTCAAACATGTCGATGCCCCTCCGGACCCCCTCGACCAGCAGGTCGGGCGTGCCGGCGCCCATCAGGTACCGCGGTCTGTCCGGTGGCAGAAAGGGTACCGTCGCCTCCAGAACTGCGCACAGCTGGGACTTGGGCTCTCCCACGCTGAGCCCGCCTATCGAATAGCCGGCAAACCCCAGCCTCGCCAGTTGCCGGGCGCTGAGTTCACGGAGTTCGGCGTAGGTCCCTCCCTGGACTATCCCAAAGAGGGTCTGGTCCTGCGGCCGCAGTTGGGCCTCCAGCGACCGTTCCGCCCAGCGGGTGGTTCGCTCGACGGAGGCGGCAGCGTAGCCCCTGTCAACGGGGTACGGAAGGCACTCGTCGAGGGGCATGATGATGTCCGCTGAAAGCGCGGCCTGAACGTGCATGGCCTTCTCCGGTGAGTAGTGGTGGAGTGAACCGTCCACGTGCGACTTGAAGATGACACCTTCCTCGCTGACCGACTGGAGCCCTCCGAGCGAGAAAACCTGGAAACCTCCGCTATCGGTCAGCACCGGGCCGTCCCAACCCATGAACCTGTGCAGGCCCCCGTGAGCGGCGACGACGTCGACGCCCGGACGAAGGTAGAGGTGGTAAGCGTTGCCGAGGACGATCTCGACCCCGATCTCACGCAGATCGCGGGGCCGGAGGCCCTTGACCGTCGCCTGCGTCCCGACCGGCATGAAGGCAGGCGTCAGGAAGGTGCCATGGGCCGTCGTGATCCTCCCCGCCCTCGGGCCAAGGGGGGGCGCAGGCAGCGGCGCGGTCACCTCGAACCTGAACAATGGCTTCCGTGTCACCTCGCTAGACTATCAGCATAGCATCGCCGAAGCTATAGAACCGGTAGGCCAGACGTTTTGCCTCGCAGTACGCGCGGCTGATCCTCTCCCAGCCGGACCATGCCGCGGTCAGAAGCAGCGGTGTGGACCTTGGAAGGTGGAAGTTTGTCAGCAGGCAGTCGAGGGCACGGAAGCGGAAACCGGGGTAGATGAAAAGGTCCGTCGTGCCCGCGCCGGAAACCACGCCGGCATCGTCCCGGAAGGCCGTCTCCAGGGCCCTTGTCGCGCTGGTGCCGACCGAGACGATCCTGCCGCCGCAGCGCCGCCTGGCGTTGATCTCCCTCGCGACGGAATCGGAGATCTCGTAGTACTCCTCCTCCATCCGGTGGTCCTCCACCCTTTCGACCCGCACCGGCTGGAAAGTGCCGTATCCAACGTGGAGCAGGATACGGACGCACAGGATGTCTCTCCCGAGCATGGCGGCCAGCAGGCTGCCGGTGAAGTGCAGGCCGGCAGTCGGCGCGGCCACGGCGCCCGGTTTCCGCGAGTAGACAGTCTGGTATTGCTCGGGGTCCGAGAGCGGTTCGTGGATGTACGGCGGGACGGGCATGACCCCATGAAGAGAAAGGAAACCGGAGAGCCCGTCCTCCCCGGCCCCCTCAAAACGCACAACAGCCTTGCCTCCGGCGAGACGCGAGACGACGACCGCGCGCACGCAGCTCCCGGCAAACTCGATACTGCTCCCGGGGGAAAGCTTCTTTCCAGGCCTGCATAGGGCCTCCCAGCAGCCGTCGCCAGGATGCGGGCGGAGCAGCAGTATCTCGGCCTGCCCTCTGCCGCCCGGCAGCCGGCCGTACAAGCGGGCGGGGATGACCCGCGTGTCGTTAAGCACGACGCAATCACCCGGCGACAGCAGTTCCGGGAGCTCACGAAAAACGTGGTGGCTGGACTTCCCCGTGAGGCGCTCAAGCACCAGGAGCCGGCACGAGTCGCGCGGCTCGGCCGGCTTCTGCGCGATATACTCCTCCGGAAGTTCGAAGTCGAATTCAGAAAGCTGCATCGTGCCTAGCTTATCACGCCGGGCTACCGCTGTTCGAGCGCCACACCTGTGTAGTAGTGACGGAGGATGTCGCCGTAGGACCAGCCGTCCTCCGCAAGACTGCGCGCGCCCCATTGTGAGAGCCCGACCCCGTGGCCCCATCCGTGGCCCTCCAGCCGCACGCAGCCCACAACCGTTCGGTTATACAGGATCGTATAGTCGGAGACCCTCCAGAGCGTACCGTCGCAGCTCAGGCAATATGATTGCCCGACGCGCCTGGTGAGCTGGTTGGGAGCCCCGTTCGCCGCTCCCGCGACAACGACGTCCTGCCCGTACTCCATGTGCCCTATCAGGTTGGCAGCCCCCTCCGCGTCCACCTTGACGTCAAACCAGGAGCTGGGGAGGCCGAGGACTCGCCTTGCCTCCTCTCCTTTGAGCGTGACGGCCCCGGCCGAACCCCTGAAGGTGACCCTCAAGGGCCGGCCCGAGACGCCGAGCTCGCTCGAGGGTTCGACGGCGGCCACCGTGCCCAGAAGGTAGCCGGCGGCCGCCAGCCTGGCCGTGATATCGTCGACCGTCATATCCCTTTCCCAGGTATACTTGGGAGACGCCTGGTCGTAGTCAGGCACGCCGCGGAGGTAGGGACGACAGGAAACCCAGATGTTCTCGCTGTCTTCGGTATGGCCGCCGGAGGACGAATGATACACTGCGCTGATGAGTTCGCCGCCGTAGGTTATGACCACGCCGCGGGTGGAGGCTACCGCCCGGTCGGTCGCGGGCTGCTCGGCCTCTACACCGCCATATACCTGCGAGTCAGACGTCGCGAGGAGGTCGTACGTCGCACCGGATGCCCGGGCCGCGAGCACTTGAGACGCAGCGTAGGTCCTGGCAGCCACCGCCTGAGCCTTGAGGGCCTCCTCAGGCCAGGAGGCCGGCATCTCCCTGGGGATAACCCCGAGAAGGTAGTCCTCCAGGTTCACCTCGTTCATGACCAGAAGGCCGCCGTCCGGACCGATCCTGATCTCAAGGATCCCCCGGAAGGGGCGCCCTGAAAGGGTGACTCTGGCCTGAGAGCCGGAAGAGGGGCGTACGGTCAGCGGACCCGCATAGAGCCCGCCGTCGATTGACACCGCTTCCCCCACCGCCGTGACGGTCAAGCCGGCGGCCTCGCTGCCCGGGCCTCGAGCAATGATCGTGCCGGCGGGTCCGGCCACGACCTCGAACTGGCCTGTGGCCCCTACGCTAAGGCTGGACCTTCCCGTGGATACGGCCACCCGTACCTGTTCCGGAATCAAACCGGCCCCGCTCGCGGGGCCTACTGCGGCCGTCAACAGCAGCAAGACCAGGAGGGCGCCTGCTCGCGATACGCCGGAGCGGCCGCGGACACGGCTGGTGAGAAGGGGCATCGTCGGCCTCCTTGCGGGCTAAAGGTCAGTGTCCGCCGCGCCCTTTAGAGCGCTCGGTCGCCTTGTCCCCCAGGATTCGGCGCAACCGGTCGATGACTTCCTCCCAGCGTTCGCGGCGCTGCCCCGGTCCGCCACCCTTTATGATCGGGTACTGCTCCTCCTCTGTTTCAGGGGGGCGAGCCGCCCCACCTGCCGGACCGGCGCCGCCCTCGCCCTGCCCGGGGGTTTCTCCGCCGGAACCAGGCCCCGCCGGCGTACCCGGACCGGGGCCCGGAGACGACGGCGGCCCGCCGGGCGGGTCGGGCTTGGCCGTGGCAGGGTCCAGGGCAGCAGACGGACCCGTCTCGGGCGGCCTTGCCGTCTTCACTTTGTCGCGGTACTTCTGCCACACGGCCTCCAAGGAGACGGTCTTGACGTGTTCGAGAAGCTCGGGAGGATTCAGGCCTGCTCCCTTGACGGCCGACATGATGTCGCCCAGCCGTACGTCGTCGATCCGCACGTCCGCCCCGCTTTCCTGAGCGGCAAGGGCCAGGGCGTACTCCCCGGGACTGATGCCGTGATCCCGGGCTTCTGTGGCCACTTCCCGGGGCACCTCGATGACTGCTCCGTGCAGATTGGCCTCCGGGACGCCCAGGCTCTCACCAAGCCTTTGCAGGGCGTGCTCTTTGAGCTCATCCAGCACCGAGAGAAAGTGCGAGCTGAGTACTTCATCCGGCTGCGTCGGAGCTGCGGCGATCACCAGCCACTGCCCGGCGCTCTGGGCCGGGAGTTCCCCGGCGGCCCTGTCCACGATCTGGGAAACGACCTCGCTGAGCGGACGGTGTGCGGGCGTTAGACCCTGTAGGAGCCGTTGTCCCGCCTCATCGACGGCCTGGACCGAGACCACCCGCATGACCGAATTGACCCATAGCGTCACGCCCGGGTTGATGTCCAAGGACACCATCGCGACCGCCGGCAGAGGGTTGAGGTACATCGATAGGCTCGAGAGCAGCAGAGCCAGGGCCAGGGCGCAGGCCGCAAGAGCGGTGACCCTGAACCTCTGGACGGCAGGCGGCGCGGCGCCCTGAAGGACCCATTGTGGAAGCAGTACCTCGTCGCCCGGCCGCGCGCCGGGGGCATCCAGCCGGAGACGGACTATGCCGCCGCCGGGGACCAGGACCGTGGCGTGCCGGCCCCCGGTCCGGAGCACCATACCAGTCCGGGACCCCGGCGGCCGCCTAGAGACCGGCCGCCACCGATCAGATGTCATCGCAGCTCCCTCATTTGCCCCTCACCGGTCGTCCTCTCCCAGATACCCGGCCAGGTACTCGTAGTCGCCCATCATTATCAGGGCCAGGGCGATTATGTACTTGCGATGCCGTTCGAGGCTTTTTCGCCCGAGCCCGTCCATCTCCGCGAGCTCTTTCAACGGAAGCTGGCGCCGCCTGACAAGGTAGTCCCTGAGCTCCGGCCTGGCAACCAGGTTCCGGGCGACCTGTGCCGCATTGGACCTTGCGTCCCGGTGCCGGGGGGCCAGGTGGGCCAGTTCCTCCAGGTCGATACCGAACTCGCCCAGCTCCTGGGTGAAGACCATAACCTCCAGGTGCCGCGCCTGGCCTTCCTCGTGCTCCCTGGCGGCTATCTCGGCGATCATCCGGTCCAGAGGCTGCATAATCGCCGAGCCGGACAGGTCGTCCTGCTCCCACGAAGGCCGCATGGCCCCGGCCGGCACCTCGCGCGCCCGCCGGCCTTCCTTTCTGAGGTGGTCGATGACCCTCCGCCTGATGACCTCCCGGGCGAACCCCAGGAATCCTCCCCTTTGCGGATCAAACGCCCGTGCCGCCTCATCCAGGGCGACCAGGGCGACGGTGCTCTCATCGTCCTCGCCAAGCCTGACGAACTTGCCGGTCACCCGCGACGCCACGCTCAGCGCGAACGGCGCATAGCCTCGCAGAAGCTCGTCCCGAGCCGAGTCGTCGCCCTGCTGGAGCCGGTCCAGCAAAACAGCCAAGCGCGCGGGTTTACGAGCGCGCCCGGCTCCTGGGCGCCCGAACAGGGGCATGGATCGTCGCACCCCATCTCAGATAAGGATTCGGCTCCCCGGCGGCGGATTCGGGGGTCATCGCCGGCGGATCAGGCAGTTGAGCAGCAGCGAAAGGATGACGCTGAGGAGTATCGAGCTGACGATCGGGATGTAGATCCGCACACCGCCGCGCTCGATACTCACGTCCCCGGGCAGTCTGCCCAGCCATCCGAGATACCTGCCTAGAGCCGGCAGAAACAGCCCCAGTACCACGAGGGCGATGCCCAGGGAAACCGCGGCGATCCCGACTCGGATGAGGAGCTCCCTCATCGCCGGCCGCCCGGGCCCGCCTGGCTCTCGGCCTCGCTGAAGATGCACCCGCAATAGCGCTGGTGGTACAGACCCATCTCCCGTGACTTCTGCCGGCCGGCCCGAAAGCCCTGCTTGAAGTCCCTCGACAGGAACTCGACGCCGTGCCGGCGGCCCTCTTCCACTCCGATTGTCGCAAGCAATTCGGAGTTCTGGTATGGCGAAACCAGGAGCGTGGTCGTGTAGTACGGGAGCCCCGACTCCCGCGCCGCCTCCGCGGCGCGTCCCAGGCGCAGCCTGTAGCAGATCGCACAACGCTCGGGCCGCCGGGTGTGGGACGGGAACGTAGCTTCAAGATAGCTTTGAAGGCCGTAGACGTCGTCTTCGTGCAGAGAAAGCCGCATCAGCAAGGCCATGCGCCGGCACGACTCGAGGCGCTGCCGGTACTCGGCCAGCGGGTGGATGTTGGGGTTATACCAGAAACCCTCAACGGAAAAACCCTCCTGTCGCAGGGCCTCAACCGGGAAGACCGCGCAGGGGCCGCAGCAGATGTGCAGCAAGACACGCTCCGCCCGGGCTGCCGCCGTGCCCGGGTCAGGCAAAGAGGGCCCTGCTCTCGGGAGCTGACAGGCCGAGATGCCGGAGGGCCGCGGCAGTCACGGTACGACCGCGGAGGGTCCGCTGGAGAAAGCCTGTTTGCATCAGATACGGCTCGTACACGTCCTCTACCGTCTCCGGCTCCTCTCCGACGGCGGCAGCCAGCGTGTCGAGGCCCACAGGCCCGCCGCCGAACATCTCCACTATGGTGCGCAGAATCCTGCGGTCTACCTGGTCAAGCCCGAGGACGTCGATTTCTAACATCTCTAGGGCTAAAGACGCGACTTCCCGGGTGACCACTCCATCGGCGCGCACCTGGGCGTAGTCCCGGACCCGCTTGAGCAGCCGGTTGGCGACCCGGGGAGTCCCTCTGGCCCTCCGGGCGAGTTCCTTCGCCCCCTCGGGATCGAGGTCTACGCGGAGTATCCCGGCCGCCCGGTGGACGATCTTTTCGATATCCCCGGTCGAGTAGTAATCCAGGCGGCTGACGACCCCGAACCTGTCACGGAGGGGCGAGGTCAAGAGCCCGGCCCGCGTCGTAGCCCCAATCAGGGTAAACCGCGGAAGGTCAAGGCGAATGGACTTCGCGCTCGGACCCTTGCCGAGGATGATGTCCAAGGCGTAGTCCTCCATCGCCGGATACAGGATCTCCTCAACGGTCCTGCTCAGACGATGGATCTCGTCGATGAAGAGAACGTCGCGGTCGGCCAGGTTGGTCAGGATGGCGGCCAGATCCCCCGGGCGCTCGATCGCGGGGCCCGAGGTGACCCTCAGGCCCACCTGCAGCTCGTTGGAGATGATGTGCGCGAGGGTGGTCTTCCCGAGCCCGGGGGGGCCGGACAGAAGCACGTGGTCCAGAGGTTCGTCTCGTTGCCTGGCCGCCTCGATGAATACGGAGAGCTTCTCTATGACCTGCGGCTGCCCGGTAAACTCGGCGAAGAGACGCGGGCGCAGGCTCCCTTCAAGCGGCCGGTCCTCTTCCCTGCGCCGGCCGGTGACGACTCGCTCTATCTCGGCGTGTGAAGCGTTGCCCATGACTCCCCTTTGTCCCCTATCCTCCGGCCAGGCGCTTCAACGCCCGGCGGATGACTTCCTCGGGACCCTCGTCCTGTTCGCCTGCTCCGGCGGCCTCGACGGCCGCGAGGGCCTCGGCCCGGCTGTAACCCAGGCTCTGCAGAGCCTGAACGGCCTGACCGATACGGTCGGTCGGGGTTTCCCCGGATGCGGTCGCCCGCAAGCCATAGTCGGGACCGATCGACACCTTGTCTTTCAGCTCTAAGACCAGCCTCTCGGCCGTCCGCCGCCCGATCCCGGGTATCCGCCGGAACGCATCCGTGTCCTGCAGCGCGAGCGCCTCGAGCAACGAGCGGGGCGACGCCGCGGAAAGGCAGGACAGAGCCAGTCTCGGTCCCACCCCGCTGACCTTGGTCAGCAGGTCGAAAACCTCGGCTTCGGCCAGGGTTGCGAAGCCGTACAGGAGGACCCTGTCTTCCCGCCAGACCATCCTGGTATGCAGGCGGCACTTGCCGCCGGCCTCCGGGAGCTCGCGTCTCGTGGAGAGCGGAATGTAGAGCCGGAATCCGACGCCCCCTGAGGAAACCACCACCCAGTCGGGACCGGTGGCCCGCAGTTCCCCCTCCAGCAAGACAATCACGGCCGGCCGCCTCCCGGTCCCTGGACTTTCGGCCGGAGCGCATCCTCCAGGGCCGCAGAGTGAAGGCAGCAGGCGGCAATGGCCAGCGCGTCCGCCGCGTCGTCGGGCCGGGGTAGCTCGTCGAGCCCAAACAGGGCCTTGACCATTGCCTGAATCTGGGCTTTGGCCGCCCTGCCGTGACCTGTCACGGCCTGCTTGATCTGCATCGGGGTATACTCCCGGACTTCCAGGCCGAGGCGCGCGGCCGCAACCAGGGCAGCCCCGCGGGCCTGGCCGACGGCGAAAACGTTGCGGGCGCTCCGGCCAAAGAAAAGCTGCTCGATCGCCATCGCGTCCAAACGGTGGGCTTTGCCGAGGTCTTCTATCGCCTGGCAGATGGCGCCGAGGCGGTGTGCCGGCGGCATACCGGCCGGCGTCCTGATAACCCCGTACTCAACGGCCTCCAGACGCCTGCTGTGGAGCATGGCCGCAATCGCGTACCCGGTGGTGGCAGTGCCGGGGTCAACTCCAAGAACCTGCGACCGCACCACCCCCGACGAGACGAGCCTCAGGGGGTTTTCCACGACCGGGGTGGTGATGTCCTGCCCGTCAGTCGGTCAGGCCCTCGAGGTAGCGCTCCACGGCCTCGTCCCCCTCGAGGACGATTCCGGATTCAAGCCGCTGCAGGTCTGCAGGGGACAGCTGCGCGGCCGCGATGTCCGTCTGCTGGGCCAGGAGGAGGCCTCCCCCGGGGCGTCCCAGGAACACGGCCACAAAACCCTCGTGCAGGCCGATCGTCCTGTACTTCTCCATCTCCGGACACAGCCCCGGCGCGGTCCGGAAGAAAAGCACTTCGCCCGCACCGAAACTTTGAAGCTGCCATCCGGGGAACCCGGCCTCCAGCTCGCCCTGCGACATTCCGGCGAACTCGGGCCCCGCGACCCTCGACTCGCGGACCACGCATCCACAGCCCTGGTACGCCGTCTCGAAGATCAGAACCGTCTGGTCGAGGGTCGAGGCCAGGCTCCCCGGAACCCCGGCCTGCCCCTGGCCGGCTTGCTGACGGCCGGCGCCTTCGCCCGACCGCGGCGGCTCGAGCCGCGGGAGCGAGCCGAGGGCAGTGCCAAGCGTGAAGCCGGCAACGAAAAGGCCGCCCACGGCCAGCGCTACGGCGGCTGACACCAGGAACGGGGCGCCACGGAGCCGGCCCGGCGTCCCGGGCGGACGGCGCACGGGCATCGCGCAAGCATCCTTCCAGCCAGCAGCATCTGACCCGCCCCCTTAAAAGGGGCGGAGCACTGACTGGTCGGAAGTCTCCCCTGACCGGGGGGGGTTATGCGCCCCGCGGAGCCTCTTCGTAGTTGGAGTAGACCGCCTGGATGTCGTCGTGGTCCTCCAACAGGTCGATG
>Ga0068714_10001235_pt1 | contig 38991 bp, 29 predicted proteins | sample MTBNYHSulfiMetaG_FD_62988 | JGI IMG/M metagenome (GOLD analysis project Ga0068714, IMG submission 62988) | Enrichment culture microbial communities from rom New York Harbor, USA that are MTBE-degrading - MTBE-NYH (New York Harbor Sulfidogenic)... | ecosystem: Environmental > Aquatic > Marine >... | reverse complement strand
AACCAGGTCGACCGGGGTTGGAGCGCGCTTCATGTTCGTGCGGAGCGGCCGTCAGCTGAGGCGCGTCACAGCGCGTCGAGCAGCTCCACGAGGGCGCCAGCGAAGGCCTTCGGGGCCTCGAGGGCCGAGAGGTGGCCGGCACCCGGAATGAGGCGCAGTCGGCCGTTGGGGAGCGTTTCGGCGGTGCTCCTGGCCACGGATGGTGGGGTGAGGGTGTCGTCGGCACCCACGACCACCAGCGCCGGGACCTGGACCCGACGCAGAGTCGGGGTGGAGTCGGGGCGGTCGCGCATGGCGGAGAGGGCAGCCGTCACCGCCTCGCGGGTCTGGTCGCCGGCGATGCGGCGGACCTCTGCGACAACCTCCGGCCCGGCGGTCGGTCCCACGAGGCGTGGGAGGAGCGTGTCGAGGAGGGCCGTGACGCCCCGCTCCTCGACCAGGGCGATGCGCTGGTCGCGGGCCGCGCGGTCGGCGTCGGTGTCGGCCCCGGCGTGCGTGTCGGCGAGGACCAGGGCTGCCAGGCGGCGCGGGTGGCGGTCGGCGAGCCGCAGCGCCAGGTAGCCCCCCATGGACAGGCCGCAGACCACCACCGGGCGGCGTCCGGAGGCCACGTCCAGCCACCCCTCCACGAGGTCGGCCCAGGCGTCGAGGGAGGGTGCGGCCGGGATCTCGGCGGAGCCGCCGAAACCGGGCAGGTCCGGGGCGAACACTCGGGCTCGCTGCTCGAGGAGGTCCCCCACCGCCCGCCACATCCGCCGGTCGAGGGGAAACGCGTGCAGGAGCAGGACCGTGGGACGGCCTTCGTACAGGTCGAACGCCAGCTGTGCCATCGTGCGCTCACCTCCCGCGCCAGCCAGTTTCCCACAACCTCGACCTGGGCCCGGCCCCATTCGGTTTGGCGCCGGTCCCCGAGGCGCGCATAATCCGGGCCGTGATGGGCAGGTCGGGCCGCACGTTGTGGATCGCCGTCCTTCTCGCCGCAGGGGCCCTGGGAGGCGCCGCCGGGGAGCCGCCCCACCGCGACCTGGAGGTCGTGGCGGTCGACATTCCGGACCACCTTCCGGCGGGCGGGGTGGTGCGAGTCCCGCTCACCCTCCACAACCGGGGTGAGGACACCTGGGACCCCGACCGTGGCTATGCGGTCTCGTACCACTGGCTGGCCTCAGACGGCCGGATGATGGTCCTGGACGGCGCCCGCAGCCCGTTGCCGGAGCCGGTGCCGCCCGGCGCGACCGTACACCTCGAGGCCCGTCTCCAGCTGCCGGACGAGCCGGGGCGATACCTGTTGCGCTGGGACGTGGTCGAGGAGCACGTGTGCTGGCTCTCCGACCTCGACCCCACCCCTCCCGTCCCCATTCCGGTGGAGGTCCGCGCGAGCCAAGCCTTCACGGTGGTCGAGGGGGCGACGCCGCGGTGGCTGTGGGCCGGGTCGACCATTCGTGCCCGGCTGGTGCTGCGCAACGACGGCCTGCAGCCCTGGGCGGCCGGAGGGCCGGTGCGGCTGTCCTCCCACTGGCTCGACCGCCACGGCGACGTGGTGAGCTGGGACGGGCCGCGCACCGAGCTCGCCGAGTCGGTCCCACCGGGCGGCACGGTGGTGGTCGAGGGGTCGGTGACCGCCCCCAGGGTGGCGGGGCGCTACCTGCTGCAGTGGGACATGGTCCACGAGGGGGAGTGCTGGTTCGCCGAGCGGGACCCGAGCCCGGAGCCCCTGCTCCCGGTCAGGGTGGTCTCGGCGCCGCCGTGGGGACCGTCGGTTTCCACGGCGGCGTGCGTTCTGCTCGCGGCGGGGGCGCTGGTGTGCGCCCGCCGTCGCCACCCGGTGTGGGGGTGCGCCCTCGCGGCCCGCGGGGACCTGCTCTGGCTCACTCTCGCCCTCGGCCTGAAGCAGGGGGAGGTGCTGGGGGGGGCGGGCGAGATTTTTGCCCGGGGCGCTGTGCCGCTGGTGGCGGCTGGTGCGCTCGCCGCCGTCGCGTCTTTGCTCATCCTGCCGAGCCGGCGACGGCCCTGGGTCTCGTGGGGGGTGGCCGCCCTGGCTGCCGGGGTGCTGCTGGCCGACCTCGTGTACCTGCGCTTCTTCGGCGACCTCCTTTCGGTCGGCGCGCTGTCGGCCGCGGGTCAGACCGACGAGGTGGGGGCGAGCGTGGCGAGCCTGTTCGAGATCCGAGACCTGTGGCTGGTGGTGGACCTGCTGCCGGGAGCCCTGCTGGCGGTGGCCGCGGCCCGACTCGAGGGGCGCCGGCCCCCGGCTCGGAGGTGGCCCACGGCGGTCGCGCTGCTCGTCCTGGCGGCCGCTGCAGCGGCGGTGGGCTGGGCGCGCTCCCGGCCGGACGAGGGGGTGCTGCGGCAGGTGTTCCGCAACGTCTTCGTGGCTCGCGAGGTGGGGGTGCTCAACTTCCACGGCCTCGACCTCGGGCGCGCCCTCGTCGGTCGGGTGTGGCGGCGCCCGCCGACCGACGAGGAGGTGGAGCGGATCGCCGCCTGGTTCCGCGAGCGGGGGGGGGACCGCGCGGGGGCCGGCCCGGCCTTCGGCCGCGCTCGCGGAGACAACCTGCTCATGATCCAGGTGGAGTCGCTGCAAGGGTTCGTGGTCGGTTTTCGCATCGGCGGCGTCGAGGTCACGCCGGCCCTCAACCGGCTGGCCGCCGAGGGGCTCCACTTCACCGCGGTGGCCGACCAGACCGACGAGGGGCGGAGCTCGGACAGCGAGCTGGCCACCCAGGCCTCGCTCCTGCCCCTGCCGGTGGGGGCGGCAGCCTTTCAGCACGGCGACAACGACTTCACCGGGCTGGCCGAGATTCTCGGCGGGTCGGGCTATCACAGCCTGTCCGCGGTCCCCTTCGAAGGCAGCTTCTGGAACCGCCGGGTCACCCACCGGGCTTTCGGCTTCTCCTCGAGCCTGTTCGACGATGTCTTCGCGCCAGGTCCGGTGATCGGCTGGGGCCTCAACGACGGCGACTTCCTGACCCAGATGGTGCCCAGGATCGAAGCCCTCGAGCGCCCGTTCTGCGTGTACCTGATCACCCTCTCCCTGCACCATCCTTTCGAGGGTTTCCCGGACCGTTTCAAGGAGCTCGACGTGGGTCGCTTCGAGGGGACCCCGTTCGGCAACTACCTCCACACGATGCGCTTCTTCGACCGTGCCCTGGGGCGGCTGCTCGAGCGGCTCGAGGGCTCGGGTCTGTTGGGGGGCACGGTGTTGGCCCTCTGGGGCGACCACGACGCCGGCCTCGGCTGGGAGCCAGAGATGGCGGACGCCCTGGGAATCCGCTGGCACGAGCCGGACTGGTACCTGACCGAGCGGGTGCCGCTCGTGGTTCGGGTGCCGGGCGCAGGCGACCTGCGCGGTGAGGTCGACCTGCCCGCCGGGCAAGCCGACGTGGCGCCGACGCTGCTCGCGCTGCTCGGCGTCGACCCTCGAGGCTACGCCTTCGTCGGGCGCAACCTCCTGGGGAGCCCGCAGGACCGCCCGGTTCCCGGCGCCCACGGCAGTTTTCTCGACCGCCGGCACCTGTTCGTCCCGGGGGGCCCGACCCTGACCGAGGGGCGTTGCTACGAGCTTTCCTCCCTCGAGTCGGTGGCGCCGGAGGCGTGCGGGCGAGGCTGGGCGGAGGCCGCGGCCATGGTGGAGGTCTCGCGCCGGGTCCTGGAGGGCGACCTCCAGCAGCGCCTGCACGCGGTCCTGACGGAGGCGGAAAAAAGGTGAGCGAGGGGGACGCCCCTGCCGGTACCCGTTCGTGGGTCCTGCTGTGGGGGGTCGAGCCGCTCTGGCTCGACGCCCTGCTCACCACGGCGACGCTGCTGGGCCTCCTCCTGTCGAGGCTCGCCCTGCTCGCCTCGGGGCCGTGGGAGTGGGACGAGACCCTGTTCGCCCGGGGCCTGATGCACTTCGAGCTGGGCGCGCACTTCCCACATCCGCCGGGCTTCCCCGGCTGGCTCGCCCTCGGCCAGGCGACGCGGCTCATCGTCGGCGAGCCGCTGGTGGCGCTCCAGGTGGCCTCGGCTCTGCTGTCGGTGATCGCGGTGTGGCCCCTGGCGGCCCTCGGCCGGCGGGTGGCGCCGGCGTCGGTGGCGGCGGCTGCGGCCCTGGCGCTGAGCCTGGCGCCGGGGCCGTGGCTGCACGCGGTGCGCGGGTTTTCCTCGACCCCGGCGGCGGCTCTCGTCCTCCTCGCGGGGGCGGCGGCGGCGTCCGGGAGGGTCACCGGCTTCACCGTCCTGGTGGGGGCCGCGTTGCTCGTGCGCCCCATCCTGCTGCCGCCCCTGGCCGTGTTGTGGGTCGGAGTCGCCGCCTCGGTCCGGCCCCTCCGGCGCCTCCTGCCGGGGGTGGCGCTGGTTGCGGCGGCGGTGCTGGCGAGCGTCTGGTCCATGGTGGCGCTGGAGGGGGGGGTGACCCCCTTCGTTTCCGCCTTCACCACCCACGCCGGGCGCCACTTCGCGCGGCTGGCTTCGAACCCCGGCGGCTGGGCTGACCTGGGCCTTGTCAAGGGGCTGGGAGGGAGCCTGGTGACGGCATTCGTGGCAGTGCTCGCGGCGGCGGGGGTTGCGGTCTGGTGGCGTCGCCGGGGCCGGGCCGAGGGCCTGCTGTGGCTGGTGGTGCTCGGGGTCGCCGTGGCCCAGCTCCTGCTCCTGTCGAACCGGACCTACCCCCGCTATGCGGTCCCGGTGCAGCTGGCGACCGCGCCCCTCCTGGCCGCGGCGGCGTCCCGCCTGGGGCCCCGCGTGGCGACCGCGCTGCTGTTGGCGCTGGCGGTGTTCTTCGGCGTTCGGAGCTACCCGCTGGTCGAGGAGCAGCATGCCACCCGGCTCGGGTCGTGGGCGGCGGTGGAGATGGCCGAGAAGGTCGCACGCCGGCACGGTCTCGCGGTGGTGGTCGAGCCGGAGCTGCACCCGTTCGCCTCGTACCTGTGGCACCTGCGGGGCGGCGGTCGGCTGGCGCCGGAGCCGCAACTGGTGCTGTCGCCGTGGGCCCCGGAGCCGTGGGGGGGGGTCGACCGCCCGTACCTGGTGGCCACCTGCCACCCGGACCTCTACCCGGGCCCGCTGGTGACCGGCGCGCTCAGGTTCTCCTCGGCGTCGGCCGCGCTTCGCCCCCTCACCCAGGGGCGGATGCTGGAGGCGGTGGTGGTGTCCAACCCGCCCCTGCCCCTGTCGGGTTTCTGGCCGGCCGAGGAGGCCGGGGCCGGCGAACGGTTCATGTGGTTCGGGGGCTCGGCCGAGCTGGAGCTGCCGCCACTGCCGTTGGGCACGACCCTGGGGCTGGAGCTCGAGCCGGCGCCGGCGCCGGGGCCGTCGCCGGTGGAGGTGACGGTCAACGGGGTCCGTGCGGCGACGGTTGCCGCCGAGTCGGGCCGTGCCTGGTGGTGGGTCGACCCCGGGCTGCTGCGCGCCGACCGCTCGAACCGGGTGGGCCTGGGGCGTGCGGAGACCTTCGTCCCCGGCGGCGGCGACGACAGGGAGCTCGCGGCGCGGCTTTGCGGGGTCAGGGTTGTGGGTCCCGGTCTGCCCTGGGGCGGTCCGGTGGCGAGCACGGCGGAGCGGGCGGCCCTCGCTCTCGAGGGGGTCGGCCTGTGGGGGGCCGAGGGCTTCGGCAGCTACGGCCGCGGCTGCTGGCTCGAGCCGAGCGCTCGGCTCCTGACGCGGGCCGGGGCCGGCACCCTGAGCCTCGAGCTGTGGGCGCCCCGACCGACCTCCCCGGAGACCGTCGTCCGAGTCGCGGGGCGGGTCGTCGCCGGGCCCCTCGCGCTCGGTCCCTCCCCCGCGGAGGTCGTGGTCACGCTCGGCGCGGGCGACGTCATCGGCGGGCGGGTGGAGGTGGAGCTGGACAGCGTACCGTTCCAGCCTTCTGGCGCGAGGACCGGCCCCGACCGGCGGGAGCTGGGGGTAGTGCTGAGTCGGGTCCGGTTCGAGCCGGCGGTGCTGTCGCCCCTGGCGGAGGCGCTGGTCCGGCCGGGGGGCGACTTGACGCCGGCAAACGGTGCGCCGTAGGATGGGGCCGTCCCGCCACGCTGCGGTTCCCGCAGAAGGAGTCACCTCATGACGACCAAGCCAGAGAAGCTGAAGGCGTTGGAAACCGCCTTGGGACAGATCGAGCGACAGTTCGGCAAGGGCGCGATCATGCGTCTTGGCGACCGCCCGCACATTCGCGTCAACGTCATCCCCTCCGGCTCCATCGCGCTCGACGCCGCCCTCGGCGTCGGCGGCGTGCCGCGGGGGCGGGTGGTTGAGATCTACGGGCCCGAGTCCTCGGGCAAGACCACCCTCGCCCTGCACGTCATCGCCAACGCCCAGGCCACCGGGGGGCTGGCGGCGTTCATCGACGCCGAGCACGCCCTCGACCCGGAGTACGCCGGCAAGCTCGGCGTGAAGCTGGACGAGCTGCTGATCTCGCAGCCGGACTTCGGGGAGCAGGCCCTGGAGATCGCCGAGACGCTGATCCGCTCCGCGTCGGTGGACGTGATCGTGATCGACTCGGTGGCGGCCCTCGTGCCGCGGGCGGAGCTCGAGGGGGAGATGGGGGACGCCCAGATGGGGCTGCAGGCCCGGCTCATGTCCCAGGCCCTGCGCAAGCTCGCCGGCATCGTGTCCAAGTCCAACACCTCGCTGGTGTTCATCAACCAGGTCCGGGAGAAGATCGGGGTCATGTTCGGCAACCCGGAGACCACCACCGGCGGACGGGCGCTCAAGTTCTACGCCTCGGTGCGGATCGACATCCGGCGGACGAGCTCGATCAAGCAGGGGGACGAGGTCATCGGCAGCCGGACCAAGGCCAAGGTGGTGAAGAACAAGGTCGCGGCACCCTTCCGGACGGCCGAGTTCGACATCCTCTACGGGGAGGGCATCTCGCGCACCGGCGAGCTGCTGGACCTCGGGCTCGAGCACCGGCTGGTGCAGAAAGCGGGGGCCTGGTACTCGATGGGCGAGACCCGGATCGGTCAGGGGCGGGAGGCGGCGCGGGCCTACCTGGCCGCCAACCCCGAGGTGTCGACGTCGCTCGAGACCAGGCTGCGGGAGACCCTCGCACTGGGGGCGAGAAGCGAGCCGGACGAGTCGTAGGGTTCTTACCCGTACCCGTACCCGTACCCGTACCCGTACCGGTGCCCGTACCGGTGCCCGTTTCGGAAGGAATGCGCTGGCGGTGTGGGTGGTTGCCCACAGCCGGGTGCATCGGCCAGAGGCTGTCCTGCTAGACTGATGCGCTGGAGGCGGAGACATGGGGAGTAGAGCTGTGTTCAAGGTCGCGGCGCTCGTCTGCGGGACGCTCGCGGCGGTCGGTGCGGCCGCCGCCGCTGACACGGCACTGACGGTCGAGCAGGACCCCCAGGTGCTGCGCTTCGCGGAGCGGGCGCTGCCCTTCTACCCCGGCTCCAGCGTGCGAATCGTCGAGAACGAGTCCCACCAGACCGCCTCCGGGCGCTACCGCATGGTGACCGTGGAGCGCTCCTGCGAGAGCCAGTTCCTGTCGGGCACCACCCCCCTGCTCATCGACGACCTCACCGGCGACGTCTGGGTCGGCAGCCGCGGCATCCTCCCCACCGGCGATCCGGCGTTCGACCCCGCGAAGCTCGACCTCTACGTCGAGAAATTCGTCCCGGAGCTCCTCAGGCAGAACATGGACCTCAAGGTCAGGGTCGAGTGGAACAGCGGGCTCCGCCCCGGGGCTCTGATCCCCTTCGTCCTCATCGTCGACAGCGGCTACGGCGAGTACCGCAAGCCGGCGGCGGTGAGCGCGGACGGCAAGGTCTTGACCCTGGGAGCGCGCATGCCCCTCGGGCAGGACCCGGTCACGTTCCGGCGCGAGCTGCTGGCGGCAAGCAAGGACGTGACCTGGGACCGGGGTAGCCCCGAGGCGAAGGTCGAACTGGTTGAGCTGTCCGACTTCCAGTGCCCGGGCTGCCGGATGAAGTGGTCGCTGATCAAGAAGGTGCTGGAGGAGAGCGGCGACGTGGTGCGCCACGGCTTCGTCTCCTTCCCGCTGAACACCATCCACCCCTGGGCGTTCCGTGCCGCGTGCGCCGGGTGGTGTGTCGCCGAGCAGCGGGTCGACCTCCTGCTCCCGGTCAAGGAGCTGTTCTACTCGCTGCAGCGGGACATGTCGGTGGGCGAGGTGACCCCGACCGCGCAGGACTTCGTGGCCGCCAATGGGCTCGACCAGGCCCGCTTCGACGCCTGCTACCTCAAGCCGGTCTCCCTCGCCGGCGTGCACGCGCAGATGAGCCTCGGCAACCAGCTCGGGGTGAACGCCACCCCCACCTACTACGTCAACGGTTGGCTCGTCCAGGTGCCGGACGAGAAGTGGCTCCTGCCCATGGTGCGTCAGCTGGCCGCGGGCGAGGAGCCGTGACCCGGGACGCTTCCCGACCCGGGCCGACGAGTCCCCTCCCGGCCGGTGAGCCTGCCACCTGCAGCAGCTGTGCGGCGTTCGTGGACGACCCGATCGCCCTCGAACGTGCCCTGCCGGGCCTCACCATCCTCTCCTCGGCTGCCGGGTCGACCCGGGGACGGGCGGGCATCTGCGAGCTGCGGGGCACCTTCCAGGACCCGGAGCCGGCCTGCGATGAGTTCTCGCCCCGAGGTGTTACTTCACCGTGACGCCGGGTTTCTCGCCGGTAGCGGGGCCCGCGCCGACGAGGGAACGACCCACGCGCCGGGTGCCGACATATATGGCTTTTGCTCAGTATTGAGTATTGATACTAGTGGTAAACTCCGGCATGGCGTTTGCTCGCTTGCGCCAGGGCGGGCGAACCCCTAGACTCCGGCGGGCTGAGCGATGCCGGGTGGGAGGGTGTTCCCGTGACGTCGAGCCGTGACCGGACTAAAGGAGCGCGATGATGGCGGTTCTTCCCTACCTCCTCGTGTACCTGGGCGTGGTGGTGTTCGTGGTCGCGGTGGCGGCCCGGTTCGTGATGTGGTCCCGGATGCCGATGCACGTCCGCTGGGAGCTGTACCCGGTCGCCCACGAGGGGGGTGGGCGGGCGTCGTACGGAGGGTCCTACCTGGAGATCCCGCAGTGGTGGACGGCCAGGCGGGAGGTCTCGCTGTGGGGCGAGCTCTCCGCCATGGTCCCGGAGATGGTGTTCCTGGTGGCGCTGAAGGAGCACAACCGGCGGCTGTGGACCCGCTCCTTCCCGTTTCACTTCGGTCTCTACCTGGTGGCCGCGTGCACCGCGTTGCTGGTCTTCGCGGGCCTGCTCCAAGCGGTGGCCCCGCAGCTCGTCTCCGGCGTGGTGGGCCGTGTGCTCGGGGTGGTCATCCCGGTCTCGGGGGTGGCGGGGCTGGTGCTCGGCCTGGTCGGCGCGGTGGGTCTGCTCCACCGGCGTCTCAGCACCCCCGAGCTGCGGCTCTTCAGCGTTCCTGCCGACTTCGTCAACCTGCTCCTGTTCGTGGGGGTGTTCGGCGTCGCCCTGGTCACGTTCCTGTGGGTTGACCGCGACTTCGCCCTGGTCTCGGCGTTCGTGGCCAACCTGGTGACCCTGAAGCTCGTCGCCCTGCCGGCTGAAGGGGCGGCGGCCGTGCTGCCGGCCCTGTCGGCGGTGCTGCTGGCCGGTCTGACCGCCTACATTCCGCTCACCCACATGTCCCACTTCGTCGGCAAGTACTTCGCCTACCACGCCATCCGCTGGAACGACGAGCCGAACCTCCAGGGCGGGGACCAGGAGGGCACGATTCAGGAGCTGCTCGGCCGGCCGGTGAGCTGGGCGGCACCGCACATCAAGGGTGACGGCACCAGGACCTGGGCCGATGTCGCCACGGAGGACACCACGAAATGAAGAGCCCGAGCAGTTTCAAGGACTTTTCCCGCCCCGGCAGCCCCCTCGCTCACATCGAGGTGGCGGAGCAGATTCCTCTGCCGCCACCGTTCGACACCGTCGACGAGGAGCCGGGGATGCGTCCGCTGTCGGAGCAGGCCCGGGAAAAGTACGAGGTCCTCGACGACACCATCGCCGTGTCGCTGCCCAAGCCTCAGTCCAAGGAGGAGGAGGAGCGCCTGGTGGGGCAGTTCCTGTCCGGCCTGAAGAAGTGTTTCAGCGCGGACGACAACTGGACCTTCCTGCAGCCGCTGATGATGTCTGTGGAGCACTGCGCCAAGTGTCAGACCTGCTCCGACGCGTGCCACATCTTTCAGGAGAGCGGCGACAACCTGCTCTACCGCCCCGCCTACCGATCCGAGATCATCCGCAGGATCTACTTCAAGTACGTGAAGAAGGCGTCGACCGCGGTGCACGGGGACATCGAGCTGAACTGGACCACGGTGTCCCGCCTGATCGAGCTCGCCTACCGCTGCAACCTCTGCCGGCGCTGCGCCCAGACCTGCCCGATCGGGGTCGACAACGCGCTGCTGGCGAGGGAGATCCGCAAGATCGCCAGCCAGGAGATGGGGATCGCGGCGCGGGAGATCCACCAGGACGGTTCGGTGCTGCAGCTGAAGGCGGGCTCCTCCACCGGCATGACACCGGTGGTGGTCAAGGACAACATCGAGTTCATCGACGAGGACACCGCCGAGCGTGTGGGCTTCGAGGTCACGACCCCGTGGGACGTCAAAGGGGCGGACATCCTGCTGATCCACAACGCCGGCGAGATCATGGCCTGGCCGGAGAACCCGGGGGCGTTCGCGGTCCTGTTCGAGGCGGCCGGCCTGTCCTGGACCCTGTCGAGCGAGATCGCCGCCTACGACGCCATCAACTACGGCGTCTGGTACGACGACGTCCAGTTCGCGCGGGTGGCGATCAAGCACGCCGAGGCGGCGAGGAGGCTGGGAGTCAAGCGGATCGTCCTCGGCGAGTGCGGGCATGCCCACAAGGCGCTCACGGTGATCGCCGACAAGGTCCTCACCGGCGACCTCAACATCCCCCGCGAGAGCTCGATGACCGTGCTGCTGGACATCGTCCGCTCGGGCAAGGTCACGTTCGACCCCAGCCGCAACGACTTCCCCATCACCCTCCACGACCCCTGCAACATGGTCCGGTTGATGGGGATCGTGACGCCGCAGCGGGAGGTCCTGAAGGCCATCACCCCCCCCGGCCGCTTTCGCGAGATGGCCGACCACGGGGTCAACAACTACTGCTGCGGCGGCGGGTCCGGGTTTGCCATCATGTCCGGCCACAACTTCTCCGACTGGCGCCACCACCTGCCCGGCCGGCGCAAGTTCCGCCAGATCCTGGACGCGTTCCAGGGCGAGGAGATGGACGTCGAGCACCCGAAGTACGTGTGTGCGCCCTGCTCGAACTGCAAGGGGCAGATCCGCGACATCCTCGCCTACTACGACGCGTGGGAGAAGGCCGGCATCTACTACGGCGGCCTGGTTGAGCTGATGGTCAACGCCATGGTCGACGCCCAGCCCGGCTTCATCGACTGGGAGTGGCGATAGCCCTCGATCCCGATCCCGTTCCCGTTCCCGAAACGGGCGACGGTCACGGCCCCCGCACGTTCACCTTCCGCGCCATCGGCGTGGTGCGCTCCCCCTTTGTCGAGCAGGAGGGCACCCCGATCCAGCCCGCCGTCTCCGGCGGGGCCGAGGGAACGATCGAGCTGTATCCCGCCTGGGCCCCGGCGCTCGCCGACCTGGACGGCTTCGAGCGCATCTGGGTGCTGTGGGTCGCCGACCGCGCCCGGCCGTACCAGCCGTCGGTCGTTCCCTACCTCGACGACCGCCCGCGCGGGCTCTTCGCCACCCGCGCCACCTGCCGCCCGAACCCCATCGGGCTCTCCCACCTGCGCCTCCTCGGGATCGAGGGCGGCGTCCTCCGGGTCGCCGACCTCGACATCCTCGACGGAACGCCGGTCCTCGACCTCAAACCCTACGTACCACGCTTCGACTCCCTCTCCGGGCTCCGGTCGGGGTGGGTCGACCGGGCCCCCGGCCACCGGTCGCGGGCGGACCGCCGGTTCGAGCCGGAAGAGCCGTCGCGCGAGTGAGGCCCGCAACCCAGCCGAACGACGCTGTCCATCACGCGTCGACGGACGAAACGCAAAGGCGCAAAGGCGCTAGAGGGAGGCACGGAGCCGCCCTCCCTCCCAGAGGCGCAGAGCCGCCCACCCGCCCGGTCAACGCAGAGGCGCAGAGGTCCAGAGAGGTAGTGCGGGCGCCGTCCGCAACCCAACGCGCTTGCCGAGTGCGCTTCCCCTTCCCGCCATTGCGAGGAGCGAAGCGACGAAGCAATCCGTAGCGTCAAGGGCACGATGCAGGGGATTGCTTCGCCCCTGCGGGGCTCGCAATGACGGGTTGTGGCTGCGCTCGGGCGGCTTCTGGATGACAGGTCAGGAGCCGCCCGACAGCTCACCGCCACCCAGCGGCTGCGCCGCTGCGGACGCAGTCGCCGGGTGGTCCTCCACCACCTCCCAGCCGGTGATCATGGCCTTGAGCGCCCCGAACGGCGTGTGACCGGTGGTGGTGAGGTAAACGTGGCCGATGACGAAGGTCGCCAGGGCGAAGGCGCCGGCGGTGTGGACGAAGGCGTAGGCAGAGAGCGGCAGGTCGAGCCCCGCGCGGGCCAGCTCGTCGCGGTACAGGTACGCGAAGCCGGAGGCGAGCTGGACCGGGAAGACCAGGATCTTGAGGCCGAGGTAGACCAGGCGCTGCAGCGGGTTGAGCTTGGTCAGGCGGGTCTTGGCGGTCGGGTGCCGCTCGCCGTGGAAGATCCCCACCAGGTAGAAGCGGACCATGGCCTTGACCTTGTCGGTCGACGGCAGGTACTGCCGCCACTCGCCGGTGGTGAAGTGCCAGAACGCCGCAAACACCACCAGCACCACGAGGGCCCACGCCAGCCGCTCGTGCCAGAGCACAGACTGCTCGTAGCCGAGCAGGTCGACGGAACCGTGGACCTCGAGTCCGGTGACGAGGAGGCCCAGGACGAGGATCGCCTGGGTCCAGTGCCAGAAGCGCTCGAACAGGTCGTACAAGTAAAGCCGTCGAGTCACCATGTCACTCCCCCTTCGAGGCTCGCCGCCGCTTCAAGCGGGGCCACGCCAGCCGCAGCCCGCCGTGGCCGAGGACCCCGGCCAGGGTCAGGGCCATCGCGGCCCAGCCGAAGCGGTCGAGCCAGGTGAAGCGGTCTCGACGGGGCATGTAGAAGCCGCCGAGGGCCGCCAGCCGGCCGTCGTTGCGGGTGTGGCACTCGGAGCAGGTGACCGCGTCTTCCTTGGGCGCCACCATGTGGGTGATGGGCCAGTCCATCGTGGTGTCGACGAAGCCCACCTGGCCGCTGAACGGCTGCCCAGCGAGCTCCATCCCCACCGTCGCTGCCCGCTGCCAGTCGAAGTCCGCCCAGTAGGCGCCGGACCCCTTGGGCCCGAACAGCTTGGGGGCGACGAGCGTGTTGTTGACAGGGTCGAAGGGCTGGCGCGCCCGGTGGACCTTGACCGGCCAGATCCTCGCCCGGGGGTCGTCGGGGCCGCCGCGGAGGCGGTTGATGGCGACGGGTGCCGAGGGGTCGACGAGGTCGTCGAGGAGCACGCTCTCGGCCGAGCCGTTGAACCACACGTACTCGGGGACGAAGTCCTGCTCCCAGGTGAAGGCGCCCTTGCGGGAGTCGTAGACCACGCGGCCCCTCTCGTCACGCTCGACGAGCACCTCCCCGCTCGGTCCGCGGCGTCCGGCCTCGGACCAGTCCCACGACGACTTGGTGGCCTTCGCGCGGGCAGCGCGAGGAATGTGGCACGCCTGGCACGACACCCGGTCGACGTGGTCGTCGAGGTTCTTGGAGTCGTGGGGGGTGTTGCCGTGGCACGACTCGCAGTAGATGTGGGAGTCGTCCTTCGAGCGGGGGAACTGGAAGGTCTGGTTGTCCGCCGCCGGGACCGCGTAGCAGCGACCGGCGATGGCGTGGTCGCGGGTGGTGTGGCAGTCCTGGCAGGAGTAGTTGAGGCCTTCGACGTCCATGTGCACGTCGAGGCTGCGATCAGGGCGCAGCAGCGAGGCGTCCAAGTCGGCGTGCTTCACCCCCTCGCCGCCGCCGCCGTAGAAGTGGCAGGCGCCGCAGGTGTCGCGGGAGGGCTTGGTCACGCTCTGGGCGACGCGGTTGAGGTCGGGCGGCTCCCAGACCTCCCCCTCGAAGGTCTTCGGCTCGGTGGCGACATGCCCCGCCAGGGTGGGGAACTTGCGGTAGGTGCCGGTGCTGTCGTGGCAGACCAGGCAGTCGACTCTGGTGCGGTCCGTGAAGTCGAAGCTCGAGTCGGCCCAGCCGTAGCCGGCGTGGCAGCTGGTGCAGCGGGGTTCGTTGCCCACCAGGGAGATGCAGAAATTGTTGACCACGTGTGCCTTGCCGACAGGACGCCCGAGCTCGACCGACTTCGGGCAGACCCAGGTCCAGTGGATCGTCTTCATCACCTGGTCGGCGGCCTGGACGTGGCAGCTGAGGCAGGCTGCGGTGACCTCGGGCCCGGAGGCGAACGGCTGCTTGAGCACCTCGTACTGGGAGTGGTCGGCGGTGGTTGCCCCGGCGGCGGCGGTCCACAGGAACCAGCCCGCTGCCGTCGCGAGGCCGAGGCGCCTTCGATGCCGCATGGTGTCACCTCCCGAGTCGCCGGGTCGGGTCGATCCCTGGCCCGGCGGGCGATTACCATATCGCCAGCAAGCGATGAAGTCAACCGGCGGCGACCCCGCGCGACCCTGCCACGGGACGGCGGAGCCGGTGCGGCCGGTGACGACCCGACCATCGTCGGGTGCACCCGGGCATGATGAAGCGCTGCTGCCCCAGCGTGTCGGCGAGGAAGGCGTCGACCACCTCGTCCACGGATCCGCAGATGTCGGAAATCACGTCCACCCCGGCCGAGACCAGCATCCGCTCCAGCTCCCGGGACACCGCCCCGCAGATCAGCAGGTCCACACCGAGTTGGGTCGTGCTCCGCACCCGGTCGGTGGCGGCGACGTCGTGCTCCATCTTCGAGACGACCAGACCGCGGTCCACCTCGACCAGGAGCAACCGCCGGGCGACGTCGAACAACGGAGAGACGCGGTCTCCCCAGATCGGGACGGCGAGTCGCATCGCCTCGAGGGAAAGCAACGGCGCTGCCATGCTGGGTCGCCAGGCTGCTGCCCTGGCTCGCTCGAGCCCGTGCCCTGCTCTGCTCGAGATCGGCTCGCAGGCGGCCGCGTGCGGGCAGTGTGGTTCCGACGCAGAACGCTCCGCTCCGCGCACGGCGCGTTGGCAATCTGCCGTGGAGCGCGGCGACCCCGGTCGGGTCAGCTGCGAAAGCGCCCGTCGTGCTCGGGCAGCGGGATCCCGAGGGCGCGGGCCTTGCGGAACAGGGTGCTGGGGTGGATGCCGAGCTCCTCGGCGGCGGCCTTGCGGTTGCCGTGGTGGCGTCGCAGCGCGTCGCTGATCAGCACCCCCTCCATGGATCGCAGGGTGCGCGCGGCCCGGGCGTCCACCGCCTGCGTGACGCGGGCGCCGCCGTGCTCGGGGGGCAGGTGCTCGAGCTCGATGACGCCGGAGCCCACCAGCACGAAGGCGTGCTCGACGATGTTCTCCAGCTCGCGGACGTTGCCCGGGTAGTCGTGGCGCATCAAGGTCGCCATGACCTCCTCCGAGACGCCGACCACGTCCTTGCCCTGGAGCCGGTTGAAACGGGACACGAAGTGCTCCACTAAGAGCGGGATGTCCTCGCGGCGATCGCGCAGCAGGGGCAGGTCGACCCGGATGACGTTGACGCGGAAGTAGAGGTCCTTGCGGAAGGTCCCCGCCTCCACCAGCGCGGCGAGGTCGGAGTGGGTCGCGGTGATGACCCGGACGTCGGCCTTGACCGGCTTGACCGCTCCGAGGGGCTCGTAGACCCGCTCCTGGAGGACGCGCAGCAGGCGCACCTGCATGGCGGGGGAGATGTCGGAGATCTCGTCCAAGAAGATGGTTCCGCCCTCGGCGGCGGCCAGTCGGCCCGGCTTGTCCCGGCGCGCGTCGGTGAACGCCCCGGCGCGGTACCCGAACAGCTCGGACTCGAGCAGGGTGTCGGGCAGCGCGCCGCAGTTGAGGGCCACGAGGGGCCCTTTGCGTCGCGGCGAGAGGTTGTGGATCGCGCGCGCGACCAGCTCCTTGCCGGTGCCGCTGTCACCCTGGATCACCACCGTGCTGTCGCTGGCCGCGATCACCGGGATGATGTCGAAGAGCTCCTGCATCGGACGACTGCGGCCGATGATGTCACCCAGGGAGTAGCGCCGCTCGAGCTGCTTGCGGAGGAGCTCCACCTGGCTCAGGTCGCGAAAGGTCTCGACCCCCCCCATGACGACACCGTCGGGGTCACGCAGGAGGGCGGTGGAGATGCTCAGGGGGACCTGCTCCCCTCGGGTGTTGACGGCGAAGACCGCCCGGTTGACCACCGGCCGGCCGGTCTCCATGGTCTCCTTCAGCGCGCACTGGCCCTCGCAGATGCTGGCGCGGAACACGTCGCAGCAGCGCCGTCCCTGGGCCTCGCCTCGCGGCACGCCGGTGATCCGCTCCGCGGCCAGGTTGAACGAGGTGATCCGCCACTCCCGGTCGACCGTGAACACGCCGTCGGCCACGCTGTCGAGGATGATCTGCGCGACCGCGGGGTCCTGGTGGTACATGCGTTCGTCGCTCCTTCACGCACCGGCAGGTCGGCCTGCGGCAGGGCCGGCGCCCCCTCCGAACATGGATAGTACGCCCTGCCGCCGCTGTCAAAGGTGCGGGGCTCGACTCCTCCGGGCGTGCATCGTGCGACGGCGCACGCGCATTCTGCTCCACTGCCCCCCGGCAGGGTTGCATTCTGGGATCGTGCGGCGCGGTCGCCGCCAGTCAACCTTCGTGCTTTGAGAGGCTTCGTTCGTTCGCCGGGAACGGGGCGGGGGCGGACCGGTTCTTGCTCTCCAGGCCGACACGGGCCGAAGAGCCCGCGGAGGGAGCCTCTGCATGAGCGCACGAGCAGCTGAAGAGACGGACGCCGTGGACCCCCAGCCGACGCTGGACGCGGCGTCGCCTCGGGCGTCGACCCGGCGATACTCCTACTATGTCGAGCCGCAGACCGCCGGCGACCGGCCGCGCCGGTTCCTCCAGGTAATGGCGGCGGTCCTCCGCCACAGCGCCTACGGCTACTGGCTCGACCTGTACTCCCGGGTGAGCGCGAAGTGCTCCCGCTGCGCCGACGTGTGCCCGGTTTACGACGTCACCCACGACCCCCGGGACGTGCCCTGCTACCGCAGCGAGCTCATCCTCAAGGTCTACCGGCGCTACTTCACCTTCGCCGGCATGGCGCGGGCCCGCCTCGGCAAGCCCTGGGAGCTGACCGACGCCCACCTCGACGAGATGGCCGAGTCGGTGTACCGCTGCACCGCCTGCCGCCGGTGCACCACGGAGTGCCCGCTGGGGATCGACCACGGCCTGCTCACCCACCTCATGCGCCACATCCTGACCGAGATCGGCCTCGCGCCCAAGGCGCTGGTGGTGGCGGTCCGCGAGCAGCTCGAGGGCAGGACCCGCAACACCTCGGCCATCCCGGTGGCCGCCATGCGCGACACCTGCGAGTTCCTCGAGGAGGAGCTGGTCGACCAGCTCGGGTACGACGGCGTCAGGTTCCCCGTCGACGTCGAGGGCGCCGAGTACGCGTTCTTTCCGGCGGTCAGCGACTTCCTCCTCGAGGCCGACACCCTGATGGGCAACGCGGCGGTGTTCCACGCCACCGGCTGCAGCTGGACCATCGGCAGCGGCAACTTCGACGGCATCAACTACGGTCTGTTCATCAACGACCGCTACCTGCGGCGGATCATCCGCCAGCTGGTGGCCGAGGTGCGGCGTCTGGGCGCCAGGAAGATCATGATCGGGGAGTGCGGCCACGCCTCGCGGTCGGCCAAGGACTTCGTGCCGGTGTTCGGGGGCCCGGACCCGCCGGAGGTGGTCAACTGTATGGAGTGGACCCACCGCATGCTCGACCAGGGGAGGCTCGTGCTCAACCCCGACGTCATCACGGACGTCGTGACCTTCCACGACCCCTGCAACATCGCCCGCAAGGGCTGGATCGTCGACCAGCCGCGGGAGATCATCCGGTCGTTCTGCAGGAACTTCGTCGAGATGACCCCGTCGGGGAGCGAGAACTACTGCTGCGGCGGCGGTGGCGGCACGGTGTCGATCGACGAGATCCGGGCCTTTCGCACCGGGGTCGGCGGCAAGCGGAAGGCCGACCAGATCCGGGCCACCGGGGCGCGCTACGTCATCGCCCCGTGCGCCAACTGCAAGAAGCAGCTGCGCGAGCTGGTCGAGGACCACGGGCTCGGTGAGGTCGACGTCGTCGGCCTCCACGACCTGATCCTGAAAGCCATCGAGATCCCGGGCGCCAGGCCCGCCGCCGAGCGCGCGGCTGCCGGTCTGCAGGCAGGGTGAGGGGAGGGCGGTGTGGAGGACTGGTTGGCATTCGCGCGTGGGCCGTTCTTCCGGTTCACCTTCGCGGTCATGGTGCTGGGGCTGCTCCGGCAGCTGGTGATCACCTGGTGGGGCATCCTCCGCGCCCACAGCTTGACCGCCGACCGCAACGTGTCGTGGTGGCGGGCTTTCCGCCGGACCCTCGGCTGGCTGGTGCCGCTGCGTCACCTCAAGCAGCGCAGGCTTTACAGCGTGACGTCGGTTCTCTTTCACGTCGGGGTGATCGTGACGCCGGTGCTCTTCCTGGGCCACGTCCAGCTGGTCAAGGCCAGCACCGGGTTGTCCTGGTGGACCCTGCCGGCCTCGTGGGCCGACATCCTGTCGCTGGTCACCCTGGCGGCGGTGTTCGCGCTCCTTGTCGGGCGCCTCGGCAGCCGGCCGGCGCGGGCCATCAGCCGACCCCAGGACTACGCCCTGCCCTTCCTGCTGGCGGTTCCGTTCCTGTCCGGCTACCTGGCCGCGCACCCCCACCTGAACCCGCTCCCCTACAACCCCACGCTCCTGGTCCACATGCTCTCGGCCGGCGTCTGCTTCCTGGTGGCGCCGTTCTCCAAGCTCTCCCACATGGCGCTGGTGCCGCTGACCCAGCTCCCCTCGGAGCTGGCCTGGCGGTTCCCACCCGACTACCCCGAGCTGGTGGTGACGGACATCGGGAGGGAGGGACAACCCATATGAGCTGGGCCATCCTCACCGACACGACCCGCTGCGTCGGCTGCGACAGGTGCGTCGACGCCTGCGTGGAGGTCAACCGGTTGGGCGACGAGACCCGGTACCCCTGGCGCGAGGAGGACGGGTTGAGCGGCGCGCGCTTCTGCTCGGTCCTGCGCCTGCGGGACTACCGTTACGTCCGCCTCCAGTGCCGTCACTGCCTCGAGCCGGCCTGCGCCGCCGTGTGCCCGGTGGGCGCCCTCGAGAAGACCCCTGAGGGCCCCGTCGTCTACCACCCGGACATCTGCATGGGGTGCCGCTACTGCATGATGGCGTGCCCCTACGGGATCCCCCGCTACCAGTGGGAGAGCAGCGTCCCCTACATCCGCAAGTGCACGATGTGCTTCGACGCGGTGACGAGGGGCGAGATCGAGCAGCCGGCGTGCACCGCCGCCTGCCCCGAGAAGGCGACGGTGTTCGTCGCCAGCCGCGAGGCGGCGCTCGAGGAGGCGCGGGCGCGGATCGCCGCCAGACCCGGCCTCTACTTCGAGGACCGGATCTGGGGCGAGCACGAGGTCGGTGGGACGAGCGTTCTCTACCTGTCGGACGTCGACCTCGGCTTCCTCGCCTGGCAGCGGTACAAGCCCCTCGGCGACGAGCCGTTTCCCGCCACGACCAACCGGATCATGGCGACGGTGCCGGGCACCTTCGTCGGGGTCAGCGTGCTGATGGCCGGCACCTTCTGGGTCATCCGTCGCCGCCAGGAGGTGATGGCGGCCGAGCAGCGGGAGCAGGGGGCGACCGACGGCTCGCAGCCGTCCAGCGGCCCGGCGCCGAAGGCGGGGGGTGAGCCATGAGAGTCCGCGTGGTCAAGGCCCTCCTCTGGGGGCTGGTCGGTGCCTCGCTGGTGGCGCTGGCGGCCCGGTTCGCCACCGGCCTGGGGGCGACCACCAACCTGAACGACGTGACGCCGTGGGGCCTCTGGATCGGCCTCAAGCTGGCCGGCGTCGCCTTCGCCGCGGGCGGGTTCACGATCGCGGCGGTGGTGTACGTCTTCCAGCTCGAGCGCTACCACATTCTGGCCCGCCGTGCCGTCCTGATCGGTCTTTTGGGTTACACGTTCTTCGTGGTCAGCCTGATCGTCGACCTCGGCATCCCCTGGAACATCTGGCGGCCGGTCTTCTTCTGGAACCTGCACTCGCCGCTGTTCGAGGTGGCCTGGTGCGTGATGCTGTACCTGACCGTGCTGCTCCTGGAGTTCGCGCCGGTGGTGCTGGAGAAGCACCGCACGGTGTGGGTCGGCTTCGACCTCGCCTATCGCACCCTGAAGTGGCTGACCATCCCGCTGGTGGTGTTCGGCATCGCTCTGTCGGTGCTGCACCAGTCGTCCCTGGGTACCCTGTTCGCCATCATGCCGCACCGGCAGCACCCGCTCTTCTACAGCCCGATCGTCAACGTCCTGTTCTTCGTGTCCTGCGTGGCGATGGGGCTGGGGGCGGTGATCGTCGAGTCCCACGTGGCCCACTTTCTCTACCGGCGCCGGCTGAGCGACTCGCTGCTGCAGAACCTCGGTCGCGCGCTGTCCCTCGTCGTCTGGCTGTTCGTCGCCGTCCGGCTGGCCGACCTCACCCTTCGCGGCGACCTCCGCTACCTGCTCGAGCCGAGCTGGAACGGCGTCCTGTTCTGGCTGGAGATGCTGCCGCTGCTGATCGTGCCGTCGGTTTTCCTGCAGTGGCGGCGGGTCCGCACCAGCAGGACGCTGCTCGCCACGATGGCGTTCGCGGTCGTGGTCGGCTTCATGCTGAACCGGGTGACGGTCGCCGGGCTGGCGATGATCTCGCCCACCGGCACGAACTACTTCCCTTCCGGGTTGGAGCTCCTGATCAGCCTCGGCCTGGTCCCCGGCGTCGCGGTCCTGATCTGGATGTTCCTGGTGGAGAACTACGAGGTGTGGGAGCGGGAGGCGGCCCTCGACGCCGAGGACGCGTCGCGTGCACCGCTCGAGCCCGACCCCGTGTCCGGGGTCTGGCTGGGGGACTCCACCCTCGACCGGTTCAGGCAGTACTCCCTGGTGTTCGTCCTCGCCGCCGCGTTGACCTTCGGCCTCCTCCCCCGCGACGCCCTGTTCGGGGCGACGGCGGTGCCCGCCCCGGTCCAGCGGCCCCGGGGCCGCGAGGTCCTGCTGGTCGACGGCGACCGGGCTGGCCTGGCGGTCACCTTCAAGCACCAGGTGCACATCGACTCCCTGGGCAAGGACAGCTCGTGCGCGCTGTGCCACCACATGGTGCTCCCCTTCGACCAGGACACCCCCTGCTGGCACTGCCATCGCGACATGTGGTCACCGAGCGACATCTTCGACCACGACGTCCACGCAGCCGTCCTCGAAGACGCCGGCGCCGGGGACCCGTGTGCCGCCTGCCATCCGGCCGGGGAGGGCAAGCGAGCTGACACCACGCCCCTGTGCGCCGCCGACGGCTGCCACGTCGGCCGGCGGGCGCTGGTCCAGACGGGGTCGAGGGTCACCCTCGAGGAGGCCGAGCGCCCGCGCCACGCGGCCGGTTACATGGACGCCATGCACGAGCTGTGCATCGCCTGCCACCGGGAGCGGGCCGCCGAGCTCGGCCGCCCGCGGCACGGCGAGTGTGCGACCTGCCACGGCGCCCCCTCGATGGAGGGCTCGTGACGGCGGGGCCTCGGTCCGACCGGTCGTCCGGGCGCGCCCTCGAGGTGGTGGTGGTCGACGACGAGCCCGACGTGGCGACCTACTTCGCCGCCGTGCTCGAGCGCCACGGCTTCGTGCCCCACGTCGCCCGCAACGCGACCGAGGGCTTCGCGCTGGTCAAGGGGCTGCGTCCCGACGTCGTCTGCATCGACGTCGTCATGCCGGAGGAGTCGGGGGTGACCCTGCTGCGCAGGATTCGCGACGACGCCGAGGTCCGAGACACACCGGTCATTCTGGTCTCGGCGCTGAAGCCCGACGCGCCGCCGCTCGGCGGGCCGGGTCAGGATGCGCCGGTTCCGGTGGCCGAGGCCTACCTCGAGAAGCCGCCGAGCCGGGAAGCCCTCATCGCGGCGGTGGAGCGGGCCGCCGCCTCGCGCCGGAGGTCGTGATGGACACCAGCGCGGTCGAAGCGTGGATCCAGTCGCACCTGTTCGAGCAGGTCCCGCAGGCCCTCGCGGTGCTCGACCGGGAGTACCGCGTGGTGATGGCCAACCAGCGCCTGACCGGGGCCTTCGGCGACTGGGCGGGGCGTCGCTGCTACGACGTCTTCAAGCGGCGGGTGAGCCGCTGCGAGGGGTGCCAGGCGGCGCGGGTCTTTTCTGACGGCGAGCGACGGACCACCGACGAGGTGTGGGTCGACCGCGAGGGCCGCCACGGGCACCACGTGGCCCGCCTGGTGCCGGTGCCCAACGGCGACGGGTGGGTGGGCCACGTGGTGATCATGGCCACCGACGTGACCGAGCGCCAGAGCCTGCAGCGGGAGCACCAGATCCTGTTCGAGCGGACCCCGTGCTACGTGGCGGTCCTCGACCGGCAGCTCAAGATCGTGCGCGCCAACGAGCTCCTCCGCCAGACCTTCGGCGACCACGTCGGCAGGCTCTGTCACGAGGTGTACAAGCGCAGCGCCGAGCGCTGCCCGGACTGCCCGGCGCTGCGCAGCTTCGGCGACGGCAGGGTCCACACCGCCCAGTCGGCGGGTCAGCGCCAGGACGGCTCGCTTGCCCGCTACGTCGTCACCACCGCCCCCCTCGCGCGCGCCGGCGAGCCGGTCGAGCACGTGATCGAGATCCTCCACGACGTCACCGACGTGCTCGAGCTCAAGGCTCAGCTGGTGCGGGAGCGGCACCTGCTGCACAGCATCGTGGACCAGTCCTTCGACGGCATCGTCGCCACCGAGGCGGATGGGAGGATCGCCATCGTCAACCCGGCAGCCGAGACCCTGCTCGGCGTCGCCGCCGAGGAGCTGCGCGGCAGCACCTGCTTAGACTGCGTGTACCCGGCCGAGTTCCTGGCGGTCCTCGACAGCCGAGGCACCAGCTGCGTTCTCCCCGAGACCAGGATCCGGGTCGGGGAAGACGACATCCCGATCCGGTTCGCCGGCGTGGTCCTGCGCGACGAGGAGAGCCTGCTCGGGACCGCGGGCTTCCTCCAGGACCTGCGGGAGCACCAGCGGCTCGAGCGGGAGAAGCTCGACGCCGAGCGGCTGGCCGCCGTCGGCCAGACCGTGGCCGGTCTGGCGCACGGGGTGAAGAACATCCTCACCGGGCTCGAGGGGGGGGTGTTCCTGGTCCGCTGGGGCCTGGAGGACGACCGCCGGGACAAGATCCAGCAGGGGTGGGAGATCCTCGACCGGAACTTCCACAAGATCACCACCTTCGTGCGGGAGTTCCTCAACTTCGCCAAGGGGCGGGTCCCGGTCGTCGCCCCCACCGACCTGAACCAGGTGGCGCGCGAGGTGGCCGAGCTGTACCGTGAGGCGGCGCGGGAGCGCAACGTCGAGGTGTCGACCGAGCTCGAGGAGGGGATCGCCGCGGCCAACCTGGACGCGGAGGGGATCCACACCTGCCTGTCGAACCTGGTCTCCAACGCGGTCGACGCCTGCCTGGCGAGCGACCGCAAGGGGGGACGGGTGGTGCTGAGGTCGCGGGAGCGGGACGGCTGCCTCGAGCTCGAGGTCGAGGACGACGGCTGCGGCATGGACTACGAGATCAAGCGCAAGGTGTTCACCAGCTTCTTCTCCACCAAGGGGACCAGCGGCACCGGTCTCGGGCTGCTGGTGACCAAGAAGGTGATCCAGGAGCACGGCGGGACCGTGGACATCGAGTCGACGCCGGGAGTCGGCTCGGTCTTTCGCATCGTGATGCCCCGCGCCCGGCTGCCGCAGCCGGAGGGCGAGGACGGGGGGGACGGCAGGAGGAACGGTCATGGCCCGACCTGAAGACAAGACCATCCTGATCGTGGACGACGAGCCGGACATCCGCGCGTACTTCTCCGGCATCCTGGAGCGGGCGGGCTTCGAGGTGGTCACCGCGGCGGACGGCGAGGAGGCGCTCGAGGCGGTGAAGCGGCGCAAGCCGGACTTCATCTCCCTGGACCTGGTCATGCCGCGCAAGTCGGGGATCCGGTTTCTGTACGAGCTGCGCAAGAGCAGGGAGTGGGCGCGGATCCCGATCATGATCGTCACCGCCCACGCCCGGGACGACCTGGGACAGGGGGACTTCGACCAGATCTTCTCCGGCAAGACGATGTTCGGCCCCCTGACCTACCTCGAGAAGCCGGTCAGCCCGGAGCGCTTCCTCCACCACGTGAGGACGATCCTGGGGCTCGAGCCGGCCGGGCAGGAGCCGGACGCCGACGCGCCCGTCCGCCTGCGCCGTGCGATCGAGTCCCGGCTGGGGGAGCTGGACGTGGAGGCCCTGCAGCGGATCATGAGCGCCCTCGAGCGCAACCCGGAGGGGGGAGGCTGACCGTGAAGAAGGTCGGGATCATCATCTGTGACCGGTGGCGGCGGTGCGCGGGCGGCAAGTGTCTGCGGGCTCTGAGGGCGCGGGAGGGGGCGTTCGCCCGCTACCGCGGCGAGGAGGTCGAGTTGGTGGGGTACACCACCTGCGACGGCTGCCCCGGGGGCAACGTGGAGTACGCGCCGGCGGAGATGAAGCGCAACGGCGCCGAGGTCGTCCACCTCGCCACCGGCCTGCTCGTGGGCTACCCGCCCTGCCCCTACATCGAGGACTTCGTCGCCTTCATCCAGGCCAGGTACGGCATGGAGGTGGTGCTCGGGACCCACCCGGTTCCCCAGAGCTACTTCGAGACCCATGAGGCGCTCGGGACCTGGACGGGCCCCGAGTGGCCCGCCCGGCTCGAGGGGACCCTCCTCGACGAAGAGACTCGCAGCAAGTACGGCTAGGAGCGCAGCTCGCTTCGCTCGCAGTCGGGGTTCGCGGGTTGGGGGGCTCGAAGCCGAGCGCAGATCGCGCGGGCCTCCCTCAGATCCCCGCCCCGTCCACCATCGGCTCGGGCTCGTGACGGACCTGGAGGATCCGGCTTCCCGGCGGCACGCTGCGGGTCAGCCAGACGTTGCCGCCGACGACCGAGCCGCGACCGATGGTGACCCGGCCGAGGATGGTCGCCCCGGAGTAGATGGTGACGTCGTCCTCGACGATGGGGTGGCGCTCGATGCCTTTGATGGGGAGCCCGTTGGCGTCGAGGGGAAAGCTCTTCGCACCCAGGGTCACCCCCTGGTAGATGCGCACCCGGTCGCCGATGACGCAGGTCTCCCCCACCACCACCCCGGTGCCGTGGTCGACGAAGAGGCGCTCCCCGATCCGGGCGCCGGGGTGGATGTCGATGCCGGTGAGACCGTGGGCGTGCTCCGCGATGATGCGCGGGATCAGCGGCACCCCCAGCCGGTGGAGCTCGTGGGCGACCCGGTGGTTGGTGAGGGCGAAAAGGCCGGGGTAGCAGAAGATCGCCTCGCTGGGGCTGGTGGCCGCCGGGTCCCCCTCGTAGGCCGCCACGGCGTCCAGCGCCAGGCGCCGCCGGACTTCCGGCAGGCGGCTCAGGAAGCCGGCGGTAAGGCGGGCGGCCTCCTCGTCGCAGCCGGCGCAGGCGCACTCGCCGGGGACCCTGGAGCAGACGAAGCAGAGCCCGCGGCGGATCTGCTCCGACAGCATCTGGGCCACCCGGTCGAGCGTGGCGCCGAGGTGGAAGGGGAGGCTCTCCTCGGTGACGTGGGCGTTGCCGTAGAAGCCAGGGAAGAGGACCGATCGCAGCAGCTCGCAGAGCTCGACGATGTCGGTCCGGGAGGGCAGCGGCTGCCCGCTCCAGGTCCGGCGCAGCGGGGTGGCGAGGGTCCCCGTCTGGGCGCACAGCTCGGCCACCACCGGGCCGAGCACCTCCTCGACACAGCCAGCCGGAACGGTCGGGAGCGGGTGGGGATCGGCCATCGGCGTGTCGGCCCCGTCAGTCGTCCCGCCCCCCGAGCAGGCCGGCCCGGAGCAGGAAGTAGAGCAGGGTGAGCAGGGTGGAGACCGCCGCCGCGACGTAGGTGAGGGCGGCCGCGTTCAGCACCCGGTCGACCCCGACCCGCTCCTGGGGCAGGACGATGCCCTGCTCCACCACCAGTCGCTTGGCCCGGGAGGAGGCGTTGAACTCGACCGGCAGGGTCACGACCTGGAACATGAGCACCGCCGAGAACAGCACCGCGCCCACCAGGACCATGTTGGTCGAGGACAGGAACAGGCCCCCCACCATCACCAGGTAGCCGAGGCTGGAGCCGATGCTCGCGGTGGGCACCAGCAACGACCGCAGCCACAGCGGGGCGTACCCGGTGGCGTGCTGGAGGGCGTGGCCGGCCTCGTGGGCGGCGACCCCCACCGCCGCCACTGAGCGCGACCCGTGGACCGCCTCGGAAAGGGCGAGGGTCCTGGTCACCGGGTTGTAGTGGTCGGACAGGAAGCCCGAGCTGCGGGTCACGGTGACGTCCCGAAGACCGGCCGCGTCGAGGATGCGCTGGGCGGCCTGGGCGCCGGTCAGCCCCGACAGCGTGGCCACCTTGGAGTAGCGGTTGAACGAGGACCTGGTCCTCCAGCTCGCCCACAGCGACAGCAGCAGCGCCGGGGCCAGGATCACGAAGTACATCGGGTCGAAGATCATGGTGACGACCTCCGGGCTCCCCGGCCGCAACTGGCCGAGGTGAGCGGTGCTGTGGAGTATGGGACCTTCCACCGCACCTCGCAACCTCCGCAACGCGGCGCGGGCGGCGCCCATTTCGGCCTTCCCTCGCGCCGTCGAGCTTTCGTCCCGTTTCGGTCCGGTTGACCGTCCGGGGGAGGGGGTTGAAAATCCGTCGCAGATGGGTTGGCGCGGCGCGGGAGGCCGTGCTAGACTGGCACGTGCGAAACTTTTTCGGAGGTGTGGCTATGAGGTGTGCGACCCGCAGACAACTTCTCAACCTGGCCCCACACGCCATCGCGGTGGCGGTCCTGGTCCTGGGGGCGTCCTTCGCCTCGGCCCAGGCCGACATCTCGGTCGGAGTGTCGTGGGAGCCCAACTGTGACCCGTGCGAGGCAGGCCAGCGGCTGACCATCACCAACACGGTGACCAACGGCGGGCCGAGCCCCGACGCCAACGTCACGCTCCAGCTCGCCGCCCCGTACCTGGGCATGAAGGTCGTCGAGGACAGCTGGACCACCAGCCAGGGCTCGTTCGACGTCGACCCCGACACCGGCGAGGTCCTCATTTTCGACGACGCGGCCCCGGCCTACTTCTTCACGGCGACCCTGGGCGTGATGACCCCGAACTCGACCGCGACGCTGACCTACGACGTCGACCTCGACGCCGAGGCGCCGCCGGTCCAGGACATCCGGGTCGACTCCCCGGCCGCACTGGCGGGGGTGATTGACCCGTTCGGCACGATCGGCCAGGACGCGGACGGCAACACCTGGTACTCGGTGCCGCCGTGGTACGAGTGGAACGTCACCGCCACCGCCCAGGTGGCCGATGACGGGAGCACCTATCCCACTGCCGGCTGCAGCTTCCCGTGGGTTGACTTCGTGCCGGGCAACATCGCCCTGGTGCGCCGCGGCCCCCTGCCCCCCGGCACCGCGTGCCAGTTCGGGACCAAGGCGTACAACGCCGAGCTGTCCGGCGCCTCCGGCGTCATCATCATGGACCACGAGGACGGTGACCCGAATATCCCCCCCGGCATGGCCCCGGGCGACTTCGGCGGCGAGGTGACGATCCCGGTCATCAGCATCACCAAGGCGCTGGGTGACGCCCTCGAGGCGGCGATCGCCGGGGGTGAGACCGTCACCATCAGCATGAACGTCAGGCCTCAGGTGGAGCCGGGCCAGCCGTGGGTGGTCTCCTCCGAGGAGCTCGGTTACCCCTCGAACTGGGCCTGGGGCACCAACGACCCCAACTGCTGCCCGCCCAGCGACCCCGACTTCCCCACCTGCTGTAACGCCTCGGTCGGGACCAACAACCTGGTGTACTTCGCCATCAACGTGGCCCCGAGCGGGCAGCCGACCGCGCCTGTTGCGGGCTTCACCTTCGCCCCGGCCGCGCCGCTGGCGGGTGAGACCGTGACCTTCACCAACACCACCACCGGCACCGCGCCCGTCACCTACGCGTGGGACTTCGGCGACGGCGCCACCTCGACCGACATGAGCCCGACCCACGCCTACGCCGCGGCCGGGACCTACACCGTGACGTTGACCGCCACCAACGCGGCGGGCAGCGACACCGCGACCCAGGACGTCACCGTGACCGCCGGCGCCGTGGCGCCGGTCGCGGGCTTCACCTGGACAGCCGCGGGCCTCGACGCGACCTTCACCAACACCACCACCGGCACCGCGCCCATCACCTACGCGTGGGACTTCGGCGACGGTGGCACGTCGACCGACCTCAACCCGACTTACACCTACGCCGTGGCCGGGACCTACACCGTGACCCTGGTTGCGACCAACAGCGAGGGCAGCGACACCGCGACCGACGACGTCACCGTGACCGCCGACGTCCAGCTCGACGAGTTCTACTTCGTCGCCGCCGCCGCCAACGCCGAGGGCGCCGCGGGCTCGTTCTTCGTCACCGACGTCGAGATCAACAACCCCGGCACGACCGCCATGAGCTACCGCTTCCTGTGGCTGCCGCGGGACACCGACAACTCCAACCCGACCGCGTCCGACGTGTTCACCCTGGCGGCGGGCGCCAGCGTCCGCTACCAGAACGTGCTCAACGAGGTGTTCGCGGCCGAGGACGTGGTGGGCGCCTTGGCCATCGTGGCCGACAGCCCGGACGCGATCATCATGAGCCGGACCTTCAACCAGGGTGACGCCGGCACCTTCGGCCAGGCCATCGAAGGGCTCCACTCCAGCGAGCTCATCCAGGCCGGAGAGCGAATGCGGGTCGTGTTCATGACCGAGACCGACCCGGCCGACACCCCCGCCACGGGCTACCGTTCGAACCTCGGCCTGCTCAACGGCACCGGCGCCCCGCTCACCGTGATGGTCGCCCGCTACGACGCCGAGGGCACCATGCTCGGCGACATGGCGACGGTCGAGCTCGACCCGTGGGAGAACACCCAGCTCAACCGCGTCCTGCGCAACTTCGACCCGCCGGTCGCGGGTTACATCGACGTCTGGACCGAGACCACCGATGGCGCCTTCGCCGCTTACGGCTCGGTGCTGGACAACGTGACCTCCGACCCGACCACGGTGAACCCGAAGTAGTCGGCACCACAACGTCAACCTGACCGCGGGCGGGGGCGACCCCGCCCGCTTTCTTGTCTGTCGGGGCCACCGGGAGTGCCGCGACCCGAGGCCGTGAGCGCTCGCGACGGGGGGAGGAAACCCAGCGCGGGCACCGCCCGCAACCCAAGGGTCCGGCGATGCCCGGCGGTCGAAAGGGAGAACGCGAAGACGCCAAGAGACGCCAAGACGCAGGAGGGCACTGGCGAAGGAGCGCACTCACACTACCCGTCATCCCGAGGAGCAGAGCGACGAGGGATCTGCCTCAACGAAGGCGCTCCCTCCGCTGGGGCAGATCCCTCCGCGGTCCCTTCGGGTCCGCGTTCGGGATGACAGCAAAGCTGACTGGCGCAGTTCACTGCGAACGTGAGAGTTCGGCGAGGTCTTCAGCGATAATCTCGCCAGAACACACCGACTTCGGAGCCGAGAGTAACGCAGAGGATGCCGCCGATCCGGAAGGCGTTTCATCCCGAGTGACCGCATGCCCCGCCGGACACCAGCGTGCTCCCGCCCCCGATCGTGGTCCCGCTCCCCGCCGCCGGCCGCCCGATCCCGGATGACGGGCGGCGAGCCGCAGGCGGCGGGGTTCGGGACACGGGACGTCGGGAGCGGGTTGTCGCGCTCCCGATCCCGCTGCCAGCCGCCGGCCGCCCGTTCCCGGATGCCAGGTCGCGGGCCCCCGGTGCGGCCGGGCTGTTTCGGGAACGGGATCGGGGTCGGGCAAAGGAAGAGGCCCGCGCCGGAGCGCGGGCCTCGGGGTTGTGTGACGGGTTCGAGCCCGATCAGAACTCGAAGCGGAAGCCGATCTCGTAGCGCCGCGGCTGCGACCAGGTGAGGGGCGCGCCGTAGACGTTGTTGGCGAGGAAGTTGCCGTCGTCGTCCTCCAGGGGCAGGAACATCTCGGTCTGCCACGAGGTCGGGATCTCGTCGCCCAGGAGGTTGACGATGCTGGCGATGAGCTCGATGCTGAAGTCCCCGATCCGGAACGCCTTGGTCACGCCGAGGTCGACCTGGTAGAAGTCGTCCGGGGCGCGCCGGTTGCCGCGCGGCTCGAGGTAGTAGGCGCCGTAGGTGCTGGCGCCGGAGACGCCGTGGGCGCAGTACGCGAGGATGTCCGGGTCCCAGCCCCCGTCGGCCAGACCGCCGGCGGTGGTCCGCGCGCAGTCGGCGATCACGTCGAGCGCCTGCTCGGACTCGTAGGAGGCGTCGAAGCTGATGGTGAAGTCCAGCGGCAGCAGCAGGTAGCCGTTGACCTTGAGGCGGTGCTTGGCGTCGTCGCCGAGGCGGCCGTAGTAGTTGTAGTAGTCGAGCGGGAAGACGTCGTAGAGCGCCGACGCGTAGCTGTAGGTGGCGTCCGACTCGGAGTTGCCCTCGGACTCGCCGTAGGTGTAGTTGGCGAGGATGTGGAGGCCCTTGTAGCGGGTCTCGAACTTGGTGACGAAGCCCTTCCAGGTGCGCTTCATGCCGTCCGGGTTGGCGAGCACGTAGCCGCCGCAGCCGGGAGCGTCGGTCCAGGTGTCGGGGTTGTCGAAGTCGCCCGGCGGCACCGACGAGTCCCACACCCAGTCGTTGTTGTTGCACACGTCCTCGATCAGGCTCTTGGTGTCCTTGTCGAGGTACTCGATCGAGAGCGAGGTCTCGTCCCACAGCTGCTGCTCGTAGCCGAGGGAGAGGGTCTCGACGTAGGTGGCCTCGAGAGTGCCGACCCCCAGGGTGTCGACGGTCTCGAACGGGTCGATGCCGGACTGGGAGGTCAGGTACCAGTAGTGCTCGTTGCCGTTGGCGTCGACGGTGACGAACTCCTGGCCGTCGAGGGCGCGTGACGCCAGCCACTCCCGGTTGCAGAAGTTGGAGCCGGGCGGGAAGTACTCCCGGCAGTAGTTCTCGTAGCCGGTGTAGGTGCGCGAGCCGCCGTAGGACTCCCGGCCGTTGACGGTGTCGGCGAGGTTGACCGAGCCGGGGTGCATGAACCGGCCCCAGTTGGCGCGGAGCACGCTCTTGCCGTTGCCGAGGAAGTCCCAGGCCACGCCGAGGCGGGGCTGCAGCTCGGAGAAGTCGGCGATGGTGGCGCCCCGCTCGTTGGTGTACTCGGTGGTGTCGAGGCGGACGCCGGGCTTGACGGTCAGGTTGGGCAGCGGCCGCCAGGTGTCCTGCAGGTAGTAGGTCCACAGGTCGCCGATGGAGGTGGTGGGGACGTCGGCGCCGGGGTTCTGCCGGATCAGCTGGTAGTCGGTGTAGCCGTCGCCGTCGAGGTCGTTGAAGCCGCTGACCCCGTAGCGGTAGACGTTGGAGTAGCCGCCGCCGGTGTAGTAGTTGTTGCCGTAGAAGTCGAGCTTGCGGTACTCGATGCCCCCCTTGAGCTCGTGGGGCCCGACGAGGTCGTCGACGAAGTAGCTCGCGCTGCCCTTGTACTGGTCGCTGTTGCGGTCGGAGAGCTGGACGTTGATGTAGTTGTTCAGCAGCAGCGCGCCGCCCGGGTTGTCGAGGTCGTAGAAGCCCGTACGGTCGAAGTCGCCCGACACCGGGTAGGAGTCGAGGTAGTTGCGGACGATGCCCACCTGCAGCGACAGCAGCCAGGAGTCGGACAGGACCGAGTTCAGCTCGGCGGCGTACATGTCGCCGCCCTGGTCCTGCTGGCGGCCGGCCTCGGGGCTCACGAACTGGCTGGCGTTGGCGTTGGGGATCTCGGCCGGGTCGCCGGAGATCTTGAACACGGCCCGGTGGGCGTCGCTCACCTGCCAGGTCACCTTGCCGAGGTAGTCGAGGCCGTCGAACTCGCGGGTGACCGGGGCGTTGGTCGGGGTGGTCTCGGTGAAGCGCTGGCCGCCGGAGACGAAGAACCAGACCTTGTCGCGCAGGATCGGCCCGCCGAGGGTGACCGAGATGTCCCGCCGCGAGTTGATGTTGACGTCGGGGTCGAAGTGGTCGCCCGACTCCGCGAAGCTCTCGTCGCGGTAGCGGAGGTCGAGGGCGCCGGAGAAGTTGTTGCCGCCCGACTTGGTCACCAGGTTGACGACGCCGCCGAGGGCCTGGCCGAACTCCGCCTCGAAGCCCGAGGTCTGGATCGAGACCTCCTGGATGGCGTCGTAGTTGAAGTTGGTGCCGAAGGTGGCGGTGATCGGGTCGGTGGTGTTGATGCCGTCCACCAGGTAGACGTTGTCGGTCGCCGTGCTGCCGAGCACGTTGGGGTTGGAGCCCCCGGTCGCGCCCGCGGCGTTGCCGATCACCGACTGATAGGAGCGGTTGCCCATGCTCACCGCGGCCTTGCGCAGGAACTCCTCGTTGTAGCTCTCGCCGGTGTTCACCTGGGTGGTGTCCACCACCGGCGCCTCGGCGGTGACCTCGATCTCGTCCGCGAACTGCTCCATCACCATCTGGATCTGCACCTGGGTGGCGCGGTCCAGGGCGACGCGGGCCTCGACCTCACCCGGTACGAAGCCAGGCAGGTCGGTGCGGATCTGGTACTGGCCGGGGGGCAGCAGGTTGAACTGGAAGGCGCCGTTGGCGTCGGTGATCTGCACCTGCGTGCCGCCGATCAGCACGTCGGAGCCGAGGCTCACCGTCACGCCGGGCAGCGCTGCCCCCTGGTTGTCGACAACCGTCCCTGTCAACCGGCTGGTGGTGGCGGCCTGAGAGAGGCCGGAAGCCACCAGCAGGAAGACGCCGATCAACAACACGAATCTACGCATCATCACACCTCCAAGACATCCGCAAAGTGAATCCCACGTTCGACGCCCGCCTCCGGGGCCGCGAGGTCGGGCGATCTCGCGACGCCGAAAGGCGAAGGCGGTGCATTATGGTCGAAGTTTCGCCCCCAGGTCAACCTCCACGTGCGTCGAGATTTCGTGACGCCTGGCCGGGTGCCGCGGGGACCGGCTTCAAACCACCTCCTTCCCCCGCCGCGAGGCTCCCCGTGTTCGCCGAAGCACAGATTGTGCCAGCCAGCGCAGAGACTCCGGGGACTCTGCCCCGGTTTCCCTGGTGGTGTGTCCGGAAAGCCGGACGAACCCCTCCGGTTTACCGGCCACGCGGGCCGCTCACCCGACAGGAACCGGGTCGGCGTGTGACCGTGGACACAGTGCGGCGGAGGGCGCTCGGTCATACTGAAACAGGAGGTGGCGCGGATGCCCGGTGTCAGGTCCAGGCGCGTGAAGCTCCTCGAGGGAATGTGCCGGACCATCAGCGACCGCCTCCACGAGCGGGTTGCCGAGGCGGCGTGGGGGCGGGGTCGGCAGCAGTCGGCCGAGAGCACGAGCGCCGTCTACGCGGCCGCCGTGCGCGTGGCACCGGACCTGCTCGACCAGCTCCTGGGCGTGTACCGGCTGCTCGCCGGCGAGCCCGGCGCGGGCCGCAACGGCGCGGCTTTTGCCGGCCTCGGACAGCCCACGAGCGAGGCCGAGCGCGTGCGGATGCTGTCCGCGGTCCGGGCCGCGGTCGGGCGCTCGCGGTTGCGCGACCGCTTCGCCTGACCCGGTGTGCAGAGCCCGTCGAGGTGAGGGCCGGCGGTCCGGTGCTATCCTCGCCGGGACGTGGACCGCGAGCGGCTCTCCAACCCTTCCTCGCAGCGGGCCCCGGCGCGGGCACCGCGCCCGAGCGCCCCGGTCTTCCCCACCCCCTGCGCGCTGGTCGACCTCGACCGGCTCGAGCGCAACGCCGTTGACATGGCCGCGCGCTGCGCCCGCCTCGGGGTCCGCCTGCGGCCCCACGTCAAGACCCACAAGTGCGTCGAGGCGGCGCGGGTCCAGCTCGGGGGTCGGCCCGGCGGGCTGACGGTCTCGACCCTGGCCGAGGCCCGGGCCCTGGCGGCGGCGGGCTTCGACGACCTCACCTGGGCCGTGCCCGTGGCGCCGGCCCGGCTGCCGGAGTGCCTCCACCTCGCTCGGCGAGGGGTGCGCCTCGGGGTCCTGGTGGACCACCCCGTCACGGCCGCCGCGGTGGAGGCCGCCGCGGCCGCCGCGTCGTTCCGGCTGCGGGTGTGGCTGAAGGTGGACTGCGGGGGGGGGCGGGCGGGGGTGGACCCTGGCCGGGACGGGGCGCTGGGCCTGGCCCGGACCCTCGCCGGGTCGCCGCACCTCGAGCTGGCCGGCATCCTCACCCATGCCGGCCACGCGTACCGTTGCCGGGACCGCGCCGGGGCAGCGGCGGTGGCGGCCGAGGAGCGGGACGTGATGGTGGCCTTCGCGGGCCGCCTCCGTGCCGCCGGGGTGCCGGTGGCCGAGGTCAGCGTCGGCTCCACCCCCACCGTGACCGCGGCCGAGGACCTCGCCGGCGTCACCGAGGTGCGGCCCGGGAACTACGCGTTCTTCGACGCCTTCCAGGTCGCCGTCGGCAGCTGTCGCCTCGACGACGTCGCTTTCACCGTGCTGGTGACGGTGATCGGTCACTACCCCGACCGGGGGGAGCTGGTGGTGGACGGCGGCACCCTGGCATTGAGCCGCGATCCCGGGCCGGTGCACGTGGACCCCGGGTGCGGCTTCGGCGTCGTGTTGACGGCCGACGGTTGCCGGCGCCTGCCCGGGTTGAGAGTGGTCTCCCTGTCCCAGGAGCACGGCCTGGTCCGCGCCGAGCACCCGGCCGATCTCGAGGCCTGCCCGATCGGGACCGTCCTGCGGGTGGTGCCTAACCACTCCTGCCTGGCGGCGGCGCTTTTCGACCGCTACCACGTGCTGCGCGGTGCCGAGGTGGTGGACGAGTGGCGCCCCGCGCGGGGGTGGTGAGAAGCGGTCAGCTTTCAGCCGTCAGCTGTCAGCTTCCACCGCCTGCCCGCTACACTGGGTGTCGACGCGTCGCCGATCGCTCCTGAGCGGGGCACGCGGACGAGGGATCGGGGGAGGACCATGAAGCTGATCAGGGTCGGGGCCGCGGTGCTCAACCAGACCCCCCTCGAGTGGAACGGCAACGCGCGTCGCATCCGGGCCGCCATCGGCGAGGCCCGCAGCCAGGGGGTGAGCATTCTCTGCCTGCCGGAGCTCTGCATCTCCGGCTACAACTGTGAGGACGCGTTCCTCTCGAGGTCGGTGTCCGCCACCGCGGTGGAGGTGCTCGAGGAGCTGGTGCCGGCAACCGCCGGGATGGTGGTCTCCTTCGGCCTGCCGGTGGTGTACCGCAACGCGATTTTCAACGCCGCCTGCCTGGCCGCCGACGGGCGGCTGCTCGGCTTCGTGGCCAAGCAGCACCTGGCGGGCGACGGCATCCACTACGAACCTCGCTGGTTCAAGGCGTGGCCCGCCGGGGGCAGAGGCGAGCTGCTGGTGGCGGGGGCCCCGTACCCGATCGGCGACCTGTCGTTCGAGTGCGGCGGGGTGAGCATCGGGTTCGAGATCTGCGAGGACGCCTGGGTCGCCGTCCGCCCCGGGGCGAGCCTCGCCCGCCGCGGCATCGACATCCTCTTGAACCCGAGCGCGAGCCACTTTGCCTTCGGCAAGGTCGACGTGCGCGAGCGTTTCGTCCTCGAGGGCTCGCGCGCCTTCAGCACCACCTACGTCTACGCCAACCTGCTGGGCAACGAGGCGGGGCGGGCGGTTTACGACGGTGGCGCCATGGTCGCCTCGGGGGGGCGTCTGCTGGCGGTCGGGCCTCGGTTCCGTTTCGCGGAGCAGCTGGTCACCTCGGCCGTGGTCGACGTCGACGCGACCCGGATGGACCAGGCGCGGAACGTCAGCTTCGAGCCGGTGGTGGGGGAGGAGGCCCGGCAGGGGGTCCGCGTCCCCTTCGACTACCCGCCCCTCGAGCCGCAGCCCCAGGCGGTCGAGGTGGAGGACTGGGAGGTGGGCGGGCACCGTCGGGAGGAGGAGCTTCACCGCGCCGTCACCCTCGGGCTGCTCGACTACCTGCGCAAGAGCGGCGCCACGGGGTTCGTGGTCTCCTCGAGCGGCGGCGCCGACTCGTCGGCAGTGGCGTGCCTGGTGGCCCTGATGGTGCGGCGGTCGGTGGCGGAGCTGGGCCTCGAGGGGTTGACCCGGCGTCTCGGCCGGGCGGACCTGGCCGGCGCGCGGTCGGTGGAGGAGCTCACCGCGGCGCTCCTCACCATGGTCTACCAGGCCACCGCCAACAGCTCCGACGAGACCCGCGGTGCGGCGCGGTCGGTGGCGGGCGCACTCGGGGTTGAGCTGCTCGAGCTCGACGTGCAGGGGCTGGTGGACGGGTACCTGGCCGCGGTCGAGGGGGCGGTGGGGCGCCGCCTGACCTGGGAGCGGGACGACGTCGCGCTGCAGAACGTCCAGGCCCGGGTGCGCGGACCGGCGGCCTGGCTGCTGGCGAACCTGCGCGGGGCCCTGCTCCTCGCCACCTCGAACCGGTCGGAGGCCGCGGTGGGGTACGCCACTATGGACGGCGATACCTGCGGCGGCCTCTCCCCCATCGCCGGGGTGGACAAGGCGTACCTGCGGCGGTGGCTGGCCTGGCTGGAGCGGACCGGTCCCGCGGGGTCGGGGCCGATCCCGGCCCTGGCGGCGGTCAACCGTCTCGCCCCCTCGGCGGAGCTGCGACCGCCGGACCGCAACCAGACGGACGAGGGGGACCTGATGCCCTACGATCTGCTCGACGCCGTCGAGCGCGCGGCCATTCGCGACCGGTTGTCGCCGGTGGAGGTCTTCGCCGTGGTGCGCGGTCGCTTCCCGGAGCACGGTGCTGAGCAGCTCGGGCTGTGGGTCGACCGGTTCTTCCGCCTGTTTGCCCGCAACCAGTGGAAGCGGGAGCGGTACGCCCCGTCCTTCCACCTCGACGACGCCAGCCTCGACCCCAAGACCTGGTGCCGTTTCCCCATCCTCTCCGGCAACTTCGAGCGCGAGCTCGACGAGCTCCGGCGGCACGTTGCGGGCCTGGTCGGGGGAGACGGGGGGGAGCGGGGATGAGCCACACCTACCCCTACCCGCGGCCCGCGGTGACGGCCGACGTCGTGCTCTTCGGCACCTGCGGCGGGGAGCTCCAGGTGCTGCTGGTCGAGCGGGGCCACCCGCCGTTCGCCGGGTGCTGGGCGCTGCCCGGCGGCTTCGTCGACTCCGACGAGCCGCTCGAGCGGGCGGCGCGCCGGGAGCTCGTCGAGGAAACCGGTCTCGAGGTGGGGCCGCTGGAGCAGCTCGGGGCGTACGGCGACCCGGGCCGTGACCCGCGCGGCCACGTGGTCACCATCGCCTTCACCGGCCTCGTGGAGGTCGACTCGCACCCGCCCCGGGCCGGCTCCGACGCCGCCCGGAGCGCCTGGTTTCCGGTTCGCGCCCTGCCGGCCCTGGCCTTCGACCACGACCGGATCGTCGCCGACGGTCTCGCACGGCTCCGGGAGCGTGGCCCGGTCGACCGGGATCGGGGGTAGCGGCCGGTGCGCTCCTGGGTCCTGCTCGCGGCGGTGGCGACCCTGGTGGCTGCGGCGGCCTGGCTGCGGGGCCGGCGGGGCCGGCAGCCGCTGGTGGCGATCCTGGTGGTTTCCGCCGCCGGCGTGGTGGCGGTGTGGGGGGTGGTGGAGGGCTACGACCTGCGCAAGCTGGTGGCGGCGCTGGTGATGCCCGCGGGGTTGACCTGGGGCCTGCTCGGAGCCCTCGCCTGGCGAGTGTCGGCCGTTCGCGCGGGCCGCCTGGCGGTGGCCGCCTGGGCCCTGTGGCTCGGTTTCGGCCTGGCCGGCAACGGCTGGGTGAGCCGGATGCTCGACGGCTGGCTGGAACGCCCCTACGCGCGGGTCGACCCCCTCGCCCTCCCCCCCTTCGACGCCGTTCTGGTCCTGGGGGGCGGGGTCGGCCAGCACCCCAACGGTCAGGTCACGCTGGGCGACTCCGGCGACCGTCTCGCCCTTGCCGCGCGGCTTTTCCACACCGGCAAGGCCCCGGTCCTGGTGGCGACCGGGCCGCTGCTGCCGGTGGGGGAGCGTCCCACCACCAGCGTCCCGCTGCTGACCGCCCGGGTGTGGCGCGACCTCGGGGTGCCCGACGCGGCGATCGTGATGGTGGAGGGCCCCAGGGCGACGCGTGACGAGGTGGCGGCGCTGACCGGTCTGGTGCGGGAGCGCGGGTGGCGCCGGGTCGGCCTGGTCACCTCGGCCCGTCACCTGCGCCGAGCGGTCGGTCTGTGCCGGCGGGCGGGGCTCGAGGTGGTGCCGCTGCCGGCCGACTTCGCGGTGACGGTCTCACCGGCGCGGCCGGCGGGCCTGGTCCCGAGCGGGCAGGGCTTCGCCGACGTCCAGGCAGCATGCTGGGAGCTGCTGGGCGCGGCGGTGGGGCGGTAGACCAGCGGTATCCCGAGAGCTGAAGCTCGGAGGGAGGAGACCGCGGAGAAGCGACGAGGACGCCACGACGCACGAGGGAGGCGCAGAGCCACCCTCCCGCCCGGAGGCGTAGAGCCACCCACCCGCCCATTCAACGCAGAGACGCGGAGGACTCGAGCGCTCCGGACGATGTGTCATCCCGAGCGCCCTTGCAACCTCTGCTGGTTCGGTCGTTTCGACGGGCTTCAGGCGCCCCGCCTCCACCCGTCATTGCGAGCCCCGGGGGGGCGAAGCAATCCCCCGGGCGAAGGAAGACCGTAGGGGATCGCGTCGTCGCTTCGCTCCTCGCGATGACGTGGAGAGAGCGCGCTTCATTGGAAGCGGTGTGTTGTCCTTCGCTGAGGACCGCCGTCCTACCGGCTCGAGTCCTCAGCCCGAAGCAGCCCGTAGATGAGCCCCCCGACCCGGTCAGCCTCGGCAACGACGGCGACCGGTACCGCGATGCCGCGTGACCGCAGCAGGAGGAGGTCGCTCTGG
>Ga0068714_10001229_pt1 | contig 39074 bp, 29 predicted proteins | sample MTBNYHSulfiMetaG_FD_62988 | JGI IMG/M metagenome (GOLD analysis project Ga0068714, IMG submission 62988) | Enrichment culture microbial communities from rom New York Harbor, USA that are MTBE-degrading - MTBE-NYH (New York Harbor Sulfidogenic)... | ecosystem: Environmental > Aquatic > Marine >... | reverse complement strand
TGTACGGGAACTGAAGAGTCAACTTTAGCGGCATCCGTTCAGACCGAGCATCTTCAAATGGGGGATGGGGAAGGAATGGGCGATGAGGGACTTGAACCCCCGACTTCCTGCGTGTAAAGCTATTCGGTATCCTATGTGACATCTCAGAAACGGCGTTCTTGCCGCCATCAGTTCGCATTCGAGTGCAGGACATTGTACGGTCTTGCACCCATGTGGTACAAGCTGTGGAACAAGCTGGCATAGCGTTGTCACTACCCAAGTTTCTGAGCTCCTTCGGCGCTTGCTGAAGGTATGGCCGGAAGTTTCTCGAATGCCCCTGAAACATCCAGCAGTACCGGGTCTGTGTACACCTGCATTGTCAGCCGCAGGTCAGAATGCCGCATGGCAGCCTGAGCGGTCCTTGGATTCACTCCACACCTGCTCAGGTGCGTTCCAAGGCTGGTTCGCAGAGCGTGAACGTCAATTACCCGGTTGCGGTCGTCTCTCTTGGCAATGCCTGCCAGTTCCCGGTCCCGCTCGAATATCCGCAGCAATCCAAAGGGCACATTCAGCACCTTAGTCTCAGGAGGCAACTGCATCGGGATCGCCCGCCCCGCCGCTCTGCATTCATTCTGGAGCGTTCTGAGCTTCTCGTCGAGCCATGTGGACAGTTCCCGGGCCACGTCAATCCTGAGCGGAATGACAGACCCTTTGGCGTTCTTCTCCTCGTCGGCATTCAGAATGAGCCTGGGTGGATTGTCCGCCAGTCTCAACTGTGAAACGGTCAGGGCCGTCAATTCACCCTTCCGAAGTCCGGTATAGAACAGCACCTTGTATATCAAGGCTCGTTCCCTGCCGGTGGCAATGGCCCGTTGCCGCGTCTCTTCTGCGATTTTGGCCCCCGGCTGCCCTTGGAGTCTGCCCCGGTTGATCGTCTCCACGTCAAGCAGCGGCCGCCTGAGCGTTGCGTCTATGAGCCTGCCAAGCTCTTCCATCGTGAATGCCCGGCGCTGCCTCTTAGGGTCTTTCTTCTCGTTCAGTGGCTTTATCTTCCTCAGGCCAGCGGGGAAGCGGGGTACATAGTCGTTATCGAGCATCCAGCGGCAGAACGATCCGAAACGCCCGAGATATGCATTGCTTGTACGATAGCTCCTGCCCTTCTGCTCCCGCAGTTCCTTCAGGTAATTCTCCAGCTTCCCGGCATCAATATCCGACCATGTTACGAACTTGCAGCCAGCGGCGATCTGCTTCAGCATCGTCAGTGCATACGTGATATGGTCAGGGTTCAGGTCTCTTGACTTCAACACTGATTCATATTCGTCGAAGAGCTCAGACAGCAACAATCCGGCCTTGGCAGTCCTTGCATCGAGAATGCCAAGTCGCACGAGCCTCTCCCTTACCTTCTCAGGCATGTCCTCGACGGTCTGAAGCAGCTTTTCATCTGGCAAATCGCCCGACTGCTTCACTCTCAGAAGCTTTTCGACCTTGTCTGCAAGTTGCTGACTTGCCCGCTTGTCAGAGAACAGCGGGAATCGAATCCGTCTGCCTTGGAGCCGGAAGTCCGCGTACCACTTTGTCGCATTGCAGAGCTTGCCGTCATCGGTATAGGTTGGTTTGTAGATGTTCATTTTGCCCGTCCCTTCTTTGTGATAGTATAGCCGAAATAGTCGAGAAGCTTATCGGCAATATCCGTCCCGCACCCGCGCGAGCCGTCGAGAATCCGGCTCAGTGTAGCCTGCGGAATACCCTTGTCTTTGCTGATCTGATATCGCGTCTTGCCACCCTCTCTCAGCAGATGTCGGATTAGCTCGATTGTTGATTGCGCCTTCGCCACGACTATACTGTACAGCACTACTTACCACTTGTCAAGTACCTTTCTTCAGAATAATCCCACACTCGCGCAATGTCAGATTTGCCGCATCGAAAAGGCAGGCCAATCTTGCCCCTTGCCCTGGGCCATTCCGTGCTTTCAGCACATGAACCGTTCGGTTGTGTTCTATGGAAGTCCGTCCGCAGTCCGTTCTTACCATGCTTTCGTTTGCTGCGTGATTCTCCAGCCATAGGATACACTGGGCAAATCTGGCGTATGCGGCAGACCCAGCCAGCAGATTGACATCTGGCGATTTGACGATGCCCTTAACGGGGTGTGTAACCAGCAGCAGAGTCACCCTCTGCTCAACCGCTATCCCTTTGACCCGCTGGAGAAAGTCATTGTCCTCTTGCCACATATCGCGCCCAGTATGTGCTGCTGCTGTTATGGGGTCCACGGCAATCAGCTTGCATCCTTCTCTGGCACGATCTTCCACCCATGCGGCAATTTGTGGCAGGGTCGGTTGGCAACCAGAGGCCCATACCCGCTGTGAGAATCTGTCCAGAAAATCCTCATGTTCTTCGTACGCATCTTGCGCCGCCTGCGCATTCTCTCTTATCCACTCCGAATCGGTAAGCCTGGCTAGCCCACTTCTCTGAGCCAGCGCCCGCATAAGATGATATTCCCTGGACTCCTCAAGCTCATATACTGCCGACTTTATGTCCATGACGCTCGCCACAAGTTGAAGGAGCATAAACGACTTACTTGCTCCCAAGCCGCCACATAGCAGCGTCACACTTCCCGGTAGCAACGCCCGAGCCGCTTTGTCCAGGCCAGACCATGGTGTCGGTATTGCCCGCAACTTCCCTTGGACAGCCCCAGCAATCAATTCAGCAACGCCAGCCGCACTCTGTGCTTGTGTTCGCCCTTGGCTGGCCGTTCCACAGACCACTTTCCTGGCATCGGCCCTGATTTCATCGAGGTTGCGATCGTTGCTGCGGGCGGCATCTGCGGCGTTTTCTGCTGCCATAATGAACTGCCGACGCTCGGCTTTTTCCATAACAATCCGCAGATAGTACTCGAAGTTGGCTTCATCCGGCCCTGCCCGACAGACCTGCTGTAGGTAGTCAAATCCGCCGATGCTGTCAAGCTGACCCTTGTCCACCAACCGCTGCCGAAGTATCAAGGCATCGACCCCGACAATCTGGCCATCAACTGCCTTTGCCTCGGCATGTAATTCACGCAGGGTGTCGAAAATCAAGCGATGGGCCGCGACATAGAAGCTCTCTGCGCTCAACCTGTGCGCAGTTTCGGTAAATAATTCGGGCCGGCCAATCAGGATACCCAGGACTGCCGCTTCACTTGCCCTGCTGTGAGGGAATTCTCTCATGTCATACCCCTTGCAGAATCCTCTCGGCTTCTTCTTCAGTCATTTCCCTTGTCAGTTCTCTCCCATCCAACCTATTGTCGTATTTCCCCTCCAGCACTTTGCTGTAGTTGTCAGAGTTCTTCAGCAGCCAGTCCAGGTCAGCTTTCCAGCCGCGGTCATTGTTGCCCGTGGCAAAGGAGGATGCCGCCAACTTGTCAATGATAGCTTGCCAGTTCTCGGCAAATAGCGGTTCCCGCATCCGGGCTGCCAGTTTCTTCCGACGTGTATTCGTCATCTGCCGGATCTGCGGTAAGTTCGGTTTGCTCTTCCAATGGGCTTCAAAGATGGCGAATTCCGCCGTCTCTGCACTACTCTTCTTTCCTTCTTCCTTATGGGTGAAGGCTGGTTCACTACCTTGGACATCTGAGTTCACTACCCCCAGTGCCTTCAGTTCACTATCTGCTAGTGCCCTGAGTTCACTACCCGCGTTCAACCTGTGCATTCCATTCCCAGCCTCTACGATAAGCCCGGCCCGCCTCAGTTTCCCAATGGTCTTGATTATCGTTCGCCGTGATACATGGAACGTCTTGGCCAGATCGCTGTTGCTCATGGTCAGCCCCCTATCACCGAAGCTGACAACCAGCCCCAACAGGCTGAGTTCGATTGCACCCTTCAACCTGAGTGGATACAGACTAGCGGCGATTGTGACAAAGGTAATGGGGCTCATATACCGCCCTCCATCTTCGCGAAACGTTCCCCTGATGGCCTTCCGAGTTTGACCCATAAACGGATCTTCTCGGCGTTCCAGACTTTCCTGCGACCAAAATGCTCAGGATCAGGCAGCAACCCGGCAGCTTGGTCCTGCTGGAGCTTCCTTTCAGAGATACCAAGAAGCGTGGCAAGCTCCCTATCGCTCCAAAACAGCTTCTCGCTGACCCTGACCGGTGTGGTATCATCTGCCATCGTCACCGCCCCTACTATCCAGCCCTGTCGTCCTCTTGTCCAGGTCTGCCAGAACGTTCCTGACGGCGTCCCCCAAGCGTGAGACCCCGACAGGAAGCGGTTCATAAGCCCGGTGCAACAAGACCCATGAAGCGTGTTGTATGTCGGCGTCCGTCCAGAGGAAATCCCCAGAAGGGCTTTTTTGCGGCGAGTGGATTCTGTTGACCCAGATTGCACGACTTAGGGCGTCTGGCCTGATCTCCAGCATAGCCGCCACTTGGCGCGTACTATAGAGGCTCATTTTCGCAGTCTCCTGTGACAATGGACAACTTCAGTTGTCCGTACACAGACTACTGCGTGCCATCAGACGTCATCTTCATGACCTCGCGCGGCATTTTAGGAAATGCGCCACTTTGTTTCGGAGTCCGGTCTGTATGAGCAGTTCTCACCGACCTTGACAAAGGCTTTCAGATGTGCACGAAAATCGGGATGCTCTTTCTTTGTGGCCTCCAGCACCTTCTTGTACAGCTTCAAGAGGCTGTTGGCAGGCGTTTTGCCCAGACTGCGAGACTGGCCTCGTATGTTTGTGGCTTTGCTGGTAATGGAATTCAGTTGTTCCAGAGTTTCGCTGGCTTCCAGCTTCTCGGCTGGACTAGCAGAGTCATCATCCAGCACGGCCCGAAGCTTTTTGCGGCCTTCCTTGATATTCCTGAGATACTCCGGGTCCATGACTTCCTGCCTGCTACTATACTTCGAATAGCCAGAACTGTCCTCTACCCATTCTGTCTCGGCCTTGCGCTCGGCACTTCTGGCCGCATCCAGTATCTCACGCAGCTCATTGGCAGAATAGTCTCTGCCGGGATGCTGCAATAATTCGGCAACCAAGCGCCAGCCTTGCAGTTCTAGGAATGACCCGACTTTCCCCTTGAAGGTAACAGTCCAAATCTGACCCGTATGTTTCAGGATGCAGTCATCGCCCGTACCGGGGTCGCTCTTCGGCACCTTCTCACCCTGTCTCAGTTCTCTGAACCTAGACAGGTAATTGGCGAATGCTTCCCTCGCGCTATTGATGCTCGTGTCTATGACTGTCCAGTCGTGGGAGGTCCTGCTATTTCCAAGCACTCCGACGTAGCCAGCAATCTCACCAGTAAAGTCGAACAACACATTCCTGTACAAGTGCTTGTCCCTGCACTCGGGAAACACCTTGTCTATCAGTTTACTAGCAAGTTTCATCTTCTCCGAGAGCAGCGACAACCTCTCTATTTCGCGGTCCACCCACTTGAAGGAGACCCTGTAGCTAGTACAATCGTCAAGGTAACATTCGGACTCAATGCGATTCAGCAGCTCATCAATGGCCGCCCGACCACCTTGGGCCAGCCGTTCAGGAACATGGTCATTCAGCTTCTCTGTGAGGCTCTGCTTCCTGGTTGCCAGCCTGTGCCGTTCTAGGCCGTCCAAGCTTCCTTTTGCGATTCCACCCTTGACCCAGCTGTACACACCGTCAACATAAGCATCTACCTCCGCGAGCAGGGTTATGCTGCCGTCGGCATGCCTATAAGCCCACTTGCAGAAGCAGTCGACCTCACACCTGACATCGAGCAGGAATTGCTCAGCCTGTCGCTCCGCATGCATGCCCTGCAGGTACTCGACAAAGAGCTGGCTGATGATTGTTGGCGACCCTGAGAGCTTCCCGCCCAGTGTGCCATATCTGATGAAATCGTCATTGTCTACGCTCATGCGTCACCTGTCTTCTTTCGGGTCGGTCTGGGGTCGATGCCGGACAGGTGAGCCACAGCACCGGCCCCAGACCGCTTGCGGGTAATTACTCCGCTTCCCGATTCACTTGTCTAGCCTGAACGAGGCATTTTGTTGTTCTGGACACAATCCCCCGCGTTTTGCCACTTTCTGGTAGCACTGCAACTCCCAGTTATGACTTTTTGCACGAGCAGACTCGCTAAATCACAGACAAACCAAGCATGGTTCCTTGTTCCAGCTCCTGTAGGTCGCTGGCTAGCATGCGCGTCGACTCAGAGCTGCTTGCGAGTCGTCACTTTACTTCATAACACTCTACCAGAAGTCTTTTCCTGAGACAACTTACCGCGTCAGCTAAGCACACATGGCTCTTCTTTCTTGTGCAAGGCACACTGCTCTCACACCCACAGAGACTCGGGTACACCGATCAGATTCTGTTCGCACCGGATCTGCGCCTCAACCGGCTCCTCTGTGTCCTTGCGCCGCCTATACCTGATGCCCTCATCTTGAAACTCTCCGACCATTCCCGGCTGCTCGTAGAGATGCTTTGCCAGCCCTGACTCAATGCGTTCAAGCAGTCGCCGCTCACACGTCATAGGGGCAAGATAGAAGCGATACAGCTTCGCCAGGTGAACAATTGCCGGCATCAGCTCCGGGAGGCGCTGCATGAACACTGACAGGTGTCGTTGTCGACCCATACTATACCATCCCGGCCAAAGCTGCACTTTCCGACCGCGGCTGAACTCACCGGGTTCGTACAAGTGATACCCGCCGGACATATGTTCTTTGAAATGCTCAGTCATTCTCTCGGAGAAACTGCGGCCGGTCTGACCAACATAGTATACCAGTTCCCCTTCATCAATCCGGACCGTCCAAAGGTATACCCCGCGCTGCTCTCCGGCTTTTGCTTCCCGAATGCAAGCGACTCCTCCTCCATCTATCCAAGAGAAGGGTCCCACGAACTCAGTGATAATCGGCTGCATAGACATATTGACTGCTCCTAGCTTTTATTGGCATGAACTCCAGCTCGTTGCGCCGCCCGCGGTCTTCGCGGACTATCGCGATTACCCGTTGCATTCTCAGCTTGTCGATTACGAAGAGCACCGCAATTTGCCTAGCCGCCGACGTCCTTCCATAATCGTCGTGGTGGCAACCCAGACTTTACCCAAGCTTCGATCTCGTCTCGCCGGTACAGGACCCTACGCCCCAGTTTGTGGCCCCGGGGCCAATCCGGCCGTTCTTTTGCAGATTGACGAAATGTGACTTTCCCATACCAAGCATTCTTGCACATTCAGAGGCGTCAATCAAGAGCAGAAACCCCGAGGGCTCGCGCGACTCTGGAGAAGTAGTGTTCATACTTTGGTTCTCCGCTCAAATGTCTTGCGATCACACAATCCCCAGTCGATCCAGTGGGCTATATCCTCAGTCCGCCAACGGACGATCCTCGTACCGCAGCGAATCGGTTTAGGCATCCTGCCAGCAGAGTCGAATCTCCGAAGTGTACGAGTAGCAATCTTCACCAGCCTTGAAACGTCTTCGATGGTGAGAAGCTCACTCACCCTTACGCCCGACTCTATAGGTTTGCCAAGCTGAACCATAGTGTCCATATTGTTGCCTTTCTCGTTAAGCATCTACTGACTAATACTGATGAACCGCCTACATAATATGCATGTTCATTTCTCGACATCCCGCCTATCGGAACTCGCGGCCACTGACCAATCTCTGGACCGCCCTCCCGAAAGCCTCGAATTGTCAGGGATATGCATTAAGGGCGCGTGACTCCAGTTTTCTGCCATCATAGTCAATGGGCACACCCCAGCTTGTCCTATCCACCATATGGGGATTGTTGTAGTAGGCTTTCCAGTTCCATATGCTAATTCCCTCCAGCACCTCCCAGAACGCCTGCCAGCTTGCGAACAGCTCATCAAACGAGAGGAACCGCTTACTGAGCCACTCTCTGCCCGCGTGCAGGCTCTCTTGAAGCGCGGCTCGAACACAACTAACGCCGACCCAAGAAGACGAGATAATAGACGCGATCATTTTCCCCTTGTGCCAAGTGGCTCCTCCCTTCTTCTTTGGATGCTTAGCTGATGGCCTACAGCCTTTCTGCCTTGGCTTGCGCAAGCACTTGTGCAATCTCCGTATGCTGCCTAATCACCGCCACATCCAGAGCCGTTGTGCCCAGTACCCTGAAAGCGCGGGCATGATTTTCCCTTAGATCCGTCGTCAGGTCGCTTGTGCCATAGTTACTCCGTATATTTACCTGGGCACCCTTGCTGAGTAGGAGCCTGACCACCTCTGTATGACCGTTCTTCGTGGCCATCAAGAGGGCAGTCGCGCCATCGTCGGTTTTCTGCACATTCACGTCTGCGCCGCTATCCAGCAGCAGCTTGACAGTTTCCAGATGTCCTCCCCGCGACGCGAACATCAAGGCGGTCTTTCCACAGTTCGTTGTTTGCATGTTAATCTCAGCGCCCCTACTCAACAGGAGCCTGACTATCTCCGCATGACCATTCTTCGAGGCCATCATGAGAGCGGTTGTATCATTATGAAGAAGCCACATTATGTCTGCTTCAATTTTCTTTATGTCTTCTTCAGCTTCCTTTCCGAGAATGAGCTTGATGAGCTTATCCACAACTGTCTGTAGGGTGCTTGCGCCATATATGACGGATTTCACATCGATGTCAGCCCCTTTATCTAGCAGGAGTTTGACAATGTCTACGTATCCGTTGTGTGATGCCATCCATAGGGGGCTTACACACATGTCGGTAGCCTCTGCTGGCATATGATCCTCATCGATATTGGCAGTTGCTTCGTATTGAACGCACACCAAAGAGCCATCCTCTGCCACTACTGATACTAGAATGGGCTCGTTGTCGTTGTTTACCTTTGCATTCACCGCCACTCCTTTATCCAGCAGAAGTCTGACGACCTCCAAATGGCCGTTCTCTGAGGCTTTTACCAGAGCACTTGGCTCTGCCTTGGCTCCTTTCCTCAGCATTAATCTGATAACCTCCAGATCGCCACATTCCGATGCCAGCGTTAGGCCGTTTGGCTCCATCTCGGCTCCCTTATCCAGCAGGAGCCCAACGACCTGCATATGGCGGTTTTCCAGTGCCAACCCTATGGCAGTCAAGTCACCATCCCAATTGACAACGTCACGTGCCTTCATATTTACCGCGGCTCCCCTATCCAGCAGGAGCCTGACCACATCAACATGACCGTTGCACGATGCCAGCATCAGAGGCGTCCCATCGGCTCCGCTAACACTCACCTCAGCACCTTTGTTGAGCAGCAAACTCACGACGTTCACATGGCCATTGCACGATGCGAGCATCAGGGCGTGGCCGTTCTCCGCATTCAGTTCGGCTCCCTGCGACAGTGCGGCCTCACAATCCCGCACACTACCCTCTGCTGCAGCCCGAAACAGCTGCATGTTTTCGGGTGATTTCTTCAACTCCATGACGCTATCCTTCGCGAGTGTTAAGCATACGACCCTAGAGTTCTCGGTGGATTACATTGCCTGCGCTACCATATAGAAAATGTATGTGCTAGCCTGCGACGGCCCTAGCGAGATTACATCACCATGCACAAGCAACAACCCTTCGTCTGCCCTTCTGCCATTAACGAATGTGCCACATGTGCTACCCATATCCTCTACCATGAATTCGAATTCCCCATTCCTTTCGCGACGAATGATCCTTGCATGCGACCTTGACACTTCAAAGGGTGTAAAGTATGCCATATCATTGACCGTGTAATCTGGCACGCTATCCGGTAGCTCCTCTAGAATCGTAGCATATCGCCCTATCGTGATTTCATCGACTGAGAGCGGGATGATGCCAACCGTTGAAGGTCCAGTGCCCAACAGATACGCTCCTGGCCGCAATTGCTTCAAGACCGCAGCCACCTTTGCCATGCGTTCGGTCTTATCAGTTCCCATAATTATCGCCAGAAGACTCAGGCGAGACATGCATATCGTTGAGTCTATCTTCTGCAAGAGCGGGTCATTGTGCGCCATACATACCCTTTTCTGCTGTTAGATTTGCTCATCTTGCATCTCGGGCGACCAGTTCGATAGTTACCGTATCATTGTTGGATCCAGGATTGCCTTCCTCGTCAGGAAAGGGAGGATACTCTATTCCCAATGACCTGATACTCATCCTTTCGCCGGCAACGCCATGTCTGATGCGTAGAACATCCGCAACTACCACAGCCCTATGCATCCCCAGGGTGTACCAGTCCCCAAACAGAGCCTCTTCATATGCAGACAACTTATTGCTGTGACCTGCTATGACAACATCGTAGGCTCCAAGGTCATGTTCAAGAACAGCAGCAACCGCAGCAAGTGCTGCAGCAGAGTCATCGCTTAGTTCACAGCCGTAGCAGAAGAGACACTTCTCAAAGACAATCACACGTCTGCCATCGACGTCGGCAATGATGCAACCTGGAATCGAGATATGGCGCCGCCAACCAGCCAGTCTCTGACCTCTCCGATATAGGCCATCTCTGCGGAGAGCCATGGCGTGTCTGCGATTTTGGACCGCCTTGTGTGCCTCGTATGAAGCGATGGACGCCGTAACCAACATGCCTGCACAGATGATAAGTGCCAGTCCTGTGAGAACCAGCAGTCGGCGCACAATGGCATGAAACAGCCATGGCGACTTGAGCGTCGTCAGCGCGTTCCTGGAAGGCTCAAAGTCATGGCTGATTGCAACGGCCCGGTCCCACAACTTCTCCGCTTCCTCTGAATCGCCGCGAAAATAGTGGATTCGGGCAAGTAAGTCGAGTCCCTTAGGCTCAGAACAGATGCTACTCTCGAGCAGGGTACTCTCTGCTGCTTCGAGATCCCCACATTCTGTAAGGCTCAGTGCGCTGGCATAAGCGAGCTCACCGCGTAAATCATCAATGTTCAACATGGTTACTGGCCTCTTATATGATCCCTGAACCATAGCCGCGACGAATGGATTCGGCTTCTTCCTTCGGCAGGAGATTCAAAAGTTCCCTTACCGTCTGCTTAAGCCCATCCAGATTGCCACGGTCTATGCACTGGCGGCCTTGATTGATGAGTTGATCTGCCGCAGATGTGTCCTGCATCTGTTCTCGCTCAGTCACAAGATACTCGAACAAGCCCACCCACCAGCCTGGTTGCTCAACCACGATGGCCATGTGAGCATCTCTGATTTGCTGGACTTTCTTTGACAGTCGGTCGTGGCGCTTCTGCTCGACTAGCTCTTCGACCTCCTGGTGCAGATTCCGTGCCTGACTCACACAGTCTTTCTGCCCAAATCGAGCAATCACATCGTCCAGCTGGTCAAGTTCACTTTGGGCTTCACTCACAAGCGCAGGCCACGCCAGCGAGTCCTCGACCATATCGACCCTTATCTTAAGCTCAAGAAGCATTGCTTCCACCTTCTTAGCAGCGTGAGCATCACCTCTGGCAGCGCTAATCAGGCTGCGAATTTCCTTCAGTGTCTCATCTTCCTCTATTTTGGCAAGCGACTCGAGTCCGTCTGCATTCTCTGCCATAACAGCCTTCTGCTTGAGTTCGTCGATGCGCTTCAGCTCATCGCCAAATTGTCTCTGAAGCTGCACAGCATCAGGCGTGCGCCTTTCAAAATCGATTCTCATTTCAAACTCCTCGTCGAGGAGGGGGATATATGCCCTCAGTGTGAGTATCCTGGATGTATCCATAGTCAGCGTCACTTCCACCTCGCTACCAGCTGGCAGATCTCGGCGTATTTTGTCCCCACATATTTCTAAGCATCCCATAAGTTTATTCCTGTCAGCTCTGGGATTCTCGCCTTCGACAACAGGTATTGTGAGGACGTCACCGCCTCCTCCCTTCTTCACGGCAACGGCCGTTGTGTGTGTACGAGTTACTCTAGCTGGCAACGGCACCCCCCTTTCGATGTAACACGGTGCGCCATTGTCAGCTAGTGCCACGGCAAATGGATTGATGACAGGCATATCAGATACAGCAAGCCCCATTGTATATACCAGATGGTCAGGCGTTGTTGACTGCTTGCCACCTGTAGGATTCAGCAGTTCGATGGCGAACTCATTTCTGCATCCGCTTTCAGCGAGTAGTTGGATTCTGAACCGTCCATCGCTAGCCAGTCGCACCTTTCCGCTTCGCCAGAATGTCTTAGTGTTAACCAGTTCGATCGTATAGCCGTCGAGATTTGTCTTGTTCGCCGATTGAACATGTCCACGCACTATTGGATTCTCATCAGGCCCGATTGGTTTATAGTGCAGATCCACTCTGAACTGGTCCGTAGCAACCCTAGGGCTGGCCATCTCAGCAAGGTGTTGAGTACCGGCAAATATGGCCGCACCCTGTGCCACTACAGTGAGCGGGTCACAACTGACGTCCAGTGGAATGCCAAGACCGTCTTGGAGCATCTGACGCCAATATGGAGCCAGTGTCGGCCCTCCTACGAGTATCATTCGGGCAACGGCACCCGGGGCCAGGCTTTTCTCTACTAGTGCCCGCCGGCATATTTCAAGTGACTTCTCGATGTGCCTCTGGGCCAGCGACATAACCTCACTTCGCTTGATGTCAAGGTAGATGTCGACCTTCTTACCGTCGGCGTCATCAAAGGAGCACTCAACCACAGACGTTTCTTTTCCGGACAGGTCGATTTTCGCCTCTTCGGCAGCATGTTTCATCCGGTAGAACTGAGCCTTCCATCGGTCATTACCTCTTGTGAAATCGGGCAGGTTGTAGCCATCTACAGCCCGCGGAACTACAAGCTTTTCAACAATATCCCAGTCAATATCAGAGCCGCCTAGATGATTATCGCCGCGATGGTTAACAACACTGATGGTTCCTTCTTCGGCCTTTATCACGGCGGCATCAAAGGTCCCACCCCCGAAATCATAGACAAGCCAGTATTCCTTACTGACATCGGCCTGAAAACCATACGCCAATGCGGCAGCGACAGGTTCAAGCAGGAGCGGGCACTGTGAAATCCCCGCCAGTTCGCCTGCTTTTCGCGTTGCTGCGCACTGCTTCAGCTCGAATGCCGCAGGAACCGTAATAACCGCCGCGCTAATGTCAGCCCCAAGTCGCGTCTGTGCGCTTGTCCGCAGTTCCTTCAGCACCTCCGATGAGAGTTCCTCGGGAAGTCTCCGTTGGCCTGTGGTCTGGAACATGTGGTAGTGCTGCTGGCCCATAAGCGTCTTGAACTCAATATGGACGTCATGACATTGCGTTTCCTCTCGCAGCTGCTGCTTAGCTCGCTCACCAACGAAGACACCTCGTCTCTTATCGATGCAAACCGCAGACGGTGTTATGTCATGCTGATCTTTGTTCTTGAGGATTTCTGCTCTCGTGCCGTTCAGTATGGCGATGGCGCTGTTGGTCGTTCCAAGATCGATCCCGATGTCAATCGTCGTTCGCCTCATGATTATCCTTTCTAAATTCAGGTGTCATGTTCTCCGGTGTGCCTACTATCACTTCACCCATCTGAAGGAAGTTGCCCCGCCACGTCACCGACGGTTTGATGGTTTCCTTAATCTCTCTGCCGGAAATGCCAGCTGTTGGTTCAAAGGCAACGACCTTCAGTGCCATCCCGATATCATAGAGTCGCCCAACAGGATCGATGATCTCTATACCCAACTGCTGAAGTGCGTCCAAAATGCTATCAATATGGCGATATGCTCGCCTCATCTCCTCCTTCGGCTGGCCCGTATTCCCATCAAGCATTTTCATCTTTGTCCGCCAAGCATTCGTTGCTATCACAGCCAGCGTCTTCCCCATGGCCTCATCATGGTCACTAGGTTTCCCAGTCTTCTCTCCATTAGGCTGCATTGAGCGAATCATCCCACCAAATTGATGTAAATCGGGCTGCTCCGCGCCAGCAAGGCTCAATTCGTCTGGCACAGGTATCTTAAGCCCCCAGGCATAAGTTGCCCTCTTGCTCACTAGATTGGCTAGATGTCTCTTGTGCTGCCTTGTTACCATATAGATACCTGTGTATTTCTATGAGACACCGTAGGGTTTGGCGCCAACTGCCCAACCCTCTATGATGAGATCTCGTACCGCGGGGAATTGCAGTTTATTAGATATGGGGGATACGCCAGTCGGTCTGACTGCCTCGACCCAAGGGGCCAAAACAAACCAGCCAGCGAGAAAACCACCAACGCCGCCGATCGCTACTAAGGGTGGATTGAAGTCTGACTCCGACAACGACGGAATAACCGCTCCAACAATCACTCCGGTAACTGCGCCAAGACAAGCACAAGCCCAGCCTCTGTTTGAGCGTCTTTGGTGGCCTTTGCTGCAATCCGAACATCGAGGCACCTCCACAGTGGTTTTGTTCCATGTGACGTGCGTTCCGGCGAATGACGTGGTGCGATGAACGTTGCCGTACATCGGTACTGGCACCACAGCTACTGGGTCGGCCTTCTTCTTCTTGCAGAACCAGCACATACCAACAAGGTCTTTCTGCGTCTTCCTCTCTTTGACCGTCTCGTAGTCCTCGCGTAGCTGCCTAGTGAGTGTCTCTGATGCTGGGATCGGAATCCCCACATGAAGAAGGTCGACACATGTTGCCCAGTCTTCAGATGCGTTCCCATAGGCAACAACGCATGACCGATAGGCACTAGCCACTGCATCCCTCACCTCTGCCACTTCAGCTGCGTCTTGCCCAAGCAGAACCTTCAAAGTCTGAAGCGGTTCGGCTGTCGCGTCATACAGCTCTCTTGCCTTGTCTGCCCCCCTTTCTGGTTCCGACCTTATCCTCTCAATTGCTACTCCCAGTGCAGTGTCTATTCGGGTGTGCAGAGGTGATGTCAGCGCAGCCAGTATGCTGCTAATGTCTACTCTGTCGGACGCATACATCCGCAGAGCCATTATATGTGCACTTGCTCTCTCCTGGTTGTTGATACGCGAGAACTCTGCAGCCAATATCCCTGTAACCTGTAAGATTGCTTCTGGCAGGTATTGCCTCATCCTTCGCACAAAGCCGGTTGTTAAGCGTGGATCGTCAATTCTTCGTACTTTGGCAGCCATCATGCTCCATAGTAGCTCATCATCCCATATCGTGTTCCAGTAGCCGAAGGCTCTCGTCCAGCAATCATCCGCTTTCTTAAGCTCCTCAATCGATACAGACTTATGGTCTTTAAGGCACTTCAGCTCCCAGTCCAAGGCGACCATGTGGTGAACAACAGCTAGATTGTGGTAGGCAACAACTCGTGCAACATCGTCATTCGTCCTTGCCAGCTCCAGCCAGATACGGATGGCAGCCCGTTTATCCCCTTTGGCAAGCGCCAACAGCGCCCCGTCGTCCTTGCTCTGGCCCCAGATAGCTGGCCAGAACCAGAAAAGCTCATCTACAAGGCGTCTCTTCGGGTCAGCAAGTCGTATTGCGGCGTCGCGCACATGCTCGACGGTGAGAGGTCGTGGCACAAACGCATGACGAGCGACATCGGTCTCACCGAACTCCAGTGACGCTTTCATGTCGTCGAGGTGTCGCTTCAGCCCGCGCACACCGACATCCACTTGGACCCCAGTGACCCGAAAAGCATTTTGTATATATAGCTGTGGATTGCAGACGTCCAGTAAGACTCGACTGTCGTCATGTGAGTATGGCGCATCACTGTAATCAGCACCGTTCATATTACATACTCACTCCCAGCCGCCATAGTCGCACCCTGTCGGCGTATTTTGCCCTTAGAGTCGGCGCTTTGTTAAAGGCCTCCTCCATCATGTCAGCAGCCTCAAACAATCGGCCGTTCCTGGCCTTTTGCATCGCATCCCGCGAAAGCCTGGCCCCCTCTTGCTCATCCAACGGAGAATGCCCGCCTAGCGCGGCTTTTGAGCCAAGCGCGTCAGCCCTCATCTTGCCGGTAGTGCCAGCGGACTTTCTCGGCTGCCACTCGCAGAGAGCCTCTAGCAACTCGGTCGCGCTGGCATATCGCTCCTTCGGCTGTTTTTCCAGACACGTCATAACGATGTCATCAAGGCTATCGTCTACCCAGATGTTGAAGTCTCTCGGAGAAATCGGTTTTTCAGTAAATGCATCGACGTTACCCCACCCAAGCTCAGGGTCAATGTCATACGGCAAATGATCGGTCAGCAATAGATACAGGGTCACACCGGTAGCCCAAATGTCTGCTGCACATGAGTCTCCGTGAACATCCCGAAACGCCTCCGGCGGCTTGAACGTCAATGTCCCGGCTGAAGTTGCATATAAGGTCAGCGCGTTAACTTTCTTCGCAAGACCAAAGTCACTGAGCCTTGCACGTAACCCGTCAGTCTCATATCCTATGAGTATATTCTGTGGCTTTATATCCCTATGAATGATCGGTGGCGTCTCCGAGTGCGCCACCGCCAGTCCCCTACACACCTGCCGGATAATATCGACACTCGTTTCTACCGAAACGAGGCGAGCGCCATGTGACCGCCAGAAATGGTCAAGACTCCCACCTGGGACATTCTCCATCGTAAAGTATCCATAGATGCCCTGCGTCAACTCAACGATATTGGCGTCGAACACCCTGACTATGTTTGGATGGCCGATTCGGGAAAGAAGGATCGCCTCGCCGAGCATTTCCTCCGTCTCCTTCTGAGTCATGCCTGCCCTCTTGAAGATTTTCAGGGCTTGTCGTCCGAGGAACCTGTGACGCACCCGGTAGACCTCTGCGAACGCTCCCTCACCGAGGAATCGCTCCACCTCGTAGGTGTCTCTAATTGTCATGCCCTGACTCAGTAAGGCCATTGCATCCCCTCACCATTCTATGACCGTTTTGTTGGCAGAAGGCAACACGTCCCACAAGTGTGGGCAGCTCTCGAAATCCCAACTCATTTTCATGCTCCCGTTCTGCATCGAGGCCCTTACTCCATCGCTCAGTATATTATAGACAATCCACACCAGAATTCAATACTCGCGGCAGAGTTTTCTGAACTTTCCTGTCCGTTGGAGACACGCAGGTGTGAAGGCAGCGACCCTTGCACACCAGAGACGAGCCACAGCGGCCCTGTGTGCCAAACGCCAATCATTCCCTAGACCCACTATCCGATATGCCAGCGCCTTCGCGTAACCAGGACTGTGACGAGGCGATGCTGGAGCAGGTTACTCTCACCTTATGTCAGTAAACTGCCCAAATCCCTCACTACATTGGCCGTACCCTATCTGATAGCGGTAAAAGTCGAGTTCGTATCGTGCCGCTTAGTGCCTGGGAAGTGCTCGAACACCTTTCTCCTGTTGGCTTCTGCATCCATGGGCACAGGCAGCTCCAAACGAAGCCGTGGCAAGTCACACGCAATCGAAACTGCGATTCTTCGACCGACCGAGTGTGGTCAAAGCTCCATCTGCCGTATCCGCGGGGCGAAGGCTTTGCGAAACTTCAGGATTGTGTCAGCCATCCAGTCGGCATACCCTTCCCATTTGGTCTTGTCATCAAAATCGACATCGCGGACCAGCGCAATTTGCTTGTCTTTGCCCGAGGGGTTCGCATCCCAGTTAAGCGGCTGGCCAACCTCCTTCTCGATTTGGTCTTTCTCGGCAAGCAGCTGAGGGATAGCGGCCTGGGCGATTTTGTTGCTGACATACAGCCGTACGCCCATCCTGCCAGCCGCGATGTTCACCATGTTAGATAGGAACAAGCCAGACTTTCCGAGCGTCACATCATAGAAGTTGTATGGTTTTACCGGACGCAGTGACGGAATCGACCTGGTGGCCACGAGTCTTTCACGGACCATGCCCCAGAACTCGAACGCCATCTGTTTGTCCTGTGTCAGCTCCCTGTCACTCCCAGTTGCTTCGTGTCGGTCCACATCGGCCGGATGGCTCAACACATTGAACCTGACAGCAGGTTTGGACTGGCCTATACGCTGTACCTCGATGCTCACAGCGTAGAACGACAAACCTGCGGAATTATCGTTCAGCCACTCCATCGCCTTTCTGTGTTCGTCGGTGAACTCGCTGGCTATCCAAACGACCGCACGCGCATCCAGCACGGAAGCATAGGTGATAAGTTTGCCGAGATGGTCGTGGTTGGTCTTGCCGAACTGGTTCTCTATGACTACATATGTGTCTTTGACTGTGTCCTTGGCAAGGATGTCAGCTGAGTAAGGGCCAACCGCCACTTCCGTATTCTCCACCTCGAGATCAAGCCCAATAGCCGCTCCAAGCCTGGCAATGTTCTTCTCGCTGGCCAGCCATGGCGTGAAGTCCTGCTGTTCATTCGGCCATATCTCGCGAACATCAACATCCTCAAAATCACCTAACTGGTCATCGTTCATTTCAGAATCTTCCTAAGTAAGTACGTGAGTAATGCGCGGTCTGACCTACTCCTGTTCAAAGCCGTAGCTGTGAAATTTCAGTGTGCGGCAGTTCTCAGTCACATCTCTTACGACTTTCTCTGGTGCACCGTCTGGAATACGTACCTGCACCTCGAGAGTCACCTCAACCTCAGTGTTTGCCAGGGCGTTCAGATGCTGCAGCACCTCCTGCGATATAGTACCTGCATCTGTCCCAAGCCTCAGGGGGTTAAGCTTGACAGAGCCGTGGAACCGGGTCAGCTTCACTGCTATCTGTTCTGCCGGCTCGGGCTTTTCCGCAGTCCCTATACCACCGGCAGTTGTGCCACCGCCAGCCCCGGATAACGAGATGTCAGGGCCACCCTCTGTTCGTTGCTGCGTATCAAGCTGGCGCTGAGCAATCTCGGATTTGACGACCAGGCCACTGCCATCATCCGAGATGCGCACGCTGCGACCGGCGATGAGGCCGACATAGCTCTGTCGTTGCTCATTCCATGCGTCGGCATAGGCGAACGTCTCGGCCTTCCATGTCAGCTGCTCGACGCCTTCCCTGATAGCAGCTACAAGTACATCGGGATTCCGCAGGCGCGGGAGATAGACATACCTGGCAAAGTCCTCCATCAACTGCCTTACAGAGACATGGTCGCCTCGCCAGAGGGGTATCCTGTCGAGCTGCATCCTGAGAATTGTACCGGCCATCTGCGACATCAGATGCCCACTGCTCTTCAGCTTCCTCGATGCTTTGACAGCTAATGGGTCCTGACCCTGGAGGCGGGTCTCAGCGAGGCCGATACCACCTTTGGGGTCATCCTGCGTGGGGTTGATGAGCCAGCAGTAGGCTTCCGGGATGCGCGCATGAACAGTCTCATCCGCAGTCTTAAGCTTGCTCTTTGCCTGTCTCTCCTGGAAAGCATCCAGGTTCAGCTGTTCGCTCTCATCGACTATTGATCGCCACGCCATGTACTGCCTGACGGCCTGCTGCAGGTCGGACAAGCGGTTACCATCCGCCGCAACAAACACGAGCATGTTGCAGTAGTTGCGGGGGCTGTTGCCTCGAAGCTTCAGGATACCGTTAGCCTCCTGCATGGCGAGGCTGTTGGCATCCTTGGCTATGTGGGGATGGTCGGTGCTCAGCACGACAAGCCTGGCGTCGAGCTCATCCGGAACATCGCTGGCCGCAGCACAGGCATGCACCTTGCAGAAATCGCCGCGGCTGCGGGCATCCTCTCGAAGGCGCCTGTGTATCTCCTCTGCCACGTCATGGTCAGCCAGATGGCTGGCACGGTCATCTGCCAGGCGCGTAACAGTAGGCTGAGTTGAATACCAGTAGCGCTTACCATCAACATACAGATATGTAGCACGGTCGGTAAGACGGCGAAGCGCATCGCCAAATGTCGCAACGCTCTCGCCCGGCTGTACACACCCAAGCTTGACCTGGCGGTCATCAATGCCCTTATTGGCTGCCCTCATGGTCGGTGCAGAACCGACGTAGATGGTTCTGGCAACACGTCGAGAGGCGGAATACCTGCCGAGATTGGGTGTCTGCCTGTCAAGCGACAGCGGCAATGAGTGCGGGCCATCAACGTCCTTCTCGATCACGGGCGCCCACTGGTCGTCCAGATACCGGGTCAGCTCCGGCTGAACCCGCGGGTCATCAATGGGGATACTGGCCGGCATGATCAGTACGCTGGCATCCTGCCGCTCCCAGAGCGAGTGAATCACGGCAGCCATTAATCGCAGCACACCCCTTGTCCGCTGGAACTTATCGAGTGCGGACCAGTCATTGAAGAGTCTGTCGAATAGTTCCGGGTGTATCGGATAGGCCGCCTTGATGCGGCGCTCATAGTCTCCCTCACGACACTCAGGCGGGAACTCCTGATGCTGTGTGCCGTACATGTCGGAAAAGGCCCTGGCAACAGCATCTCTTGCAATAAAGCCGGATTTCTCGACGATAGGCTGGAACAGCCGCCGCCGAACTATCTCAAAGCCCTCTTCAGAGCTGGCTGGTCGCCAAGGCGACTCTATCCTGCCGATGGCGTTCTTGAGCTTCTCCAAGGCACGCCGCCCCCACTCTCCACCTATCTCATTGTCCGAGGATGGGATGCTCACAACAAGCATCGTGTTCTTTGCATTTTTGGCCATTTCGCTCAATGTCTGGGCGAACGTGAACTGCGTGTCAAAGGTGCCGGCTGGCAGTGTATTGTCGTCGTGAAGCTGTCGCGCATAGGCTACCCATTCGTCTATCAGTATCAGGCACGGGCTGTACTTGTTAAAGACCAGCCTGAGCGCATCACCGGGGCTGGTGGCGGTCTCATCAGCTTCCTTCACGAGCTTATAGCCTTCCTTGCCGCCAAGCTGCCAGGCTATCTCGCCCCAGAGCGTCCGTATGACTGTACCATCCGGCTTCTTATGTGGCTGCCCTGGCGCAATCCTTGTGCCCACCAGGACCGCGCGCCTGACGCCCTTGGGAATATCCTGGCCCGTCTCGCTCAAGAGGACATCCACACCAGGAAGCTCCACAGCAGGAGTGCCGGAGAAGAGGTGCCAGAGCGCCAGCATCGAGTGCGTCTTGCCGCCGCCGAAGTTGGTCTGAAGCTCGACCACAGGATCGCCGCCATGACCGCCCAGCCTCAGTACAGCCCCTTTGAGCAGGCTTCTGAGTCCATCGGTCAGGAAGGTCCTGCGGAAAAACTCCGTGGGGTGTTTGTACTCGCTCGATCCTTCGCCAAGATAGACCTGCCAAAGGTCCGCCGCGAACTCTGCCTGCTGGTACTTGCCAGAGGCGACATCTGGATGCGGGGTGACAACTTCCCTCCAGGGCTTGAGATTTGCATTTGGCGCGCCTTCCAGGCCGACTACCGGCGCCTTTCTGGTGGCGGATCTGGTCTGTTCGGCGAACTTGACCCGAAGCACCTCCTGCTTCATCTCGTCAACAGCCGCACAATCCGCACTGACAGCAGACATCAACCTGCTTACGCTGTCCAAGGCCCTGTAGACGTCGTCATATGAGAACACCTCTTGATGTGCCCATCTGTTGCGGGTCTCACGAAGCTCGCTGACGAGGCTTCGCTCGGAGTTGCCAAGTGTCCTCCTGAAGACATCGTTCCACTGCCCCCACATGACCGAGAGGATATTCTGAGTATCCCAGTGCACGGCCGCCTTCTTCTTCGGAGCACCATCATTGGAGACGTGCATCTTTACCACATCGGCCCACTTATCACCGTGGGTGATCTTCATCTCCCGCTCAATAAAGGGCACAAGTGCAGCATTGAGCAGCTCAAGGGCCTTACCGATTCTCTCGTGGTTTGTTATAGCCATAGTCCCATCCAATCCAAAGTGTTATCGACCGTCAAATAGTCCCTTCTCCTCCTGCCTTCTCGGCCGCTCCGTCACGCCCTGCGCCAGCTTCACGATCTCCGGCCAGGAGATAACCAGCGCGTTGTACGGCTGGCCGGCCTGGCTCCATTTCTTCCTCTCGCAGATGCTGTAGAGCCGGTATGCCAGGTCTCGGGCCACCTCGCCCATGCCGCCCACCTTCTTCAGAAGGGCGGCCGCCTCTGACTCTCCGCCTTCTTCCAGCCGGCGGATCAGGTGCTGGGTGACCTCCCAGATTGTCAGCCGCTTGTCGGTCGACGGATCCCAATCAGATGGCAGATGCTCTCTATCCACTAGTTTCACCTTGCCGCCGCGGGCGATGAGAAGGCCGTCGTCCGCAAGGCTGCTTATCGATGTATTCTTGGCCTTGGAAAGCGTCTCAGCAACACCATACGGGCCTTCCTCAGTCCCATACTGCTCGAACCAGCCAAGCGCCCAGCGGGTATCGGCGTCGAACTCACCTTCCTGCTCAGCAAGGACTTCATCGAGCGTCTGGTTGATGAGGGCAAGGGCCGTGCGGACGGTCATTGGTGAGCCATCGGCCTCTACGACCTTGGCGTAGCGGGTGAAGATGGCCATGCCCGGGCCGATGGATGCCTGGGCAAGGTCGACAGGAGCAATGCTGCCTCGCTGCAGGTGACGTAGGGCATCGGCCAGCTCGCGGCCAAGGGCAGCGATGAACTCACGGCGTGTGGCAATCTGAGCATCTGTAGGTCGAGGACGACACGATAGAACTATCGAAGAAGCCAAGGCGCTGACTTCCTTTTTCAGATTCCCGACCAGTTCGGTTCTCATGGGCCAAGTACCCGTCACGGCGAAACCAGCCCGTATCAGACCCTCAAGCATTGTCTCCCATCCCGTTGAGGCAAGAGATGTGGTGGAACCGTCGCTGTCATCGCCATCGCCGCTTTCGGCCTCAGCCTGCTTAAACGCGTAGTAGACAGTTACCGGATAGTCGCGATGTCCAGACGTGTGCATCTGCACAAACGCTTTACCAAGGCCTTCTTCAAAGAACCTCTGCGCCTTCTCCTTGCTCCCGTCGTGTCGATAAGGCGAGGCAATGAGCTCCTGTGCCTTCGGCGTCAGCAGAGTCGCAAAGAGCTGGGGATAGACACCGCCAAGCGACCGCCGCAACCATACATAGAAGAAATCAGAAAGATCCGCGTAGCCGATATTGTCATAGTATGGCGGGTCTGTCGAGACTAAGGGGCTTGAGCAACCATTGATGGCTGCCGTTGCATCAAGCTGCTTGGCTGCACCGGATGTCAATGTCTGCGACACTTCGATACATCTCACTGGAAAATCGAGTTGCATGGTCCAGTTACCAGAAGACTCGCTGAACGGATTCGCTTCGCAGAAATCCCAAGTCATTGGCAGCGCTTGCCGTGCAAATGCCTGCTGTACGTTCTCTCGCCCTTGGTCCCAGAAGCAGATGGTGCAAAGACGATTCGCTTGACGACTGACGGTGAATCCCAGGTATGTTACCACGGCATCAGCATAGGCAACGGGGCCTGCGCCACCCTCGTAAAGGGGTCTGTCATCAGTGGGAAGAGTCTTGGCCGCCTTCGCATCAGCCAGGACCTTCTCCCTCGCCTCGCCAACCAGGTCGCTGAATGTCGTCAGGGCAACAAGCTGACGTGAGGTGAAGAGCTTGTCAAACTGGTCCAATCCGTATAGAAGACACCAGATAGCTCTCTTGTCAAGAGCTATTGGTGCCTCTATTCCCTGTATGTTCTCCGGGCGGCGCACACTAGCGATTTTCTCATGGGCTTGGTCGGGCGAGAGATAGACGCGGCCCTTTGACCCTTCTGCCACAATCGCCAAGAGCCGAGCGCCGAGGTTGTCAGCCATGCCTTCAGCCTTCACATGGCTGTCAGCTATGGGCATATCTGACAGAAGACACCTAAACTTGCACCCACGCCCGATCTTCGTGCCTGCATCCACCAGAGACCTATCCTTCGGTTTGCCTACGCTCACCTTGAACTCATACGAGTTGCTCCTTTTGTCTATGACCGGCTCAATATAGGCTTCCTTGTCCTTCTTTGTGGAGAGCCAGAAGGAACGGACAAGGGGCACATGCGCGCCACCACAGGTTGGATTAGGGCTGGCCACTGTCCTTGCCCAGAGCCAGGCGATGACAGTCAACTCCTCGCCGACATAGGGTCTCAGGTCCGGACGGTCCTTGGCCATTGCAGCCGTCACCTTAACCTTCGGGTAGAGCTTGCCGACACGTCTCTCTGCTTCATCCCGCATCCACTTGCCGTAGTAACGGACATCTTCTGCCAGGCCCTTTGCGCCATCCCATGATGTGCCTGAGAGTCCCCTTTGCGAATCCGGGTTGACAGGCGGTTTGCCGGCGAACTTCGGCGGTATCTCGATAAGTGCTTTGGTGATGAGGACAGGCACCGGATTGAGGTCGCTGGCATAGGCCCGCAGGCCCAGCCGCTGGGCCTCAAGCGGTATTGAGCCGCCGCCGCAGAACGGGTCCAACACTGGTGGTCCATAGGTGGCCAGGAAATGGTCCACGACCTCCTCGCGGGCGGTCATGATAACAACCTCCCAGGCGGTCACGCCCGCGCCGCTGACGGCGCCGTTGGGGTGCTTCCGGCCCTCGCGGGAACCGTGGATGATGGTCTCTTTGGCAAGCTCGCCAAGCTCTATCTTGCGGCTGGCAACACAGCGGGCTATCTCAGCCCGGGCCTTGCGCAAGACCGTGGGGTTATTGGAGTTCTCCCACTTGACCATCTCCTCGATGAGGTTGAAGAGCTCGGCACGTTTCTCGCCGGCAGTCTCCTCATCAACAGAGCCATTGGCCTTGCGAAATGCCGGGTCGCTGTCGGGGTCATCCACGAGCGAGGCAAAGAGAACGGCCCGGCAGGCTGCCAGCGGCCGCCTGGCCCACCAGAGGTGCAGCGTGGATGGGTGGCCGTGGCGGATGGACTTCTCGCGTGCAGATTCCTTGTTTATCGCCTCCAGCGGAAGCGCCACTTCGATCATCTTCTTGCGGTATGTTGTGGTCGGTTTCATCTGATTCCAAGCTTCCTGTCGAGCAAGTCCTCCAAATCCGTCTTCGTGAGTCCAACCGGCATGAGTAACTTGCCTGCCCTGGTCAGCAACGCATCTACTTCGACCTGCTGTTGGGCAAAGGTCCTGCTTGCCGTGTCAACTGTCCTGCCATATTTACGGATATGCTTGTATGCAGCGATCAGCGGCAATCCGATGGGAGTGTCAAATTCGTCAGGAATAGCCGGTGATGCCACGATAGATGGTACATGTGAAGTCCCACCGGTCCCCTGGCCAAGCCGCAGGATAATATCGGGGGATGTTGTCCTGACGCCATTAACGGCAAACGAGCCCATATGGAATTCGAACACTATCATTGCAGCATCGTCGTATGGGTCAGTCAGGGCGGGCTTGAAGAGCGAGTATGGCACATCGGCAGTAAACGCTCCGGTTGTGACTGCCTGAACCTCAATCACCGCACCAACTACGGCGAACGTGACCCGGTTATCCGCAGCGGTCATGATGACGTGGCACGACGCTGGCTGCCTTCTCTGGGGAAGAGCAACCCTAAGTCTCTTTCGCAGGGATGCCATCGCAGCCCCCGCAACCACAAATCGGTTGCCAGAGGCTGGCTTGAAAACATCTTTGGCGGCACTCACAGTGTCCATATTCATCTCCTCAATGGACTACTCCCAGATGCGCTACGGCACAGCCGTGGCAGACATTGCCATGACGGCGTTCACTTGGGAACACTTCTCTGCAATACTTGCACTTCCTGAACTCGCGAGCACGAGTGTCCAGTGCCTGCCTAATCAGCGATTCGAGCAACTCGTCCGAGAGCCGCTCGGTTTTCACGCGTTTCCAGAGTCGGCTGGCCTGAGCCGGGCCGTATGCCCCACGGGTCCACTCGACCGTCGGCAGCCTGAACTCGACGGCTTCTGCAGTAACTAGCACGACAATTCCATTCTCACCGCCTTGGTCGATCTGGATTGCATCCCTTGTGCGTTCTAGCCGACCACCTGGCAGGTGGGTCAGCACACGCATGGCAGACTGCTCCACCCGCCGCAATCCGTCTGCTGGGTAGCGACCATCCGGGTCAATTCTTACACGGTCGTCGTGTGCCATTGGTCACCTGCATACCAACCTATCTTGGTATCAGAAAAGACTATCGCTCCTTCACCTGCGAATACGAACGATCCGGTATTGGGACGGGGCAACCTCTATGGCGCCAGTATCCCTCATGTCGCGGAGCAACAGGCCCAGCATCTCAACCGGCTCGCCCTTACCGGAGGACAAAATCATAGCATGGTTCTTCGGGTTTTTCACTATCGTTTCCCAGACGCCCGTGGGCACCTCCAGGTCGTCCTCAGCAAACTGGCTATTGACCCAGAAACGGCGGATAAGCTCGCCTTCAGGTGATCGCATCTCCCAGTGGAATGGCGGGTCTGACTTAACGATGGTTACTCCAACACGATTTCTGTAGATGCCGTTAACAGGCTGGAAGTTCTTGGACGCGGCGTACTGCGCCATAAGCGATGGCTTATGATGTCGGACTCTGATATTGCCAGGGTCACTGACGATGATATCGATCTCACCATCGGTGCCGTCACAAGACGTCCCGGTATCGATGGCTATGCCGTCACCATCCGGTCTGGGGTCTGATTGCCAACCGCCCGTTTTCGCTTCTGTGTGGGAGTCGGGTTGTGTTGTCGCTGCCATAGTACGGTCATCGGTTTCGAAGTTCTGGCGGATGTAGGAACTGATGAAATCATCGTTCCTTTCGATACAGCTCCTGATGGCATCAGTTATGTCGTTCAGGCCGAACGGCCTGGCAAGCTCACCCACCATGGCATTGAACGCGGCAGCCATCGGACCTCTTGGCACGTAGAGAGTTTTCTGGTCCCAGAGCACTTTGGGGTCGTGAGCCTGGCCAGCCGGTGTTCCATCCACGTACGGAGTGACGGAAAGACGCCAGAAACGCAGGCACCTAGTCACCAGAAGCCGCTGTGCCACGTCACGCACGAGGGCTGTTTTCTCGTCATCCATCAGCCGAACGCGGCACAACTCGCGGCCCAGCTGACGTAGCCATGGCATCGCTATGGGGTCACTGTCGGCCGCACAATCGCTGATACGATACTGGAGCACTGAGCCAAGCTCGGGAAGCGATGTGAAAGGCGCCTGCCCCAGAAGTTCACGGCCTATCATGCGCAAGTCAGCTGTCCTTGCCCTGATGGCCGGGAAGAGTTCACCTATCCTGGTCCCGGGGCTGGCGTGCGTCCAGCTGAGCTTGCCTATAGCTGACCAGTGGTTATCCAGCGTGAGCCAGTGGGCGCACTGGACCCAGACCTGCACGGCGTATCTGCGCAGGCATGCTTCGACACGTCGCAGAGTGTGGCCCTCCAGCTTCGTACCGTCTTTGAGGGAATTGATCCACTTGAGGATCAATTCCAGAGTGGGGCGTTCAGCTACCCCAATTCTGGACCACATGGAAAGACCCGCGACATCCGGATGTATGGAAGCCGCGTCGGGCACATCCGTGCAATCCACAAGCCGGAAGACCTCGGAAGAGTCAGCCCACTGGCAATCAGCTGTGAGAATCAACTGGTCTTCGGCAAACGCATCTCTGACGAACTGAAGGTCATCTGGACGTGACCTCGCCAGCAAGCGGTCCAGTGCATCATACCACTTCGCCACCTCGTGGATAGGCGGACTCTGGGCAGCGGTTAGCTGCCTCATGCGTTCGATGAGGCTCGCAGGACCAGTTGGGGTATCTCTGACGCCCAGGAACTTCAGTATCTCTCTAGCCTTGGGGACATCGACATCACCATGCAGGAAGGGTTCGACGCCCATTAGTGCTTCAGTGTCCGCGGTGCGCATCAGAAGAGCAGCAGGCTCGTGCAGCACACCATGGATGTCCGGCAGGCACTTGAGCGTGCGGAATCGTATCACCCATGCAGCTGGAATGGGGTCGCATGCCAAGCGATGGAGATACTTGTTGGTCTCCTGAAACGCCTCAGCCTTCAAGATCTCTCTGACCTCGTCTGGCTGTTCAAGCATGAGGGAGAGCACCCGAGACCAGAGTTTCGAGTCTTTGGGTGACTGTTCCTTCCAGAGGCGAATCAAGACTGGGTCAAAGTCGAAGTCCCTGACCTGGAACAGCGGCGATTTCTTGGGATAATGGGATGATGGGACGACGTTACGGGATTTGAAGAAATCCCGCAACTCATCACTGATATATGCGTGCGCCCGCTCGGTCGGGAAGGCAGTGGTGCGGAGACCACTTTTCGAGGATACACCCCATGCCAGCCACCTGTCAGTACTGCAGCACGATGACCTGCCGTAATAGTAGTCATGAATGAGCCTGGCGGATGACCATGCCGGCGGTAGTATTGCCTCCAGGTCACCGTGCGGGTCAAAGAGCAGGCCAGAGGAGATGTCTCCAACAGCACCATCGCGCGTGAAGTACCTGAAGTCATCCGGGACCTTACAGTCGCGAGCAGCCATGATGTGCGTAAGCCGCACTGCTGCAGCAAGGTCAGGTCTCCTGACGGCAAAGAGGCGATGGCTTGCAGCGGCCATTATGGCATCCCACGAACTCGGCCTTGCCAGAGTGACTGACTGCAGAAGATCGACGCACTTGGCGCGTTGTACTGCCGGCAGACGCTCAATGTAGCGTATCCATTCATGGTCAATAGCATCGACGAACTTAGAAACGAACTCTATATCGCGAGGGTCGGCAACCTCAGAATGGTCCGGCATCCGTACAACGAGTCCCGCGGCCAAGAGTGTCTCCTTGCCGGATACGGGTATGACCATAGCCCTTGCACGCCTGAGGCCGCCATAGTCATATTGCACATTGGTGACGACAAACTGCCACAGATTCACTAGGCGGTCCCATGATGTTGGGCGTGGTGGGGGCGACCCAGCACACAGCCTGGCAATCAGATCGTCTCTTGAAATGAGACTGATCCACTTCCATCTTTCGAGCAGATTCCTTGCGGCCGCCGGGATCTCCCCAGCAAGCAAAGGTTGGTCCTTTTCACCAAAGAGCCTGGGAAGCTGGTCTGTGTCCCAAATCTCATAAGCCTCAACGGGCGGCGCAACAACACGCTCGGGGTATATCAGCCGGCCACCGGCGCACAGCACAGTGCGTTTGTTACGTACTGTCTCGCGGAAAGCTTCGGTGATTACTTCGATACACGACTTCGAGATGGCACTACTATGCGGGATTAGGCTTGGCAGTAGTTCATAGGCCCTTACACGGCTCTCGATGGGAAGATCATCTTTGTCGAGCCACGCGAGCATCGTCTCAGCAGCAAGGACTCCTATACGCCTCAACAGCCAACGATTCGTTGGCGAAGTGCTTGGGTCCTTCAGGCCAGTGCGCGCCGGATCCTGCATGAAGGGCGCATTGCACGAAAACGGCAGATTGACATCAACATCCGTTGGCAGGACTACATAGAGCCTCTCAGTGCCAGGCAGTCCCATGACTACATCGACACTGCATGGACAGAGCTGTAGGTCAGGCGAAAGACGCTCCTCACGGATCTCAGACATCGCATCTTCCGGAAATTCCTCCTCTCGGGACCGCACGAGCAGCGCATTGTATGTCCGTTCTCCTCTGAGTGTTATCCACCAGGAGTCGTCGCACGGTCCATCCTCAGCAGTGCTCCGCTCGATGAGGGTCTCGCCAATCTGGAGGGACTGAATGTTTGTGAAGAAGAGAATCGACGCCAGGCTCCTCGTCCAATCGGCTAGACTCTGCCTGATGTCATTAGTACGGTGACTATCCTTGACCGTGATTGTGATACGGGTCCTGTCTGTGGAAGGGAGACTATCTACCCACACTGGTTCACTAAACCGCTGTCTGTTGAAGCAAATAGCAAGCGTTGGCGTCTGCACTTCCACGGTATCGCCAAGGCTGAAGACAGACTTGAAGCCCACCCCACGGAAACCTATCGTATGCAGTCGTCGCTTGTTAGAATACCCAAAACCACAAAGAGAGGAAAACTGCTCTTCGTCAAAGTCCTCGCCATCATGTTCGAAGACGAAGCGATTACCTTCCAGTGTGACGCAGGCAGACCTAGCTCCAGCGTCGTCGGCGTTCTGCAGCAGTTCAGAGAGTACATGGCGTGGACGCTGTATCTGGCTGAACAGCTGCCACCACGGGCCTGCCAGTTCGGGATCTGCCTCCAATTGGTCCCACCTGCCCTTGGACTTTTCCCTGACTCGCTCGAAGAATACTGGTCGTCTTCCGGTCTGCATCACCGCTCCTCTCAGGCTGGTTCTTCGCTCTTATCAAGCAATTCCTTGAGGTCATAGTTCACGCTGGTCGCCGCAAAATCCGGCTCTCTGTTGAAGGGCTGGCGTACGTATCGTGGAGTGGCAGCCTGGCCATCGACCTCGACCAGGGCAAGGATGAAGTCGTCCGGCTTGTTAAGGGCAGTCATTATCTCATTCCTGGTGATAGTGACCGTTTTCGCCCCCTTGACACGCCCCTTAACCTCAATGAACCGGAGCTTACCTTGACCAGGGACGGCAGACTCGATGTCATAGCCGCACTTCTGGTCACTAACATCTCTTGGGGCGTATCCCAACTTGCTTTCCGTGGCAATGACGGCGCCCATCGCCAGTCTCTCCGCAGTGGCCGTATCCTTGGCAAAAGTGGCAGGTTTGGGGGATTGCCCTTTGAGTCTGTCAAGAAGACCGGCCGGTACAATGAGCGCACCGCCCGCTATAACTGGCACGAGCGGCGAGATCTGTCGCTCTTGCTCCAACTGGTCAAGACGTTTCCGGAGACGGACTGAGAGATCATCTGCACGTTGACGGGCCTTGCCAGAGTTAAGCTTGGCATTTGTCTTCCCAGCAAGCTCCTGCTCCTTAAGTTGAGCAGCTCTATGGTCCCAGTATGCAATCTCCTTGGTGAGCCGGGCTTTTACAGCGGAGAGAGTCTTATCTATCCACGCTTCCCTATATCTGCGTACCTCCTCAAAATGGGCAGGAACCAAGTGTTCAGCGGCATAGCGCTTGACGCGCTCCTCCAGATCATCCCGCCGCCATGGGAAATGTATCGAGCTAACTATATGTTTCTCATCATCTGTAAGCGGACGATAGTCGAGGTATGGGGCGTATCCGGCCGCAGTTGCTTTGCCGCTTTCATCGAGCTGTACAAACTGCATGCGTTTGGAGATTACGCGCCGTTTGCCGTCAGCGACCATTGTCGCATCTTGAATGGCATGTTCAAGAGTCACAAGCAACCTCGGCTTGTCCCCATGGTCATCCTCGTCAACTAGGATTGCTCCCTGCCTGAGTTCGCTCTGAAATCGTTCTGTGATCAAATCTGTTATGGAATCCAGCAACGGATGACCAGGACAGACGAACTCAGCGAGGGGCTTGCCTGGGATGCTAATCAAGTCCTTCTCGAACGTTATGCGCTCGTAGCTTCTGAGGACTGGCTCCCTTGTGCCAGTCATGTGGTCCCGTCGTCGCACGTCAACTGGGACATGGCTGATCTCATAACGTCTGGTCTCTCGCTCGTTCACAGTGCCGCCAAGCAGCCGCAAGGCCTGTATGAAAAACGAGGCTATATAATGAGGCTGCAGCCTGCGAGCCTGAGCTCGCTCCATATCCTCCCTGACCTTCATCACCCTCGTAACATCCATCGAGTCGTGAGCAAGCGCACGCTCTTCGATCAGAGACCGCATCTGCTCTACGTTCATCGCTTTGTCAACGACACTGTTAAGTCTCGCTCGAACCTCGGGCTGATCTCCATAGCGAATGGCCTCGAGTAGCAGATTACGGAGCGGCTTATCGTCAAAGGTAAGCTTCCCGAGCACATCAAACACCTGCCCCCCTAGGGCCTGTCGCTCCTCTTCAAGCTTCTGGAGCAGTCGATGATACACTTCGCCCTCGCGGGTCTGTTTGGCTACCAAGTTCCACAGATGACAGACCTCGGTCTGTCCGATGCGATGAATCCGGCCAAATCGCTGCTCCAGGCGGTTGGGATTCCACGGCAGGTCGTAATTGACCATCAGATGTGCACGCTGCAGGTTTATGCCCTCGCCAGCGGCATCAGTCGCTATGAGAACCTCGACATCGCGGTCTTGTGTAAAAGTCTTTTCAGCCTTCTTTCTATCATCTCTGCCCATGCTGCCATGGATTGTAACGACGGCCTCCGGTCTGCCAAGAAGCTGGCAGACTCTGTCAGTCAAGTAGGCAAGTGTGTCTCTGTGTTCCGTAAAGACTATCAGCTTGCGCCTGTGTCCATTTGCATCAAACATCTCCGTATTGTTCTGCAACAACTGGGATAACTCGTCCCACTTCCGGTCAGTGCCAGAGTTCCTGACCCTCAGAGCAAGAGCCTCCAGCCTCCTTAGTATATCTATTTCTGCCCTCAGTTCGGCGATCGTACGAGCGGCAGATGCCTGATCTACCACAAGTTCTTCGGTCTCCTGGACCTCTTCATTCGGGGAATCGTCAAGTTCGTCAACTTCTTCACCGTCCAGTTTGGGCAGGTCCCGGTTGAGATCTAGCTGCCGTGCAGCAGGCCCACCGAGGCTTTCTTCCTCACGAAGCCTCTTTTCCAGCCTCTCGCGACGCCGGCAAAGCGACTTGTATATGGCTTCTGGGGACGATGCCAGCCGCCTCTGCAGGATAGTGAGTGCAAATCCAACTGTTCCCTTGCGCCCCTCGTTCTGCAGGGCGTCGGCACGGTTGAACTCTTCCCTGACATATTCAGTAACCTGCTTGTAGAGTTCGGCTTCGCCATCGGAAAGCGTATAATTCACAGTGTACGCAAGTCTTTCCGGGAAGAGGGGCCTGCCGTCAAACTTCAGTAGATGCTCCTTCACAAGCCTTCTCATGAGGTCTGATGTGTCAACGGTGTGTACGCCATCGCGGAACCGCCCCTCAAAGCGGTCGCCGTCAAGCAAGGCGAGGAATAGCTGGAAATCCTCTTCTTTGCCATTGTGCGGCGTAGCGGTCAGCAACAGGAAGTGGCGTGTTTTTTCGGAGAGTAGTTCACCAAGTCTGTAACGCAGCGTCTTCTTCACATCGCCGCCAGAGAAGCTCGCGCTCATCTTGTGTGCCTCGTCACAGACAACAAGATCCCAATCACTGTCCTGTAACTTTGCCTGAACGTCTTCATTTCTGCTTAGTTTGTCCAGGCGGCAGATACACAAATGGTTCTCTGAGAACCAGTTTGCCCGGGCCGCCTCAAGTCCCTCATTGGTCATGACGGTGAAATTCAAGCGAAATCGCTCCCACAACTCGTCCTGCCATTGGTCAACCAAGTTGCCCGGGCAGACGATGAGGCAGCGTTGAAGATCTCCGCGGGCAATCAGCTCCTTGATGAATAGACCTGTCATGATGGTCTTGCCGGAACCAGGGTCATCAGCCAGAAGGAAGCGAAGCGGTTGGCGAGGAATCATCTTCTCGTACACACCCGTGATTTGGTGAGGAAGCGGCTCTACGAGTGAGGTATGCACTGCCAGAAGGGGGTCGAATAGATACGCAAGACTGATCCGCCGTGCCTCGGATAATAGACGAAATCTCCCGCCGTCTCCATCGAAACTCCAAGGGCGGCCAATTTCGATCGTCTCGAGATCGGTCTGTCGGTCCCGATAAACCAGTTCCTCCCCCACATTGCCGCCTGGGTCCCTATATGTGAGTTGGATGACATCTGCTCCGACCCAGCTTACGGCCACTACAGATACCACTGTGTCAGGCACAATGCCTCGAATATATACCCCCACCGTCAATTCCTCGAGCTTCGCCATATCCACCTCATGCCAGACTAGTTACGAAGGTTGTCGAAGTGCACAACTACCGCAACAACCGGACCCTATGATTATAGACAATCCTCCTCCAATCTTCAACTGCATTGCTGATGACTGTTATCTGAGACGTCGCAGCCGGGAAACATTATACCAGTGCCCTAACGCCAGTCATAGCCGCTCAGAACTATTGTTCTTCGTGCAGGAATCTGCTACGCTGCTAGATGTGATGGCAAACGTAGCTTCATATGCCAAGCTCAAGGATGGACGGGTGGCTAAACTCGCCCCTGGTGGTGTTTGGGCTGTTGGGCCTAAGGTGCCTGGGGCGCTTCGGCCGCTGGCATCACCCTTGGCGATGTCATGGAAGGCTACTCTCTTCTCCTGTCAAGTGTGAAACACAAATCCTCTTTTCTCTCCCAGCTACCGACTGCCAGTTGCCACACACGAGTACAACACACACCAGTCGTTGGCTAAGTAACCGACAACAGCTGCAACGACTTCGATTGCCCCTGTTACCGCTCGCATACAAATGAATTACAGAATTGTTATGCTGCGATTCGCTATTTGCTGTCAGCCGTATCTCCGCCAAGCTTCACCCATACATCGCGGAAAGTCTGAGGATTGTAGCGGCCGTACAAGTCCGCGATCTGCCTTGCCTGGCGCACGATGTCATCCGAAAGACCAACCATGCTGTCCAGATAACTCACGAGTGGCTTCTGCATGCCAGACCAAGTCATATGCATATTCCTGTCCGCTGCCGCCATCTTCAAGCACCTGAGAGCCGCCGGCTCGCGCCCACTGCTCCGCTTACCCAGCTCACCAATTGCTTCGACAAACTTGGCTGCATAGCTCATCTCACCGATTTGCCCACCACTCACTTCTAGGCCTCGTTGTAGAAGTCCCAGCGTATCATCTTCCGACAAAGGAGAATCAACGACCCACCCGTTCAGTTCCATTGCCTCTCGCCGGTTCTCCTCGGGATTCGTCGCAATGGCACTGAGTCTGGCCGCCCAATACTCTTTGACTCTAGCTGTGATCAGCTCTCTCTTCTCAGCATCAAGGTCCTTCAGATCATCGAAGTCTGGCTTTAGAAACCTGGCAGCCTTGGCTCGCAGTTCAGCCGATGCTCTAGCAAAGAAAGCTTTTAGCAGACTTTCGTCAAGGCCAGCCCACCCACGGAAGTAGGCGATCATCAGATGCTGCATTAGCCCTTCTTCTGGCTTTCTCTCATGCTTGAAGTGGATATCCGCCCCGATCCTCTCGATCGCATGTTCGTACTTCCCACGACCCTTGAGCAGTCCAAAAGTGTCTTTGTAGGTTCGCCCCCAAGCCATATACGTGCCCCAGACCGCATCCCACACTCTGTCATCTTGAGGGGGGAATATCCAGTCAAGGTTCTTGTCTGTCCATTCTGCTTCTAGCCAGTGCACCTGCGGGAACCATGCCCCCATGACAGACCGCACTCTCATATCCTCCGCGCTAACGATCTGCTCCATGACACCCCTGACCCTCCCACTCCATTCCTGCTTGTACTTCTCCAAATCAGCATTCTTCCACGCTAGGGCGAACTGCATCACAGTCGCCGCAGCTTGACCCGGTAGGTAGTTTATGGCCTGCTGGTGCAGGTCATGACTTGGCTGCACCGCAAACTCTTCTCCCTTGTACGTGACAAGTGGGGCGATGATAGCCCAGATGTCATCACTGTTTGGCAGAACTAGTCCCGGACGAGTTTCTCTATTCTCAAAAAGGGCCTCGATAGGATATATCAGAGCATGGAGAACGCTCGCATACTCCTTCTGCTCTCTCTTCTGTTCCACTATTTGTCGGATCAATTGGAGCAGTCTTCCGATACGCTCACCCTTCCCTTGGTCCTCCTGAATTGCGCCCCACATTCCCAGCAAGTATCCCCTTACAAAGGGCGGTTCTAGTGCTAGTATCGCAGCATCGCTCAAACCCGCATAGTCATGTGATTTGCTCTTTACAACCTCCTGGAACACATATGACAAGGCAACTTCCGGCCCATGTACAATACCCCACTCATCCTTCGGGATTACCCACTGCGATGGGTCACTGATGAAGGCAATCACATCTCCAGGCGCCCTCTTTAGCATGTCATCGGTGGTCATCGGGCTTCCCTCTGTCGGACCGACTGCTCTCGCCATGCTCACCATGGGTTGGGGGGCTAGGGCCACGTCATCTGCCTTCGCCGCCCGTCTGTGCTGCTCATACAGGTCCTTGAACCTCTCTCGCACCAGATAGAGCTCCCGCGCCTTTTCTTTGTTTTCCTGATTCTCCCAGTCTGGCAGTGGCTGGTCGCTAGCCTTGCACCGGTTCTCAATATCGGCCCTTAACTCCGCGCCAAATTTGGGTTCTTCCACCCAGTCAGTGAACCTCCGTTTTGCTGCATCAGTCACATCGTCAAACTTCTCGTTAAGCAGCTTTCTGTGTTCGTATACCCCGCGACGGCCCTCAAAGAACCTTGGGTCCCCCACGAACTTGCTTATCCTCTCCTTCTCAGCCCCCATGGGCACGAACCGCAGAAGATACATAACGACCCTACAGAAGATGGCTTTGTCCCGCCTCTCCAGTTCATCAAGCAGCTTGCCAACACTCTCAGGTTCCCTCTTAGTGACGACCCGTCCCGCTTCACATATCGCTTTCACCACGATCGCACCAAAGTCATAGTCTAGATCCCCCACGTTTTCCAGGTCCTCCATCACGGTCCCCAGAAACTCGCTGGTATCGTATCCCTTCTCTTTGCTGTACTCTGTCAAGTATCTGTCAAGCACCTCCACTAGCATACAAGTTGCCTTTAGCGGCATCATCTCCCACACCTTCCTGTAGTATGTGAATACGAGTTCCTTGTACTCGTGGGTCCTGAACTTGGACCTCATCCTTTCAAAGCTGTACTCCGACTTATCTTCAGGCTGCCTAAGCTCAAGTAGCGACTCAGCCAACACGAAGCCTGCCGCCGGATGTCTGTCCACTAACCGGACCATAAGCTTGGCTGCACTCTCACCGACCCCGAACCATGGTGAATACTCCATCGTGCCGAGCAGCCTTCTGACAAGCTTCACGCCCTTCACGCTCACGTCTACTGGCATCTCTGCCAGGCACTCAAGGCATGCATGGCATACGTATGGGTTCTTTGTTCTGATCTCAGTTATGACATCCAATACGCTCTGGGGCACTCTGCAAGCCATCCTTCGCAGATACCACCCTTGGGGCCAACCCTCGTAGGGCTCGCCAATTGGTGGGTCTTCAGGAACCATGAAGAAACCACGATCCTTCAGCGGCTCAATCCAACTTGGATTCTCTAGCTTGTCGAAGAAGACTAATCTGTACCTTGGCCTGCCCAAATGCCCTACCACGGCCGTAACTTCCGCATCCGTTGGCGCTCGCCTGATATCATTTAGGCCACTCACCATCTTCTCAATATGATCCAGACCTTCGTAGAAGTAGCTTCCCAGTGAATCAAGCACTGTCTCAAACTTCTCAAAATACGAAGCGAGCTCGTCAGGGTTAATATCGCTCCCAACGTGAGCTCTCTCTCCAAACCACTTTGTTATGTCAAGCCACTGCCCCACGACAGGGAGCAAGCTTGCCGTGAATTTCTCGTTCTCTGGCTCTAGCGACAGAAACAGTTGCTTGGCATTGTGTTTCCTCCTCCCTAATACCGCTCGGTGTTTCTCAACCAGCCGCTCAACCATAACAGCGACTTCCACTGGCACACCCACAGTTGCGTCTGTAGGAGCCTCCCTATCGCCGCCTATGTGGACTCCAGCAAGTCCCCGTCCTTCCCAAACTCCTGCCAATCCCTCGACTTCCTTGTTGTACTGCAAGTATTCACGTGCGGTTCCGCCTCCCACTGCCTGCGGGAGTCTATTCCCAATCTCTCTTACAGCGTGGCAGATGAACCTCTCGCGCCCAGGAAAGCCTCCGTCCGTGAACAGTTTGGCAGCACCCTCGTACAAGTTAGCCAATTCCTTTTCCTTGTCGATACGCGCCAGCCACTGGGAAATCCTGCGTTGCCTATCAGATGTCATAGTATGGTCCTCTGTCACCCGTTTCCCGCCTCATTGCGTTTCGTCCGTCGGAGTCCTCGTTTTGTCTAATCAACTCTAAATCATTGGAAACGACAAGTCAATCTCTGACCCCTCTCAATCCTCCTCGCCAATCTGTGTCAGTCACCCTGGACCTTTCACTTACGCAGCCAGCCTCCGTCCCAATCAACATCGGAGCTGCTCACTTCCCTCACCGTCACCGCCACCCTCGTGTCTCTGAAGCCAAGGAGGGTATAATCTGTGAGAATCTGTGTCATACGTGGTTACAATGTCTTCTGTAATTGTCCATCACCCGCCTCTACTATTTTTTAAGTAGCTTATAGCACACGACTTACAGCTTATGGCTGGCCAGATTCCCGGTCCCTTGGCCACCGTTTCAGCGCCACTGGAACGTTCTTCCTTTCCCGTTCGAGTACGCTTCGGACATACCGCCTGCAGCCAGTACGTCCCAGCAGCCAAATGTACCTTCTGCCCAGCCGCGCCAAGGTGCTCTCTCCCAGTCAATGCCGGTCCGAATGCTGCCAGCCCTCAAACACCTCGCCGGGGATTGTGTCTTCGGGCGGAGCTTCACTCCTGCCTGTACGGAGCTGGTATTCTGCGAATGGGTCAACCTTGACCACTCGCCATGTATGTCCGTCCCGGCGTTGCACTGGAGCTTGCTTGTACAGCTCCCATTCCTGCAGCGGTCTATCGATCACATTGGGCACAACCTCTTGGGGGAGATAGCACATCCTGATTATCACCACCAATGCTGGGGCTGGGCTTATGCCGGCACGTTTTTCCACCTGCGCAAGACGCGTCCTGATACGTCCTGTGTTCATCGTCTAATACCTCCTGTCCTCGATAGCCCGTTCGATTGTCTCCAGCCGCTTCCAGAGCTCTGTGATTTCCTTGTGTTCATGGAAATGCCCAATAACGTCATTGGCGGCCAGCCGTTTCAAGCGGTTGTCGCCGGAGTCTAGGAGGCCAGTAAGTGTCTCGACTGCCTTGTTCACGTTTTGAGACAATATGCCGAATGCCTCGCCCGCTAGTTCCTCCCTTTGCCGGTCCAGCTCTTCCTTGAACACCGGGTCTTTGAGCCACTTGTAGAGCGTGGTTCGGTTGATCCCCGCCTGCTCGATACCCTCGGTATAGGTTCGGCTTGCCACAAGCAACGGGATGGCTCTGCGCTGACGCGGGGTCAGTGCGGATCTTTCGTCAATCTGTCGTTTTTTGTTAGGTTCTGTCGGCATATGCTGCTACTCCTTCCCTTCTCTGCGTGACCAATATAACAACCACTCCGCAAGGGTACGGAAACCCCTAATCTCGACCATTTGTCCGGGATTGTCGGGGTCAGGAATCCGTAGCCATTGTGTCTTGTCGCCGATGGCCAGGCGTTCCTCGATTCGTCTGATTCGCCTTTCAATGTTTCTCATGGCTGGTCTCCAATCTCTACAAGGGCCTTGATTGCCGCTCGGATATGCTCAGGCAGAGTCGCCCATACGCCGACAGCCTGCCTCAATTCATGTGGTTTCCGCAGGTAGTGGTACAAGCCGTGGTACAAGCGGCAGACGCCTAAGGATAGGACGGACTGGAAGCCTGTACATAACGCCTTGATGTTGCAGGACTTGGGAATTGGGCGATGAGGGACTTGAACCCCCGACTTCCTGCGTGTAAAGCAGGCGCTCTAGCCAACTGAGCTAATCGCCCGTCAGGAAAAACAGAACATACCGCTTTTCGGTCCCGGCGTCAAACC
>Ga0068714_10001228_pt1 | contig 39173 bp, 38 predicted proteins | sample MTBNYHSulfiMetaG_FD_62988 | JGI IMG/M metagenome (GOLD analysis project Ga0068714, IMG submission 62988) | Enrichment culture microbial communities from rom New York Harbor, USA that are MTBE-degrading - MTBE-NYH (New York Harbor Sulfidogenic)... | ecosystem: Environmental > Aquatic > Marine >... | reverse complement strand
GAATTTCGATATCGTCGTCACGGATATTCGCATGGACGAACTGGACGGCATACAGGTGCTGGAAACCGTAACTTCTCGATCGCCGAGGACCAAGGTGATCATGATAACCGGGTATGCCACCCTGGAACTCGCCCGGGAATCCCTGACGAAAGGCGCTTTCGAGTTCATTGCAAAGCCTTTCCGGCTGGGTGAAATCCGCGATACGATCCTCAAGGCGGCCCAGGCGCTGGAAAAAGAGAGATTGAAGGTGAGTTCGCAGAAAGGATGATCCTTATGAAGGTCTATAGAAGCACCATGGAGAGAATCCTGGACAAACAGGAAGACGACACCGTCATCACCAATCCGAAGGCGCGGCTGAGAACTTTTCTCCGCAAGATGCGGTATGTTCTTTCGCGCTGGCGTGAGAAGATCAAAGCCGTTTCTAATTAGCAGACTCAAATCCCACATCTTCTTGACAGAATGACCTGTTCATACGGCTAACCCATCCCCTGCGAAATCCTTCCTGAGGTCTCCTGATAAGCCGCTCTTCTTCAGGCGGCAAAGCCGAGCACCGCCCCAAATGTTCTCTCCACCCTGCCTAAAGTAGCAATAACCCCAGAGGTAGAAGAGCTGAAGAGCCCGGACCCGCCGGTGTCGAAGGCAGGACAAAGCCCACATCATAAGATACCGATAAATCACCAAAGAAATTGACAATTGACAAAAGTCCGAGTCGATGTATTCTTGCCCAATGACGCCTGCTAATGGCTTTTCAAATAAGCCGGAGATGGACAAAATCTTCGGAATGGGCAGAGATGTGGTGCCATACTACAGGAGTTCGTGGTTTTTTTTTGACCGGAGGGATCATGAGCTCATTCGCATCGTGAACGAAGTCTGCTCCAGGGCTCAAGACCTGGAGTATACCCGCCGGCAGTATTATGCCTACTTTCACCCCCACGGAATCAAAGAGATGGCGGAGTCCAGGAGCTTGCGGATCGCTTACTCTATGGTCCACCTGCTCAGCTCCTTGGAAATCGGAGGTGTCGAGGACCGTCTGGGCGCTCTTCGTTCGCTACGCGCTGAAGTGCTGGATAGCGCCGAAGGGTCCATGCCTAAAAATACAGCCCGCGTCTTAATGCAGATCATGAAGGAAATCATCCGCACACGGGGTGATTACCGGCGGCAACTTCAACTGGCCCATGATTTTCGGGTTACGACCTCAGGCAAACCCCGAATTGTGCGCAAGCAGCTCAAGAGATACCACCTTCTCGAAATGCCGGAGGAGTGGAATCAAATCTCGTTCGACGATCATGTCCACGATGCCAATACCAAAGGGCGGAAGTCTTCCACCCACCTGATCATGGACGCATGGATAAAGGGCATAAGACGGTTGAGGGTAGTCCATTACAACTACGTCGATCGGCGCTCAGCTTCCGAGCTTCTGGAAGCCGCCAGGGTCATGGATATCGACATACGGATCGGAATCGAGTTTTCTGCACGTTTCCGGAAGAAGTTTGTCAATCTCATCTGGGCCCCCCGTGGTTTTCCTGATGCACAAGCGTTTTTGCGTTTTCTTGAGAAGCCGGCAATTGCGGAGCTCATGAGCGACGGGAAGGAAGTCTCGAATTATCAGCAAGGTTATGTCATGGACCTGCTGGAGGCGTTCAACCGAAACGGTCCGGCTGCGATCCGAAACCTCTTAGAGATTGATCTCGGACCCGTTGACGAGAAGGAGTTTCTCGCCTTCGTCGGAATCGGGCAGAAATCGATCCTGCATCTGGAAAAATTCATACACCAGAAGGTGCACCATGCTCTTCACAATAAATCGGATGAGCTTCGTGCCCGTTACGCAGGGGCTGGAAAAGAGGAGCAGGTTCAGATTGAGAAATGGTTTGAAGAAATGAATCACCTCAACCTGGAACCGCTGATTCTCGACCTCCTGCATCCCTCCCGCAATCCTGACGTGGTGAACCGGCTGGAACCTCGTGATGATCATGATGTGCCTGCCTTTCTAAGGCTGGCCCCTGCGGAACTCCTCAGCCGACTGGCAGGACTGCTGCCTGGATATAGGGTTACACTGAACCTGTCAAACCTGGAAGTTCAGGATGTTCTGGAACTGCTTTACGACTCCAACGGAATGATTTCCAGGCTTGAGCTTTTCAATCTGAAGGACTGGGCCGCCGGGAGGACGGATCACATACAGGACATCAGTCGTCTTCAACATGCAATAAACGAACAGAGTCCGATCGCCCTCAAACGGTTGATCCTCGAAGTCATTCAAAAAGTGGAGGTCCAACGGAAACTAGAGGACCAGGAACAGATCGACAAACTGCGCACCATCCTCCACGACATCCTCTCCTTGCAGACCATGTACAAGGGCAAACCCCTGAAGGCCCGCATAGGAAGCGATTCGACCGGTTCTCAGCAATCACACGGAATGGGACTTGCGGTGATCGAGACGTTGCCGAGAAGAGCCCGCAAAGAGATCGAGCGGGATATCGGCTTCGGCCGAGACGTGCTGCCTATTCGAATGACCGTTCTGAAGCAAGTGACTTTTCTGCCAATGGAGAACATCCCTTGGTGGCTCCGGGCGGCGCAGTACATTTCCGGAACGGCCTCTGCAATCCGCAACTTCGGTTACACCCGAAGACAGGACTGGGCCGTTCAAGCCGACGCGACCCGCATGGTCGAGCGCGGAAACGTCATCACACTCGGAGGGGAGCAGAAAAGGATCACGAACGATCTGCACTTGAACCCTCCTCTCCGCCATAAAGTGGCAAAAGGGGGCGGATTTCCTTATATCAACTCCCACCTGAGAAATGTCCTGAAGGTCATTATCGGCTTCGTGCCCGCGTTTGCCACCTTCGCCCTCACCAAGGATTGGTGGCTGCTTGCTTACCTTGGAGCCTTCATCTGGTTCGCCATTACGGGACTTCGAAATATCCTGCAATCGGTGTTGGGCGGAGGCGGCTTTCGGCGCTCCCCCCTTCTGAGATGGAACGCTTACGTCAGCTGGGATCGCATTGCGGATTCGCTGCTTTTTACCGGGTTCTCCGTGCCCTTGCTGGATTACTTTGTGAAAACGGTCTTCCTGGACAGAATGTTCGGCATCAATACCACCACTGACCCGCTGCTTCTATATACGTTCATGGCGGTGATCAATGGCATTTACATTTCCAGCCACAATGCCTTCCGTGGTTTGCCAAGAGGAGCGGTGCTGGGGAATCTTTTTCGCACCATCCTTTCCATCCCATTGGCCGTGTTCCTTAACTATGCTGCCGGCGGGCTGCTGACAGGTTTCGGGGCGGCGGAGGCAACCGACGTGCTTCAGAAATGGGCGGCCATCATTTCCAAAACCGCATCTGATTTCGTTGCCGGATTGATCGAGGGAACTGCCGATCGTTACAACAATATTCGGTTGCGCTTTCGGGAATACAGAAAGAAACTCTCCGATCTGCTGGATATCTACGCAAAACTCGAGTTGTTATTCCCGGAAACGCCGGCCCTGGAACTGCTTGGAAACCATCAGGCCTTTCGTGAAAAGGCAAACGAAGAAGCTCGGGACCTGGAAAAGGTGATTTGCATCCATTCCCTGGATGCCCTTTATTTCTGGATGTTTCAGCCTAGGGCGCAAAGCGCGCTGCATCAACTCCTCGATTCGATCTCCGAAGAGGAGCGCAACATCTGGATCACATCCCAGTTCACCCTTTTGCGACAGCGCGAGATCAGCCAGATGTTCATTGACGGCATTCTCGGACACGATTTCGCGCGTGCACTGTCATTCTATCTCTCAAGCAATCAGCCCTATCTGCAGGATATGAAAAGTTTTGCCTGAACGACGGAAATATAGCTTGCTGCCGCTGCTGGGTTTTGGCGTTCACCTGGAGAACCTGAAATGAACCCGCCGATCAAAGCCAACGGACGGATCCCCCCCAGCATCTGGGCGCTCGGCTTTGTCAGCCTTCTGATGGATATTTCCTCCGAGTTGATCCACAGCCTGCTGCCGGTTTTCATGTTTACCGCGCTGGGGATGAGCGTTCTCACCATCGGCCTGATCGAGGGTGCGGCAGAAGCGACGGCGTTGATCGTAAAAATCTTTTCAGGGGCGCTCTCGGACTACTGGGGCAAGCGCAAGCCGCTGGCAGTGCTGGGTTATGGCCTGGGCGCGGCGTCCAAACCATTGTTCGCACTCGCCGCAGGCGCCGGCCTGGTAGTTACCGCCCGCCTGACCGACCGTGTCGGCAAGGGCATTCGCGGCGCGCCGCGCGATGCGCTCGTGGCAGATCTCGCGCCGCCGGAACTGCGAGGCGCGTCCTTCGGCTTGCGCCAATCGCTCGATACGATCGGCGCCTTCCTGGGGCCGTTGCTGGCGATGGGCCTGATGTTGCTCTGGGCAAACGATTTCCGCACGGTGTTCTGGGTGGCGACGGTTCCCGCTTTCCTCTCCGTGGCGCTGCTCTTCTTCGGCGTGCAGGAACCTGAACGGAGAGCGGGCGCGAAGCCCGTCAATCCCATCCGTCGCGAGAACCTGCGCCGCCTGTCGCCTGCATACTGGTGGGTGGTTGGAATCGGCGCGGTGTTTACTCTGGCACGTTTTTCCGAAGCCTTCCTGGTGTTGCGCGCCCAACAAGGCGGCCTGCCGCTCGCCCTAACGCCGCTGGTGCTGATCGGTATGAACGTGGTCTATTCCGTCAGCGCCTATCCCTTCGGTAAATTCTCGGACTCGAGAAGCCACTCCAAAATGCTTGCATGGGGGTTGGGTTTGTTGATCGGGGCGGACGTGGCCCTGGCTTCCGGCAACCAGGGCGGGCTGCTATGGGGCGGAATTGCTTTATGGGGGCTGCACATGGGTATGACGCAGGGGTTGCTCGCCACGATGGTTGCCGATACGGCGCCTGCCGATTTGCGCGGAACCGCCTTCGGCTTTTTCAATTTGGTGAGCGGGCTCGGGATGCTGCTGGCCAGCGCCATCGCGGGGCTATTGTGGGATCAACTGGGAGCATCGTCTACTTTTCTCGCGAGCGGCGTCTTCAGTGCCCTGGCTTTGGTTGCAATCCTCTTGAGGAGGGGTGAAAGCGCGGTCGCTGAACCTCGGTTCACTCCGCACGCCTAGAGGAAACGGACCGCCGAAGAACGCGCTTTGCGTTTGAAACGTGTTGATCTTAAACCAGAATGAGTTTAGATTAGGCGTTTTCTAACCGGTCGAGAAGGCTCCAGCGGAGGAATGAAGGGAATTCACGTTGAGGAAGCTTGTAACATGAACTCATGAACGAGAACCCCACTCCTCTCAACAGGGAATGGGGTTTGTACTTGGTCCTGCCGGAAATTCCATCTGCCCGATTAGTTAAAACCGCCAAGTGGCAATTGGGTAATGTCGAATCAAATGGGTAATGATTTGGGTAATAACCCCAGTTGCCGCCTGCCGAAGCATCGGAGCAGGCAGGAGATACCGAACTCACGCTTCAGAAGCCATGAATACCCGGAGGTTCTTGCGATCAGTTATGAAGCCAAAAGGAAGAATTCCATGTGAATCCTACGTGGAAAGAACTTGTGACAAGGCATTTTACACTTCCCTCGTCATGAAGGAAAAGGATAGAAGCAAACACATTCGCCGGAAATACCAACACTTCGAGTCCCAAATAAAAACCCCTGAGGACTTCATCCGGATTTGCGCCTCAAAGAGCCTCGTTTCAGGGGAAGCCTACCTGGTAGTCACTCCTCAAGGGACGGTCACAGTAGAGAGTTGGCTCAGCCGAATTCTCATAGAATTCAGGGAAAGGTCATAATAACCTTGCGCATCACTGTTTCACCTGTTGCACTGGAGGTGCTCTCATGGCTGGTCGGACTCTCGAGCGATGGAAGCAGTGGGCCAGGAAGCTCAAGGTTGAGGTGTATGCGCTCTACCTCACGTACAAGGATCCGCGCGTTCCCTGGTACGCGCGCGTCTTCGCAGCATGCGTAGTCGGTTACGCCTTCAGCCCTATAGACCTGATTCCAGATCCCATTCCCGTTTTGGGTTATTTGGACGACCTTGTCCTGATTCCTCTCGAAGTTGCGCTTGCGCTGAGAATGATTCCCGCAGACATTATGCTCTCAGACGCTTGACGAAGTCGGAGGACCGCATGAAAATCTTATGGGACAACCGGTCATGGAGGTGGTAGGTTAAGAGACGAGTAGCGAGAGGAAACGCCTCTTGGCCAAAAAGAAAATGTGGGGGATGAAAGTCGTTATGGGATTTAACCAGGTCAAGTTTTTTCCGGAAGAGAAGACGGTTCAGGTGGAAACGGGGACGACCCTCATGGAAGCGGCTGCAAAGGCCGGCGTGCCCCTCAGCAACTCCTGCGGAGGGAAAGGGGTTTGCGGAAAATGTCGTGTCAGGGTGCTGAACGGGAAGATTCATGCTGACAAGCACTCCATCAGCATTCTCTCCGGGGATGAAATCAAGGAAGGATATGTCCTGTCGTGCCAGACGCGGGTGAACTCGGACCTGGAGATCCTTATCCCGGCCGAATCCATTCTGCAGGAATCCCAAATCCTGCTCGACGGGATACCTGTGGATTACAGCGAACCTGAAAAGATATCGCTCCATCGGGTCTCGGCCGATCCGGTGAGTCTTTACGAACCCCTGGTACAGAAGATTCATCTTGAGCTCAGTCCTCCGACGCTTGAAGACAATGTCAGCGATATGGATCGAATCGTCAGGGAACTGAAGAGGAAAACAGAGTACAAGGATTTCGAGATCTCCCTGGGATGTCTTCAGGGACTGGCACTGAAGCTTCGAGAGAACCAGTGGCAGGTCACTACCACCCTGGCCAAACATGGCGACATCCTGAAAATAATGCAGGTGGAGCCGGGAGATACGACTGAGGAAAACTATGCTTTGGCGGTCGATGTGGGCACCACCACGGTAGTCGCACAGTTGATCCATCTCAAATCCGGAAGTGTTCTCGGCGTGGCGGGAAGTCACAATCAGCAGGCTCACTATGGAGAGGACGTCATTTCGAGAATGATTTATGCCTGCGACAAAGAGGGAGGTCTCGATTCTCTGCACAATGCGGTCGTCGGGAACATCAATCAGCTCATCGACAAACTAACAAAGGAAAAAGGGATTCATCATGAGCAGATTATAGGCGTGGTGGCCGCAGGGAACACCACCATGAGCCATTTGCTCCTGTCCCTCATCCCCTGTTCCATACGTCTCGACCCCTATGTGCCCACGGCTAATTTTTATCCTCAGATTCCTGCCAAAGAACTCGGCCTCAACATTCATCCCAAGGGAATCGTGGAGTTGATTCCGGGTGTGGCAAGCTATGTAGGGGGGGATATCGTCGCAGGCGTCCTGGCATGTGGAATGGCCGATCGACCGGAGATCAGGGTACTGATCGATGTGGGGACAAACGGAGAGATTGCGGTCGGCAACAATGAATGGATGGTCTGCTGCTCGGCTTCCGCAGGTCCCGCCTTTGAAGGCGGGGGGATCAAGCATGGAATGCGTGCGACCGGGGGCGCTGTGGAAAAGGTGATGATCTCGGACGGGCGCGTCCGTTACCAGACCATAGGCAAGTCGAAGGTGAAGGGGATTTGCGGATCAGGGCTCATCGATTGCCTCTTCGAACTTGCCCGAAATCACATTATCGTCGGAGACGGCAAGTTTGCCCTGGCTTCCGACCATGGAAGCATGCTGGAGAAGGACGGCGAGGTCTCGTTCATCCTGGCGCCGGCGGAAGAGACGGAAATCGGAGGTGAACTCGTCATTACCCAGTCCGACATCCAGCATCTCATACGATCAAAAGGCGCAGTGTTTGCAGCGATCAAGTCCCTTCTCGACTATGTGGGTGTGAAATTTCAGGATGTGGAAACCATTTTTGTGGCAGGAGGGTTCGGGAGTTATCTGGACATCCCCAAGGCCATCGGCATCGGTCTGTTGCCCGACATCGATCGATCCAGGATCAAATTTATCGGAAACAGTTCCCTGATGGGAGCCCGCATGTGTCTGCTGTCCACCCACGGTTTTGAACGGGCAAGGCAGATCGCAAGGAGCATGACCAACATCGAGCTCTCCAATTATCAGCCCTTCATGGATGAGTATATTGCGGCCATGTTTCTGCCGCACACGGACAGGAGACTCTTCCCGTCGGTGAATTATTAAATCCCCTTGACAAGATCAAGGAGGTTAAGGTAAGGCAAACACGTAGTATCAACGCGGCTATAATCATCAGGTACAACGTTGTTTAATAGGGAATCCCGTGCAACTCGGGAACGGTCCCGCCGCTGTGACCCCGCCCTTTTCTGAATTGTGAAAAGGGAACTCTTTCAGCAATGAGTGCCACTGTTCCTCAAGAGGAGTGGGAAGGCCGCTGGAGGGGAGGGGGAGTCAGAAGACCTGCCTGATGTGGATAGGTGAACCGGTGCGTGGGCATACCGGCGGAACCGACCTGGGATGAAGTAAATCAGGGTGCAATCCCTAGGGCAACAGCTCTAGGGATATTTTTTTGGAGAAAGGGGCATGCGATGATAAAGCGATGGGTTTGGGTCGTGCCGGTGATGATCGCATTTTTACTCATGGGTGCTCAGAACCATGCTCTTGCGGTGCATGGTGGGAAGAAACAGATGCGGAAGGCCATCCTTCTGGTGGCGTTCGGAACCAGCGATGCGGAGGCGCAGAAGACCTTCCTCCGAGTTGACGAACAGGCCCGCAAAACCTTTCCCGGCGTGGAGATCCGCTGGGCCTATACTTCAAAGATGATTCGCAAGAAGCTTGCAAGAGAGGGGAAGGACCTGGACTCTCCTGAAGTGGCCCTGGCAAAGCTCATGGATGAGGGAGCCACACATGTGGCTGTGCTTTCGCTTCACACCATCCCTGGAGAGGAATACCATGAACTCTACCGGAATGCCCATCTTTATGGTCTGATGGAGGGCGGGTTCGAGAAGATACTGGTGGCGAAGCCCCTGCTTTCCTCGCCCAAAGACATGGATAGGGTAGCCGCAGCGCTTCTGAAGAACATCCATGGCAGAAAACCCTCGGACGGAGTCCTTTTCATGGGGCACGGCACAGAGCGCCATCCGGCGGATGCGATTTATCTGGCCATGAACCAGGTCTTCCAGGACCTGGATCCCAATGCCTTCGCAGGCACGGTGGAAGGGAGACTTTCCCTGGAGCATGTAATGCCGAAGCTGCGAACCCGGAACGTCGGCAAAGTGTACCTCGTCCCGCTGATGTCGGTCGCCGGGGACCACGCCCGCAACGACATGGCCGGAGAGGATCCGCAGAGTTGGAAATCGATCCTCACCCGCAACGGGTTCCAGTGCGAGGCCATTCTCAAGGGAACGGCCGATGATCCGGAAATCCTGAAGGTGTGGCTGGATCACCTGCGAGAAGCATTTTCCCAGTTGTGATCGAGACATAATAGTCCGGTCATAAGGGATTGCAGGATTGACGCGAATCCGGTCACAAGGAGGGCTTGATAGGAAGGGGAGGAAGGGATTCATGGCAAGGTGGATGAAATGGAGTGTATGCAGTCTGACTGCCCTTGCGTGCCTGACGGGTACAGCCGGATACGGAAAAGCCTACGAGATCAGCGAGAAACTGTCCGTCGGCGGCACTATGGCCGGCGCTTATCAATACCGAATATTGGCAGACGAGATTCCCGATTTCGAAAATATTGGGCGTGGAGGGGCCGCTTTTCAGCCGGAGGTGAGCTTCAGGCCTACCGACAAAGACATGTTCTTTATGAAACTCGGGTTCGGCGCCGGCAATGCACTTAAGCAGATCGACCCCGAAAAGCCCTCTTTTGCGCTCTCCCCATGGGCCGCGGATCTGGAAGATGATGTTAGAAATATCAACGGCCGCGGCCGGGATTACCTGCTGGCCGCGTGGTACAAGCGTGCATTCGATTTTGCCGAAGATCATTCCTTAGGGATCACCGGCGGAATCATCGATGCCACCGATTACGTGGATGAGAACGCGTATGCCAACGATGAATTCACGCAATTCATGAACGAGGCGCTGTCCAATGGACCCAATGTTTTTGCCCCTTCTTACGACATCGGTGGTGCTCTGGAATGGGAGTTCGGCGCCTTCTCAGTCAAAGGCGTGGCAATGGGGGTGGGGGAGAACGAGGATGGGTATACCTACAACTACTACGCGGCCCAGCTCGGGTATCATCCGAAAACCGGCCTGGGGGAGGGAAATTACAGGGTGATCTTCGCCACGACCACAAAGGACTTCCTTGATCCCGAACAAGAGAAGAAGGAGGCCCGAAAGGCGACGCTTCTTTCCTTTGACCAGGAACTGGGAGAGATCTTCGGCGCCAGGATCCGCTTCGGTTGGGGCGACGAGGGCCCTGTCCTTGTCTGGAAGAATCTTTACTCCGGAGGCATCGACATCAAAGGCAATTGGTGGAACAGGGAGAAGGACAACATCGGAATCGGCTACGGGCACTTGAGCAGGGGGAACCAGGACATAGACAAAACCCATGTGTTCGAGACGTACTACCGCCTTGTGTTCAATGAAATCCTCTCCGCCACAGCGGACGTGCAGTATATGAAAGACGATTACCATGAGGGCGATAATCGCAAGGGGTGGATCTTGGGCGTCCGAGTCACAGCCGAATTCTGAAGTGCGGATCCCTCGTTTTAGAAACAGGGAGTAAACGCACTTGTATCGTACAATTCAACACGACTTTGCGCTGCAATTCTGCAAGTGAAATTGGTCTATATGTGCATAAATGCAATCCACGGAACATCTCGCGAAGGTGCGGCTGCTATCCCATATCTCTTAATTACCTGAAAACGTTCCAATTTATATCATGCCCCGGGTTGGCATACAGTTTGCGAGGGAAGGTAGCCGTTACATTATCCGAGCCCGGGAGCAAGCACGTGAGAAGCGTAAAATACCAGATCCCGGAACATGTCACGGGGATTATTCTTGAGAGTATCTCCGATGGCGTGTTCACCGTCGATCATGAGTGGCACATTACATCGTTTAACCGCGCTGCGGAGAAAATCACGGGGATTCCCCGGGACCAGGCGATCGGGAAATACTGCTGGGAGATTCTGCGCTCCAACATGTGTGAGAGGGACTGCGCACTTCGGCGAACCATGAAGCACGGGAAATCGCTGATCGACACTTCCACGCATATCTTTACAAAGGACGGCCGCCGCATTCCTGTCGTGGTCTCCACTGCCCTGCTCAAGGCCATGGACGGCGAGATCCTCGGAGGGGTCGAAACCTTTCGCGACATGAGCCTGGTGGAGGAACTCCGCAAAGAGCTGGAGGGTAGGTTTCAGGTAGGAGACATCATCAGCCGGAATCCGGCCATGCACATGATTTTCAGGATCCTCCCCCAGGTGGCGGAGAGCGAGAGCACGGTACTAATTCAGGGCGAGACCGGAACCGGAAAGGAACTCCTGGCGAGAGCCATACATGATTTGAGTCCGAGACGGAACCATCCTTTTGTTGCGGTCAACTGCGGCGCTTTTCCCGACTCCCTGCTGGAATCGGAGCTTTTCGGATACAAGAAAGGTGCATTCACCAACGCAACCAAGGACAAACCGGGGTACTTTGCCGCCGCTGAAGGGGGAACCATTCTTCTCGATGAAATCGGGGACCTCAGCCCCGCGTTCCAGGTGCGGCTGCTCCGCGTACTGCAGGACCGAATCTATCAGCCTCTTGGCGCCACGGAAACGGTGAAGGCCAATGTGCGCGTGATCGCCGCCACAAACAGTTCCCTTACCGACCTTGTAGAAAAAGGTACTTTTCGGAGAGACCTCTTTTATCGCGTGAATGTGGTGCGGCTGGACCTCCCCCCTCTACGACAGCGCAAAGAGGACATTCCGATGCTTGTGAAACACTTCATCGGACGGCTCAACCGATTGCAGGGCAAGGCAGTGGCGGCTATCAGCCAGGAGGCTCTTTCGCTTCTCATGTTCCATGATTTTCCCGGGAACATACGGGAGCTGGAAAACATTATCGAGCACGCCTTTGTTCTTTGCCCCAAAGGTCAGATCGAGCCCCAATGTCTCCCCGAAAGCCTCAAAGCTACTGCTGCAGTTCAGACCGCAGGCGGAAACATGGACGCCACCCTTCAATCCACGGAGATCCGTGTGATTCTGGAGGCTCTTGAGCGAAATCATTACAACCGGCTTGTCACTGCGCGAGAGCTTGGGATGCATAAGAGCACCCTCTTCAGAAAGATCAAACGCTTCAGGATAGACCTTCCCCGTGCCGATGGCAGGACCCAGCAAGGATAACGTGGCGTCCCTGCTCCTCTACGCCTTCAGGATTGCATCAGCGCTACCCCATCCAGTATTCTTGAGCTTCTGCCGGTTTTCGCGCTCTGCTCCAAGTGTTTAATAATTCATTGATTCTGCTCCTGCTCACTCATGATCCGTCCCAGGCATAGAGATTGCTAAGACGTTTCTTATGCCTGCCATCGCAGCGGCGATGCTGCGCGCCTTCTACTCATGCGTGAATAGGGACCTGACCGCATCCAGGTCGGGGGCGGCAGCGGAAAAAGGAAAAGCAAGTGGAGGCTTTGATGGACAAGGACTACTACAAGATCATCGGACTTACAAATACGGCCAGTTTCGAAGAGATCAAGAAAACTTATCGTGCGCTTGCCATGAAGTATCACCCGGACAGAAACGAAAACGACCCTGAATGCGAAGAGCGGTTAAAAGAGATCAATGAGGCTTACCAGGTTCTTGGCAATGACGAGAAGAGAAGATTGTACGATTTTTTCCGTCAGCGCAATTCCGGATCGGACGCGCTCCGGGATCATGACCTGGATGAATTCCTTGCCGGCAACGTGAGCACCTTTTTTCAGCAGGGTTTCGGGATGCAGAGAAGAGGCGGCTGCAACGGAAGAGGCATGGGCTGCCGAAGGTGGAAATGGAAGTAGTCGTTACCAAAACATATGACAAGGCGGCATCGCAATTTCAACCGTAGAATATTTAGATGGAGGATCACATGAAGATTGCAGTGACATCGTCCGGCCCCAGCATTGATGACACCATTGATCCACGCTTCGGCCGTTGCACCTACTTTCTGATCATTGACTCGGACACGCTGGCATTCGAGCCGGTGGAAAACTCGAACAGAACGCTGGGAGGGGGCGCTGGAATTCAGTCTGCTCAGCTCATGGCGGAAAGAGGAGTCTCCGTTGTGCTCACCGGGAACTGCGGTCCCAATGCCTTTCGCACCTTCGGCGCTGCGGGGGTCCGTGTGATAACGGGTGTGAGCGGGAGGGTTCGCCAGGCTGTGGAGTTATTCAAGTCAGGCAAGTTGAGCTCTTCATCAACGCCTAATGTTCAAGCCCATTTCGGAACTGGGATGGGAGGCGGCATGGGGCGTGGGATGGGCGGCGGACGTGGAATGGGAGGCGGAGGCGGGATGGGAGGTGGACGCGGGATGGGAAGCGGAATGACGGCACAGGATACAGGACAATCTGGTGCCGGGTACCTGTCCGGCAAAGAAGATCTTGCCCTTCTGAAGGAGCAGGCCAATGATCTGAGGCGACAAATGGAGGCTATCGAATCCAAAATTAAAGCACTTGCCGATAAATGAGGACAGAAAGGATGACTGACGAATTCGATGATTTTGCGCGTGGACTCCAGACTCAGATCCTGGAAGAAACCAGAAAGGCATACGGGCAGGTGGCCTTCGAAAGGTGGCGCAAGCCGCTGTACGTGGGGACCATTGGAAAGCCGGACGGCTATGCGAGGGTTTCCGCTGCATGTGGGGACACCATGGAGATCTTCCTGAGGTTTGCAGGGGAGCGGGTCAAGGAGGCAACCTTTCAAACCAACGGATGTGGTGCCAGCATCGTGTGCGGTTCCTTTGCTGCGGAGCTGAGCATTGGCAAAAATCCGGATGAGATCGCACTGATTACAGGTGAGACCATCCTGAGAATTGCCGGAAATTTGCCTGAAGAGGACAGGCACTGCGCATTTCTTGCTGCGGAGACGCTGCAAGAGACACTCGAGAATTTTTTGAAGAAGAGAGGCCGGAATCGTTTGGAGAAGGAAAGAGAAAGGAGATACGTGAAATGACGATAGAGGAAGTCAAGGCAAAATCGGCGGAGCCCAAGGAGAAGGTGAAGAAGGCGGCAAAGCCGAGCGAATTGAGCGCGGATGCTGCAACCGCGATGATGATCGAGAGATCGCGGGAGATGGGGGTAGAGACCATCTTCGACCGCGCCGCTTCCATGAAACCGTGCAACATCGGGGTACAGGGAACCTGCTGCAAGAACTGTTCGCAGGGACCCTGCAGGCTTCCGCTCACCAAAGATGTCGAACAGGGAGGGGAAGACACGCGAAAAGGCCTTTGCGGTGCAACCGCCAGTACCATAGCGGCAAGGAACTTTGCCCGCATGGTCGCTGCAGGCGCGGCAGCCCACTCCGATCACGGGCGAGGAGTTGCCGAGACCTTTCTGGCGGCAGCCCGGAAAGAGACGCATGATTACAAGATCAAGGATACCAAGAAGCTCCTGGAGATCGCACCTGATTTCGACGTAGAGATCACGGTGGAGGGAGAAGGCGGCGAAGTGCTTCAGCGCGATATCGACGAGATCGCGGTGGAGGTGGGGGAGAAGGCCCTGGCCCAGTGGGGGCAGCAGGAGGGGGAGGTCTGTACGGCCAAAAGGGCGCCCAAGCCCCTTTACGAGAACTGGAAAAGGCTCGGCGTGGTTCCGAGAGGGATCGACCGTGAAATCGTGGAGATCATGCACCGGACCCATATCGGCGTGGACCAGGACTATGAGAACCTCATTTCCCAATCAACCAGGGCGGCCATTGGCGACGGGTGGGGCGGCTCCATGATCGCCACCGATCTTCAGGATGTCCTTTTCGGCTGTCCCTATCCGGTAAAAAGCTCAGCCAACCTGGGCGTGCTCAAGGAGGATCATGTCAACCTCGTCATCCACGGCCATGAGCCGCTGCTAAGCGAGATGATCGTCACTGCCGCTGAAATGCCGGAGATGGTGGAGTACGCCAGGCAGAAAGGGGCCAATGGCATCCAACTGAGCGGAATCTGCTGCACGGCCAACGAGATACTGATGCGCCACGGCGTTCCCCTGGCCGGGAATTTCCTCCAGCAGGAATTAGCGATCGTGACCGGCGCGGTCGATGCCATGGTGGTGGACGTGCAGTGCATCATGGAAAACATTGCCAATGTGGCCGAGTGCTTCCATACCAAGATCATCACCACCAACCCGAAGGCCAGGATTGCCTCCGGGCATACCATTCACATCGAGTTCGACGAGCACACGGCCTTTGAGGATGCCAAGAAGATCGTGATAACCGCGATCGACAATTTCCCCAATCGAAACAAGGAGGTCATCATCCCGAAGTTGAGTTCCCCCCTCATTGCAGGGTTCAGTTATGAGGCGATCAACTATCACCTTGGAGGCACCTTCCGAGGATCCTATACCCCGCTGAACGACAACATCATCAACGGCCGGATCCGAGGCATCGGCGGCGTGGTCGGGTGCAACAACGCCCGCACCATGCATGACGAGGGCCACCTGACCGTGGTGAAGGAACTCATCAAGAATGACGTGATCGTCCTCACTACAGGGTGCAATGCCATAGCCTGTGCAAAGGCCGGGCTCCTCACACCCGAATCGGCGGGTGTCTATTGCGGACCGGGCCTTGCAGAGGTTTGCGAGACAGTGGGCATTCCACCCGTCCTCCACATGGGATCGTGCGTGGACAACAGCCGGATCCTCATGGCCGCTACCGAGGTGGTGAAGGCCGGGGGGCTTGGAAAAACAATTGCCGATCTTCCGGCGGCCGGTTCGGCCCCAGAGTGGATGAGTGAGAAGGCGATCAGTATCGGCCATTACTTCGTGGTATCGGGCGTGTACACGGTCTTCGGGGTGACACTGCCGGTAAGCGGCTCGCCCGTGTTTGAAGACTACCTCTACAACAAGCTTGAAGGGATTTACGGCGGCATGTGGGACCTTGAAGCGGATCCGATCAAGCATGCGCAGAAGATGATCGCCCACATCAACAAGAAGCGCAACGCTCTGGGGCTCGACAAGCGGCGCGAAAGGGTGCTCATGGATATGGCCGCACGGCAGAAGCTGGAAGCGGCATAAGGAACACACGAAACGATCTCCCACCTCTGGTGGAGGACCCCGGAGAGGTTCTACCGATCCGGGGTAAAAGCCATGGTTGAAAAATCCGAATATCGAATTCCGAAATCCGAAACAAATTCAAAACCCGAATGTTCCAATGTTCAAAACAGCAGAAAAGGTTCAAAGATTCAGGGTTCCCGTTCAGCGGTCAAATCATGGTTTCGTTTCTTTGCGCTCTGCTTCTGGGCGAGAATAGAGTTTTGCCGATTCCCGTTTTGGTCATTTCGATTTTGATCATTTGATATTGTTTTGGATTTTGGGGACCGTCTGGTAGCGCAGGGCCCCTGTAGAGGAGATTGAAATGCAACCGAATCTCAAGGTGCTCATCAAGGGCGCAGGAGAGATGGCGACAGGCGTGGCCTGGCGTCTTTACCAGAGCCATTTCCACGTACTGATGACCGAGATCCCGTCGCCGCTGGCAGTTCGCCGCGCAGTCGCTTTTTGCGAGGCGGTCCATGAGGGGAGAAAAACGGTGGAGGGCGTGGAAGCGGTATTGATAGATCATGCAAATGAAGCGGATGAAGCCTGGGCGAGTTCTAAAATTCCACTGATGGTCGATCCCTTTTTGGAAGGCATGATCATCACCAGGCCGGATGTACTGATTGAGGCCACTTTGGCCAAGAACAATACAGGCATCACCATAAATGATGCACCGCTGGTGATTGCGTTGGGGCCGGGTTATGAAGCCGGTCGTGACGCCCATTTTGTTGTGGAAACAAAACGAGGGCATCATTTGGGGCGGTTATATACATCAGGGTATGCTGAAGCAAACACGGGGGTCCCCGGCAATATTTCCGGTGTGAGCGTGGAACGCGTTCTGCGGGCTCCGGCTGATGGAATCTTCGATGCCAAGCTCGTATTGGGTGATCCGGTTGAAGCACGCCAGGTGGTTGGGATGGTTGCCGGAGAACCTGTGGTGGCCCGAATCGCAGGGACTTTGAGAGGACTTATTCGATCCGGCACCCGAGTCGGCAGGGGGCTCAAGGTTGGCGATATCGATCCCCGAGGTGATAAATCTTACGTCGATACCATAAGCGAGAAAGCTCGTGCTATAGGCGGGTCCGTTCTGGAAGGGATCTGCCGGAAATTCAACTTTTGAGGGTTGGTTGAGAGTTTGTGACGATGGAACAAATACTGAAGGAAACGATACGGCTGTTGGAGGAAGGCGAATCCATAATATGGGCCACAGTCGTTGAACACAAGGGTTCCACTCCTCGCAAAGCCGCCGCAAGGATGTTGATCAGGGGAAGAAAAAACATCTTGGGGTCCGTCGGCGGGGGCAAACTTGAAGCTGAGACTCTTGAAGCAGCGGCAACCCTTCACCAGACTTCCGGTCGCCGGTTCCTTGATGTTTCCATGACAGGACAAGAACTGGTTGAAACGGAAATGATTTGCGGGGGTGAGGCAAGGATATTCATAGAACTCCTGTCCCCGGATTCACATCGCACCTGTACATTGGAATGATAGGCAGTCAGCGCAAAAAGGCGATGGTTTTCAACCAACTCCTGAAGGAGGGCATCCCTAAAGAGCGACTGGATGAAATCCATGCGCCCATTGGTCTTGACATTCGGGCCGAGACGCCAGCTGAAATCTCGGTCAGCATAGTGGCTGAAATGATTCACGTAAAACGAGGAAGGCTGGGACCCGGAAGGAAAGATTGGCGGGTTTGAGAATACTGAAACATTTCGCCCCACCGAAGCATGGGGAGATTCAATTGGAGGTGGCATCTGGAGTCGAACCAGATAAAACGGCTTTGCAAACCGTTGCCCGCCCGTTAGGCAATTGCCACCTTATTCGTACCTCAGATATTCTTCCGAAGACCAAGCCGAGACGATGTCTCGCATGCAACTTCTTCCATTAGCAATATATATGCCGGACCAGCTCACAATCAAGCAGGAGCATAAATAATGGGATGAGAAACACTTGGAACATGGTGCGAAAAGAGGCGCAGGCTTGAAGATAGCTTGAACGGTAGCATTGATGCAACTATTGGTGGCGCAGAAGGCGCATAGACGCCACCTTACTCTTGCTTGGTAGAAAGGATCATCCATGTTCTATAAGTTCGACGGCAGACAGCCGAAAGTGGGAAAAGAAACCTATGTCAGTGATCTGGCGAGAGTCATCGGTGACGTAGTTATAGGTGCTAATTGCTATATCGGGCATGGAGCCATTCTGAGGGGAGACTACGGCAGAATTGAAATTGGAGACGGTACGGCGGTGGAGGAAGGAGTCATTGTTCACGCTCCTCCAAGCGAAACAAACCGGATTGGAGGAAGGGTCACCATCGGTCATGGTGCAGTGGTTCACGGCAGACATATAGGCGATCGGGCAGTTATCGGCATGGGCTCCATACTCAGTATCTGGTCTGAAATAGGAGAAAATACAATTATCGCAGAAGGAAGTGTCGTAAAATCCAGGCAAAAAATTCCTTCGAAAGTGGTTGCAGCCGGTAATCCGGCACAAATCGTTCGAGAGATAACTTCAAAGGACGAGAAGTTCTGGAACTGGGGCAAACAACTCTATATTGATCTCGCCAAAAAATACTTAGATAAGGGCATGGAACTTGTTTGATACGGTTTTCCCCGGCCGGCTATGTGGTGACTCCTGGAGGCATAATACTTTTCTCAGGGACCTGTTTATAAGGGCGCTATTCAGAAGAATGAAGACCGTGGCATGAAAATGGTCCGGGAGAGGCTGAGCCCCCCTGGTGACCGAGTCGCGCTGTCGCACTTGCCAAGCACCGATAATTGCAAAGATGCGACTCTCGGCGGTGATTTTCCTTCTTGTCCTCCTCTTCTTTATGCGCTCAATCAATTGATAAATATGACAATTTGACGATTCGTGCCCTCTTTCAGTCAAAACGGCACATGGATTGCTGAATGCTTTAGTAAAACGTTTCTAACCCGAGAAGGATGCTTTATGAGGTTGGCGATTACCATCTGGGAGAACCGGATATCTCCGGTCGCGGATTCGGCCCGGGAACTGCTGGTGGTGGACGTAGGAGGCGGGAAAATAATCCATCGGAGACATGAGCAATTCAATAATGACTCCCTTTTTGATCACGCCGGGAAGCTGGCTGAACTTTCCGTTAAGACACTCATTTGCGGTGCCATAAGCGACTTCTACAGCGGTCTTGTTGAAGGCTATGGCATACGATTGATCTCTTTTGTCGATGGACAGGTCGACGATGTTTTGAACGCCTTCCTGAGCAACGCTCTGGTGAATCCAAGGAGTCGTCAGAGAACATCTGCATAGAGAGCATCTGCATGATGTATGAGATGCATACAAATTAGAATGAAGAAATAAGATTGAACAAAGGTGCTATCGAAAAAGACGAAATGCATGAGGAGGAGAGCATTGTCATGGTAAAAAATAGAGAAACGATAAGTCAGGATGAAAAGCACAAGATCCAGGATGCAGAGATCAGAGAGACCTTGAGCCATATCGAGCACAAGATCCTTGTGATGAGCGGGAAAGGCGGCGTGGGCAAGAGCACTGTGGCTGCCTATCTGGCGGTGATTCTCGCCGGGAGGGGACTAAAGGTCGGTCTCATGGACGTAGACCTCCACGGCCCGAGCATACCCAGGCTGCTGGGGTTGAAAGGATCCGTCCAGCCATCCTTTCACGCAGAAAAAGCGATACCCGTTCAGTTTTTTCCCAATCTCCAGGTGATTTCCATTGAGTCCCTTATGGGCGAGAACAAAGACCTGGCGACCATATGGAGAGGGCCCATCAAGATAGGCGTCATCCGGCAGTTCATCTCTGATATGGAATGGCCGCCTCTTGATTATCTCATAATCGACTCGCCTCCGGGAACAGGAGATGAGCCTTTGACCGTTGCGCAAACAGTTCCTGATGCAGAAGCACTCGTAGTGACTACGCCTCAGGAGATCTCCCTTGCCGACGTAAGGAAGTCCATTCACTTCTGCCGCCAGGTCAACATGAAGATTCTCGGGATCGTGGAGAATATGAGCGGGATGCTCTGCCCGCACTGCGGAAAAGAGATCGACCTTTTCGGGGCACGGGGCGGCGAATTGCTTGCTCTCAGGGAGAGCCTGACATTCCTGGGAAAACTGCCCCTTGACCCTGAAGTCGTCAGACAAGGGGACGCTGGCAGGGTGAACGGCCTGGGCAGTGACCGGTCACCATTCACCAGGGCCCTTAACGCCATGGTGGACAAGGTGATCGCTTCGACCCAAGAGACCTCCGATCGCCGTGTCTTTCCTGAACCAAAAGGTGGTGAATCGGATTTAGACGTCCCAAGGACGGGCGATTTGAACAAGATCATCTTTGCTGTCCCTCTGGCAGAAGGGAAGCTCTGCTCCCATTTCGGGCATTGTGAGCAGTTTGCCCTGGTAGAGACGGAGAGCGGCAAAATCAAAGGCAAGATGATGCATAACCCTCCGCCCCACGAGCCCGGGGTATTGCCAAAATGGCTGCATGAACTTGGGGCACACGTGATCATAGCAGGTGGGATGGGGAGCAGAGCACAGCAGCTATTTGTGGAAAGCGGAATCAAGGTGATCACCGGTGCTCCCATGGATCCACCCGAGGCACTGGTCAGCCAGTATCTCGCGGGCATACTCGAAACAGGAGGGAACGTGTGTGATCACTGATGAACCGTATCTAAATATATGAAGAAACAGCTGAAGGGAAATAGGAGCGACAAATGATCATCAGCATAGCAAGTGGAAAAGGAGGAACCGGAAAGACGACCGTGGCCACCAATCTGGCGGTATCCCTTGAGTCCAATGTTCAACTCCTGGACTGCGATGTAGAGGAACCCAACGGACATCTCTTTATCCACCCTACCATGGATGGAGTCAGAACCGTCTCCACCCCTGTGCCTGAAGTGGATGCGGGAAAGTGCACCCTGTGCGGGAAATGCGGAGAGATCTGCCAATATAAAGCCATTGTGGTTATCGGCGAAACCGTGCTGCCTTTTCATGAGCTCTGTCACAGTTGCGGCGGGTGCATGGAGGTGTGCCCCGAGAAGGCTATTACAGAGGTTGGGCGCGAACTGGGTGTAGTCGAGTTTGGTTATAGAAACGGTCTGGAATTCGTGCACGGCAGATTGAGGGTGGGAGAGGCCATGTCTCCGCCTCTCATCAGAAAAGTCCGAGAATATACGCAGTCGCGGATGCAGACCATCATCGATGCCCCGCCCGGTACGTCGTGCCCGGTGATCGCGGCCATGAAAGGGGCGGATTTCGTTCTCCTGGTAACCGAGCCTACCCCTTTCGGGCTTCATGACCTCAAGCTTGCTGTTGGGGCGGTGAGAATCCTGGGAATTCCCTGTGGGCTAATCATCAATCGTTCGGACATGGGCGATGATCAGGCAAGAATCTATGCACAGGAGGAGGGGATCCCCGTGCTCATGGAGATCCCCTTTGATCGGCTGATTGCGGAGGCCTACTCGAGGGGACAGATGATCGTTGAGGTGATGCCCGAATGGAAAGAGAAATTCCTCAACCTTTACCATCAAATCGAACATATTGTCTCACATGGCAGAAAAGATGAAGCGGGGTTGCTCCGATGAAAGAACTGGTTGTCATAAGCGGCAAAGGTGGAACGGGAAAAACAAGCATATTGGCCGCATTCGCGGCTCTCGCAACGGGGAAGGTGCTCTGCGACGCTGATGTGGATGCAGCCGATCTTCACCTCATCATGAACCCCCAGGTCAGGGAGCGTCACGACTTCGACTCCGGCCATACGGCGATAATCAACCAGGATAAATGCACCCAATGCGGTCTTTGCAGGGGTCTGTGCAGGTGGAAAGCCATCGATGAGGATTTTGTAGTGGACCCTGTCGCCTGCGAAGGCTGCGGCGTGTGTCACTATTTCTGCCCTGAGGAAGCGATTTCCTTTCCCCTGAAGACATGCGGAGAGTGGTTTATCTCCAACACCCGCTTCGGCCCCATGGCCCATGCCAGACTGGGCATTGCAGAAGAAAACTCCGGCAAGCTCGTTACGCTCATCCGCCAGCAAGGGAAGAAGCTTGCGGAGGAGAACAACCTCGATCTGCTGCTCACAGACGGCCCTCCGGGAATAGGATGCCCGGTGATCGCTTCCCTAGGAGGGTCCACGGCGGTCCTCATCGTGGCGGAGCCCACAGTCTCCGGCAGGCATGACATGGAGCGAGTGGCGGAGCTGGCGGCCTTTTTCAAGGTTCCGGCCATGGTCTGCGTAAACAAGTTCGATCTCAATCCGGAACAGGCACAGGCCATAGAAGACTTTTCCCGGGAAAGAAACATAAGGGTGATGGGCCGAATCCCGTTCGATCCCGTCTTTACAAAGGCAATGGTTCAGGGGAAGACCATTTTCGAATATGACGGAGATTCCGAGGGCGCGGGAGCAGTCAGAAATATCTGGGAGAATCTGGCGAAAGCCATGGAGATCTGAAAAGTTTTTTACCGTTAACCAAAAAGGAGGTGAGTAAAATGCCAAGAGGAGACGGAACCGGCCCAAGGGGCCAGGGCCCTGGAACAGGCAGGGGAATGGGTAAGGGCGGAGGCGGCAGTAGCGGAAGGAGCGGGGGAAAAGGGCAAGGAGGCGGCTTTGGCGCAGGCCCCGGCGGGAATTGTGTTTGCCCGAACTGTGGTGAAAGGGCAGCCCATCAGATGGGGAGCCCTTGTTATCAGCAGAGGTGCCCCAAATGCGGATCGACCATGACGCGGGGGTAGGGATGGAGATTCTTTTTGACGAAGAGAGGAATACCGAGCATCGGGAGGCTTGGTCATGAGTCGGGAAAGGTGTCCTAAGAACAGAAAAGGGGCGAGGAATCCTTTTTGCCCTCACTATGCAATCTGCCTCAATGAGGCAGCGAAGAAGCTCTGGCCACATCTGGATTGCTCTGAGTGCGAGTACAGGACGAATCGGGATTGCACTCCGGACATTATGGACTATGCACGCAACGACACCTTTACGAATTATGCTCTGCCATTGGGGATAAATGGTCGTATCTGGCAATAACCGAAACAATGGCCTCTCCCCTGAATCCGAGGAGAGGCCGGTAGTGGGATTTGCCATGAAGTTTTACGATTGTGAAGATTTCGATTCCAGTTCCTGAATGCGTTTGTTGATTCCCTCAAGCTCGCTCTTTATGCCATCGGCCTCTTCCCTCAGCACCTGGAGCTCGTCTTCAGGGTTCATCCCATAGGGATTCCCGTAACGTGGGCCGTAGGCCGGGCCATAACCGGCGCCCTGGAAGGGGTAGAATGTTCGTGATGCCGCCGCTCGGCCATACCCCGGACCCAAACCGAAGCCCGGTCCGAACCCTCTCCTGAATCCCCGGCCCCGTCCTCGACCGTAGCCGAAACCCCTGTTGCCCCAGCCGGCGTATCCTGCGGAGGCAGGGTTGCAGAACCCGCGGGCTCCACCTGTCATGGGGCCTGCGCCCATTGGACCTGTTCCATCGAATCGTGGCATGGAAGACACCTCCTTTCCTCTAAAATCCACCGCGCCATCCGCGGCGGTGACGTCCTCTTCCTCGAGGGGGCATCTCGAAATGGCCTCCCTCGATTTTGAGAACCTTGCCCGCAACCAGAGCATCCGCCACAACCGCTCTCGCCTCCGAGAGGATCCTGCCGAAGGTCTGACGCGAGACGTTCATCATGTTCGCCGCCGACTCATGATCCATTCCCTGGAGATCGCAAAGCCTGATCGCCTCCAGACCCTCGAGGGGAAGAATCGCCTCTTCCCTTCCCCAGGGGGGAATCTGATCCGGAACGAAGGCGGCGACAATCGGACGTCCCTGCACCCAACGTATCTTTCTCGGTCTTGGCATCGGTCCCCCAGTTATGAGCGTACGCTCAAATTATAATGCTATAAAACAAGGAGTCAATGCTTATTTTTGAGCGCATGCTCAAAAAAGTGTCTATGGGCGGATTCTACACTATTGAATGGATTGGGATGAAATCGTCCCGGAAGAGAGGTTGGACAGAAGTCGCGCCGTCGCGATTTCCGAAGCAAGGATGGTCGCCAAGATGCGACTCTCCATGTTGCTTCTCAGACCTGCCCTCTGCTCCCGCCGCTCCCAGGCTATTGAAACCAGAAGATTACGATCCTGGCTCCTTCTCACTTCTAAACGGCACATGGATTGCTACGCGAAGCCGCTGCTCATGCGTTTCGAAGCGGTTCCAGGCAGATCAAGAACCTGTTGCCTGTGACCATAGGGGTAATTTTTTTGGCGGGTCTTTTCAGCGCCTTCCTGCCGGAAGAGTTCCTTTCCTCTCTCTTTTCCGGTAGTCTGTGGTGGTGCGAGCATGGCGGAGGGGACGGGGAATCGAAGGACCTGGTTTCAGCATTGAGGAGAAAAGAATACGATGTCCATTCGAATCACGTGATTGCAATGAAATCTGTCCACTCAGATTCAGAATCCGGGAGAAAAGCCGCCGGAGAGTCCAATCTTATACAGAAGGTTGCCCTGTATGCCTTTTTGTTGAACCTCGCTCTCGCGCTCATGAAGTCCGTCCTTGCCTATTATTCGAGCAGCCTGGCCGTGACCGCCGGCGCCATCGATTCGGGAACCGACGCCGTGGCCTCCCTGGTGCTTTTGGGAGGACTGAGGCTGTCCGTAAGAAAAACCCCTTCCTTTCCCCTGGGCCTGTACAAGATAGAAAACCTAATCTCGGTCTTTGTGGCCTTGTCGATCTTTTTCGCGGGGTATGAAATTGCCCGGGAGGTCCTTGCCGGGGCCGTTGCTCCACCCGCGATCTCCGTGGGCGTGGTGATCATGCTTCTTTTCGGGGTCGTGGCAACCTATCTCTTCGGCCGGTATGCCGTCAGGGTGGGGCGAAAAACCGAGTCCCCTACGCTGATTGCCGAGGCACAACACAGGCAGGTGGATGTCCTTTCTTCCATCGTGGTGCTTGGGTCCGTGTTGCCGGGCTATTTTGGATGGAACCCTGCGGTCTATGGGATCTCTATCGATCAGCTCGCAGCGGCCCTGGTGCTGATATTCATCGCCTGGGCAGGATGGGAACTGCTCTCCGACGGCATGAGGGTACTCCTCGACGCCTCCATTGATTTCGATACCCTGGCCCGGGTCAGAGGGATCCTGGAGCATCACCCCATGGTGGCAGAGGTGTCATCGCTCATGGGCAGAAACGCGGGACGCTTTCGATTTCTCCAGGCAAACGTGAGACTGAGAACGGACGATCTCCAGCGGGCCCACCAGATCAGCGAAGCCCTCGAACACGAGATTCAGGAAAAGATCCCTCATGTGGAACGGGTCACCATCCACTATGAGCCGCAGGCCCGTTCCCATGCGCGGATAGCCATACCCTTGGCTGATCGGGAAGGATCGGTGAGCGGTCATTTCGGAGACTCTCCCTACTTTGCCTTTGTGACGGTGCGACTTGAGGGAGGTGTTGTGGAGAATCGGGAGGTGCGGGAGAACCCCCATTGCAAGGTGGATGTGGCCAAAGGAATCCGCGTAGCCGAATGGCTGGTCCAAGAGAATGTCGATGATGTCCTGATGAGGGAGGACCTCTCGCGAAAAGGGCCGGGGTACGTCATGGCAAATGCAGGAATAAGGGTTGGTATCACTTCGAAGAACAATATGGATGAAGCCGTCGAGGAAGCGATTCTCGCTCGCTCAGTGCGGAGAAAGGAATGAGAAAGGAGATCCAGACATGAACGAAGTCGATGTGACGTTCCCGGGCGGGAAAAAGGTTTATGCCCGAATCAATGACAGGGTTATTCACACGGACCAAACCATGGAGAACGGTGGAGAAGGTACCGCGCCCGAACCTTTTCATCTCTTTGTGGCATCCATAGCCACCTGCGCAGGCGTCTATGCCTTGGAGTTCTGCCAGGCCCGCGAGATTCCGGCAGAGGGCATGGCGCTGACCATGACCTATGAGTGGGATGAAAGAAAACAACTCTGCGAGAGATTCAACATCAACCTGAGATTGCCACCGGGGTTTCCGGACAAATACAAAAAGGCCGTCATCCGGGTCATGGACCTCTGCGCCGTCAAGCGCCACATCGTGAACCCACCCGAATTCATCATCACAGCCGATTAGGGAAAAGGAGGATTCACCGTGTCAGTATTTGACCATATGCCGATGGGAGAAGAAGGCCTCAAGGAGGTTTATCGCTGGCTGGATGCTTTTGTGGAAGAAAACAAAAGGATCGCACGCAAAGAAGTCCTGGGCAAATCCCCCGATCATTGGGAGATCCCTGCGATTTTTGTGACCAACAGGGATATGGCGGATGAACAGAAGCAAGTCGCCGTTGTCACCGCGGCGAGACATGGCCAGGAGTTTGGAGCAAGGGTCGTGGCACCGGAAATCCTGCGTTTTCTGACCGGTGATGAAGCCAGTGAGATACGGGATTCCCAGATCGTCATCGTGGTCCTGGTCGTCAACCCGGAGGGTTTTGTCGCGAATCAGTTCCGTTCATCCAGAACGAGCCTCACAAAGACGGAGCGTTTCATTCTGGGCGGCCTTTTCCGGACCTATCCACCGGATATGATCATCGATTATCACAGCCTTGGGGAGGGAAGCGGCTCGAAGGTCGACATCGGAGATATGGAAGTGATCCTTCCCGCGAATACCACCAGGTGGGCTATGGACGAACAAATCCATCTGCACGTGGCGCAAAGAATGGTTGATGCCGCAGAGGAGGCGGGCTGGCCCTACGAGATACACACGCTGGAGGATCTGGCGACCTACTATTTCGGAGAAAGGGAAGTCGGCAATCTGCCGTGGACCTCGTTGAAAGAGAAGATGTTTCTGCTCCATATGCAGGATTCCCATGATGCCTATGACATCCCTGAAGCGGCTGCCATGAACACGTCCACGGTTCAGGCAGGGCAATCCACGTACACGAATTATACCTGCGGCCCCGCTTACATGAAATGGCATTCCCTGGTTTTTGGGGTGGAGACGAACCACGGCGCCATCAGAGACCCCGGCGATGTGGCGGAAAGCGGCCTGGCACCCTGCGCAGCGCTCTTGAAAATGGGCAGCGGCAGATTTGCCTGGGAAAGGGACCCGGGGTATCCTGTCAATATCCTGCACGGTGATTTCCGGGTCTCCATAAGACCCGTGGGGAAGAATGCCGCCGAACGCCGGGCCTCCCGAGTCAGGATTTGGGGAGAGAGAAATCACTTCAATTATCCGCAACGCGAAATGGTGGACCTCAATACCACCATTGCGAGGGTGCGTTATTTCGGTGATGATCTTCCCATGGAATTCGCCCTGTGTCTCAGAATGCGGCAGAGCCATGTCCACAGCGTGAGCATCGGCGGGAACGAGATCGATTTTGAAACCTTCAGGGACCGATGTTCGACGTATGTCTATATACCGCTCACAATGGAAAGGGCCGGTGTCCTGGAAGCGACGATCAACCATCCGCCCGCGAAGAGATCTTGAGGTCCCGGGTTGATCCTTCATCCTGCTTCGCTCCTCTCGTGGCGCACATTGCGCTCACTCCAAATCTACCCCATGTCAATCAAGGTATGGAAGAGGATCAGGCTATCTTCGATTAGTCGAGTGTTGCAATACTGCAAAAAAAATTGCCCCTTTGATTGCGCAGGTGCAACGCAAGGTGGACTCGCAAGAAGTTCTGCTGCATATAAACCCCTAATTTACAGATAGATAATGCATTCTTGATTTCACGCCGTTTGGCACGTACTTTGCGGAACAAGTTAAGGAGTTCTCGTCTGTAGATGGGCGGACGCTCCTGACGGACAACAGCGAATGACTGCAACAAGGCGACATTATGGCGGGAGCGAGCCTGCCCCTGAAATCCGGGAGAAGGGAGATCCATAAATGAAAGTCCATCTCAAGATTGAAGGCCTGCCCCAGCTCTACAAGATCTTTAACAAGAAAAAGGCCCTGGATTTTGAATTTGCGGGCCAGACGATCAAAGATTTTGCCGTCGGCCTGGCAAGGAAATACGGCCGCGGAGTGGATCAGGTCCTGCTGGACCAGACCGGCGCAATTGACATGGGATTGAAAGTAGCGGTCAATTTTTCACCATTGTCGTATGACACTCGAATGGACACCCCTCTCCATGATGGAGATACGATCCATTTAATGACCGTAGGGTGAGCGTGAGTTCATGCAGTCGGTTCGACTGCAAGAATAAAGAGGAGAGGACACATGCGCCAGGAGATTCAATCACCGGAAGATTTGAACCACGAGGAAACCGCACGTCTGGTCATCGATTACATTCACCGAATGCTGATGCATCATGCCATGTGGTACGCAGAGGTAAGGCATCAACTCGGTCGGGATAAGGCGGAACAGGTGCTCACGAAAGCCTACGAGCGAAGCTACGGGATCCAGATGGAGCGGCTCGCCAAAACGCTGGGCTTTAAGATGCAGGGGGACATTCCCCAACCTTTGCTCGACCTTTCCAAGGAGGCTTTGAACAGCGTCAAAGAGAACATCGCCGTCAGCTGGATTGCCAATGACGGCGTCTGGTTCCAGGCTGTGGAATTCAGTAGAAACATGTTCGATGCCAAGCGGTGCAACGATTCCTGTTGGGCTTGCTTCTCCCCGTTTGAGGCGTGGAGCATCCGACGATTCCTTCACCTGGAGCCGAAACCCGGCCTTGAAGGACTCAAGAAAGCCTTGCGCTTCCGCCTCTATGCCACGATCAATATCCAGTCCATCATTGATGAGTCTCCCGAAAGCTTTGTTTTCCAGATGAATGACTGCCGCGTGCAGTCGGCCAGGAAGCGCAAGGGCTTGGAAGACTATCCCTGCAAATCCGGAGGAATGGTTGAATATCCCTCTTTTGCGGAATCCATTGATCCCAGGATCAAAACAGAATGTATAGGGTGCCCCCCCGATGCGCACCCCGACAGTTGGTACTGTGCCTGGAGATTCACTATCGAGGAATAAAGACCGACGGTTCCCCTAGTGTACCCTCCGCTGAGGTAGCGTCCTCGCGATTTCCCAAGCAGGGATGATCGCGAATATGCAACCCTGATCATGGTTTCCTATTGCCTGCCTCCGCTTTTCACGCTTTTAACACACTAATAATTCAAAGGTTGCCGGTTTTAACCCCTTTTCAGTGAAAGCGGCACGTGGATTGCTTTAGGCTTTGTGGAAAACGTTTCTATCCGAGGACCGCTGATGAGGGTGGCGATTACCATCTGGGAGAACCGGGTATCTCCGGTCGCAGATTCTGCCGGAGAGCTGCTGGTGGTGGACGTAGCGGCCGAAAGTATAATCAGTCGGTGGCATGAATGCTTCGAGGATGACTCTCTCTTTCATCGCGCCGGGAAACTGGCTGAGCTTTCCGTCACTACCCTCATTTGCGGCGCTATAAGCGACTTTTACAGCAGCCTTGTCCAAGGTTACGGCATACGTTTGATTCCTTTTGTCCAGGGCCAAGTCGATGAGGTTCTGAATGGTTTTCTGAGCGGCTCTCTCGAGAAGCTGAGTCATGACACGAGAGACCATCTGCACAATGGATTGGAGAGAATGCAGAGCGGGACGACGAAATATCAATACCTGTTCGGACCAGTCCCTTCACGCCGGCTGGGACGTTCCCTGGGAGTGGATTTAACCCCTTATAAGACATGCACCCAGGACTGCGTTTTCTGTCAGATCGGACGAACCACGAACAAGACGCTCATGAGGGAGGAGTATGTCCCAACGAGCGGTGTCATTGCAGAATTGGATGACTGGCTGAAAACAGGCGGAAAGGCGGACCATATCACCCTTTCGGGTTCCGGGGAGCCCACGCTTCATTCGAAATTCGGGGAAGTGCTCGCGCATATACGAGCCAATACCGCCATTCCCTCGGTTCTATTGACCAACGGATCGCTTCTCAATCATCCTGAAGTGCGGGAAGCGGCCGCGCTTGCCGACATCGTGAAAGTATCCCTGAGCACCTGGGATCAGTCATCCTACGGATGGGTGAACCGACCCTATCCGGATCTCGATTTCAAGCAGTCCATCGCAGGGCAAAAGGCTTTCCGCGACGAGTACAAAGGACGGATGTGGATAGAAGTGTTCCTTATCGCGGGGATGAATTCGATTCCTTCCGACGTGGCAAAGATTGCGACCTTGGCGGATCTGCTCAGGCCGGATCAGGTTCATCTGAATACGGCGTGCCGCCCCCCGGCAGAGGATTTTGTTGCGCCCCTTCCCATAGAGCGGATGGAACCCCTGTGCAATCTATTTCGGCCGCCGGCTGAATGTATTGCGGACTACAAAGAGGACGGTTGTATTGAAATGCAGGCAACTCAGGAGGCGATCATCTCCATGCTGAAGAGGCGGCCCTGCACAGCCCGAGACATTGCCGGCGCTTTCGCCATGCATATCAACGAAGCGCCCAAATATCTGGAGCGCCTGTTGCAGGAGGGTCGAATCCGCGTGAAACGCACGAGAAAGTCTCTTTACTACTGGGCCGCACCGGAGAAAACAATAGCGCCCCATGAGGCTAAATGACAGACCATCACATGGGGATAGGGATTCAACGGACAGTCTCTGGTCAATCAGATTCCGGCATCCGTTGTTTGCTTACCTGGAGACGAACGTCTTCACCCACCCGGCTCTCCACAATGACCTCCCCCCCATTATGGGCAATTACGCGCCTGATCTTCTCGAGCTTGTCCGATTCGATCATGAACTCAAATGACTCTCCCTGGGGCAACATTCTGAGACATAAACCTACGTCCAGATATGCCTTTCAGCAATCTCCTCTATAATCGATTCCTTCTTTCATCATGAGCCATATCTCCTTCTGCGGGGGGGCGCAACCCTGACAACCGATCGCCAGCATATCATCTTTTCCGGGGAAACACACACGCCGCAAGTTGTTCATGCAATATCGCAAAATAGATGATCGGCTGTATTGCACAAATGCAAGCCGTAAGAGATCCACCCTTTTGGCCGATTTCTCCTTCCATCTCTATGTGGTTGAATTCAGTGGATAGCGCTTGGATACAACCATTGGCACGTCCTTTGCGTTCTTGATCAAAGCATTCGGATGAGGATCTCCTGGTTTTATGCTGCCGATCCCGAAGCCGAGCGCGGTGTGTTTGGGTCTTCCATTCTTCAGAACGCGAGTCGACCTTGGGCGGAACCCATTTCATTCCTGATGCCTCCTTCCAAACAACCGCTGGCGTTTCCGCCCAAGGTCCCACCCTGAAGCCAAGCGTTCCCTCTTGGGAAGCCTATTTAGGACAATCCTTTACCGGCACAGTGTGCGGAGACACCGGACGCATTTTTACAGATATGAGGCTCTATGAAAGCGCTTGATGATTTGATTTCGACTCTCGATTTCAATGCCCCTGTTAAGGATATACGTCAGGGAGTATTCCATACCGGTGTGTTGACGCGGTATTGCGGGCTGGCTGCTACTCTTCCGAGGGACGCACTGGCACAAGAAGGTCCTCTGGTGAGAGAGCCCGGCTTCCTGTTGGACAAATCTCCAGGAGATCTTGTTCACATGGCGTACTCGGAGAGCATTCTCGAGGCGGCTATCGGGATGGCTGCGATCAACTCCCTGCTCGAAGTGGATCTTGAAACCTGCACGGAGCTCAATGCAGCGGAGCTCATCCTGAAGAAAGGAGAGGGCAGGGCTGTGGCCATTGTAGGGCATTTCCCTTTTATTCCCAGGATCCGCGAGAAAGCCAAACGGCTCTGGGTGATTGAGAAGAACCAGCGGGAGGGCGATTTCAAAGAGGAAGATGCGGACCGGCTCCTCCCACAGGCCGATGTGGTTGCTATCACCGGGACTTCCCTGACAAACCATACACTTGTCCATTTGCTGGAGCTGTGCGATCCTAAATCCTTCGTGGTCATGCTGGGAGACACCGTTCCTTTATCTTCCGTTCTATTCGATTACGGTGTGGACGCCGTCTCAGGGACAAGGGTCATCGATCCGGACCTTGCCCTGCGATGCGTCAGCCAGGGAGCGAACTTCAGGCAGATCAAGGGGACAAAAAGGCTTACCATGACGAAACCCTGATAGAGGAGATTCAATATGCCTTACGAGTTCATCCTGATGGAACGCAAGGACCGGGTGGGTATCATTACCCTGAATCGGCCGGAGCAGTATAACACCTTCAACTCGGCTCTTGCCCAGGACCTGTGCAAGGCCCTTCTGGAATTGGAGACGGACGGGAGTATCCGGGTTGTCGTCATCAAGGGTGCGGGCAAGGCGTTCTGCACCGGAATAGATGTTTCCGAATTCAAAGGCAAGACCCTGCAGGAATACCGCGAATGGGTTGGGCTCATGGAGCGCATGATCCATATCATCGCCTATATGAAAAAGCCCGTGATTGCCTCTGCACATGGCTATGCCGTGGCGAACGGCGCCGGCCTCATTGCAGCCTGTGACCTTGCCGTCGTCGCCGAAGGGACCAGGATCGGAGCGACGGCAATCAACGTGGGTCTCTTCTGCATGGGTCCTGCCGTGCCGCTTGCCAGGTCTCTTGGTCGAAAACGATGTCTGGAGATGCTCATGACAGGAGACCTGATCGAGGCCGTCGACGCGGAAAAATGGGGTTTAGTCAACAAAGTGGTGCCTGCGGACAGGCTCGAAGAAGAAACCATGGCCCTTGCGAAGAAGTTGGCGGAAAAAAGCCCGGTCGCCCTGCAGATGGGGAAAGAGGCCTTCTATGGGATGTCCGACATGGAATACGGTAAAGCCCTCGCGTACTCCAACGAACTTTTCGCGGCCCTGAGTGTCACGGAGGACGCCAAGGAGGGAGTGGATGCGTTTCTGCACAAACGAAAACCTGAATGGAAGGGGAAGTAGATCAGCACAGCAGAAACCTTGATCCCACGCTGTTGAGAACAAAGGAGCCGGGAAAGGCATCGGCGAACCTGCGCATGGCACTCCAGCCTGTGCAGTGCATGGGAACAAGCACCTTGGGGTCCATCTCCTTTACAGCAGCAATGGTATCCCCAATGATCGGTTCGAAGAGGGGTCCTGTTAGATGAAACCCTCCGAGGATCGCATGAATGGGTTCGATGCCCGTGATCTTTCTCGAATAGAGCACGGTGTTGACGATTCCCGAATGGGCGCACCCCGATATGACCACCAACCCCTTATCTTTCAGGTGGACCACCAGAGACTGATCGTCGCTGATCGGGTCCGGAACCACCTTACCTTCCTGAACCATCCTGGCAATGGGGAACCCTTTTTCAAAAGGGGTCGTCCGCTCTATCTCACCGGTTACCACCACTGTTCCCTCCGCAAGAGAGATCGGGTACCGGGACTCCATGACTCTGCCCCCCTGCTTAATCAGATCTTCTCTGACAAGGGTATTGGGGAATCGGTCCACCCGTCCGTCGGGGAATTTCAAGAAACGCTCTGTCCGGAAGGCCTCCGGGTGGACTACGAGAGGTACGGGCATGGCAAGTTCGTCGAGAATGGGATAGAGACCGCCAGTATGATCCATGTGGGCATGACTCAAGACGATCGCTTCAATGCCAGCGATATCGGTTCCCAAGAGCTTCACATTATGAAGGACGCCTTCTTTCGTATGCCCGGTGTCGAGAAGGATGGTGTGATGCTCCCCGCCTCGAGACGTTTTAACCAGCATGGACAACCCGTGTTCTGCGACCACCGTATCCGTCGAAATCTCTTCTCCCTTTCGCAGGACAGGTCGGGTGACCACGTCCGTGCCGGGGAGAAGCATATCGACATAGTTGTCCATGAGAACGGTGATCTCGATCCGATCCACCGCCTGGATCGTTACGGGAAATGAAATCTCATGAGATTGCATGCTTTCCTACCGTCCTTTCTGTGCGAGTCCACAGGGCACCGCAATGTGGTCATGAATAGGGAGATGTTCGATCTCCGACATCGACAAAGATATCAGAGCACGGAAGAAACCTGCAAGAAATCCGTTCATGCCAAAAGATGAACACGATGCCCGATCCGAAACAGAACATCATGGGAATATGCATGAAGTCGCCGCAGGGGTCACAGACTCAAAGCCTGAGGTTGCGTCCCCGCAGCGTTCTCGGTCCTTACTATCGCAAAATGCGACTCCTCTTCCAGGTTCCTATCCTCGCTCTTATAGCTCGCTTCGGCAAAAGAATAATCATCCTTGAAACTTAATGCGCTCACTGGTCCTGTTTTGAAATGGCACATCACTTGCTGAATGAATAACATGTAAAGCAGGGAGGACGGCATGATGATTCTCTATGACAACAACCGGTTTGACCCGCGTTTGAAAACGGGATGGGGGTTTTCCTATTTGGTTCGAATCATGGAGAAGACCATCCTGTTTGATACGGGAGGAGACGGCCGCATTTTACTCGACAACATGAAGCAGCTCGGGATTGAACCCATTGAGGTGGACGCCGTGGTTCTCTCCCATGGTCATGGGGATCATACCGGAGGGCTGGGTCCCATCCTTGAAAAGAACAGTCGCGTCGTTGTCTACCTGCCAGGTTCGTTTCCCGTGGAATTCAAGAGGGCCGTCATGTCCCTGGGCGCCGTTGTGAAGGAAATCATCGAAGCCGGAGAGATTCTTCCGGGCGCTTTTACAACTGGGGAAATCGGCGACGGAATACGGGAGCAGGCCCTGGCCGTGAAGACGACGGAAGGTCTCGTGGTGATCACCGGCTGCGCCCACCCCGGTGTCGTGCGCATGGTTCGAAAAGCGAAAGAGATCACAGGGGAAAACAGGGTTCATCTGCTGGTGGGTGGATTTCACCTGGGCGGCCTGTCGCGTTCACGGATCGAAGCGATCGCGGAGGAACTCCGCCATCTTGAAGTGGAGAAGGTGGCTCCCTGTCACTGCAGCGGAGACGAAACACGCAGGTTGTTTAGAAAATTTTTTGCTGCCGATTTCATCGAAGCCGGGGTGGGGAAAAGAATCCACCTGCCAACCCTTCAATAATCATCGGCAGGACGGTTCGCAGGCAAGATCTAGCACCAGCAAGTGCGCTGGGTCTTTTCTCTTAAAATCTGGATGGCCTCTTTAGCATGTCTTCTCACCACGGTCTGCCTGTCCAGATCATTGCTTTCCATAAACTCGGCAAAAGCGGGGTGTGATTTCTTGACGCTCGATATTTTCAGCAAGACCGGACCGTCCCCACCTGCTTTCTTCACAATCAGGTCTATGATCGGCATATCCGCATAGGGGACGGCATCAACCCAGCCTATCCGTTTCATGCATTCGAAACGGACCAGATCCATTATCATGAAATAGACATCCAGAAGAGGCATCAGCCGCTTTGATGGGAGTTCCTCGAAGTCATAGCCGCTCCCCAAATTCAGGACACCCATGATGAGATTATAGACGCGTAAACGGCTTTCAGAAGTGTCCTCGGAAATGAAAAGAATCAGATCATCCGGCAGATCCGAACACGTCGTATTTTCATCCAAACACAGGCCTGGCCGGCCCAACGTTCTCCAAGTCCTGAAACCCTTTTGAGCCGACCTCTCACGCCTGTAGTGATTGATTGAAACGATCCTGTTCATACCCCTGTCCTTTATTCGGGCAGGTTGACTTCCTTTAACTCCGGCCCAAGATATTCACGCTCATTCTCCGCCAGGATTCCAAGAGAAAGAGCAATGAGGGTCCAAAGGTGTACGGTGTGGTATTCTCCGCCGTAATGTTCTGCAAGGTCGTGTATCTGGGAATGGCAATTATGGCACGCAGCGATGCAGTAATCCGCGCCTGTGGCTGTGATCTGGTTGAACTTGACCTGGCCGTATTGCCTTCGTGCATCCGTGTATCCGGACTGCAGAAAGCCTCCGCCTCCTCCGCAGCAGTAGTTGTTCGATTTATTGGGATGCATCTCTATGAGATTTTCCTCTCCTACGACCGACTTTACGACATAGCGCAGATCATCGGCTACAGGGTCACCAAAGCTCTTTCTCACGATTTGGCAGGGATCCTGAACCGTGAATTTGATTTTAAGATCCTTATTCCAATCGGAGTTTACCTTCAGTTTACCTTCACGGATCCATTTTGCGTAATACTGGTAAATGCTCGCAATCTCCAGATCCGTCTTGATGTTGAACTTTTTCAGTCCGGCCCGGACTGAGAATGTGACGTGGCCTCATTCAGTGTTGAGAAAGACCTTGCTGCCAAGGCTTTCCGCCTGACCCACGGTTATCTCCACGAAGCGTTTCCAGGCATCGTCATCAGCCAGGAACATGCAATAATTTTCAGCGGCCCATCCTTTGCTTCCGTAGGTCCAATCCACTCCGGCAAGATGAAGAATTTTCCATAGAGGCACCATCTCGTCCGGTTCAGTGACCGGCTCCCTTGAATTCTGATTGAGAAAAAACAGGGCGCCCTCCTTATCAACTGGAGCTTCCAGATCAGGCAAGAGATCTCTTACTTTGTCCCTGAACTCGCCTCTCTGCTGACTAAGGACAATAGGTTCAGCTTCAATCTGCTGCATATTTCCTCCTTGTTTTGCGCAACCATGAATATTTCTCTTTCACACGCTTGAACAGAAATCACTTGTACAATTTGTGTGCCAAAAGTTATCGGGGCGAGGGAGTAGATTTCACCCGGTACCTATAGGGCTTAAACAAAGCCATTCATTAGATGTGGGGTTTGATGGGTAGCAAGTTGGCGACGCTATAATGGATTGGATCTCAAAAGTGCGACTCTTTATAAAATTCCTTACTGATTGATCGCGTTCCAACAGCCATGAAAGACGGCGACGGTTTACGTGTCAGAGAACAGCAGGATTTATGCCCGGAAATACCAGACAATCGCTTCTCGGTCTGGACAATTCCTCGAGCGCCGTGTAGAAGGGGAATGGACCCATCGATGTGCGGCTTGAGAAGATCTTCGGTTTTGTTTGTTAGGGAGAAAAGGGAGATGAATCAGAACTCAGGAGAGAGAAGAATGCCGGTTCAAAAAGAGATCGGCAAGACTGATGCGCAGAACGAAACAGTCGGCTATACGTTTTGTGACGGGTGCAACGAAGTCCCTTTCTGCGGAATCAAGTTTTATAAGAGAGGGAATGTCGTCACCCGGATAGAACCGTGGCCTGATTTCCCCGCTTCACCCATTTGCTCCAAAGCGTATGCCACCCTCCAGAGGCTTTACAACCCCAACCGCCTCCAGTTTCCTATGAAGCGGACCAATCCGAAGGGTTCGACCGATCCGGGTTTTGTACGCATCTCGTGGGATGAGGCGTATGACACGATTGTCGGACATCTGAAACGAATCAAGGAGGAACACGGTCCCCATGCAGTGTTTTTCTACGTGGGGGACCCCAAGGAGCCTCGGGCCGCTGTCCAGCGGCTGGCTGCGACATATGGTTCGGTCAATTACGGCTGTGAGAGCTCGACCGCATGCCGGCGGGCGGCCCTGCTGGCGGAATTGCTGACCTATGGGTTTCCTACCATGGGAGATCTCCCCACAAAGGATACAAAGGCGATGCTGATCTGGGGAACCAATCCCGCCTATTCCGGGCAGCCGTTCATGTGCCACGGCCATCTCGCGGACGCGAAAGAACGTGGCGTGAAGTTCATAGTGGTGGACCCGAGGAAAACCCCGACAGCGACCACACTGGCCGACATCCATCTGCAGCCCCGCCCGGCGACCACTGCGGCTCTCGCTGCCGGGATCATGCACGTGATCTTCAAAGACGGGTTACACGACAGGGAATTCTGCGACAACTGGATCCATGGCATCGAGGAGTTAAAAAATTACGTCGAGACCTTTACGCCTGAAAAGACTGAGGAGATCACCTGGGTTCCTGCGAAGAAGATTGTGGATGCAGCGCGCCTCTATGCGACCAACGGTCCCGGAGGGATGATGACCGGCGCCCAGGGAACGACCCACGATCTCAACGCTACCAATAATCATCGGGCGATCTTGATGATCCCTGCGATCTGCGGGTACATGGATATCCCCGGGGGTATCCTGAAACCCACCTCTCCTCTGGTGGAGATGGCCGGACCATGGGCTGAGGGGCCTCCGAAGTTCTGCCTCAGAGAAAAGATGAACGAGATGAAAGACCACAGGCTGGATCTCAAGATCTTTCCCGCGTGGGCGGAAAAGCTTTTTGAGGTTCAGACCAATCACCTGGTGGAATGGATCAAAGAGGGAAAGGTCAAGGCGTTTCTCGGTTGGGGTCTGAACATGATGATCTGGCCCCAGACCCATGAATACCAGGAGGCCATTGGGAGCCTCGAATTCGCCATGTCGGTCGATTATTTCTACCGTCCTCAGACCCATCCCTATGTGGACCTCCTGCTGCCTGCGGCGATGAACTACGAGAGACTTGCCCCATTTGCCTTTTTCGGTCGGCGGTTGTTCGGGCGCACCCCTGTAAAGCCGCTGGGGGAGTGCAAAGAAGATTGGCAGATCGCCCTGGAGATAGGCGCCCGCTTGGGGTTTCCGGACGTCTTCTTCGGTGGGGATGTCGAAATGGCCTGCAATGACATCCTGGGAATGTGGAATCTCACTTACGATGATTTGAGAAAGAATATCCAGGAAGGGATTCTGTTGCCCGCGAAAGGACCTGAGCTGTACGAAAAGTACGAAACCGGCCACATGAGAATGGACGGCAAACCCGGTTTTCCGACACCCACCGGGAAGGTCGAGGCATTCTCGACCGCCCTCGACACGCACGGTTACCCCGCCTTGCCCGAGTATAAAGAGCCCATGCAGACAACGGACGAGTATCCGCTCATCCTGATCTCCGGTTCACGGCTCCCCTACATCACACACAGCAAGTGGAGGGAAGACGCCCCATGGCTGTTGGAGCTCCAGCGGGAACCTCTCCTGACCATCCATCCCGATGATGCAGCCCAAAGGGAGATCGAGAAGGGGGACATGGTGGTTCTCAGGACATCCTGCGGAGAGATGCGTGTGAAAGCAAGACCCACCGGAATCGTGCCTCGCGGCGTTGTGGCCATCATGCATGGGTGGGCAAAGGCCAATGTCAATGAACTGATCCCCAGAAAATTCGACCCCATCTCGGGTTTTCCTCCCTACAAGGAGGCGGTCTGCGCGGTGAGCAAGGCGTGAAAACGGTGCACAGGAACGGAGGCAGGTGAATCATGGCGAGATATGGAATCATTGTCGATCTCAATCGATGCACGGGCTGCATGACATGTGTTCTGGCCTGCAAGCAGGAGAACTTGACC
>Ga0068714_10001227_pt1 | contig 39185 bp, 31 predicted proteins | sample MTBNYHSulfiMetaG_FD_62988 | JGI IMG/M metagenome (GOLD analysis project Ga0068714, IMG submission 62988) | Enrichment culture microbial communities from rom New York Harbor, USA that are MTBE-degrading - MTBE-NYH (New York Harbor Sulfidogenic)... | ecosystem: Environmental > Aquatic > Marine >... | reverse complement strand
TTTTTTTTTTGATTAATATAGGATGTTATAGTCCTTTATTATCTTTATTTAATGGAATTTTCGTTTTTGCCGCCGGGTATTCCGAACCTGGCGACTTTAAGCCGGCGTAGGCGGCGGGATTTTTTGGTTTTGACCGGTTGCGGGAGTTCGAGGGGCTTTAACCTTGAGACGACGGAAAATATAAGATCCTATGATGAACAAACATAAGTATTTGTCGTAAAAAACATAAGAGCATGATTATGATGGGGATTTCGGGTAAAAAACTAAAGAAAAGCGGGGCATTTTACTTGTGGGGCAGGGGATATTTTGGTAGAAATAATAAAGGAAATATGGGATTATCACAAGGGCTTAGCGGGATAACGGACCTGGTAAAATGGAAGAGTCATCGGTATTAAATTGTCACGTGCTGGTGCTCAACAAGCACTACATGGCGATCCGTATAATCAATGTGAAACGGGCGATCTCGCTGTTGTTTCGGGAGATGGCGGAGGTCATTTCCCTGGAAGAAGGCAGTTTCACCAATTACGACTTTTCCAGTTGGGTGGAGATATCGGAACTGAAGAGCCAGTTCGAGCCGGATAAATATGACTGGCTGCATACGGTACGGCTGAGCATCGCGGTGCCGCGGATCATCCGGCTGCTGTTTTTCGATCGTCTGCCGCGGAAAGAAGTAACGCTGAACCGGCGGAACATCTTTGCCCGTGATCAAAATCGCTGCCAATACTGCGGGAAGAAATACGCCACCAGCGATCTAAGCCTGGATCATGTGGTGCCGCGGAACATGGGGGGACAGGCAAGCTGGGAGAATCTGGTATGCGCGTGCCTGAAATGCAACGTGAAAAAGGGGGGCCGGCCGCCGGAACAATCGCATTTAAAATTGATAGCCAAACCGGTCAAACCCAAGCGCTCGCCGGTAATCAATATCAACCTGAGCGATGGTCGCTATCGCTCGTGGAAGCAGTTTCTGGATCACGCCTATTGGTCAGTAGAACTGAAATAGCCTCAATCCACTTCCCAGGCTTAACAAAAATAAGTGAGTACTTTCGTACTTTTTTCTTGCGCAATATTGGACCATAATATTGTGAGAAGGTGAGAAGGTGGGAAAGTAAGAAGGTAAGAAAGTGAGAAGGAATCATAATAGGCGAGATGCGATAAAAAAACTGCGAAAGTTAACGATAAATGATAAGAACGGCAATTAAACAGCATCGATACCTGGCCCGACTGGATACGCGGCAGTTGGGCAATCTTTATACCGACTGTCTGGTGCTGGGGGCGGGCGTAGCCGGACTGCGGGCGGCGCTGGAGTCGGCTCAGGCGGGCGGGACGTTAGTTCTGACCAAAGGTAAATTGAGCGATAGTAATACCTATCACGCCCAGGGTGGGATAGCGGCGGTAGTTGGCGAGGGGGATTCTCTGGAATCACATATCGAGGATACCCTGCAGACCGGCTGCGGGTTGTGCGACCGGAAGGTGGTGGAACTGGTGATCCGCCAGGGGCCGGGGCAGATCCGGCAATTGCAGCAGTGGTCGGCGCCCTTCGATATGGAGGAGGGCAGAATCGCGGCAGGGCGGGAAGGCGGCCACAGCCACAGCAGGGTTGTGCATGCCCTGGGGGACGCAACGGGTAAGGCAGTGGCGTTGTGTCTGGCGGAGCAGGTGCGGCGGCAAAAAAATATCAAGATATTCGAAGATTGTTTCAGCATCGATCTGCTGACTGAAGAGGGCCGATGCCTGGGGGTGCTGTGCTATCATCGAAAGTACGGGCTGCAGTGCATCTGGGCGAGGCAGACGATATTGGCGACGGGCGGAACGGGCCAACTGTGGCGGGAGACGACCAACCCGGCAGGGGCGACAGCAGACGGGCTGGCGATGGCCTGGCGGGCGGGGGCGGTATTGGCAGACCTGGAATTCATGCAGTTCCACCCAACGACCCTTTATATCGCGGGAGCCCAGCGCACTTTGATAACGGAGGCGCTGCGCGGGGCGGGAGGATATCTCGTGGACGGCAGGGGGCATCGCTTTATGCAGGATTATCATGAACTGGGGGAACTAGCGCCGCGGGACGTGGTCAGCCAGGTGATCTATGCCCACCTGGCCCGGACCAGCGCTACGAATGTGTATCTGGATGTGCGGCATCTGGGCAGCAAATGGCTGGCGGGGAGATTCCCGACGATCAGCGCTTTGTGCGAGTCTTTCGATATTAATGTGGATACGGACCTTATTCCGGTGCGGCCCAGCGCCCATTACATGGTGGGAGGCGTTAAAACGGACAGCAACGGCCGGACGAATATCGCCAATCTGTATTGCTGCGGGGAGGCGGCAGCAACCGGATTGCACGGCAGCAACCGGCTGGCCAGTAATTCGCTGCTGGAGGGACTGGTATTTGGCGAAATATGCGGGCAAAGGGTCGCGGAGGAGATAAGCGGCAATCCCAACGAGGCGCAGAGGCACGTCATAGTTTACGATATCCCCGATTCGGCGCGGACCAAACTGGATATCGCTGACGTGAGCAACTCATTACGCTCGGTGATGTGGCGGAACGTGGGGATCAGCCGATGCGAGGATCGGCTGAGCGAGACTATTGAAATAATCGATTTCTGGAGAAGTTACGTGATGGACAAGGTCTTCAATGAGCCGGGCGACTGGCAGTGTCAGAATATGCTGACGGTGTGCCGGTTAATCGGGCAAAGCGCCCGGCAGCGGCGTGAAAGCCGAGGGGTGCATCAGCGGAGCGATTACACCCAACGGGACGACAAAAACTTTTTGCATCATATCGAAATCGGACCGGTCAGTTATCAATAGGTTCTCCAAACAAAGACCCAAAAAGGCCCGGCTTTCTTTTAGAAAGGCCGGGCCGATTTTTTCATTCTGTAAGGTCGTCAGCCAATATGGGCAAACAAGCTTATCTGCCCCAGGGGAAGCTCTCTGTGCCCTCGAGGAGTTCAGCCACGTGCTGGTCAACGATTTCCTGCTTATGCTGCTGCCAGGACTGCCATAGTTGCTGACGGTTTTCCAGGTGTTTTTGCCACATCTCGCGGCGGTTTTTACCCTCCGCGGCAGGTGGGCCGAAGCCGGGTTCACCAGGAGCGGCAGGTGGACCGAGACCGGGTTCGCCAGGAGCGGCAGGTGGGCCGGGATGGCCAGCATGAAGACGTCGGCCTGCTTTACCGGCAGCGGGACCAGGGGCGGGAGGGGCTTGCGGGCCCGCCGGCGGGGCAAATTCCTCCATGTTTTTAAACATCAGTTTTTCTTTGTCGAGGATAACGTCAAAAAGATCCGAGACGTTTGCCCTCAACAGGTCGCGGGCCTGCTGGGCCTTTTGGGGATCGGTATCCCTGGCGGTCTTTAACGCCTCATGGATCTTCATCTTCAACTGGAGCTGCCTTAAGGAAAGCCGGCCCATCTGGGGATTGCGCTGCATCTGATGGATTACCGGGGTATAAAGCCGCTGATAAAGTGAAAGCTGCCGTTCGTACTTCTGTGGGTTGCTGCTCTTGAGTTCTTTCAATTCGCCGGCCTGGTCCGGTACGTTCTTTTCCAGGAAACTGAGCAATTCGTTGGGGTCCACGAGGACGAATCGACGGCGTTGAGGGCTATCCTCCATTGGAGCACCCGGCTCCCAATCAGGAGAAGCGGCTCGGCGCATGCCCGGACCTTTATCGCCGGATCCCACCGCGGCGCGGTTGCGCCAGCGATCCGCCTGGGCCAGCAGGATTTGATCCGCAGCGGGATCCGCTAATTGGGCGGATGAGGTTTGATTTAATTCGGCAGCGGAGGCGAAAGAAGAATTGAGCAGCATAAAAGCCCAGATCAGCATTAAAACAAAGACGATCAAAGCCCATACGGCAATTAGTGAGTTAAGAGCTTTTCTCATATAATGCTCCTTTCTATTTACGTGAATTAAATCAGCCAAATTGATTTACGATCCTACGATGAGGCAAGTGCCTCGATTAAAGCGACGTTGTTGATGACATCGTCAGTTTCATCCTGCAGGACGGCCAATTCCCAAAGGTCCAATTCCTGCTCGGTCATATCCGCAGTTTGCGCCAGCATGGCTGGGGCATAACTTTCCGCCGTTGGCTGGGAGGGGCGATTGACCCAAATACTCACCAGGGCCACTGCGATGATTATGGCGGCAGCGGCGGCGGTCAAGGGCAGAAGAATTTTGCGTTTTTGCGGGCGAAGCGAAGCGGGGGCGGCAAGCTGGGCATTTATCCGCTGCTGGATGCGGGCCAACAGGTGCGGCTGGGGGCGGGGAGTTTCTCGGGCAAATCTGTCGAGGAGCTCATCGCCGGCGTGGATATCCCGGATGATTTTTTGCCTATGGCCAGGACTTACCGACCATTGATCCAGTATTTCATTCAGCTCTTTATTATCATGTTCAGGTTTCATTTTCGCTCATTAACCTCCGCAGTTTTTTCAGGCCCCGATGCACCTGGGCCAGGGCGGTATTTACCGGAATATCAAAATGCTCCGCTAACTGCTGAAAACTAAGTCCGCCGTAATGGCGTAGTAAGATAATTTCCCGCTGCTGCTGGGGCAACTGCCCCAGGACCTGCTGGAGCTGGTCAAGCAGTTCGCTATTCTGGAGCTGCTGCACGGGCGAGGGAGCCGTTTGGGCCAGGTGCCTCGACCGCTCGAGCCAGTCACCATCGAAAGACTGGACCGCGGGCTGGCGTCCTCGATTGCGGAAATGATCGCGTGCGAGGTTGGCTGCCACCCGAAATAACCAGTTTTTAAAGCGGTATTCATGTTTGTACTGGCTAATCTTCAAGAGTAATTTGACAAACAAATCCTGGAGCAGGTCTTCCGCGTCCGTCCGGGAACCGCTGGTTCGCAAGAAGTAAGCATATAAATCCGGGCCAAATTGCTGAAGCAGCCAAGCGAAAGCCTCACTTTGGCCCTTTTGACAGCGCCGAATCATCTTTGCTAGCAGCTTCTGTTCCATTAGGTCAATTATTCTACCTTTAAATAACGCCGGACAGGGAAAAATATTGCCCAGAAAATGCTACGCTTTGCCAGCCGGGAGGTATAGCCCATACCCAGCGACCTCCCACAAGAACGGGAGGAATCGGCAAATAGACGTGTATCATATTAGAAAATAAGGAGTTAGGTAAAAATAGCGTTTTTTGCTCTTTTCGAAAAAACCACTTGCAAAGACGGAATAAGTCCACTAAACTACTTTGTTTCTTATACAGCAGGAGCAAGATTATGTCACGAGTGTGTTATTTTACCGGCAAGCGAACCCACAAAGGCAACAGCATCAGCCGACGCGGCAAGGCTAAATACCTCGGCGGAGTCGGGCGAAAGGTAACCGGCATTACCAAGCGGTCATTCAAGCCTAATATCCAGAAGGTACGGGCCCTGATTGACGGAAAAGTGGTGCGGGTAAGAGCCTCCGCCAAGGCGATCCGCCAGGGCATGGTAGTAAAGCCGCTGAAACGAAATTATAAGCCCCAGGAAGCTATCGCCTAAGGAGCCAGATCGTATAGGCTGGGATCAAAGGCACGGGCAGGTAATTATATTTAATCCGTAGATAAAAACGAGGTTTCGGCCTCGTTTTTTTTTGTTGAAAAACAAGACAAACCAGTCAGATGAGATTATAATGATTGTTCCGAAGTTAGCGCGTTTAATAATGAGAGGGATCATTCAATGAGCGGCAAACTTACCGAGGACCAGGTCCGCCATATCGCTAAATTAAGCCGGCTCCAATGCACCGATGAAGAGATCGCCATGTTCACCCATCAGTTGGGAGCGATCCTGGAGTATGTGGCGCAACTGGAGAAGCTGGATACCAGCGGTGTCGAACCGCTGGCCCATTGCCTGCCGATCCATAATGTTTTCCGCGAGGATGAGGTACAGCCGTCGCTGACGGCTGATGAAGCCCTGGCAAACGCGCCGCAGCGGGATGGGGATTTTTTCGCCGTACCGAAGATTTTGGGAGATCCCGGCGCATGAATAAACAAATCGAAAAAACGTTTTTCCTTGGGCGCATGCTGGTGCTGTCGATTGCGATAATGGTGGTTGCGGGTAGTTGCGCACTTGAAAGAACGGGTGGGGACAACCGCTGCGGATTGGTCAAACCGGGCCAGCATGAGGAGGTCATGGAACGGCAGATCACAGTCAAGATCGATTATCTGCTGTTTCTGCCGCAGCAGTACGAACCCGAGGGTAAGCCATGGCCGTTGATAATTTTTCTGCACGGGGCTGGTGAGCGAGGCGACGATTTGCAAAAAGTGAAAGTTCACGGCTTGCCGAAGATGGTCGAAAACCGTAAGGATTTTCCCTTTATCGTGGTTTCCCCGCAATGCCTGGAGGGGAAGTGGTGGCTCCATAAAACGGAGACGCTCAAGGCGCTGCTGGACGAGATAATGGCCAAATATAACGTGGACCGCAGCAGGGTTTACCTTACCGGCTTGAGCATGGGCGGGCACGGCACCTGGCATTTAGCCTTAGCATATCCGGAATATTTCGCCGCGCTCGCGCCGATCTGCGGCGAAGGTGAGCCCTACCTGGCGGCCAGACTCAAGCAGGTGCCGGTGTGGGCGTTTCATGGGGCCAGGGATACCGTAGTGCCGCTGGCTCGCTCCCAGGAGATGGTAAACGCCGTCAAAACGGCTGGGGGCGACGCACGGCTGACAGTCTATCCGGAAGCGGGACACGACTGCTGGACTGCTACGTACAACAATGAGAAATTATACGAATGGTTCCTGGAGCATCGCCGGGAAAACTGAGAACGCAGATTGGTGACGAATGAACAGCGAGTCAGACAAGATGAAAGATGGGCAGTTAAACTACAGCGTCAACACCGCCCAGGACGATCCGGACAGGATGCATATCCGCCGACGGTTGCGGGAATGGACCAGAAATAAAGCGGCCGGTTTCCCGACCCAGGTGGAGTTTCCCCTGACCATCGTGGTGAAGGACGGGCAAGGCAAATTCGTTGGGGGAATGTGGGGTGAGGCTTTTTTGGGATGTCTGGATATTTATTTTTTATGGGTCGAGGAAGAATATCGGAGCCAGGGGGTGGGCAGTAGAATTATGCAGATGGCGGAAAAATTGGCCAAAGAGAAAGGATGCAGGCTATTGAAGCTGGATACCTTCGATTTTCAGGCGCCGGGGTTTTATGAAAAACTGGGCTTCGCGGAGTTTGGCCAGGTGAGTTACTACCCCGATGGTCCGGCAAAATGTTTTTTCCAGAAAGAGATATAATGTACTTTCGTACTTTTTCTTGAGCAACATTGGCCCTAAAATACCGACAGGGCAAGTTTTGATAAATAAATCTGCGAAAATTAACATTTAAGTGTCTTGCAGGTATAAAATGGCTATGGAAGCTATGCCGACCGCCCGCGAGTTGCGGGAGCAGATTCGGCAGAAAAAAATAAGCAGCGTGGAGGCGGTCAAAAACATCTTTGACCGGATTGACCGGTACGAGCCGCTCGTCGGGGCGTATATCAGCACGTACCGCGACCGGGCACTGGCCCAGGCGGCGGCGGTGGATGAACGGATCGGGCGGGGCGAGAGGGTAGGACCGCTAGCGGGGGTGCCGGTGGCAATCAAGGACAATATGTGCACCCGGTTCGGCAGGACAACCTGCGGGTCGAAAATCCTGGAGAATTTCACCGCGCCTTACGACGCTTGCGTGGTGGAGAAACTCCAGGCGGCAGACGCCATCATCGTGGGTAAGTGCAACCTGGATGAATTCGCCATGGGCAGCAGTTGCGAGAATTCCGGCCTGCAAAGGACAGTGAATCCCTGGGACGCCGGCCGAGTGCCCGGCGGCAGCAGCGGCGGCTCGGCGGCGGCGGTAGCGGCGAGGCTGTGCTCCGCAGCCCTGGGCAGCGATACCGGCGGGTCGATCAGACTACCGGCCAGTTTCTGCGGAGTGGTGGGTCTGAAACCCACCTACGGGCGGGTCAGCAGGTACGGACTGGTAGCCTACGGCAGCAGCCTGGATCAGATCGGCACGTTCAGCTCGGACGTGGCGGATACCGCCTTGATGCTGCAGGTGATAGCGGGATACGACAAACGCGACAGTACCAGTATCAGCGAAGCGGAAGCCCCGGTGGCGGATTACCTGGCCGAGCTGGATCGGCCTATCAAAGACCTTAAGATCGGCGTGGCGAGGGAGTTCTTTGACGTAGCGGGTCTGGACGAAGAAGTGGAGAAAGCAGTCCGCGCGGCGCTAACACGTTATGAGGAGATGGGGGCAAAGCTGGTGGAGGTGTCTTTGGAGCATATGAAGTACGCTATCGCGGCGTACTACCTGATAGCCACGGCGGAGGCGTCGAGCAATCTGGCCCGTTACGACGGGGTGCATTACGGCCACCGCACCAGCAGGGCGAAGGATTACATCGAGATTTACACCCTCAGCCGGGAGGAGGGTTTCGGGCCGGAGGTCAAACGGCGGATTATGCTGGGGACCTACGCGTTAAGCGCCGGCTATTACGACGCTTACTATTTAAAGGCCCTGAAGGTGCGGAACCTGATCCGGCAGGATTTCAACCAGACCTTCGCCCAGGTTGACTGCCTGATCTGCCCGACGGCGCCGGAGCCGGCCTTTAAAATCGGGGCCAAACTCGACGATCCGCTGAAGATGTACCTGACGGATATCTACACCATCTCCGCCAACCTGGCGGGGATTCCGGGGATAAGCATTCCGTGTGGTTTTACGGCGGCAGGTCTGCCGATCGGGATGCAGATACTGGGGGCGACGTTTACGGAGGAAAAGCTGCTGCGGATCGCGCGGATGTTCGAGACGGCGACGGATTGGCATCGCCGCCGGCCGATGATGAAAGAGAAATGAAATACTAGCGGCAAGAAGCGACTATGCAAGTTAAACTGATTGTTGGTCTGGAAATCCACGTGCAACTGGATACGCAGACGAAGATGTTCTGCGGCTGTAAGTTAGCCTTCAACGATCCGCCGAACAGCAACGTCTGCCCGGTGTGCATCGGGATGCCGGGGGTGCTGCCGACGATGAATAAAAAGGCGTACGAGTACGCGGTGCGGACGGCGCTGGCGCTGAACTGCGAAGTCGCCCGCTTCACCAAGTGGGACCGCAAGGGCTACTATTATCCCGACCTGCCGAAGAATTATCAGATAAGTCAATACGACCTGCCGCTGGGAGCGAACGGTTACCTGGAGATTCCGCTGGAGGCGGGCGGCAGCAAGAAGATACGCATTCGGCGGGTACATTTGGAGGAGGACGCGGGCAAGAACCTGCACGAAGGAATGGACCATTCGCAGGTGGACCTGAATCGGGCGGGCACGCCGCTGATGGAGATTGTTACCGAGCCGGATTTGAGCAGCCCGCAGGAGTGCCGCATCCTGGCGATGGAATTGCAAAAACTGGTGCAGTTTCTGGGGGTCTCGCAGGCGAATATGCAGATGGGGCACATGCGGTTTGAGCCGAATATCAATTTGCTGATCGAGGAAGCGGCCGGCCGATTCCGCACGCCGATCTGCGAGATTAAAAATCTCAACAGCTTCCGGGCTCTGGAGCGAGCCGTAGCCTATGAACAATGGCGGCAGCAGGAAGAATGGCAGCGCGACCACAATTTTACCCTGGAGAAGCTGGGCAAGCAGAACCGCGGCTGGGACGACAATCGCAACGAGACGGTCTTTCAGCGGGAAAAGGAGGAGGCCCACGATTACCGTTATTTCCCGGAGCCGGACCTGGTGCCGGTGGTGATGGACGAGGCGTGGCTGGCGCAGATCAAGGCCGAGATGGGTGAATTGCCGCAGGCGATGAAGAATCGCTTTGTGACACTGCATCATCTTAGTGAATATGATGCGGGAGTTCTGACGGCCGATAGAGAAACAGCGACATTTTCCGATATTACGATTGAAAAGAGCGGAACGCCTAAGCAGGTGGCGAATATTATTACCCAGTTCGGCTTGAAGATTGCCAACGAACGGGGTTGTAGGGTGAATGAAATCGGGGTGTCGAGCGATCAGGTAGCAAAGCTTGCACAAATGATGGAGGCGGGGACAATAAGCGCTTCAGCGGCGGCAACGCTTTTCGAAAAGATGCTCACCGACAGCCGCGATCCGCAGCAGATAGCCCAGGAAAATAACCTGATCCAGCAATCGGATGCGGGTGCATTGGAGAAGGTGGTGGATGAGGTTATCGCAGCTAACGCCCCGGCGGTTGCGGAGGCGAAATCGGGGGGCAAAAAGAGCGGCAAGGCCCGCGGCTTCCTCCTGGGCCAGGTAATGCAGAAAACGCGGGGCCAGGCTAATCCCAACATCGCCGGCGAGCTCCTGGACGCTAAACTGAAAAGCTAACACGACACCCTGAGGGGGTATTTTACCGGTTTTATGGAGAAAATTGCTTAACATTAACCCCTTGATTGTGTTACGGTCAAATTTGCAGGATTTTTCATCATATTTTCATGGTTTTTATTGACATAAGACCGGTCCGGATGGTATGATATTTTTATCGATTTTTGGTGTCGTTTCGAAAATAAGCGGATTCACTTGTGTTTAATAACTTTATCAATTTATCGGATTTTGTGCGCTTGATTGCAGGTATTAAGCATGGATATTTATCGGCGATCATTTCTCGATTATTCAGAGTGAAAAAAGCCAGGGTAAAAGAGGCTTGGAAGATTGATGCCAAGGGAACAAATGGTTGCACAGCCTGGTGGGTTATCCCCGAAGTAAAAAAACGCTGGAACAAACTCATATCGGGCGATGAGGATGTTGATTACTATCAATATATTTCAACGAAATATCTTTCCGACAAACAAGATTTGCGTGGGTTATCTTTAGCCTGCGGTACGGGCTTTCGGGAGTTACATTGGGTCCAATTGTGTGATTTTAAAAAAATTGAAGCCTATGATATTTCTCCCAGCGAGATTGAGATTGCGCGAAAGAGAGCCGGAGAAAAAAATTATCAGGACACTATTGATTATCAAGTAGCGGATGTCTCCCATTTGGCATTATCGGATAATGCTTATGACGCCGTATTTGTTGAACAATCCCTGCATCATTTTAGCCCTTTAAATGAGATATTGAAAAAAATCAACCGCACTCTCAAGATGGACGGCTATTTTATCCTGGATGAATTTGTAGGTCCGACCAGATTTCAATGGACGGATAGGCAACGGGAAATTGTGAATGGTATTTTAAAGCTATTGCCGCGGAAATATAAAACCATACGAAAATATAGGGAGATTAAGAAAAAAGTATATCAGCCTAGTAGATTGAGTATGATGCTAAAAGACCCTTCGGAAGCGGTGGAATCTTCCCGAATCATGCCGCTGCTTGAGGATATTTTTGAGATTGTAGAGATAAAACCATATGGCGGTACGATATTAAATCTTTTGTTCGATGGGATAGCGGATAATTTTCTCGACGCCGATACTCAGACCAAAGAATATCTGAAACTGTGCTTTGAAATGGAGGATTTATTTTTGTCCAGCGGAGATATAAAAAGCGATTTTGCGGTTATTATATGCCGCAGAAAAACGTAATCCAAATGAAAGGAGGTATGAATGATATTCTGAGAATATTGACGGTTTGTTTTATTGCACGTACAAAATGACATACAAAATGTTTATATAGTTTTGTGTGTCGAGGAAAATGTAATTACTTTTAAGAGGAGGCAGGAAAATGTCAACGTGGAAAATGTATGTCTGTCTATTGGTTTGCCTAGGATTTGTAAAGTCGGTTCTGGGGGTGGAAGTTCTGGATCCTCGGTATTCGGTAAGCACTTACGCATCGTTCTCGATACCCACAACATCAACAAAAGATATGGTATTCGATTCAAATGGAAACCTATATGTGGTCTATGATGCCGGCATAATATACAAAATTACACCTGGCGGAACGGTTTCAACGTTTGCAACGGGCTTGTCCAATCCGCAGGATATTGCCTATGGCGGTGGTACTGATTTTGATAATAAGCTATACGTGGCGAATCACGATGGAAAAAACATTATCTGCATCGATATGAATGGCCAAAAATCGACGTTTTGTTCCTTTACCGAATCACCCTTGAGTGTCACGATTGATCCGGGCAGCAGTTACGACGGGCAGATGTATGTGGGAACCGATAGTCCCTATAACGTATGGCGGGTGTCCCATACCGGATCAGGTTGTACCTTCAGCGATGTTGACAAGGCGTGTGTTGATATGGTGATGGATCCCGGCACCAGGTATGGAGGCAAGATATATCTGAGTATGACTACGGGGTCGCCGAATTGGATACCAAGCATATTAAAAATGGAAACTGACGGAGATACATCGGTTTTTCTAAGTGGCAGTGTTGGAGGCGGCCTGGAGTTTGATACCACACTGTACGAGAGTTTCGGCGGTGATCTCTACGCCTGCACTCCCAGCCGGGTTAGGCGGGTTTCCCCGGATGGAACGTATGTGGATATTCTGGCCAGGTCAACGGGTATGGATTTAGGAGCATCGCTGACATTTGGAAACGACGGGGCGATGTATTTTATGGAATTGGATGACGTAAACGATATGGCTTACGTTCGGCAGGTAACGCCCGAACCGATGACGCTGTCCTTGCTGGCGGTGGGCGCTCTGGCGGTGCTCAAACGCCGGCGGATTAAATGCTGATATAAGACGCGGTTTATCCTTGTCGCCAAAATAAAAGGCAGCCGGAGAAGGTGCAACCCTGCTCAGGGTTGCTGTCTGTCGAATTTGTAAAGTCTTTGATAACATATACTTATATTATTTATTCCGCCATGACGTCTTGGCGCTTAAATTCTCAAACTGACCGATTTTCAGTTAAAAGTTGACCCTGCCGGGGCAAAATTGAAATAATTCTTTACAAAATAACCGAAAAAATATATACTTGTTAAATTCTACTAATGTGCCCGGCATATAATATTATAAAGAGAATAAGGAGTTTGTAAGGTGAAGAAAGATATCCATCCGAAATACGTCGAGTCAACAGCGAAGTGCGGCTGCGGCAATACCTTCACGACGCGCTCGACTTTGCCGGAGATCCATGTGGAGATCTGCTCGGTGTGTCATCCGTTTTACACGGGCAAGCAGAAATATGTCGATACCGCCGGTCGCATTGAAAAGTTTCAGAAGAAATACGGCGGAGCGTATTTTAAAAAGGACGAAACCACCAAGTCTTAGCTGACTTTTGTAAACATCACGCTGCCCAGCCAGGAGAGCATATTGCTTATGGAGGCAGCGTGATTTTTTTATCACCGGACCTTCTCCTATTATCGAGGCGATTAGGCTTATTCAGGTAGTTTGGTTGAAAGAATATGGTAACCGCGGCGAACGGCATAAATGAGCGGGTTGTGGCCAAGCTGGGCCAGTTGGCCCAGCGATTCGAACAACTCCAGCAGCAGATGAACGACCCGGCTGTAGCCCGTGATTCCGCGCGGATTCGTACTATCGCCAAGGAGCACGGCCAGCTCAAAGAGCTGGTGGCGTACTATTACCAGTATCGAGATATCGAGAAGCACTTAAAAGGGGCTCAGGCGATTTTGGCGGATACCGCCGCCGATGCGGAACTGCGACAGATGGCCCAGGAGGAACTCGAACAACTCCAGGGTAAACTTACCGATACCCTGGAAAAGGCCAAAGAAACCCTGGTAATGTCCGACGACGCGGTTATCGACGCGGTGATTGTCGAGATTCGGGCGGGCACCGGCGGCGAAGAGGCTGCCTTATTCGCCGGCGACCTTCATGGCATGTACAGCCGATACGCCGACCGGCGGAAATGGAAAGTGGAACCCATCAGTTTCTCGCCGACCGATCGCGGCGGATTTCGCGAGGTAATCTTCGCCGTCAAGGGCAAAGGCGTCTGGCAGGCGCTGGGATATGAAGGCGGCGGCCATCGGGTCCAGCGCGTGCCCCAGACGGAGGCCCAGGGCAGGATTCATACTTCAGCCGCGACCGTGGCGATCCTGCCGGAACCGGAAGAGGTGGATATCGAAATCCAGCCGGATGATGTGCTGGAACACGTGGCACGGGCCAGCGGACCCGGCGGGCAGAATGTCAACAAGGTCAGCTCCGCCATTCGCCTGGAACATATCCCCACCGGCATCACCGTTAGTATGCAGGATGATAAGAGCCAGCATAAAAACCGGGCCAAGGCCTGGCGGATACTACGCAGCCGCGTCTATGATTTTTACGAACAGCAAAGGCGAGCCGAACGCGACTCCACCCGCAAGAACATGATCGGCTCCGGCGACCGCTCCCAGCGGATTCGCACCTATAACTTCCCCCAGAACCGCATGACGGACCATCGCATTAACCTGTCGCTTTACAATCTGGATAAGATTATCATGGGCGAGATGGACGATCTGATAAACGCCCTCATCGACTACGACAAACAGCAGAGACTGGAAAATATTTCCGTGATATAATATTTTTTTGATACCAGCGGCTCCTGGCCTGGTAACCGGAATTATTCATGCCGGCTAAGAAACCAAAAAACACTGCCGGGTCTGATTTATCACCGCTAAACCCGGCGGGCGAGGAGAAAAACCGGCGACTTTTTACCCGCGGGGCGGTGGTTATTCTCTTTTCGTTTGGGGTGTATCTCTCTATTTTATATTGGCGGCACCAGGCGGTGCCCAATCCGGATTTCAGCAGTTTTGTCTCGGTCGGCCATGAGCTGCTCGCCGGGCGGATACCCTATAGCTTCAAGCGGGCCCCGCTGCTGGGGTTAATGCAGGCGGCCCTGAGTTTCCTGGTGGGCGGCCGACATCCGGATTTGACCGCCGGCTGGCTCATTAACGCCGTGCTGTTTCCTTTTAATGTGGTGCTGCTGTTCCTGGTGGCCAGGTTCCTAATCGGCCGGGCCGCGGTCTGGCTGGCCCTGATCTGTGCGATTAATCCCTGGAATATTACCTTGCTGCCCGACCCCATCGTCGAGACCACCTTATTGTTCTTCTGTTTGCTGACCTTTTATTTTATGTTTAGGCGGTCGAGGTGGGTTTACCTTTTCGCCGCGATTACGACGATGGTGCGTTACGAAGGGGCAGCCTTGATTCTGGCGGCCCTGGTAATGGATATGCTCGATAGCCAAACCATCCGCCGACGGGTGGGAACTCTTTGGCGGGCCGCCCTGGCCCTGCTGCCTTTGGTTATCTGGCTGTGGGCCAGTCTCCGCTGGGATAAGGACGCCAGCCATTACCTCCGGGAAGGCGGCCAGCGGGGCTTCGATTGGCTGGGTATCATTAGATTGCAGTGGCAGGTGACCTTTCTGCCGCTGTTTATCGCCCCCACGGAAAATAAAACGATAATTTCAAAAGTCACGTTTTTAAGCCAGTCTCTAGCGGCAGTCGGGATAGGACTGGCGGCAGCGGCGGGACTCGTCTGGCGGCAGCGAAAGGTATGGGCGCTGCTCATCTTCATAGTGCCGTATCTGGCGATTCACGTATGGCACGGCTATATCTTTCCCCGGTTTTGTGCCACGGTGGTGTGGATTACGCTGCTGCTTTGGTTCTATGGTTTGCAAAGCTGGGGTAAATGGCTCGGAACAAAATTTCCTCTGCCTAAGGTGGCGAGGATAATTCTTCTGTTATTTATCGCCGCCGCTGCCGCGCTATTGATAGCGGCTTTGGCACAGTATATGGTCAAGATCAATCGGCTCAGCCCCCGGTCAACTTCCGTAGCTTATGTCGCCGCCGCTGTGGCGGCGTTGCTTTTATGTTTTTGCCTTTACCTGGACAAAACCCGAAACTGGCGGGCGGGTATTACCACGCTGCTGCTGGTGGTTTTGCTTATCACCTCCAACCAGTTTATGCTCGCTCGGGTAGTCGGTTTCGGCCACCATGACCTGGAATTTAAGTATCTGGCCGACTGGTATTATGAGCACGCCCAGCCGGGTGAGATAATGGCGACGAACCTGGCGGGAACGGTGCAATTGTTTATCCCCAAAATGAAAAAGAACATCCGCGGTCTGATAAAAGCGGACAGTACCACGGATTTTGTCTGTAAATGCTACGCCGCGGGTATCACGTATGTGGTCTGGGATTATCGCCAGGGTTCATATCCGCCGGGGCGGGGCTACAAGGAGGTCAGCATGGAAAACATCGCCGCTTTGGCCCAGCCGGGCGGTTTCGAGCCGTTCCAGTTTATTACTCAACTGAAAAACCCCCATAATCGAAATTATGTCAATATCTTCCGCCTCGACCCGGCCCAAAAGTCCCGCTATTTAACTGCGGCGGAACACTCCCACGGCAAGTGATCACGACCAGCAAAACCTAAGATTATAGCTTATAGATAAGGTGCGATTTCAGGTTGACTTTTTCGCCAGGACTAAATTAAGGTTTGAGTTCCGTTCTGATAATAATATTTTGTCGAGGGAATAATAGATCGGAGCAAGAATATTGTCCAAAGCACTTGCCGTTTTGCTGCGTATCCGGCCCAGAAGTGATCCGAATATGGAACGATTCAACAGGTAATAGAGGGGGTATTTGGCCAATCCTTGTATAGCATAATCGGCGAATATATTTTCATAGGTTTTCCAACTGCGTTGCCTAACGTGCTGTGCGACATCGACAGTTTCAGCGCCTAACTTGTCGGTAATCAAAATATATCCCCCCGGATTAGTTAAACGGGCCATGTTGGCGATCGCCTGCCTAAACAATTTATCGTCGGTCAAGTGATACAAAACATCAAAAACATTTACAATGTCAAATTGACGATGAATGGTTTCCGGTAAGGTTGGCGAAGCGATATTTGCGGTCATAAATTCGTAACCGGGATACTGTTTTTTCAACTTTTCGATACTAATGTCGGTAATATCAATGCCCGTGATATGTTCGACTTCCTGAAGGTGGTAAAAATTTACAAAAAAACCGGTGCCGCAACCAACATCACATACCGACGCCTTGCGCAGGTCTATATTATGTTCTCGAATAGCTTTGGTAAGCGCACGCAGTTTGGATTTGTAGAGCCAATGGTTATAACTTTCACTGAAACTGATATGCCCGACTCCGGAGCAGTCGAATTTTCTCGTAAGCCGGTTTTCCCAGTACTCCTTTGGATTGTATGTCTCCATATATAATCCTCTTAATTTTCAATATTCAACCTAAGATTAAGTGGACCAATAACTAAAAAATACGGGAGAAGCCTCTTCGGCTTCTCCCGTTGGTATCCGGCGTAAATGTCTTTATCAAACTGCTTACTGCTGTTGACGAATCACCCGGCTTAGTTATAACCTACTTAATTACCCAGGAATGAATCTGCCTTGTTTAAGTTCAAAGTAAAAAATGACTGGGTAGTGCCCCATAAGCCGATCCGCAAGTTTCCAGAAGCAGTTCCAGTTGATGTTGGAGCCGATGAATTTAGCCAATAGGTATAAATATTATCTTCATTGAGGCCCACGGTGGGACTTTGGGATTTTTCCACGTGGGAATCAGCGAAGAGCACGTTTTGCAACTGGGTTCGGTGGTTTCTAGAATTACCGAACATCTTGCCTGTAACATTGGGATTCGCGTCGGTCCATTCCGGCTGGAAATTAGTTTTCCTGGTTGTTGGATCGAGAAAACCGGCATCCGCATTGTCGCCGGTACGGGGATAACCTGGAGAGGATGGGATACAGTCGGTATTGATCCCGAATCTATAGCGAATGGTAGGAGTGGGAACTTCTGAATCATCATAAGCGTTGCTTTTATCCGCCATGATGGCACAGCCGGACTGGGTAGAGGCATTGGGTAGATTAACAAAAGGTTCCTGATAGGAATAGCTTAAATTGCAACCGGAGCGAAAATCCTGCAGGTCGTCGAAGTTTGCGATAAGGGGATTTAAAGCAATGGCATCCAGCAAATCCATCGGCTCGGCTCCTTTTTCGCTGGGGCAGAGAAACATCTCCGGATTCACATCCGCGGTTTTTACCAGTAAATACAGACATCCGCCGACAGTAGGCTCCAGAGAATTCCAGAGGCCTGAGGCTGGGGTCCAATTTTGAGTCCAGCGGGGAAAGGCATTACTTTCGCTTTGATTGTTGTATTTAGCTGTCCCAAAGCGAGCTAGTGCTTGTTGAAATCCGGGAGCGGGTAGGGTAGCAGAGGGATTAAATATCCTCGGGTACAAGTCGCGGTTATCGGACATATACAAGGCGAAAGCCTTGCCCAGACCGCTGAGCTGGGTGCCGCATTTGACCTGATTGGCCAATTCCTTGGCTCGGCCCAACGCCGGCATGAGGATCGAGACCAACAGGGCGATGATACCTACCACCACCAACAGCTCGATCAACGTAAAGCCTTTTCTTCGTTTCATGATAAAATCTCCTTACTATACGGTACCAACGTTTTTTGGGCCCGAGTTACCAATTTTAATTGATTATCGAAAATTATTCGTATAATAGCAATTTGTCTCTCACGCGGAGACTAAACACCCGGGCCGGTATTTTTTCCAAATCTAAAACGAACTAATTATTTTCAGCATGGGTCAATTTTTGTGCTGACAACCGCAAGGCATTAAGAACCTTAAAAAAAGACCAGTTGTCATCTCAGGCAGGTATATTCAGGCATGGCATAAGGTATGAATAACAAAAGTATAAATAATAGCGAAGGTATTAATTAATATTTACTTATAATAATATATATATAATTTCAAGACCTACCTCTATTCTCATTCTAACCCATAGGAATTTTCTGTCAAGGGGAAATAAATTATTATTTTCCGTGAAACAATTCAAATAATCATCGTTTCTATGGTAATCTTACTATATCTTACTGTTCTTGCTATACTTATGTAAACCAAGGGTGAATATTTCTCCAATATTATTGCTTCATCATATCGCAAGTAATTGAAATAGCATAAGTTATGTTTATAGTTTTAAATCCATGTTCTTTTGCGGTCCGTATTCGGCCAGGTAAGCGAGCATTTTCTGCTTCATTGCATCGTCGAGGTAAATCTTGCCCTCGAGGGGGTGATTGTGCAGGGCGGTGATGATTTCCTCCACGCTGACGATAGGGAAAATGGGAAGGTGGAACTCTTGACTGATCTCCTCGATAGCGGAGAGGGTTCCGCTGCCCCTTTCCCTGCGGTCCACCGAGACAATTACCCCGACGACCCGCGGATTGCCGCTGGCAGCGAGGATATCCATCGACTCGCGAATGCTGGTGCCGGCGGTGATGACATCCTCGATAATCACTACCCGCTCGCCGCCCGTATATTGATGGCCGATGAGAGTGCCCTTTTCGCCGTGATCCTTGGCTTCCTTGCGATTGTAAGTGATTGAAACATCATGTTTAAACCGCTGACTCAGGGCAATGGCGGCGGTTACAGCCAAAGCAATGCCCTTGTAGGCAGGGCCGAAGAGGTTATCAAAGCCCCGGCCGAGGTTTTCCCAAAGGGCACAGGCGTAAAAATCGCCCAGGCGAGCTAACTGACTGCCCAGCCGATAATTGCCGGTGTTGATAAAATAAGGGGTCAGCCGGCCACTCTTAGTGGTGAATTGGCCAAAGGTTAGGATGCCGCTTTTGACCAGAAATTCAATAAAATCCTGCTTATACTGCTGCAATGTTAGTTACTCCTGGATTATAAATTTAACCAATTATCAAAAGAGAATCAAATAATTCGTCATTATTTGGGGGGAAAATGCTGGTGTTTGGTGGGTAAAAAACGGGTAAAAAGCGGGTAAAAAGCTGGTAAAAAATGGCAAATTGGGGCGAAAAATGCGAAAAACCAGGTCCAAACTGCGCAAAAATGACCATATTCTGCCGCTTTTTAACTGATTTTTAGCAATTTTTTAATGAAATTGAACAAAAATTAGAGGTTTTTTAATACCAGGATAAGAATGTTCAAGGTTCAAAGTTCAACGTTCAACGTTTAAGGTTCAACGAAAAGAAATGGGTTTTCACACAGTGACACGGGGAACACAGAGCTAGTTATTGCTCGGGGGCGGACGGCGGCAGAGACTTTCTTCCGAAGCGAGCTTCGTCAAAAGACCCTGCCTAGCCCGCGAAGGCCGTTGGCCTTCTTCAATAAGCCGAGCAATCAAAACACCAAAAAGGTAAATGAAAACCAGACAGGAAAGAGATTATTATCCACAGACGGCCGCCTGCTGCCCAGAACAGGAGAACAGTTGAGCCCGTCTTCGCACCCGCGGACACTGAAGTTTCGGCGAGGCTGGAAGAGGGCTTCGACGAGGCAGGCAGGTGAGCAGGGGAAAGATGAAGAGTAAGAAGGTGGGAAAATGGGAAGGTGAGAAAGTAAGGAGGCCCCTGCAACCCCCGACATTTAACCTCCCGCCTTTGCGCGAGAGATAAAACTCAAGTTCAAAGTTCAAGGATTTAAAAGAAGAAAGAATTTTCTCACACAGAGACGCGGGGAACACAAATATTTATAAATTAAGAATATAAAGATATATTTAAACCACGAAGGGCACGAAGAAAATGAAGGCGCGGTGACTACGAAAACCATTCATTCTGAGGGTGTAAAGTTTTCGCTTAATAATTTGCCGAATTCGATATAACCGCGACGACCCAAGTAATCGATCAGGCCCAAGGCTTTATCACGAGCGTCTCCAGTTGTTTGCAACGCTAATTTCAAAATCTTCATCGCCGGGTCTTGCCAATTAGAAATACGCCAACCTTCTTTGTCACCATGGGCCATTAAATCGAGAATTCGAACTGATTTTACAATGTCGATGTGTGCAATAACCGAAAGCTTCTTGACAATTTCTTGGTACGGTTCAGATATTGGTGCTACTTCAACAAATTCCTCCAGGCGATCCAATGACCACTGCTGAGGGAACTTGCCAGACGAGAACCACACACCGAATAGCCATGCATCGGGATTTTCTGCCGCATCTTTCTTGCCTGGATCGGGCCAATAGGTATCATACATTTTCATAAAGCGATCAATTACATCATCCGGTATCTTTTCTTTTTCTTCATCAAGGCTGCGTCCCACGAAGCCAATTGCATGTCGTCGAATATAGGGATGCGCTTTTTGAAGAAAATTTCTCAGTAACCCTCCATCTTCATCCAGGCCGAGCTGCCCCCGGCCATAAAGAAGCATCAGGTGCTCGCCGAGGCGGTACATAGGCTGCTGGTGAGTGTCTTTAGTCAACTTTACTTTCGCAGCCTGCTCGACGGCGTATGCAAACTGCGACTTGAATAAACGGTAGAACTCAATGTGTGGACTGACCCATACCAGAAACGCATTCCATGCTGCCCATCCCTCAACGACCGGCGGCGACTGTTCGATGCCCGTTAATGGGAAGATTTTTTCTACGTTCTCTTTCAGCCAGTTCTTATCAATCCAGTAGATCAAGCCGATTCTGGCCCCTATGACCGACATAATGTCAATGCCCCTGTTTGCCGGTGTGATCTGATCTTCCAGTAATTCTCTAAACTCAGGCATGGCATTAAAACCGTCACGAATAATCTCTTTCTTACCAACGGTTACCTGGATATGATTACCCACCCATCGAGCATACTCCAGGGCGGTCTCAATCGCTCTGCCGCGGGATGAATTGATGCCAAGATCAAGATAATCGTGAACCCGCGGATCATCTTGGGAGATGTCGCGGACAATGTTAAACTCGATCTGACCAAGACAAAGCGGTTTTATCAATTTCCATAAAATCTCACAAAATGTATCAAGAGGATACTTTGGCTTATCACCATGCTTTGCCTTGCAGATATTTTCTATAAAATGCAATACACAGTCCCGAGTCCACTGCCAGTTTTCGTCGACCAGCATATCGTCTTCTTGCTTGGGCGTGGTACGTTCATCAATAGGTCGCCCAATAACCCATTGACAAAGCGATAGAACGGCAGACAGGTCAATCTCACGATTATTCTTCACTGCCTCGTCCATTTGACTGATGAATCTGTGGACAAAGATCGCTGGCTTGTCAATCAGAACCCGAGCTTCGGTGGAAAAGGCTTCAGGATTGGTCGCGACATAATTGGCAAATGTCGAGGCGAGGCCTTCGATATTCGGCCCCATGAACTGTGCCTTTTCAGATCGCCAGGATGAAACTTTTTCCACAATCTGCACAAAAGTCATACCCTGAAGGTCTTCTACGGTCATTGGACTAACAACTCCTGTGGTTGTCGGTCCTATGCGAACATTCAGGTCCGCCAGATCCGGCTCGCCATGAACAGTTAGCATCTTCTCGTAAAAAGTCTTCCTTTGCCCTTTCAGATGCTTCCGGACCCAGTACAGTTTTTCAAATTTCCAATAATTAATCCGGTTCTGTCGATCTTGTTCAGTTACTTCGCGCCCGGTTCTTTCCTGAAAAATTTTATCATAATCAGACATATCCGGCCCGGCGTCGATCCATCCGAACCAACCCTGTCGCTCTGTCGGCGTAAGAAGATCTAATCGCTTTCCTACGAGCATCGCGTATTCATGCTTAAACTCGTAGTCGTCAAAAAGCTCGCGATTGAGCATCTCTTGACGAGCCAGATCCGGATTCTGATTCGCAAACTCGCCGATAAGGTGGAGCCGCATCCGTTTGAAGACAAGGTATGGGTAACGCTCAACTATTTGGAGGGCCTCGTCCAGAGAAAGGCTCTTGTTTTGAATCGCTTCTTCGAACCCACCTCTGACAAACCCAACCATTACGCCAGCGAAATCATAGTCGTGGTTCTGCTCATGCTCTTCAATAGCAGGTCGCCAGATGTACGATAAGTCGAAGCCGGTGTTCGGCTTGATATCCTTTTTGGCCTCGACCGATGCCTTGAGCCAGTCACAGAGTTTGGGCAGGAACTCCAAAGGCTTAAGCTTTGCCAACATTGGCGCTACCTTCTTCAGACCATCTTTGTGCCAGAATGCATCCCCTCGGCTCGGTTCCTCCCGGTCTTTTTCGAACTTCGGGGTGAACAGGGCTTCTGTCAACTTCATCGCAGCGTCAAGTTCGCCACCTTCCACAAGACGAACGCACAGCTTACTTGCTTCATCGAAATGAAACCAAAAAGTTTTATTCCTGGCTACCCGGCAAATAGTGGGGACAAGAGATTTCGCAATATTTGCCGGCATTGTCAGAGCAGCATCCAGCAAGTCACCAATAACCGATAAGTTGTCCGTTTCCATTTTTGAGAAAATCGTGGCGACTTCGGATGGAGCCAGGGAAGCCATTCGCGCGAGGTATCTGGAAGCGGGCCAGGGAGGATATTGCTCACCACCACCATCGACCTGAATAACCGGGGGCGGATTATCGAAATATCTGCGTGCATTTAAAGTCACAATCCATGCGGGATCATCTATGCGTTTCCAAAACTCCCGTTCTACATCATTATCAAAAAGAAGCGTCTGTAGACGTTTAAACTTTTCGTCAACCGTGATGGATTCTGAGAGAATCGACATCAACTTCTTAATTTGATTGAAGAAACTCTCGCTCATCTTTCTGGCTCCACGTTAGGATCAAAAGAAAATCTTTTAACGCCCGGTTTTCTTAAGAAGGGTTTATTTTTCTGGGCCCAATATTCAAGAACTTGATCCAATCCGCTGAATGATTTGTTTTTTTTGGAATACTTAACTAAACGTATTCCACATTTATCTAGTTTTCCTGGTGGATCCGAATCACCGTCCCACAACAGAAACCATTGAGGACGATTGTTATCCTCCAAACCATGAATTCTTTCGCTGAAGGCTTGGAACGCTTTTAGAAGATATTGAATATGTTGTTCGCTTGGATCACACCCAATAAAACATATATCGTGATTCTGAAAAGTTGTCTGGAGAAAAGAATGAAGACAACTTCTGTAGGGATCATATGCCTCATCAAACTCGCTGCGGGTCAAAACAATATGTGTATTCTCTGCAGGACGGTCTGGGCCCAAACGACCGTGTATATAAAAAATATCGTCATTGCTGTGGTTCTCATTATTCAGTGATGGATATTCGGATATATTAATATTTCTATGTAGATCAAGTGTATCTAAGAGAAGCGGGTCATAATTAAGGGTGATATAACTGAAAAAGCCAATTCTAGCGAGTAAGTGATAACGATTAAGCGTTTTAGGATGGTCTTTTTTGCAAAAGATATCATCTAAAGTGCTAAAAAATAATGTTTGATTCTTTTTCTTTGCCGCTTCAGCAATATCAAGAAAATCATTGCTCTTTAAATCTTCAAGACGTACGCCACATCGATCTTTTAGGATACTTACAAGATCACTCCAAAGTGGATAATCCCCAGCAGAAACACCAGCTCCGACGATCACGACGCAAGTGCCTGAATTAATTCGTTCTGTCAAGGCAGTTAACAGGGGATCGTTTGTTGGTGGTGATGTAATACTCATCGAAGCTTTTATCGCCTTATAAATAATTTTTCCCGACCATTTTCATTTTAAACCATCACTTGAAAAGTATTGATGTCCAGCTCTTAGATGTTCCAAAGTGAATTCAGTTTCCTTCTCATGTTCAATACCTTTAAAATAAGGACTTACTAAACCAAATCACCTAAAAGGGTATTATAAGTGTACCTTAAGCGGAAAATGTTGTCAAACTGGTTATAAAGGTGCTAGTAAACTGCCTCGTTATACCTTTAACTCAACGTTTGTTGCCTGGGTGTATTTACGGAATTTGCGGGTCAGGGGGGAGACGATCTGGCGGAGGAAGTCGGTGACTTGTTCGGGGGCGCGGCCGATGTAATGGCGAGGTTGCAGCACGTCTTTGAAATCTACCCGGGCAAATAAGGGGTCGGCTTTCAAACGGGCAATCAGGTCGTTAGGTTTGCCATGCAGTTTGACCTGTTCGGCGGCGGCCAGGCTGTGACGGCGGATGGATTCGTGCAGGCGCTGGCGATCGCCGCCGGCAGCGACGGCGGCCATGAGAATATTCTCCGTGGCCATGAAGGGCAGCTCCGCATCAATGGCTGACTGGATCACCCGCGGGTAAACAACCAGGCCGGTAATGACGTTAGACAGGATACATAAAATGGCATCTGTGGCCAGGAAGGCTTCGGGGATGACCAGTCGCTTATTGGCGGAATCATCGAGGGTCCTTTCAAACCACTGCTCGGCGGCGGTCATGGCGGGTGATGAGGACAAGCTGATAACGTAACGGGCGAGCGAGGCGATTCGCTCCGAGCGCATAGGGTTACGCTTATAGGCCATGGCGGAGGAGCCGACCTGGTCTTTCTCAAACGGCTCCTCGATCTGTTTCAAATGGGCCAGCAGCCGAAGGTCGTTGGTTATCTTGTGGGCGGACTGGGCGATGCCGCAGAGGCTGGCCAGGATATTGGCGTCGAGCTTGCGGTTATAAGTCTGGCTGGTTACCGGGGCGATATTGTCGAAGCCCATGCAGGCGGCGACCAGCTTCTCCAGTTTGAGGACTTTGCGGTGGTCGCCGTCGAAAAGCTTCAGAAATGAGGCCTGCGTGCCGGTGGTGCCTTTTACGCCGCGGAAAGTTATCGTGCCTAAGCGATGAGCTACTTCTTCCAGGTCGAGAACAAAATCGTAACACCATAAGGCGGCTCTTTTGCCGACGGTGGTTAGTTGGGCGGGTTGAAAATGGGTGTAAGCCAGGGTGGGTAGAAGGCGGTAGCGGCGGGCAAAGGCTGACAGCGGTTGAATAACGCCCAGCAGGCGGGCAATCACCAGTTCCAGGGCGGCGCGCGACTGAATCAGGTCGGTATTATCGCCGACGAAGGCGCTGGTGGCGCCCAGATGGATGATCGGGCGGGCCAGGGGGGCGGCGTCAGCGAAGGTGTGGATGTGGGCCATTACGTCGTGGCGGAATTTTTTTTCGTAACGCGCGGCCCGGGCAAAATCGATATCGTCAAGGTGCTTGCGCATCTGGGCAAGCTGCCGCTGGGTGATGTGCAGGCCCAGTTTGGCCTGACTTTGTGCCAGGGCCAGCCATAATCGCCGCCAGGTGCTGAACTTGTACCGGGGCGAGAAGATTTCCAGCATTTCGGTCGAGCTATAGCGGCTGATCAGAGGATTTTCGTATATGTTGCTGATTTCCCGCATGGGGTGCAGTTTAGCAGAAAAACCGCTATGGTCAATAAGTTAACTTTCGCAGATTATTTCACCAAAATTTGCCCTGTCGGTCCATAAGGGCTGATGTTGCGCAAGAAAAAGTACGAAAGTACTCAATAAATCAGTTGGACAATTCGGGGTATTTGCCGGGTCGAAGGGGGGCGGGATATTGACGGGGGCGGGGGAATATGGCATGATAAAGTTCCTAAAGGGGTGTTAGGAAAATAATTATGGCGATTAAGGCAGGAAAACTCTCTTTTTCATGGAACCAAATTGCTTAAAGAAGGTCAAAATAAGAGGACAGAACAGGCTGAGCTGAAGGCTATCGATTCCGCCGGTGAGGAAGAACTGCTGGTCAAACGTGCCCGCAGCGGGAATATGGCGGCTTTCGGGCAGTTGATCGAAAAGTATCAGGACCGCCTGTTCAACGCGATATTACGCATGGTAGGCAATTACGATGACAGCCAGGAATTGACGCAGGAGGCGTTTTTCCGGGCGCTGCGTGGCTTGAACAGGTTCGGCGGCAAGAGTGGATTTTACACCTGGCTGTTCCGGATAGGGATGAATTTAAGCATCAACCATTGCCAGCACCGCAGCCGATTGCAGTTTACTTCCCTGAATGCCGGCGGCGGAAATCAGGCAGATGGTTTGCTGGCGGTGCTGGCGGATAAAAATAATCCCAGGCCCGATCGACAGGCGCAGATGCAAGAAGAACACCAGCGAACCCTGGCGGCTTTGGCGAACCTGGAGGCGGCGGCGCGGGCGGTGGTGGTTCTGCGGGATATCGAGGGATTGGATTACGGACAGATCGCCCGCATTCTGGAGGTGCCGGTAGGTACGGTTAAAAGCAGGCTGTCGCGGGCGCGGGAAGAATTGCGAAAACAGCTTTTTGAAGAGTAAAATAATGAGTGCGAAATCCCCCCATGAAATTATTGCTTTATTGAATGCTTATCTGGACGGCGAGCTTTCCGCGGCGCAGGCCCAGAAGCTCGAGCAGCAGTTAGCCCGGGATCCGCAGATGCGCCGGCAGTTGGAGCAATTGCGGCAGGTGTCGGACCGTATCGGGCAAATACCGCGGTCGGCGGCACCGAAAGATTTGACGGCGGGGGTATTGCAGCAGTTGGAGCGGGAATTTTTGCTGGGCAGGGACCTGGCGCGGGCGGAGTCGGCGGGACGCAATCATCTGCGGCTGCGGCGATTTCTGGCAGCGGCGGCGATGGTCGCACTCATGGGCGCGGTGGGCATTATTATTTACGGCGTGCTGCGCCATCCGGATATCAATCCATCGGACAGCAGCAGGATGCCTCCAAAGGTAGTGTTAGAGGTAACCGGCCCCGCGGGTGAATTGGCAAAAGAGGATGTCGATCAGCTAAAAGACTTTACGCCAGCGGGTGATATTACCGCAGATCGAGGCCGAATCGGGTCCGTGTCTTGCGGCTCTGTTCATCTGGTGGTCAAGAGTGCCGATATGCCGGCGGGGAAAAACAGTTTGGAAGATATATTAGCGGACCAGCAGATCAAAAATGTGTTTCGCGATCAGCGTGACGTGCAAAAACCATTATATGCCTTTGTCTGCTCTTTAAGGCAGTTTGGCAGGATATTTGGCGATATCCAGGGCAAGGTGGCTGATGATATCGATCTGGTAGTAACCGATCCGAAAGGCGCCCATGAGGTGGTGGTGACCCAGGCTACGCTGGAGGAGGCCTGTGTGCTGGCGGGCGAGCTGAACACCCAGCGGCAGTTAGCATACGCCATGCGTTTTAATCTCACTGCCGGTCGCAGATCAGATGTTCTGCGCGGCAATGAATCCGAGGAAAAGATGCTGGAATTGTTTGCCAAGGGTGAACTGGAACTGCCCGACTTGAAATTGTTAGGGCCAACCGGTTTATCAAATGTCCAGCCCAACCAGCCGGCGCCCGCTCAGCAGCCGTTTCTGGCTAACCAGCCGGCACCATCAATAGCAGAGGCGCCCGCCGAGGCAGTGGGAACGGACAGCAGCCAGGTCGGTGGGGCAGTTGGTTCGTCTGAACCTGACCAATTGGTAGCTGTGGTGCTGGTTTTGCAGCCGATGGCGCAACCGAATATTCCAACCTTGATTGATGAAGACAAATCAACAGAAACTCCATCCGAATCAGCCCCGGCTAAGACCGATACTGAGAGTGCTATTGAGCCTGCCCCTATTAAAGGGCCTGATGAACCTAATAAAAATTAGGACATGCCGACTTGTTCGGCGGCGGGGGTCGATATTTCCTTAAGTTATTTACTGAGAAGCACTTAACAAGAATCACTTCATTTTTTCAATATTTTAAATGTAGAAATAAAATAGTTGACGGAAAGTTAGGCTAGTATTATAATGTTAGTGTTGTCTAACATTAGATATTTGTTTCCGTGAGGACATAACATTATGATTGAAAATGAGTTAAGCGCCAGTCTGGAAGACTATCTCGAGGCGATATACCTGATATCACAGGATAAAATCGTTGCCCAGGCCAATAAAATCGCCGAATTTCTCCAGGTGAGCAAGTCGAGTGTTTCATCGGCCCTTAATCGTCTGTCGAAAAAGGGATTGATTAATTACACCCCTTACGAGGCGATCAGCCTGACCAACAAAGGCAAGGCCGTGGCCCGGCGGGTGTTGAACCGCCATGAAGAGATAAAAAATTTTCTGACCGACGTTCTGGCGATTAATGAAACTACCGCCCAAGTCAACGCCTGCCGCCTGGAGCATGTCCTCGATAAAGAGGTATTGGGGCAGATGAAACGATTCAAGGATTTTCTGGAGAAATGCCCGCGGGCAGGATCCCAGTGGATGAAAGGATTCGGTTATTTCTGCGAATTTGGCCAAAAGCAGGAAAACTGCCTGTCCTGTTTGCAGGCCTGCCGGGAAAAAATCCAGTTGGAGACTCTCTCCGCTAATCAGGGCGACTCTCCGGTGGAAGAAATACCGAAGGTTTCCAAGGCTCGCGACGAGTATATCCTCCAGCGGCTCCGGGCGGTGCTCCATGAAAGCGGGGTGGAACTGAGCGAGCCGGAAATGAAGGTGGCGGAAGTTTTTCTGCAGCGAGAGAAGCATCAAACGCGGGAAGATATTTACCAGCAGGCCCGGCAGCGTGACAGCCGGGTGGAGATCAGCCAGGTCGAAAGGGTAATGGAAATACTCTGCGAGCATAAGATGGCCCGCGAGCTTTCCTTCCAGGGTCAGACGTTATATGAACATTTTCATCCGGAATCGCATCACGACCATCTTTTTTGCGTCAAGTGCGGGGCGATCGTGGAGTTTTTCGATCCGCGGATCGAGTCGCTGCAAACGGAAAACGCCCGGCGGGCGGATTTTCGGCTTCTGCTGCATAATCTTAAACTCTTCGGGGTATGTCACGAGTGCATCCGCCGGGAGGCAAAGGTACGCGGCATTAATGAATGTCTGCCGGGTGAGGTCGTGGAAGTGGTGCGGATCGCCGCCGAACCGCAGAAGAAAAAACACCTCGCTGATATGGGTTTGACAGCAGGGACGGTGGTCCGTTTATTAAGCACGAACTGCGGCGGCGGGAATGTTATTGTTACCGCGGGGATGGCGCGACTGATGCTGGATGAGGAAACCGCGGCCAAAATCAAGGTAATCGCCGCCGGCCCGGAAAAAGCGGAAACCCTCTCCATGCGGCATCGGGCCCGGCATCGCCATGCCGCCGAGAGAGGCCCAGCCGGCGGGCAAGATGTTGTATAAATGTATCTCGATATTTTGACTGGTATCTAATGAAGGAAAGGCGAGCCAAAAAATGAAAGCAAAGTATTTGTCAGGTATTGTATTGATATTGATATTAACTGGTAATGGTCAGGCGGGGCAGCAGCAGGCAGAGGAAAAATCTATATTCTCCGCTGAGAGAGAGTCATTGACCGAGAATTTTTTTGGCGCGGGTGATAAACTCGAAGAGAAGGGGATTGCTGTGGGGTTGTTCACTACGCAAATCTATCAGCAGAATGTACGGGGCGGTTTAAGCACCCACCGCCGAACCGGCAGATATACGGGCAGCTTCGACCTGGAAGTAACGGCAGACCTGGAGAAATTACTCGGAATGGAAGGAGCGCGCACCTACCTGCTGGCGGAAGGAAGCTGGCCGGAAGTCGCGGGGATTACCGAGACCGCGGTCGGCAGCTACTTCAGCGCTAACGCTGACGCCGTCAGCACCCGGGTCATAGATGTGACGGAATTCTGGTATGAGCAAATCTTAGGTGAATCGCTGATTGTGCGGGTGGGCAAGGTTGATTTGACGGGCGGCTTTCAGTGCGGGGATTGTCCGGTCAGCTTTGACGGTAATTTATACGCTAACGATGAGACGCGGCAATTCCTTAATTCGGCTTTGGTCAATAATCCGACCATACCCTTCCCGGATTACGGGCTGGCGGCTCTGGTTTATTATAATCCGATCGAGTGGTGGTATGCCTCGCTGGGAGCGGCGGACGGGCAGGCAGACGTGCGCGAGACGGGGTTTAATACCACTTTTCACGGGGAAGATTACTTTTTCGCCATTTTCGAGACCGGTATCGTGCCGCAGATTCCCAGTGCGAAAGGACCGCTGCCGGGGGCATATCTGATCGGCGTGTGGTATGACCCGCAGGATAAAGAAAGATTTTCCACCGGCGGGATCCGCCGGGATGATACGGGGTTTTATGTCAGTTTCAGTCAGCAGATTTACCGTGAAAATTCCGAATTAGCGGATCGGCAGGGGCTGGGCGCCTTTGCCCGCTGGGGCTGGGCGGATAGCGAAGTTAATGAGGTAACAAATTTCTGGAGCGCCGGCGCCCAGTACCAGGGGCTTATTCCCGGCCGAGATGACGATGTGCTGGCGGTGGGGCTGGCCCAGGGGATTTTTACCGATGAGGACGCTGCCGGTTTTAACACCGACGCGGAGACGGTGGCGGAGCTTTATTACAACGCTCAGCTCGCCGGCTGGGTAAACCTGACTCCCAGCGTGCAGTACATTGCCCGCCCCGCAGGTAACACCTCGGCTGGGGACGCGATAGTGTTGGGTATGAGGATGCAGATGACCTTCTAATTCAAACTGACCGTTGGTCAGTTTGAAAATTAAAAGTTAAAAATTAAAAAGGAAAAATTGTGGTATCCGCCTGCGGCGGATAACTAATTTTATTGGTTTTTTTGTTATAGAACATCTTGATAAGCAGCAATTATGTCTATCTCTAACTGTAAAATCGGTTAGTTTGGGTTAATAAGAAATGAAAGATGAAATCAGTCTATGTGATTTGGCGCCGGGAGAACAGGCTAAGATTATTCGGGTTCTGGGCAACGGCCTGTTCAAGCAGCGCCTTTTGGAGATGGGGCTGGTGAAAGGCCAGCTCGTCCGCAAAGTCAAGCTTGCCCCGCTGGCGGACCCGGCGGAGTTCGTGATTAAGGATTACCACGTGAGTCTGCGGCGGGAAGAAGCCCAGGAAGTTTTGGTGGCTCGATTACCGTAAAAATATGATTAACTTGCCAAAAAAAGACCGGCTTTTGTATAAAACCATAACCGTGGCCCTGGCGGGTAATCCCAATTCGGGCAAGACCACTATCTTCAACAATCTCACCGGCTCGCACCAGCGGGTAGGTAATTTCCCCGGCGTAACGGTCGAAAGCAAAGAGGGTTTTCTGCGTCACGGCTCATACCGGATAAAAGTGGTTGATTTACCGGGGACCTATTCGCTTTCGGCTTATTCGCTCGAAGAGATCGTCGCCCGTAATTTCATCATTCATCAGCGTCCGGACGTGGTGGTTAATATTGTCGATGGCGGCAATCTGGAGCGTAATCTCTATCTTAGTGTTCAGCTAAAGGAGCTGAACGTGCCGCTGGTGATTGCTTTAAACATGGCTGACGAGATGAAGAAGAAGGGTATTCATGTTGACTGCGCCGCCTTCAGTCGATTTATGGGCGCTGCCGTGGCGCCGACGGTCGCCACCCGCGGCAAAGGGACCGACAAGTTAATCGAGGCGATTATCCAGGTGACCGAGGGTAATTTCGCCCGGCAGGACGCCCCGCGGGTGGATTACGGACCGGAAATAGAAAATGAGCTGGAAAAGCTCAGTGGTCTTATCGAAGATCAAAAACTCATAAAGCCGGATGTGCCGGGGCCAATCTCGAGCCGCTGGCTGGCTCTGAAACTATTGGAAAAAGACGCTGCGGTTACGGAAAAGCTGCAAGGGCAAACCGCTAATCCAGCGTTTCAGGAACAACTGCAACTGAGTTTAAAGCACCTGATGGATATATTTAATGAAGAGCCGGATACCCTCATCGCCGAACAGCGCTATGGTCATGTCCACGGCATGTATCGGGGTATGGTCAGCCAGGGGCTGCCGTCCCGCGTTAATATTTCCGATCAGATCGATAAGGTTCTGACCAACCGTTTATTGGGGCTGCCGATCTTCGCGGTGCTGATGTATCTGACCTTCTGGCTGGTTTTCACCCTGGGCGAGCGGCCGATGCAGTGGATTGAAATTGGTCAGGGCTGGTTGAGCCAGCGGGTAATGCTTTTATGGCCGGCAGATAGCGGTACGCTTTTGCGGTCGCTGATAGTCGATGGTGTCATTGCCGGGGTGGGCGGGGTTATCGTTTTTTTGCCGAATATCGTCCTCTTATTTTTGGCCCTTTCCCTGCTGGAAGATACCGGCTATATGGCTCGGGCGGCGTTTATCATGGATCGCCTGATGAAATGGGTGGGTCTGCATGGCAAGAGTTTTATTCCCATGCTGCTGGGCTTCGGCTGTTCCGTACCGGCGATTATGGCCACCCGCGTCCTGGATAATCGCCGGGATCGGCTGACTACCATGCTGGTATTGCCCCTGATCAGTTGCGGGGCAAGGTTTCCCATCTATATGTTGATTATCCCCGCGTTCTTCCCCCAGTCGCAAAGAGCGCCGGTAATGTACGCAATATATATCATTGGTGTTGTTTTAGCGGTCATTTGCGCCAAATTGCTCCGCTCCACCCTTTTTAGAGGAGAGCTTGCCCCTTTTATTATGGAGCTACCCCCCTATCGCCTACCTACCACCCGAGCGGTGTTGATCCACATGGGCCAGCGGAGCTGGCTGTATCTCAGGAAGGCAGGGACCATCATTCTGGCGGTTTCCATTATCATGTGGGCGGTTACCACCTTCCCCCGCCTGCCGGCCCAGAAAACTGCCGGTTTAACCGCGCCGCAGGTGCGGCAGGTGCGGCTTAATAACTCATTGGCGGGCCGGCTCGGCCGGGGCCTGGAGCCTGCCCTTAAGCTGATGGGGTTCGACTGGAAGATAGGCACGGCCCTAATCGGCACATTCGCGGCCAAGGAGGTTTTTGTAGCCCAAATGGGTATTGTGTATTCCCTCGGCGAAGGCCAGGTTACTGCCCCCGCGAAATATAAAGAGAGTGTAAATTCCGCTGCCAAACAAATCCATTCACCTGGATTGTCCGCGACTGGGCACCTGCGGGATCGGCTGCGGGAGAATTATTCGCCGCTGGTAGGTTTTTGCATTATGCTGTTCTGCCTGATCGCCTCGCCGTGCGTGGCGACGCTGGCTGCAATCCGGCGGGAGAGCGGCTCATGGCGGTGGGCGGCCTTACAATCATTGGGCTTAACCCTTATAGGATTTGTACTTACAGTTGCCGTTTACCAGATCGGACATCTTTTACAGATAGGCACGAAGACGGTGTAAATACCAATAATCCCTTTTTTCCCCTCGCTATTTATATTCCTAAAATAAATAAAACTATTGACACATGAATAGTAATGTTATATTATGAATAGTCGTTCATAATATGAATAATCATTCGTGAGGTTGACTGATGGAAAAAAATCTCACTCGGCAAGAGCGAGAGAAAAAGCGCCATTGCTATGAAATCCTGGAGGTAGCGGAGAGATTATTCGCCGAGAAGGGATTTCACGGGACCACGATGGAAGAGATAGCGGAAAAGGCGGAATTCTCCGTGGGCGGTCTTTACAATTTCTTTGCCAGCAAGGATAAGCTTTATCAGGAGCTGTTGGAGCAGCGCTGTCGAGAACTGGCGGATGAGGCTTTGGCGGCGATGCGAAAGGTCACAGATCCAATCTCCGTAATCAAGGCCTACATCGAGGCGAAAGTCGAGCTTTCCCAAAAATATGTCAATTTTTCCCGGCTATATACCCGGGAGCGGCTGGGAGACCGCTTCAGCGACAGTGAATTGTGGTGGAAGGTGGTCGCTCCCATCTACGAGGAAGTGATGAAGTTTATTACCGAGACCTTTGCCGCCGGTATCGCGGCAGGGATTTTTCGCGGGGACGTTTCGCCGCAGGATATGGTCATCGCCCTGGAAGGGCTGACCGATGGTTTTCTGTATGAGTGGATGATGTTTCCCCAGAAGACTTCATTCAAAGATAAGTATCAGGCAATGGTGCAACTTTTTATTAGCGGAGTCCGTAAAGAATAATGAAAGCTAAAATTTATTCAGGATATTTAATTCATTATAGCGGAGTGTGTCTTTTGCTGATGCTGGCGAGCGGTTGTTTCGATCAGGAGAAAGTCGCCCGGAAGTTCCAGAGCAATCGCCAGCAGCGCTACGAACTGCTGAAGCAGACGGAAAAAGGCAAAGCGGCTCAAGCGGACCAGGTGGACGAGGTGATCAGCGGACCCTTGAGCGTGGATGACGCTGTAGAATTGGCCCTAAGATATAATAAAGATGTACAAGCAACCAAGCTGCGTTTGATTGAGGCTAAAGGTCAGGTGGTTGAGGCGGTGGCCACCGCGCTGCCGACGGCAAATTTTACCGGTTCCGCCTTGCGGAATGACAACACCGGCTTGATCGCGCAAAAGGAGACTTACGAATTAGGGGTGCTTCTGCGGCAACCACTTTATCTGGGAGGGGTGGTCGGGGCGGCCATTGATGCCGCCAGGGCATTTTCCTACCAAACACGGCAGGAGCTGCGGCAGGCTATTCAGGCGGTTCAGTTGGGCGTTCGACAGCGATACTATTCGGCTCTGCTGGCGGCGGAGCTGGTGAAAGTTTCCCAAGAGGCCCGGCGCGACGCCCAGAAGTTACTGGAAGATACCCAGGCGAAACTGCGCTATGGTACGGCGGCGCGGTTCGATGTCCTGCGTGCCCAGGTGCGCCTAAGTGCGGTGGAGGCGGAGCTGATTCAACGGCAAAATGAATATCAACTGGCGTTGACGCAACTGCTGAACGAGCTGGGCGTATCCCAAACGAGTAAAATTGAGCTTAACAATCCCCTGTCATTTGAGCCGATACAAGTCTCGCCCGAGGAAAGTTTACGAGCGGCGATGATGGAAAGACCGGACCTGTTGATTGGTGAATCCCTGATCCAATTGGCCAGGGACAACGTAATTGGGGCAGAAGCGGGCAATCGTCCCAAAATATATCTGCAGGGTCAGTACCAGCGAAGCTACCCCGGCTTTTCCGCTAATTTCAGCAGTTTAGCCAGCCCCAAGGGTGATGAAGAGACACCGGATCCGGGGGGAGTATCCAGTGGGGCATTCGGGGGCAAGACGTGGGAAAGGACGATGAACGGGGGAATCGTGGTGGAGTGGCCTTTTTTCGACGGCATGCTGACCACGGGCAGGGTCATCAAAGCCAAGGCGTTATTGCAACAGCAACAGGTTGCTTTGCGGAAAACGGAGCAAAAGGCCCAGTTGGAGGTTAGCCAGGCCCTGTTGAGTCTGGAAAGCAACGAGAAATTCGTTCGCTCGCAGAGCGGCAATGTCAGCAATGCCCAAGAAGCCCTGCGACTGGCGGAGGTGGCATTTAAAGAGGGAACCGCCACCTCACTGGATGTGATCTCGGCGGAACTGGCTCTTTCCCAGGCACATTCGGACTACTATCAGGCGGTGTATAATTACCAGGTAACCATCCTGAATCTCAGCGCCGCCGTCGGCACCATCGGAGAGAAACCTATTCCCCAGGTTGAGCAGCAGGGTGAAAAGACCACCCCCCCGTCCGAAGGAGACAATCAAGAAGAAAAGCAGTTAAAAGAAGATAAACAAGTACCGAAAGGGTCCTGATAATGAAAAAATGGCTGTTATTATTGGTAATAATTCTGGCCCTGGCGGCGGGCGGGGCGTACCGCATCTACGAAAATATGCATAATCAGCCGGTGGAGAGCATCGATAAGCTGCAAGAGAAGCAGGGGTTGCCGGTACGAGTTTTTACCGCCCAACGGCGCGATTTGCAGGAGATCATAACTATCAGCGGCTCCATCAGGCCGTTGCAGTTGATTAGTATTTCGCCGACGATCACGGAGCGGATCGAGAAGATTCATGTGACGACGGGGCAGAAGGTGGAAAAGGGGCAATTGCTGGTCAGTCTGGATGCGCGGGAGAGCAAAATTAATCTGGACCAGGCCCAGGCTTCCCTGGCGGAGGCGCAGGAGCAATTGACGCGGCTATTGAACGGATCCCGGCCGGAAGAGATCGAGATTGCCCGAGCGCAGATGGAACAGGCCAAGGCAAACTTCGAGATGCAGCAGATTGAATATGAGCGGCAAAAGAAATTATACCAGGAGGAGGCCACCACCCTGCAGCGACTCCAGGATGCCGAAGCGCTTTTCAATAACAGTAAAGCGGCATATGAAGCGGCGCAGGCCCAGTATGAGCTGGTCCAGAAAGGCCCCCGCCAGGAAGAGATCCAGATTGCCCAGGCCCGGCTGGCCCTGGCGCAGGCGATGCTGGCCCAGGCCCAAAAGAATCTCGACGATCATGAACTGAAGGCGCCGTTCGCCGGCGTAGTCAGTCATAAAATTCTGGAAGCAGGCGATATTGTCGAGATGAATAAGCCCATTTTCCAACTGCTGGATATAAACAAGTTATATCTTGATCTGGATATTTCCGAATTGTACATTCCCCGAATTTCGCTGGGTCAGCAGGTGCAGATCACGGTGGACTGCCTGCCGGAAGAGACTTTTTCCGGAGTGGTGGACGAGATCAATCCGCTGGCGAATCAGGCGGATCGCTCCTATATGACGAGAATATTGATCGCTAATCCTGAGGGCAAGCTACTCCCCGGCATGTTTGCCCGTGCCCATATCGTTATCCGGCAAATCCAGCAGGCGGTGGTTATTCCTGCGGACGCGGTTAAAAGCGACGGCCAGCAGGAGTATGTGCTGATAGTGGATGACGATATGACGGTCCGCAGAGTTAATGTTACTTTAGGAGGCATATTCAATAATATGCAGGAGATCACCAGCGGACTGGAGGCGGGGGATAAAGTGGTTACTTTGGGCCAGGCCCTCTCAGAAGGGGCTAAAGTGGTCGTCGCCGAGGACCAGAACCAGTAAATTGATCCATGTTAAAGGATAGGACGGCAACATAATGAGTGTAATTAGAACATTTGTGCATCGACCGGTGCTGGTAACCATGCTGATGTGTGCCCTGGGCGGTATTGGGATTTACTCCTATCTGCAGTTGCCGCAGGAGACGTTCCCCAAGATTGAATTTCCCATGATCACGGTCTCGACGCGTTACGAAGGCGCCGGGCCGGAAGAAGTCGAGCAGTTAATCACCAAGAAGCTGGAAGACGAGCTGAGCATGGTGGAAGGCATAAAACATCTGACCAGTATATCGCAGCAGGGCATGAGCCTGGTGATGGCGGAATTTTACCTGGAGACGAACGTGGACGTCGCGGCGGCGGACGTGCGGGACAAGGTCAATATCGTGAGGAATCTGCTGCCGGACGCGGCGGACGATCCGATTGTGCAAAAATTTGATATCAGCGGCATGCCGATCATGTATCTGGCGGTTTCCGCCCCTCGGCCGCTGCGGGAGGTCTTCCATGTTACCGATCAGCGGATCAAGGATCGGCTGGCCACCGTGCCGGAAGTAGCTTCGGTGGACGTGGTTGGCGGGGAAGAGCGGGAGATTCACGTTTTAACTAATCAGCAGCGGCTGCGGGCGTATGGCCTGAGCATCACCGACGTGGCCCTGGCCGTGGCCAGCGCCAATCTGGAGACGCCGGGCGGGAGAATCAGTCAGAACAGCCGGGAGTATAATATCCGACTGCGGGGAAAGTTCACCGATCTGGACCAGATTCGCAATATGCGGCTGGCTTTGCATAACGGCGAAAGCATTTACCTGCGTGATGTGGCCGAGATTCGCGACGCCTTCAAGGATATCCGGGACAAGGCCCGCGCCGACGGCAAGACCTGCGTAGGCATCAGCATTCAAAAACGTGCCGACGGCAACACCGTGGCGGTGGATGCCGCGATAAGGCAGCAGATTGAAAATTTAAAAAAAATCCTGCCGGCGGATTATGAGATCGTCATCCAGGATGAATCCGCCTCATGGATTACTTCCTCTCTGGATAATGTTTTTGGCAACATGCGAACCGGGATTATCCTGACGGCTATTGCGTTGTTTTTGTTCCTGCACAGTCTGCGAAGCACGTTTATCGTGGCCCTGACCATGCCCATCGCGGTGTTGGCCACCTTTATCATTATGTTTCTAGCCGGCTTTACCCTGAATTTGATGAGCATGATGGGCCTGGCGATGACAATCGGAATTCTGGTGGATAATTCCGTCCTGGTGCTGGAGAACATCTGCCGGCTGTTGCACCTGGATTACAGTCCGGATGAAGCGGCCATTAAAGGCACGGGCGATATGGCTATCGCCGTGGTGGCGACCACCATGACCAATATAGTGATTTTCGTCCCCATCGCCTTTATGGGCGGGATCATCGGGCAGTTCTTCAAGGACCTGGGCCTGACCGCCACCTTCGCTACGATCTGCTCGCTGGTGGTATCGTTCACGCTGACGCCCATGCTGGCAGCCAAGTTATTGACCAGGAAAAATACCGAGGTGAGTGGGCCGGGCGTATTCAACCGCTTCGGTCGGAGTTTTGACCGCGGGTTGGCACGGGTGAAGAACGGCTATGCCAATAGTCTGCGCTGGTCGCTTCGGCACCGGGGCTTGTCCTTGCTTATCGTGTTGGGGATGTTTATCGGGGCGAAACAATTGGTAGGTTTCATCGGGGGTGAATTTATCACACCCATGGACCAGGGGAAATTTATGATCTCGGTGGAAATGCCCACCGGCTCCCGTCTGGAAGAGACCGATCGGGCGGCGGCCCAGATCGAAAAAATCCTGATGGATCGTAAGATTTTGCCGGAACTGGTGGGCACCTATGCCAGTATCGGCCAGGTCAGCGGCGGTGTCAGCAGCGGCTCCAGCAGTTCGGTAAATATGGCCCAGATCAATGTTACCCTCGTCGGCAAGGATCAGCGAAAGGAGAGCACCAAACAAATTAAAGATCGTCTGCGACCCATTCTGGCCCAGGCCGATATTCCGGGCGC
>Ga0068714_10001225_pt1 | contig 39248 bp, 31 predicted proteins | sample MTBNYHSulfiMetaG_FD_62988 | JGI IMG/M metagenome (GOLD analysis project Ga0068714, IMG submission 62988) | Enrichment culture microbial communities from rom New York Harbor, USA that are MTBE-degrading - MTBE-NYH (New York Harbor Sulfidogenic)... | ecosystem: Environmental > Aquatic > Marine >... | reverse complement strand
GGTTTGTAATGCCTTGTGTCGCGCTGGAAACCGATCCCGAGGGTTGCGTACAGGTCACCCTGCGATGAACTGGAGGAAGTGAGGGCGAGTGGTTGTCCATCCTCCGAATCGAACCGGATTTGAGTGAAGGAGGCATCGCTCGAGAGTGAGTTTTCGAGGTTAAACCGGTATCCAACACTACCCTGCAGCGAACGCTCAAGCAGGTGAATTCCGTCCCAGTCGACCAGCGACCGTGGTTCGGATTCACGTATGGACTTCGCTTTTACTGCCATTGACCAGTTCAGGTTGCGGCTGGTGAGGTAGGGGATGTCCCAGGTGAACTGCTCCCCCTCGATAAAGCCGATCCGTGCGCTTATCGCAAGGGTTTCCCGTCGTCCACGGAAATTATCGTGCGACACCAGCGCACCGAACCCGGACCGTGATGGGTTGTCATCATCGAAGGCGAGGAAGAGGCTCGGCCAGATGTACCACAGCTCTGTGACTTCAACAATCAGCACGGCGGTTTCGGCGGTGAGTGTATCGAGGGTCAATTGTGCGCGGGTGAACAAACCGATCGATTCGAGGCGCGCACGATCTCGATCCAACGATTCTTCCGTGACCATGGATCCGGGCTGATGTTCCATTTCGGCCAGAATCACAAATGGCTTCGTAATCCGGTTGCCGCGAATCTCGATGGTTTCGATTGTCATCGCCTTCGCTACAGGCGATACTGCTGACAACAGCAGAAGAAGAAGCGCGTGCCTGCTCAGAAATCGCAAGCACAGCTTCGTAAATCTACCAGGAATAAAGGAGGGTGATAAAAACCGAGTCATGTCGAATGGGGTCATCCCGGGTGCTGTCATGCACTGTGAGGAAAGAGGCATCGACTGCGCTTTGCAGACGGCTCCAGCGTACGGTCTGGACACGGAGCAGCGGCCCCCTGGCGAGATAGGATCTGGCCGGAATACGAATTGTCTTGCCTGACGGATCGCGCTCAAATCGGTCCTCGTTTCGTTCCTGGTACCGGTAGCCTACCGAAATTGTCCAGCGTGTCCATACCAGCCATTGCAGGGATGCTGATCCATAGTAGGCGTTTGCCTCATCAGAAAGCTCCTGTACAAATTCTTTCCAACGCAACCGTCCTCGGTCCTCGAGATCATAACGCGAAGTCAATTCTGCACCCCAAAGATGAGCGATGGGAATGGTAAGGGTGTCGGAAGCCGACCATCTGCGGAGAGCATTGCTCCGCAGAGAGGCAGCTGAGGAGGGCTCTTCGAAATCATAGACATTGTAATTGGCAAGGACTTCAAACCGGATGCTGTTTCGCCAACCATTAGCCGGGAGATAGTCTACACTCGGACTTAGCCTGAAAACACGGTTCCAGCGGTTGTCCGAAGAACGTGCGCTTGAGAGGTTCACGAGGTGGTCGAGCAGAACGAGTGCTTCGACTTTGAGTCGGGTATCCTCCATCAGCCAGAACGCACTCTCGTGCCTCAAGCTGTGAATCAGCCTGTCGCGATCAGACTGTTCGAGTGTGTCGGGCGAGTCATGGGACAGCTTCTGAGCGGTGTAGGAGAAATGCAGAGTGTCCGCATGGTCTGTCCAACCCGCCGCGAGTTGCAGCACCTGCCTGCGGCCGAGGATCAGACTGCCGCCATAATGCCTGTCCTCTACCGCATAGCTGTAACTGAGGTCGGAGAACATTCTACCGCGATCTGTCCTGAGTGAAAACCGGTTGATAAAATCCAGTTCACGCCCTTCTCCCAGGTTACTCCCACTATACTCGACCACTGTTTTCCTGTATTGGATGTCATACATGCCTGTTGTTCGTTCGGCCAGTGGTGTGAGGAGTGAGTTGGTGATCATGATTTCATCATTCAGACGGCTGGCCACACTGTTGGATCGACCGAGAAACATGTCATTTCTGCGATTGATCCACCGCACATCGATTCGGTCGGACGCTTCTCCGAAGGATTGAGTTGCTGAAGCGGTGAGCAAAGCTTGGTGGTTGCGCCTGGCACCGTAGGTATCAAGCCAGCCTTCGCCCTGCAGTCTGAAAGGGTTGTTCAGGTCTGGCTGGAAGTCGAACCCGCCTCTCGAGGACAAACCTGAGCCCTCGCCCTGGCTTTGACGGTCTGTCGATCCTCCACCGAGCAGGTGGATCTCAAATTGTCGGTCGGACTGCCACATTGCACCGGAACGGATTGCACCACGTGTGATCCTGGTATCCTCGCCTGCAGGAAGGCCTGCAGAGACGGGTGGCAGCCCATTGATTGAAGGCAATGGACTGGTTTCGCCCTTCTCCAGGATCGGCTTGGCTGCCCGGTCGCGGTAATCCTGTCCTTGTGATTCGAGGAGGAGAGTGAGTGCCTCCCCTGCTGGCCGTTGCGCCTGCATCCTCACCACGAGTTCGTTCTTCCACTGTGGTGCAAAGCCGGGTAGTGAACGGTTGGTCACCTCCTCGGATGCCGTCGCCCAACTCCGCCACGCTGCCTCCTTGGAGTGGAAACGGGTCTGCAAACGCCAGACCCGTGTATCCAGTTCCTGCGAGTATCGTGTGGTCAGGGTGTCGGTGACCTCGGACCGTGCCACGGACACGGCAATCAGCAGGATCAGAGGGATGTACCTCGTTCCGCGTCTCACACTGAAGGGTCCGATTCGTCGTAAGGTGCAGGTGCGAGACGAATTCCCAACGCACGGGCCGCTTCACGCGAGCCACCGCCACGTTTTGGGATAATCGCCCCGGCAGAAATGATCAGTTTCAGCGCCTCCTCGACCGAGAGATCGAGATAAGTCGCCTCGTTTTTGGGCACGAACAGCAGGAATCCTGATGTCGGATTGGGTGTTGTTGGGATGAACACACTTACAACATCCGTCTCGATCGCCTGTTGCACCGCACCACGGGTGTCCTGTGTGACAAAACCTATGGAATAGATATTTTCCTTCGGGTACTCAATGATGACTGCGTATTTGAAAACTTCCCGCTGCCCACCGAGCAGGGCCTGCGATATCTGCAAAATGGCTACGTAGACCTTGTTGATAAGCGGAATCCGTTCGATGAGCTTGTTCATGAAGTCAACAATTCGCTTGCCGAGATACTGATGCGCGAACCAGCCTGCGGCGAGGATCAATGCAAGCAGCGCAATGAACCCGATCCCGTGGATCGTTTGCCCCTGGAAGTACTTAATACCGATCAGTGAACCAAGGATGTACTGAATCGGTTTGCCGAGAAAGCCATCGGCAAACAGGAAGAGGTTGACAACAAGCCAGATCGTCAATGCAACCGGTGCAAGCACAACAAACCCGGCGAAGAAGAGTGATCGCACTCTTTTCCACAGTGAGTCGTTCACACTAAGAGGTCCACGCTCGGTGCTTTTCAGCATATACCAGTCCCACCTCCCGCAAAGGCTAACCTGCCCGCTACCGCCTCACTTCACTTCAGATACTTGAAGAGTTCTGTTTCCGGGGGCAGCACAACGACCGTCTTGTCGTTCAAAGTCTTACGATACATCTCGAGAGTACGGCTGAAATCGTAAAACTCAGGATCACGTTCGAAGGCTTTCGCATAGATGGCAATCGCTTCAGCTTCAGCATTGCCACGCAACACTTGAGCCTCACGGTAGGCTTCCGCGAGGATGACACGCTCCTGTCGATCCGCCTCGGCACGAATTTTCAGCGCCTCCTCCTCACCTTCACTTCTGTAGAGGCTGGCGATTCGCTCGCGCTCGGCACGCATCCTTCGGTAGATCGCTTCTTCATTTTCGCGAGGCAGATCAGTCCGCTTGATCCGAACGTCGAGGATCTCAATCCCGTAATCGACAGATTTCTGTGTTGCCTCTTTGGTTACGGTGATCATGATCTGCTCACGGTTTTCGGAGACAATTTCCTCCATCTGGTGCTTTCCCAGTTCTCGAAGCAGATCGGAATAGATGAGATCGTCGAGTCGCGCCTGGGCCGCGCCTTCCGTGCGCACAGTCTGGCGGAACTTGAGTGGATCCACGATACGCCAGCGTGCGAAAGAATCCACCACCAGGTTTTTCTTATCCTCTGTTACCACGATTTTTGGCGTGCTGTCATAAACCAGCAACCGCTTCTCGAAACGCTCAATCGTCCGAAAGGGCGGTGGAAGTTTAAAATGGAGACCGGGGGAGGTTACCGTCTCAAGCGGCCGGCCAAACTCGAGCACGATCGCCTGTTCAGTCTCATTGATGCGAAACGTGAACAGGTTGACAAGGACGATGAAGATGATAATCGCGATAGCGATGGTTTGCATGCGTTTCATCGCTCACCTCCTTTCTGCCCTGAGGCAGACTTGTCAGCTTTGCTACCACCAGGCAGTCCCGATCCGACGACATTGATCAAATCGCCGCCCTGCTGTGTTTTTAAGATGTATTTCGTGATATCCGGAAGGACTTCTTCCATCGTTTCAAGTAACATGCGTTTCCGGGTCACTGTCGGGGCTTTCCGATACGCGGCAAGTACCGCGCTGAAGTTTTCAGCTTCCCCCTCCGCACGCTTGACCCGTGACTCGGCAAACCCTTGCGCTTGCAGGATTTGCTCAGCCGCTTCACCACGGGCACGCGGGATCAGGTTGTTCGCGTAGCCCTGCGCCTCATTGACCAGCCGTGCCTTGTCCTCTTTCGCCGATGCGACTTCCCGGAAGGCATCCGCGACCTGGTTGGGCGGGAGAACATCCTTGAGCTGGACCTGAGTCACCGTAACCCCGCATTCATAGCTGTCAAGAATGCCCTGCAGCAGTACGAGGGTTTCGGCCTGGATCACACCTTTTCCAGTTGTGAGGGCTTCATCGATGGAATGTTTGCCCACAACCTGGCGGATTACCGCCTCTGTCGCCAGTCGAATGGTCATGGGCACATCCCGTACGACAAACAAGAACTTGACCGGGTCATTGATCCGGTACTGAATGATCAGGTTGATATCCACAATGTTCAGGCTGCCTGAAAGCATCAGGGATTCCTCCGGCACCCTCACGATTCGGCCGGTCCGTGGGTCTTCACGGAACCCGATCTCAATTCGCTTGACCTCGGTCACCTTGGGCAGGTCCACCTCTTCGATGGGCCAGGGCAGGTGGTAGTTCAGCCCGGGGGTGTGGACTCGGCTCAGTTTCCCGAATGTGCGAATGACCCCCGCCTCGTCCGGTCCGACAATGTAGACTCCTGTGGCGAGCCAGATCAGAGCCACTACCAGCAACAACCACCCACTGCCGAATCGGCCGAAAATGCGACCGAAGTCCGGCACTCGGAAGACATCGCCCCCGATGTTTATGGTACGATAGGGTATTTTCATCGAACTCTCTCCTGGTTATCTACCCGGTTCACCCAGCGATGAGGAATATATACTGCACAAAATGACGCAGATGATTGTCTCGAGGGTCAAAGAGCAGACTGTACGAAAACTCGAACTGACGTTCACCCGGTGTACGCAGCCCTACTCCACCAGTAGCGTACCAGTCGTCCCACTCACGGATGTATCCTCCACGCAGGGCGATCGACTGCGTGAGCTGGGCTTCGGCGCCGAAACGGTAGATGTCCCGTAAGTCGCGCAACCGGTTCTCCTCACGGATCGTAGTCGCACCGTAGAGTGTGAGGAGACCGCCACCGTAAGCTACGCCGTAATCGAGTCTTTCTTTCAGCAATTCGCTACGATTCGGGCCAATCGTGACATTTCTGAACACCAGTCCGAGGATCGCCCCACTGGGATGTCTCGCCAGAAATCCGAAATCGAACGGGAACAGGTAAGTCATTTTCCCCGATGAGTTCTGCTCTGCCGCGAACTTGATTGTCGCTGCGCCGGGGGTAGCAGGTGTGAAGTTAAAGGCGACCGGCAGTCCGACCATGTTTACGTACCGCTTGCCATCCGGCCTTTCCGCAGCCCATCCCTGCGCGATGAGTGAGATCGGAAGATCGTATTCGGAATTGCTGTTGTAGAAAGAGAGCCACCAGGATTGCGGGGGTTTTGTCCACTGAACGGGCTGAAAACCACCGCCAAAAGTCAGCCTCTGCCACACCAGGGAAGCTGGATTGTGGTAGACAGCGTCCGCCCCACGGAACAGTGCGGCGGCTGGAGCTGCAAGGCCGACATGGTGAGCCCCGACGGGGTCGAAAGGCTGGGATCCCGATTCAACAGGAAGCAGGGCGAGTGCAGCGACTACAAGACACATGAGGAGAGAAGAGCTTTGAATCCGTTTCAAGTCAATTGAGAAGGGGATTCCTGCACCCCACGGATAGGGGAACCAAATAGACACAATAGAAGGAGTGCCGTGGTTGCCTCGCACCAATCCGCACTGCGATATTGTTCTACGCACCATGACCATCGTTTACCCGTATTCTACTAAAAGGATTCCACTCATGCGACCGGTACTGCTTCTCGCACTGCTGACACTCCTCGTGGGGTTCGCATCCGCCCAGCCGCCAGCCTGCTATCACAGTCTGGACGAGATCCACGAGCACATCTTCGGACTTCAGGAAATGTACCCCGAGATGGTGCGGGTAGATTCGATCGGTCACTCTGTATCTGACAATCTGCCAATCTACCTGGTGAAGATTTCCAACAATGTGAATGTGGATGCGGACAAACCTGCGACTCTCTTTATCGGTCACATCCATGGCGAAGAGATCCTGGGTATCGAGCTTGTGCTGACAGCAATGGACACCCTGCTATCCAATCCCCGGCCAGAATACCGGAATCGCAGGAACAACCTGGAGAACTACTTCATTGTCACCATGAATCCTGAGGGGTTGAATGTGGTCTTCGGGATCGGTGACAATCTCGCACACGGCGCCGATGTCAGCTATCGGAAAAACAAACGTGACAATGTCGGCGATGGCATATTCCGTTACCAGTTGGGCCTCGGGAACGACTCGTCAGGGGTTGACCTTAACCGGAACTGGAATCTCCACTTCTACCAGGGCGACACGCTCTTCCATTATACGACCCAGGTGGAACGATATGACTATTATCGTGGTTCCCACCCCTTCAGCGAGCCGGAGGCGCAGGCGGTCCGCTGGGCCTACAACACTCTCAACCCGATGTTCGGCGCAACCTACCATTCTTCCCGTCAAGGCGGCTTGTCCGAAAAGGTATTCTATCCTTGGGATTGGGGAAATGATGGCGTAAAGCTGAACCCGGACCAGGATGTTCTCGATAATATCGCCCAGGAAACAGCAGCACGTATCCATTCAATGAGTGGGCCCGGGTACTACCAGGCACTTCGCTCTTCAGGACGCGCCGGGAAGATGCACGATTGGGCATATGCCGAGGGCGGTTGGATCAACCTCGAAGTGGAGCTGGCAAACGCTGTGATCCAGCCCGATTGCGCTACACGGAACCAGATCGTTCAGGATGGTCTGACTCATATGTATTACCTGATGGATCGAGCGTTCGGACGAACCGACCTGCCAACATCGTCCGGTCACCTGAAAGTGATCGTCCAGGATCAGGATGGCGAGCCCCTTGTAGCGGAAGTTCGTATCACCAACAGGCACAATCGATACATGGACCCCCGGATGACTGACCCCGTTCATGGGGTCACCCGGCGTCCTCTGTTGGCCGGCAGCTACCCGGTCCTTACCCGCAAATGGGGCTACACAAGTGATTCCCGGACGATGACTGTAGGGAATATCGGAGGAGCTGCCTACACGGTTACCCTGCAGGAACTGCCGAGGCACTCGGTGCTGGTGCGTTCATATGATAGTGCGGCGGCAGAGCTCGTTCCGGCAACACTTGTGTTGCGTCACGAACATGGCACTGAAGTCTTCGAAGCGCAGAATGGCGAATACCCTGCCTCCTGGCCGGAAGGTGAGTATTCACTCGAGGTCTGGTCGGCAGGATTGATCCCTGAAAGATTCGACTTTGAACTGTCCGGTACCCAGTTGATCGAGGCTTATCTCGTATCGCCTGAGATGAGTATAGAGGATGATTTTGAATCCACCCTGCCCGAGCGGTGGAGCAGCGGCGGAGATTTCGGGTTTGCCCCCACAGGGCTGGACTCGCACACCGGATCGATGAGTTTGAAGAGTCATGATAATCCGCAGGGCAGCTCCTGGAATGTGCCGGTCAATTCGGATGGCTGGATTGAGGTCAGCTATTCTATCCCCGCGGGGAGTGAATCTCTGGTACTGACCGGCTGGCGAAAATATGAACTGGAACCTGAATATGATTTCGGCTTCACGGATTACCGTGTCGATGATGGTGATTGGATTGCCCTTGACACACTCAATGGTTACCGGGAGTGGGATCGGTTTATGTACGACTTCCGAGATCACCGTGCAGCATCGTCTATTGCTGTACGTTGGCGTGTTGTAACTGACGCGACTGACCAGGATCGTGGACTCTTCATCGACGACCTGGCATTCATGAGCAGCAGCGATTATGTCTCGGCTGAAGAGCCGGAAGGCACACCAAACAGGTGGAGCTTCGACACGCCCTATCCAAACCCCTTCAACCCGACAACAACCCTCAGGTTTGAAGTGGCTCAGGCGGGTCAGGTCTCGATCCTGGTGTTTGACCTGCTCGGAAGACAGGTTGCGGAAGTTTTGAATGACAGAATTGCCCCCGGATCGCATATGCGGACGCTTGACATGGGCGGCTATGCATCTGGGCTCTACCTTGTGAGGATGCAGTCAGAGGACTTCGCTGCGACAAGGAAAATCCTGCTCGTGAAATAGCAGAGCCTGCCTCAGGGACTTTTTTAGTTCGCCCGGCATTTTTTCCATCAGAATGCCGGGCACTTTTGTAGATTTGCCCGGAAACTGCGCAAACCGGGAGAGTCTGAATGAAGTCCTCCAATCTGCTCAAGAGTATCGGGCCAGGATTGATCTGGGCCGCTGCCGCCATTGGAGTTTCTCACCTTGTGCAATCGACACGTGCCGGCGCCTCCTTTGGCTTTCTCTTAATCTGGGCGATTGTGGTCGCCAATCTTTTCAAATATCCTTTTTTCGAATTTGGTCCTCGCTACGCTGCAGCGACCGGCGAGAGCCTCATTGAAGGGTATGCGCGTCTCGGTCGATGGGCAGTGATCCTCTTCACCGTGCTGACTTTTGGCACCATGTTCTCGATTATGGCAGCCGTGACAGTGGTCACCGGCAGCCTCGCCACTCAGCTTTTTTCACCCGCGCTCTCCCCCCTGCAGTACTCGATCATTCTTGTCGGTGTTTGTATCCTCATTCTCATACCGGGGCGCTACCCTCTGCTCGACAAGCTTGTGAAGGTGATCATCCTTGTACTCACCATCTCATCGATAGCCGCCGTCAGTGTCGCCCTTGGCACACCACACAGGGCTGTTCACGGTTTCCTGCACCCCGATCTCTGGAGTGTTGCAGGGGTAAGTTTCCTCGTCGCACTGATTGGATGGATGCCATCCGCAATCGACATCTCTGTCTGGCATTCACTCTGGACCATTGAACGGAGCAAACAGACTGGACACAGACCGACCCTTCGTGAAGCGTTGATCGATTTTAACATCGGGTACATCGGGACAGCGATGATTGCGCTGTTGTTCCTGACACTCGGCGCACTGGTGATGTACGGTTCCGGTCAGACTTTTTCCTCCTCCGGGGCCGTTTTCGCCGGCCAATTGATCGATCTCTATACGCAAACCCTCGGCGACTGGTCCCGTCCGGTGATTCTGATCGCTGCATTCACAACGATGTTCAGCACGACCCTCACCTGCCTGGATGCCTTTCCACGTGTGTTAAGGAGGCTGACCAACACCCTCTTTCCGAAGGTGGAGGCGGATGCACCAAAGGAATACCTCTATTGGGGATGGATGCTGTTTGTTGCAGGGGGCGCACTCCTGTTGCTTACATTGCTGCGTGCCGGTTTAACAGTGATGGTGGACATCGCAACCACCCTCTCTTTCCTAACGGCACCACTGCTGGGGTACCTCAACTTTCGAGTCGTCACTGGTCCGGCAATGCCGGAAGCTGCCAGGCCACCCCTCTGGATGAAAGTTCTGAGTTGGGCGGGGATTGGTTTCGGAGTCCTGTTCGGTGGGATATTCCTCGTATGGCGATTCCTGATTTCATGAGTGCAGAGGCTTACTTGTCGATGCCTACCCGCGGGATCACATTTATTCCGGAGTACAAATCCGTAAATAGACTGACTTTCGCACGTAGCAAGATATGCAGATAACCGAAAAGGTCAAGCCAGTGACAGCCGATTCCGGCGAACCTTATGTCGAAATCAGCTCTCACAAGACTGCGAAGTGGCTGCCGCTGCTCCTGTTTCTTTTCGCCTTCCTCGTTCGATGCCTCTACCTGATAACCATGCGAAGCCATCCATGGCTCCTTTTACCGGTTGTGGACGAGATTGATCTTGACCATATCGCGAGGCTTATCCACCAGGAGGCCATCTCCTCCGTGTTGCCGTTTTTCCGACCCCCTTTGTGGCCAATCCTGCTATCTGGCGTCTACAGTTTCTTCAGCGATAATTTCCTCTTTGCCAGGTTGACAGCCCTGGTCCTTGGAGCAATCTCTGTTGCCTCGCTCTATCGACTCGCGATCCAGCTCTTCTCGTTTCGTACGTCGTTGATCTCCGCACTGATTTATGCGGTAAGTGGAGTTGTCATCCACATGCACGTCAGTGCGTTGGACACCTCTCTCCTGCTCCTGCTTTTCCTCGAAGCAATGGTCTACTCTCTCCGGTTTCGGCAGAGTGGCAGCACGCGCCATGTCTTGCTTGCAGGCGGTTTCTGGGGATTGGCAATCCTATGCCGTCCGATCTCGGCGATTGGCTTGCTCGTTGTGATTGGGGACGCATTGATACGTCTAATCCGCAGTTCACCCAGGGCGACAAGGCCGCAATTGCAGCGATCGGGACTGCTGGCTGCACTGCCTCTGCTCCTCCTGGTCCCCATTGCCTGGATGAATCTTTCGCACGGTGGCAGCGTGATTGCCTCGAACAATGGAATCAATTTTTACCTCGGCAATCATGCCACAGCGGATGGCGTATCGCCCGTCCATCCGCAATTCGGGCCGGGCTGGCTGCCCACACAGGTGCATCGTGACGCAGAAGAAGAGGTGGGCAGTCAGTTGACACCTGCCGAGGTTTCGCGTTGGTATACATCACGTACGATCCGTGAAATGCTCCAATCTCCCCTGCACACGCTGCTTCACCTTGGAAAGAAAGCTATCCTTGCATTCAGCGGAATCAGCCTGAGCAACAACGGGGACCTGACCTATTTCCGCGACACACGACCCTTCCTGAAAGTGACGTCGCTGGTAGACCCTCTCTGGATTCTTCCGCTTGGACTGCTCGGGCTGGCGGCTTTCTGGCGAGAGAACGCTCGATCTCGTGTCGTAGGTGTGACAGCTCTTCTCTTGTTGCTTGCCACAGTTGGAGTGTTTATAACGACACGCTTCCGTTTGCCCGCTATTGTGCTGCTGTTACCATTTGCGGTCGCCTGGGTTGAGCGTGCGTTCTTCAGTAAAAATAAGCGTGTTCAGATGATCCGTTCTCTTGCTGTCGCATCTGCTGCGCTCCTCCTGCTCAACCTGCCCGCCCTGAGCATTGCACCCAAGCCGAACCCTGCATACGGCCTGTTCCTTGATGGTCAGCTTCACGCTCACGCCAACCTGCGGCACGAGGCAATCCAGTTTTTCGAGGGGGCAATTCGCGAAGACCCGAACATCCCATACGCCCACAACTCGCTCGGCTACCTCTATCTCGATCTGGATCGGTTCGAGAAAGCAATCAATGCCTTTCAGACGGAGGCAACCCTGCGCGAAAACGCTCAAAGCTATCGCGGAATGGGAATTGTTTACCGTGCCACAGGTGATCTCCGCAAGGCGGCAGAGGCGTTTGCTACGGCATGGAGGCTTGATCCCGCAGATCACGGTTCACGACAGATGCATGCCGAATCACTGGCCACGCTTGGACTTGAACTCTTTTCTGCGGGGGGGCTTGAGGAGGCATTGCGTTACTTCACGGAAGCAGAAGAAATCAACCCGCAGAACCCGTTCTACGCCTTTGGGCGGGCTTGCTGCCGGTATGCAGGGGCCGACACAGCACATGCTCAGGCGATCATCGACAGCCTTGCGGTGATCCATCCCGACTTTCCTGGAGTCCGCGACTGGATTGATCGTGGTTGGCGCCCTGAGTGACGAAGCCCCATCACTTGATTACACTGCTCGCTGAGTCGGCTTGGGCAATCCGTTCTCGTCGAGTGCAACAAAAGTACAGGTCGTCCGCACCACTTCCTGCTGCCCCACCCTGCCGATCAGTACAAACGTAATACTTGTCCGTCCCAGGGTTGGTGTTTCGGCGCAGAACTCAACAATCTGACCTACCTTGACCGGGTGTTTGAACAGGATCTCGCTGAATTTCACAGTCACGACATGATGTTCGCCCGTATATTTCCTGGCGAAGATCGCACCAGCCTCATCCATCCAACCCATCATCGTCCCACCGAACAGATTGCCGTGGGTGCCGACATCCTTGGTCATGCACATCTTCGCCGTAATCGAAGTTCCGCTTTCCATCACGGATTCCCTTTCCCCGCTTCAATGCACCTTCCCCGTGTCTCTCCTTCAGGGTTCCCCGAAGGTTACCTTCACTCGAGAACCTGTGCAACGCTTTTTGGATCACATGTGAGACTGGACCATGTCGACAGCATTTTCCTCTATCCCCATCAGTGAAAACGTCCATTGGGTCGGTGCAATCGATTGGGAATTGGCTGATTTCCACGGGTATACCACCCCGCGCGGCTCCACCTACAACGCGTTCCTCATTCTCGACGAGAAACCGACCCTCATCGATACGGTCAAAGCAAAATACCGTGACGAAATGCTCTCCAGGATTGCCTCGGTGATCGACCCCTCAAAAATCGAGTATGTCATCTCAAACCACTCGGAGATGGATCATACTGGTGCACTGCCGGACCTAATGCGCACAATCAAACCCGCGAAAATCTACGCATCCTCGAAGGGCGTGCAGGCGATCCGCCGTCATTTTCCATCGTCGGAAATAGAGGTTACTCAAGTCAATGAAGGCGATACTCTCGCACTTGGCAGGATGACCCTGACATTCCTGATGAGCAGCATGGTTCACTGGCCCGACAGCATGTTCAGCTACCTCAATGGTGACGGCATCCTCTTCAGCAATGACGCTTTCGGGATGCACCTGGCCTCGACAGAACGTTTTGTCGACGAATTGGATCCCTGGATTGTTCGATCGGAAGCGGCTACCTACTACGCAAACATCCTCTGGCCAACCTCGAAGATTGTGGCAAACACACTGAAAAAGGTGCATGAATTCGGAAAACCGATCCACCAAATCGCCCCGGACCACGGTCCGAACTGGAGGATAAATGATGACATCCACCTCGTGATGGACTGGTATCACGACTGGAGTGAGGGTCGATTCGATCCCCAGAAGGCGGTACTTGTATTCGATACGATGTGGGGTTCCACAGCGCTGATCGCTCGCGCCATCGCCGAGGGGCTACATCAGGGTGGAATGAAAGTCCGGATGCTACCACTTACGAAAACTGAACGCAGCCAGATCGCAACAGAGTTGCTGGATGCCGGGTTGTTCCTGGTGGGCAGTCCGACCTTGAATGGTGGATTGTACCCAACGATCGCCGATGCGCTGACCTATGTGAAGGGATTGCGCCCACGCAAACCGTCAATTCTCGGCGGGGCATTCGGATCGTATGGTTGGTCCCCTGCCCTGCAGAAACAGATCGGTGAAATGCTGACCGAGATGGGAATTGATCTGCCAAACGGAGTGTTTAACGTCCAATATGTGCCCGGTGAGGATGACCTACGCTCAGCGCAGGAGTATGGTCAGGCACTTGCCGAACACTCGCTCCCGACGTCTTCAGATTCCTGATTCATGCGGAAGGTGGATGCCCTCACTCCTGCAGAGCGTTCATGAAACTACAGCACCCGGGCTCTGACGAACCCGGGTGTTGTGTGATGGAACTGGTCGGCTACTTCTTCTCTTCGTCCTCGTCGACCACTTCGTAGTCGGCGGTTTCAACATCGGGCTCATCCGTTTTCGTTTCGGAACCGGATGCTCCCCCTTCCCCACCCTGGCTCGCATCAGCGCCAGCCTGCTGGTAGAGGCGAGTTGAGACATCGGACCAGATTTGCGTCAGATCCTCGTTGGCAGCCTTTATCGCAGCGGTATCGCTACCTTTAAGCGCCTCTTCAACCCGTGCGATCGCCGCTTCAAGCTTGGAACGATCTTCTGCGCTGATCTGCTCCTTGAGTTCCTCGATCTGACGTTTGCTCGTTGTGACACGGCCATCCGCTTCATTGCGGATGTCAACTGCTTCACGCCGCACCTTGTCCTCGTCCGCGTGCTTGCGGGCCTCATCCTTCATCCGCTCAACTTCATCCTTGGACAGACCGGAGGAGGCTTCAATCTTGATCGATTGTTCCTTGCCGGTCGCTTTGTCTTTTGCCGAGACATTCAGGATGCCATTGGCGTCGATATCGAAAGTGACCTCGATCTGAGGTACACCCCTCGGGGCGCTCGGGAGGCCGGTCAGCTGGAAACGACCGATGGTCTTGTTGTCCGCAGCCATCGGGCGTTCACCCTGGAGGACATGAATATCGACAGTTGTCTGGTTGTCTGCCGCCGTTGAGAAAACCTCCTGACGCCGTGTGGGGATGGTTGTATTCGCCTCGATCAGCCGAGTCATCACCCCGCCGAGGGTTTCGATCCCCAGCGATAGCGGTGTGACATCCAATAACACGACATCCTGCACATCGCCCGCAAGAATGCCACCCTGGATCGCTGCGCCGACCGCCACCACCTCATCCGGGTTTACGCCCTTATGCGGCTTGCGAGCGAAGAACTTTTCGACAGCCTCCTGGATGGCTGGGATCCGGGTTGAGCCACCAACCAGGATGACCTCGTCGATTTCACCGACATCCATCTTCGCATCCTTGAGTGCGATGCGGCACGGATCGATCGAACGTTTGATAAGGTCCGCGCAAAGGTCCTCGAACTTGGCACGAGTGAGCATCATGTCGAGGTGCTTTGGACCATCCTGGGTTGCTGTAATGAAGGGGAGGTTGATTTGAGTCTGAGTTGCGGATGAAAGCTCAATCTTGGCCTTCTCCGCAGCTTCCTTCAACCTCTGCAGGGCCATTTTGTCTTTCCTCAGGTCAACACCCTGATCCTTCTTGAATTCATCCGCGAGCCACTCGATCACACGTTGATCAAAATCATCGCCACCGAGGTGGGTGTCGCCGTTGGTGGCCTTCACTTCGAAAACGCCCTCGCCAATGTCAAGAATCGAGATGTCAAAGGTGCCGCCTCCCAGGTCGAAGACCGCAACCTTTTCTTCCTTCTTCTTGTCGAGACCGTATGCGAGCGATGCGGCGGTTGGTTCGTTGATGATACGCTCAACCTTCAACCCGGCAATCTCACCGGCGTCCTTGGTTGCCTGACGCTGCGAATCATTGAAGTATGCAGGCACGGTGATGACTGCACGCGTCACCTTCTCGCCGAGATAATCCTCTGCCGCCTGTTTCAGCTTCTGGAGAACCATCGCGCTGATTTCCGGCGGAGTGTACTGTTTATCACCCGTTTTCACCTGCGCGAGGCCGTTGGAACCGTTCACCACCTCGTAGGGCACCTCGGTGATCTCATTGGAGACTTCTGCGCGCTTACGGCCCATAAAACGTTTGATCGAATAGACCGTGTTTTCGGGGTTGGTGATCGCCTGACGTTTCGCCGGGGCTCCAACAAGTCGTTCGCCGCTTTTTGTGAATGCCACTACAGAAGGTGTCGTACGAGCACCTTCAGCGTTCTGGATGACAACTGGTTCACCGCCCTCCATAACAGCCACCACAGAGTTGGTGGTTCCGAGGTCGATTCCAATGATCTTACTCATGCATCTATCCCTTTGTTTGGCTGAAACTTGTTGATGGTGTGGAGCAATCCACTCTGCTTTCATCGTCTCAAGTAGCAATGGTCGTGCCATTTTGGAAATCCTGAGCCTCACGCGTTGTGAGTAAGTAGTGGAAAAGAGGAAGCGATTATCCACCCTTCCCAATGGTGACAAACAGTCGCCTATGAGCGGAAATAGGGACGTAAGGATGCTGTTGTGCAAAAACAACACTTCTTGGTTCGCGAAGCAGCCTGTTCTCTGAGTGACTGCATGGGCTTGAATCAAGGATGTCAGGCAATAAGAGATGGGTTTCACTGCCATATTGGCAGGCGGTGGCAGAAATGGCTGGTTGGATCAGGTAAGTGTTGCCAGCAGGTTTTCAGCGGAGGTGACAGCTTCCTCCGCGCCCAGATTCGCGCGAATAGAGACGAGGAGTTCATGGATATCGTCTCGTGCGACTCCGACTCGCAAGGCGCCCCGAAGGTGGCTGAAAAGCTGTCGGGGACGTTGTTTCATGATCAGCACGGCTACTGTACAAAGCTCACGTGTAATGATGTCGACGCCTGGTCGTGCCAGCACTTTTCCATACCCTTCTGTGATCATCAACTGCGCGAGGTCTGGGGAAGCATCCGCGACTGTGGTCTCGACTCGCTCCGCGACATCACCATAGATATGTTCGAAGAGATTCCGTCCCCGCGCCTCCCACATCTCCCACTCGGCGTAGCTTGCTTCTGCCGGCAGCCCTGCTGCTGGCCACAATATCCTGAGTGTCTGGACACCTTCCAGGGCTGTAGCGTAACCGTCATGCAGGTAGGACTGCAGGATGATCTCGAGCACCACCTGGCGAGCTATCCCGGAGTCGCGCAATTCAAGGAGGAGCTGGTGAATCAGATCGTCCTGCTGGCGAACCATCGCTGCGGAAAGCAAGCCAAGCTGAAGCCTGCCTTTTTTGGTCACTGTTTCCATGTATCCGGCGTGCTTTCGAGGATGCAAAAACGCCGGCCTGTGTGAAGTGACCGGCGCTGAATTCCAGAAAAATGGATCGTTTAGAACTCGCCGTGAATCAGCTTGATCTGATACTCAGCGGACTGACGATATGTCCTGTCCTCCATGGCGTTCTGGTAAGCACGGACCGCTTCATCTTTCTGTCCGATGTTTTCCAGTGCCCAACCCAGCTCGAACCAGGCTGCGGCAAACCGTGCGTTGATGCTTGTCGCCGCTTGCGCATTGGTTGCCGCTTCGCTGAATTTGCCAAGGCGATTCAACTTCTCGGCCAATGCAGTCAAATACTTGTGATTGCGACGGTCGAGATTCACTGCCTTCTGCAATGCCTCCACTGCGGACGCAAAGTCCTTCTTTTCGCCGTAGGTCTTGCCGAGGTTGAACCAGGCGTCATGGTTGGTGGCATCCAGTTCAGTGGCGCGTTGGTAGGCACTGACCGATTGATCGAAATTCTGCTGGTAATAAAACGCCAATCCCAGCGCGGAGAAGGCTTTCGACTGATCGCCCGGCTCCGCCCCCTGGATGGAAACCGCTGTCCGCAACACCTGGATAGCTTCATCCAGCCTCTTCATGCGGGTCAGAAGTACACCCTGGGCGTAAAACGCTCTCACGTAGCTCTGGTCTATCTGTGTGGCACGATTGAAGGCTTCGACCGCCTCATTCAACGACTGCTTTTTCTGCAATGCCAGTCCGAGGCTGTACTGGGTTCGGGCTTCCATCGGATTCAGCTTCGCAGACTCCTGGAAATTGCGGATCGCTTCATCAATACGATTGGCACGCAATGCGTCATTGCCACGATTGTACATCGTTATCGCACGCGCCTTGGACTCCTTGTCGGCGTTGTATTCGGCCACAAGCTTGTCCACTTCTGCCTTCAGCGCATCGAACTCACTCTTGTATGTGTCATATTCATCCTGAGACGCACTTTGCATCAGCTTGGTCAGTTCATTCAACCGCGTCATTTTCGCCTCGATTTCCGGCGTCATTTGCGCGTGAATCTGATCTGCAGGGAGCATCAGCAGTATCACTGCGAGTAGAGTGAGGGCGATCCGCTTCATCTTTCCACCTTCTGTTTGCCACTTTTCGGGTCGCGAAATATAGACCTCAGACGCAACCAGTAGCAAGGCGATCATCTTTTCCGGCAAGTATTCTCGAGTTGCATCCGCCCTATTCTTCGCAGGCTCACAAATCACTTGATGTTTACGCCCTATCTACGGACACCGCAGGCAGTTGCTCGACATGGTCGGCTGTCAGTGTGTAGACATCGTGGTCACACTCGACATAGCCGCGCACCCTGAATGGACCATTTCCCCGCAAGATGCTCGCGAATCGACGGTAGGTCTTCGGAAAGAGTGTCACTTCGAACGTCCCGGTGAGGTCCTCCATGGACATGAACTCCATCGTCTCACGATTCTTGCGGGTTGTGATCCTCTTGTAGGAGTACGCCCAGCCCACCATGTGAATACGTTTGCCTTCGTGTCGTCTCATCTCCCGCGCTGCAACCGCTCCGTTTCTCGGGAGGTTAAGCAACGCAAGAGGGTGTGGTCCCGGCGAAAATCCCAGGATACGTCTCTCAGCCATGTAGGCTTCCTCAGCCGTCCAGTCTTCTGCAGGTGGCAGGTCGGCGAAGGGATCTGCCGTACCGGGGGCAAGCGGACCGGGACCGTTGAGACAGGCCTCGAAACTGACACGAAGATTCCGAAGCATGGTGGGGCGATTCAAGCTGAAACAATCACAGGCGCCACACATGATTAACGCCTCCGCCTCATCGCGTGCAAGCTGTACACGCTGCACGAGTTGGCCCGGGCTGCGAAACCCGCCCTGAGTCTCGCGTTCGTTTAATAGCCGATCGATCGTCTCGTCACGCAGGGTGCCGATCCCACGTAGCCCCAGTTGAATTACCCGTTCAAACCCGACATGTTCACGCTGGCTCTGGTTCACATCTGGCAGGCGGATCATGATCCCATTTCTTTTCGCCTCCTCGATGTAAGCCGCCTGGCTGTAATAACCGCCCCCGTTGGCCAGCACGGCGGCAAAAAACTCTGCCGGGTGGTGCGCCTTCAGGTAAGCGATCTGCATCGAGAGGACAGCGAATGAGGCGCTGTGGGCTTTGCAGAAGGAATACCCGGCAAAGGATTCAATCTGACGCCAGATCTCACGGGCAACCTCCGCCTCCACCCCATTGGCCCGGCAGCCATCCAGAAATTCCCGAACGAGTTTGGACATTTCATCCCGACTTCGGCTCTTTCCACTCATCGCTCGCCGCAGCAAATCGGCTCTACCAAGGGAAAGCCCGGCGATATGATGAGCCACTTTGATGACATCTTCCTGGTAAATCATCACACCGTGGGTTTCACCGAGGAGCGTACGCAACCTGGGATGAAGGTAGACCGCCTTCGAGGGGTCACGGACACAATCGACATATTGCTGCATCATCCCGGATTCGCTCACCCCCGGTCTGATCACAGAACTCGCGGCAACAAGCAACTCGAAATTGTCGCATTTCAACTTCTGATTCAGGGTCAGCATCCCGGGCGACTCCACGTAGAACACGCCCATCGAGTTCCCGGTTCGCAACAGTTCTCGGGTGGCGGGGTCGGCGAAAACCCGTTCCACATCGTCCACAGGGGGTGTCTCCCCCCCGTTCACGGTTACCATCTGGAGTGTGTCCTTGAGAACCCCCAGGGCGCGTTGGCTGAGCAGGTCGATTTTGACCAGCCCCAAATCCTCGATCCCATACATGTCGTATTGCGTAATAACAAATCCCTTCGCCGCCCGTTCGAGCCCTGTCCAGTCGGTGATGTTTGAAGGGCTGACAACAATCCCGCCAGCATGGATAGAGAGGTGCCGTGGCAACCCAAGCAGCCCGTTCGCGAGCTGAGCGATTGAGCGCCAGGGTTCGCGATCAAAGGGGAGGTCGGCGCACTCAGGCGCCTCGTCCGGCAGGTTTTCCAGGGCGTCCGGATGCGAGAAGTGCGGAACACGTTTGGTGACTCTCGTGATCTCTTCCTGCGGCAATCCCTGGGCGAGAGCGGCTTCGTACAGCGCCGCTCGCGCCCCGAAGGTGACAGTTGTCGAGATCATGGCAACACGATCATGGCCAAAGCTGTCATAGACCCCATGAAGGACCTCGTCACGATCCCGCCAGGAGAAATCCAGGTCAATGTCGGGTGGACTGGATCGTTCGGGATTCAGGAAGCGTTCAAAGTAGAGGTCGTATTTCAGCGGGCAGATGTCTGTCATTTTCAGGCAGTAGCAGACCATGCTGTTTGCCGCTGACCCCCTGCCAACGGTCCGGACACCTTTTCCCCACGCTCGTTGTGCAATGTCATGGACCACCAGCATATAGCCGGTAAATCCCAGATGTGCAATCACACCGAGTTCGTAGGCAAGCCTCTCCCTTGCCAGAACAGGCGGCACAGGACCATAGCGATCGACCAAACCATTTTCGGCTCGCCGCCGCAGTTCATCGAAGGGATCGACACCCGCAGGCAGCTTCGGGCGCGGGAACTTGAGTTTCCCGAGTTGCAGGTCCACCTTACATTGCTCGGCGATAAGCCGGGTGTTCAGCAGTGCGTCACGCACCCCGGCAAACTGACGGAAAATCCGATCATCGTCATCAAGCGGACGGACTTCCCGTGTGTGACTCGAGCGCGACAGGATACGCTTATCACCGATCGCCCCGAGCAGGTTGACGAGGGGAACCTGGTCGGCTGTCGCGCACCGGATTTCCCCAGCGACAGTCAGGGGAATCCCCCACTCTCGTCCGGCATCATGGATTTTTCGGGCACATCTCCTGCCCCGCTCGTCCGAGAAAGCCTCAAGCAGGCCGTAGAGCCGCCCGGGCAGGGTCGATTCCCGCAGGATTGCGAGCAAATCGAGGTCGCTCGTAGCCGCGACGAGATGCGAACTCAGGGTCAGCACCGCCTTGTCGAGAGAGAATTCCGGGTCAAGCTGCCTCTCTGCTGCGAGACGGCAAAGCGCGCCATACCCTTCGAGGTCCAGTGCCCACAACAGAAGAGCACGGTTTGAGTCGGAGGGATCGTCGAGCACCATTCCGAGAACTGGATGGATACCCGCTTCGTTTGCTGCCTTGTAGCCTCGCACCAGGCCACTTACACGGTTCCGGTCTGTAAATGCGAGTGAGGTGTGTCCGAGACGTTTCGCAGTCGATACAAGGTCCTCGATCCGCCCCGCACCTTCATAAAAGGAGTAAGGTGTGTGGACTCGAAGGGGGACAAAGTCTTCCCGACGCGTAAGTTCACTCATCCCGCCTCCCGGTTGGGCTGGCAAACCGATGGTGCGAAATTGACTGCGCGAAATCCCCAACGCTTACGCAACCGATTCATCGCGTCACGAAGGTGAGACTCTCGCTCCATACGTTGAGCCGGGACAAAGAGATGGAGCTGGCTGGAAGTAGCGGACTCGGGATGAAGGGTCAAGCGAACCTCAGCAATACGCACACGTCTTGTCCAAAGCTTTTCCATGAGATCAAGTGCGGCCTGCTGCCAGTGCCCCTCGTGTTCACGCCCTGCACGTCTCACAACCCCACTGGTCGCGCGAGCATCGCTGTAGAGAAGCGTCAGCTGCAGCCAGCCGGGTTGTTGCCCACCCTCTGAAAGCATGTGCGAGCCGGTCGCGATCAGGTGAGATACAGCACCGCGGACCGACTTGGCATCCGCGGCGTCCTCGCCGAGACGTTGCCTTCCACGCCAGGTGGAATCTGTTTCCGGACGCCTTCCAGAAACAGCAATATCGATCAACCCGGGCCCTTCCCTGCCGAACAGCCGTTTCAGCGCCTCAGACGGAAGCAGCGCCAGGTCTCCGAAGGTTCGTATGCCCATTTCACGGAGCAGATCAAGCTGATGGATGGAAAGATCATGGAGAAGACGGAGTGGCAGTGGGGCGAGGAAAGCACGAACTTTTCCCCTGCTCACGGCCACTCGTTCTCCTTCGCTCGCCACCTGTGAAGCGATTTCAGTCACGGCCGCCTCCGGGCCGATCCCCCATCCGCCGGTTAAACCCATACCACGAAGTCTTTGCTCCGCTTCGTCTATTGCTTTCGTCAGAAAGCGAGTCCCCCCCTCCCAGCAGGAGGCAAATACCCCTGCACGAAATCGTTCGACCTCCGGAAGAGACCATCCCAAAGCCTCAAGGCACCGCCTTTCCATATCTGAGTATTTCGCCGGATTGGCCTGCACAAACTGGTACTCCGCCTGTGGGGCGGCCTCGATACGCATCCCGGGGTGCAGGCGCGCAGATTTTCCGTACTCCACTGAAAGAACAAGCGCACGACTCCCTTCACCCGTCAGAACTATGATCGGACGAGGATCACGATCTGTCAGGCTCAGCCGTTCCACCCGGGCATAGAACCCGGGGATACGCAGGACAACCCAGGTTTTCTCCATGGAGGAAGATACTGTACATATGTTCAGTTTGCAAGGAGGAGATGGGCATCGGAGGGGGAAAAAGAACACACGCGAACGCTCGGTCGAACGCTCGCGTGTGAACCAAGTGAACACGTCCGTCAGGTCGGTGTCGACACATGATAATCGGACGTGAAAAAGATGGTTAAAACGATGAAACGCCGCATCCCCGCATTAATGTGCCGTCCGTCGTCAACCATCTTCGTATGCTATAAGGGCAACCCTTGTACCAGTTTTTCATGGAACATCATTACGTTGATTATATAGAAGATACCACGACAGAAAAATTCTGCAAAAGAAAAGCCTGCGAACGACATGCGCAGGCAGGCTCTTCTCATGCACAAGTTGGCTGATCGGACTCAGGAACGAGCCTTGAATTTCTCCAGTTTCGTCTCCATCCCGGAGAACATGACCGGGATAACGAAGAGAGTCAGTGCGGTTGAAACAATCAAGCCACCGATTGCGACAATGGCCATCGGGGCACGGAACTCACCTCCGGCGCCGATCCCCAGCGCAAGGGGCATCATACCGAGTGTCGTTGCCATCGTGGACATCAGGATGGGCCGGAGTCGTACCGGGCAGGCCTCCAGCAGAGCCTGGTTCACACCCTTTCCGGATTGCCGCAACTCCTGGGTGTAGTCGATCAGGAGGATACCGTTGTTCACCACAATACCCACAAGCATGATGATTGACATCATCGAAAAAATCGAGATCGATTTGCCAGTCATAACCAGCGCCATGGATACACCAATCAGGGCAAGCGGAAGGGTCATCATGATGATGACCGGGAACCGGTAGCTCTCAAGGATCGCCGCAAGGAGCATGTAGGTCAGAATGATCGAGAGCACCAGCGCCTGCAACAGACTGGTGAAGGACTCCGCCATGCTCTCCGCCTCTCCACCGAAGTAAACTGTGACACCATCCGGCAATAGAGGGCTTGGTTTGGGGGCATTGCTGCTTGTCCCGGTAAGAATGTCCTTCATCACCTGGCTGGCGGGTGTCTGGGGAAGTTGCAGAACCTGTGTGATCTTCTGCTGCAGCTGACCGACAGTCGTCCCGACAGCATTGGCAGACACCGTAACCATGCGCTGTTTGTTTTTACGCGAGATCTGGGTGGGGCCAGAGCCGAACGAAACTGTCGCGACATCCTTCAAGGGAACAAAACCGGACATGGTCGGGATCAGGAGATCGCCCACACGTTCGATCTGACTGCGATCGGCTTCCTGCAAACGGACCCGCACATCGTACTCATCGCCCTCTTCACGATATTTGGTTGCGATTGTCCCCTCGAAGAAGGTTCTCAGGACCATTGCCACATCCTGGACGGAGACTCCGCGATCTGAGAGGCGCATGCGATCCGGGCGTACCACAATTTCCGGTTTGCCCACCACCCAGTCGCTACGGACGTCCACCGCCTGTCCGGTCGACTGGATCAGTTCGACGGTCTTGTTCGCAGCGATTTCGAGATTTTCCATCCGTTTTCCCTGGAGCTGGATCTCGATATCGGTGCTGCCGCCACCCCCGAACTGTGTGGCTTCTGACACGACAATCTTCGCGGCGGGAATATCCGCGAGACGGACCCGCAAATCCTTGACAATGTCCGATGTTGCACGATAATCACCCCCATCTCGTGGGTGTAGGGTCGCCAACACACTCCCATACTGAACGCCTTGCCCGCCACCAAAACCCGCCTGGGTCGACTTGCCCACGGATGTGTAAACATCCTTGATCTCAGGGTATCTTGCCAGCTCGCGTTCGATTCGGTAAAGGACACGGTTGGTTTCTTCGACACGTGCTCCGGCGGGCATTTCGACAGATGCCTGCATCACACGTTCATCGTAATCGGGGAAAAACTCGCTACCGATGAAGCCAAAGAGAAAGAGGCCGAAGACAAACAGGAGCGTGATTGCACCGAGGACAATCCGGCGGTGCCCCAGGGCCCACCGAAGCCCGATCCCGTAGTCTTTTGCGAGTTCATCGTACCACCGATCCCACCATGCGCCAAACCTTTTCACACCGCCGAGTCGGTCCGCGACCGCAAGGACGATGATCACTGCAGCAGTAATCAGCATCGCACCCAGCCCAAGCGCGCTCCAAACCGCCAAGAAAGTGGCAAGCCCCATGCCCACGTATACTCCGGGACGAATCCGGCGGGATGCCATCATCGGAGTCAGTGTAAAACTGATCAGCAGCGAAAAAATCGTTGCGAAGGCGACTGTCAACCCGAACTGGCGAAAGATCGGTCCGATCATCCCCTGCAGGAAGGCCATCGGGGTGAAGACTACAATGTTTGTCAAGGTGGCCGCAGCTACTGCAAGAGCGATCTGGTTGGTCCCCTTTGCGGCGGCTTCTGTCATGCTCAAGCCTTCTCCGCGCAGACGCTCGATGTTTTCCAGCACAACGATCGCGTTTACAACGAGGATACCCACAGAAATCGCCAACCCCATCAGCGACATCACATTCAGGGTGAAATCTGCGGCTTCGAGCAGGGTGAAAGTCGAGACGATTGAGATCGGCATCGCAAGAGCGGCGATGACCGTCCCTCGCCAGTTATGCAGGAACAGGAATAGTACCAGCGCGGTGAAGAGCACACCCAGCACCAGGTTGCCGGTCACATCGGCAACGGAGTCTCGAATGAACTGACTGCCGTCGTTCGCGACATCTACCTTCGCACCCTCCGGCAACAATGGCTGTATTTTGGCGATAGTCTGCTTGATTCCATCGGCAACTTCGACGGTGTTGGCGTCCGAACGTTTGATCACGTCCATACCAATCGAGGGACTGTCATTGAACCTCGCCATCTCTCGCTGCTCTTCGAACCCGTCAAACACCCGCCCAATCCTGTCAAGCCGGATCGGCCCCGAAGGTGTGTTGATCCTTGTCGCGGCGATTTCCTCGACTGAATCAAATTCACCATCAAGCCGAAGGGTGTACTCTTCTCTGCCCCGTTCGATGCGACCGGCTGGAAGTGTGAGGTTCTCGGTCGCGAGCGCCATCACGACTTGCATCGGGCTGATCTGGTAGGCGCGCAACAACTGGGCGGAAAGCTCAACCTGGATTTCGCGCACCTTCGATCCGACGATCGCGATGTTTGCGAGTCCGGGGATCTTCAGCAGTTCCGGTTTAATCGTCTTGTCTGCAATCTCGTTAAGCTCTTCAAGCGGAAGAGTTCCCGTGACCGAGAGATTGACGATTGGCATTGCGCTGAAATCGAACTTCTGAATCATGGGCGGTTCGATGTCGCTCGGCAGATTCCGGCGAATCGCGTCGATCTTGTCTTTGACATCAATGGATGCGATATCCACATCCTGCCCGAGCTGAAGCTCTACGAAAACAATGCTGACGCCTTCCTGGGCAGTCGAGTAAACGTTCTTCACACCCGCGACACTGCTGGCCTCCTCTTCAAGAGGCTCATTGAGCAGAGTCTCGATCTCCTCGGGGCCTGCACCGGGGTAGACGGTAACAATGCTGATGAAGGGAAAGTCGATCCGCGGAAACAGATCAATACCGAGCCGTGAAACGCTGAACAGGCCGATGACGACAAAAGTGAAGACCACCATTGTCATCAGCACGGGTCGTTTGATTGAAAGATCGGAAAGAGTCATCGTATTTATCTCCGGACGTCAACCCTGATCAGCGAGCTTCAGCGAGTTCGGTATGCTCGTCGACAATCTTGACACGATTCCCTTCTTCGAGTGTCTTGTGACCGTAAACGGCGTACACCATCCCGGGCTCAAGTCCCTCGAGCACTTCCACATTTCCTTCGCCAGCAAGGCCGAGAGTAACAGGCACGAGCGTAGCGAGATCGTCAATCACAGTAACCACGAAGGGTTTTCCACCGCGCATCACGATCGCTTCCTGGGGAACCTGGAGTACGTCAGACCGCTGGTCGACAGTCACCTGTACATTGGCCAGCACGCCGGGGTAGATCCCATCGGCAGCTGGGATTGTCGCATACCCCGTGAACAAACGCGACTGGTCACTGGTCGCAAGGCTGACATTGGTGATCGTTCCCGATATCCCCTTCACACTGTCGAAAAAGACAAGCACTGCCTGCCCTGGCTTCAGGTAGCTTCGATCTTCCTGGGTGACATCGAAGGTGACCTCGAAATCCCGGTCACTCACGATCTTCATCAGGACATCGCCGGGAAATGCGACCGTACCGGCTTCCACATCAACCCTCGCCACCACTCCGCTGATCGGCGCGATCAACTCGACCGTGCGGCGCGCAGTCTGGTAATTCTCTTCAGCGACACGATACCCTAATTCGACCTGGTCGAGAGCCTGACGGCTGATTCCTCCCTGGTCAAAGAGGGAATTCATCCGATCGAAATCGCGCTTCATGTTGATGTACTGGAGACGCGCCTGGGTCACGGATGCCATTGTCGCCGTGGTGTCAAACCGAACCACCACCTGGCCCTTGCTGACCCGATCTCCTTCGGTGACAAGGATACGGTCGATCCGATCCATCAGCCGCGCGGAAACCACAGCCTGATTTTTTGCGCGCACGGTGCCGTAATAGCTCCGAACGACTTTGACCTCGCCAAACTCGGCATGATTCGCGAAGATCGGAATACCTTCCGCCTGCTGAATTTTCGCGATGCTCAATGCCTCTTCTGACTGCCGTGTACGTGCGATGCCGATGATGAGCAAAAGGATGATCGCTCCGCCGACCACAAATCCGATGATCTTTTTCATCGTCCCCTGCCTATTCTTCTGAATCCTGTGAAAACCGTTCACCAATCGCGCGATCATACTGCGCTTTCGCAATCAATTTGTTGTATTTCGCCTGCATGAGCTGGATGCGGCTCTGGTTCAACTGAAGTTGAGCATCCAGAACCTCGATCTGTGTTCCAACCCCACCGCTGTATCTCGTCTGTGAAATGCTGTATCCCTTCTGGGCCTGCTGGACATTTTCCAGCGCAGCGGCCAGCTCCTCGGATGCTTTCTGAAAATCACGCATCGCCTTGTAGACCTGGACCTGGATCCCGCGTTCAGCCTGCTGAATCTGTGTCTGGACTTTCTTCATGTTGACATGAGCCTGCTGAGCCCGGTTTCGGCTGGCAAATCCATCGAAAAGGGGGATCTGCAACATCAGCTGTCCACCAAAACCATTCAGAAAGGCGTATTGGCCAACGTTCAGGTCAGGGCTCTGCGCGGTAGTTTCGTATCTGAAGCCGATCAGGAAATTCGGCCAGAACCAATTCTTCCTCTCCACTTCGTATTGATAGGAGTAGAGGTTCTTCTGCAGGCTCAGCTGCTGCAGCTCAAGGCGTTTATCGAGGGCCAGTTGCGAAGCATGATCGTAACTCAGCTCGGGGGCGGCAAGACCGGTCTCGAGATCACCAATGATCTCGATCTCCCGGCCAAGTTCCAGTCCAACAATGCTCTTGAGTCCCTTGTACGCAAGGTCTCGTGCTGCCTCGGCCTGACTAACCTGCGGCTTGAGGTTTGAGACGGCAACCGAGGCGCGGATCAGATCGTACTCGCTGACTACCCCCTGCTCATACATCCCGTTCACCTGAGAACGGTATCGTTCCGCCTGCGCGAGTGCATCTCGCGTAAATGAATGGTATTCCTCCGCAATGAGGACACCGAAGAAGGATTGCATCAGCAGAACACGGAGATCTTCACGGCTGACTTGCACGCCAAGCTCCGTAATTCTCTCAAAATCCTTCGCAGCCTTCAGTGCGAGTCCGACCTTTCCCGCGAGCCAGAGGGGTTGGGTCAACTGTATTGCGCCATTCAGGTTGTTTTCCTGACCAAAAGCGAACTTCACGGTAAATGGAACCCCGGGGTCTGCGAAATTCAATTCTCCCGGCATGGTCACAGGTGTGGACGGAATGACGAAATAATGGCTGAAAACGCCATCCAGACTGACGGTTGGCATTGCAGCGGAGTAGGCTTCCTTCACCCGGTAATGGGTAAGCTCTGCATCTGCACGCGCAAGCTTGAGAGATTCATTCCGTTCAAGCGCCAACTCCCAGGCTGCTTCCCAGTCAAGTCGAAGTGTATCGCTCTCTGCGGCACCCAATACACTCAGCGGAGTAGCCACAAACATTGCGATAAGCAACACAAGGAAACTAAGCCACCCGACCTGCCCTTGAAGACCGTTGGCTCGTGTAGGGGTCGTTCCGGCCATGATTGCCTTTCCTTCTGAAATTCTCTCTTCCACTTCAGTTCACGATCAAGCTTCGCCTGATCCAGAGTACGGGGCCAGCAATGCGTCGACCAAATCTCCTGGATTGCCGGAGAGTGGAATCAGGTGATCGGGTTCGAAGGATCGTTTTACGAGATGTGTGAGCAAAATCATCAGCAATGTTGTGATCTCGTCAAGCGGCAGATTCCTCACTTCTTTCCGTTCGATCGCCAATTCCAGGCGGTCGCGAAAAAGTTCTGCCAGATTCTGACGGTACAGATGGATGGTTTCCCGCAGGAGAGGTGTGAGATGAAGTATCTCTTCAAGTGAATTGAGGAAAACCGGATGGATTCTCTGAGTGGCGGTCACAATCATTTCCATCAGTCGCAAGACAGATTCCCGCAATGGTAATTCCGCAATTCTGGAATTGCGGAACTCGGCTACATTTTCGCTGAACACCTTCTCCGCGAACGCGCGGACCAAATCCTCCTTGCAGGAGAAATAGTGGTAGAGAGCGCTCTTGCTGATCCCTGCCGATCGCGCGATCTCGTCGAGCGTGGTTTTCCGCACACCGTAGGTGTAGAAGAGTCCGCGAGCAATCTCGAGCAACTCATCGCGTCTTGAGTCCAACTCACCCATTACTGACCCGTTGAACAAACCGTTAGAATGGTCGGAAAGTACTTCGATTCACAAGGGTGAGAAAACACTTTTTTGCAGGACGTCTCAAAGAGACGGGTATGCGCGGGCCTGCTGATCACTATTCATCTGATTCGAAAAGCTGTGCCGAAGGAGGGACTCGAACCCTCACGTCCCGGAGGACACTGGTCCCTGAAACCAGCGCGTCTACCAATTCCACCACTTCGGCATCAATCGCGAGGCGTCAATATAGACGGGTGTGTCGGGCATGTCAAGCAGCCCGAATCGGCGCGCCTCCAGCATGATCCCCTACAGCCAATCCATCAGATGTTCGGTCATGGCTTGCGCCTGAGAAATGTGAGGCGCGTACCGCTGACGCAGCTCAACCTGCAGTTCAGACCCCTCCGTGTGCTGAAGCCGGTGAGGAACACTCTCGCTCAACTTCTTCAACGGCACATCAAGGTCGAAAGGCATCGGCGATATGGAAGAGGCGAGGCCGAGAAGTGCTGAATGGGCAGCGTACTCTCCGCCGTAGTCAGGTTCGTGGTGGTAACGGACCACTTCTGCTACTTCCGGTGGCAGGCCCCACCGATTGAGAAAGTGGTAGCCCAGCTCGGCGTGATCCATGCCAAGTATCTCGCGTTCGTAGTCAAGGCTCCACTCCCCCACTTCCTCCGCAGTGCGCAGGATCGCATCCAGCTCTTCCCCGAAACACTGGTCGATCACAATCCAGCCGATGTTGTGCAATAACCCACAGACGAAGATGTCCGGACCCTGCTCCCGGGTAAGCGCCTTGCGTAATTCAAGGCTCTTCGCAAGGAAGCCGGTCGAGAGCGAGTGCGACCAGATCTGTTTACGACTGAGGTGACGCTCCTGCCAGGCGTCGAAGGATTGCATGATTCCCATGGAAGTACAGATGGTGATCAGCATGTCCAGCCCGATCGTGACCAGTGCCTGGTCAAGGCTTTGGGTATGAGAGGCTCTGCCGTAATAGGCAGAATTGGCAACACGCAACACTTTTGCGGAAAGCGGTGGATCTGTGATAATCACTTGTTTCAGGTCACGGACACTCACGTTCTCCCGGTTGGCCAGTTCGAGCACCTTCATGACCACCGCGGGGAGTGTTGGCAGTTCCTGCAGCTCATCAAGCTTTCTCAGGACCCGGGACTTCAGCTCCTGGATCAGCGGAATCTCTTTTTCATGTTCGCTCTGGCCGGGCATGAATCACTCCTAATCCCTCAGGCTCTCTTTCAGAGTCAGGAAAAATTCTTCTCCAAGGTCGCTGTGCAGGTCGAGTTTACATCGGAAAAACTCATTCGCGATGAATTGTTTGGCCCGATTCCAGTCCGGTGCGCCAGACAACTTGGCAAGAAACACATCGAGCATTGTCGGATCGCCCTCGTACATCTCATTCACTACACGCTTACGCAAATCACCCGATCGGAGCAAGTGAAAGCGGTCCCTCTTGTCCCCCTGCGGAGAAGGCACAAATACATCCTGCAGACGGGTTTCATGTTCTTCCGCAACGCTCAGCACTGGCGTTGGTTCTTGCACTGGTACTTCTTCATCCGCTGTCTCTGCAATGGCTTCGGGCTGATCTTCAGCCTCCACATCGCTCTCCGGGGTGACGGCGACTGCTCTCTCCTCCTGGACCTTTTCATCTGAGTGTTCATCCTCAGCAGCAGAATCGACACTCTGTACCGGGGGCTCTGCCGAGAAATCATCCGGCGCGTCTGCACTCTCCTCAGTCTCCTCACCGAACATCGACTTCAGCGCATCATCATCCTCAGCCGACAACGGAGGCGCATCGTCTGCATCGACATCCTCGATGGTTTCAATCACCACTGACTCAGCCTCCTCGTAAGGCTCATCAGGCTGTTCGGTTTCGGCAAGTGCTTCCGTTTCAGTCTCAGCAGCACCTTCTGGTGCCTCGGATGCGAAATCCTCTTCCCGGCTGTCATCCTCACTGAATGCAGGTTCTTCATCTTCGACAGGCACTTCCTCAATGGATGGTTCGAGATGGGATTCATCCTGCACTCCGGACTCCTCCCCACTACCCAGTTCCGGGTCCTGGCCTGGAGTTTCCATCTCACCATCACTCTCAGGCTCGAAGACTTTTGTCACTTCCGGTTGTGCTTCCTCGACTGGGGTCTGCAGACCGCCCTCTCGCTTCACAATCAAAGCATAACGTTTCAGGATACGGACCAAATCGTCACGAGTGGATTGGGTGACGTCGACCTCCAATTCCAGCTCAAGCGCCCGGGTCCAGGTCGTTGCCCCACGTTGACTAACAATCGTCAACAGTGGGTGGATGTCGATTGAGTCAACGTCGCTGAGTTCCAGCGCCTCAAGTGCTTCTGTGACCGCTTCTTTCGGGTGCGCAAGGGTAAAAGCGTCATAAGTGTGTTTGAGCGCTTTCAGGAAGCTGCCTTTATCGAGGGTGGTTTGAGCTGGCAGATTTGCATGCTTCAAAGCAAACCTTACCACCTGGGTTTCATCTGACGGATTAAGGGTTTCAACGATTTGCTTCCAGGTCCAGCTTGCAGTACGGCGGAATAGACGCACGGCGAGTTTGTCGAACTCTTGGCCCGGCTTCGGTGGTATGGCATCGAGAAAATCTTCCACAATCCGACGCACTTTCACGCCAGGCAGCTTCCAGGATTGAGCGAGAGCATCGACAAGCTGACGGACCGCATCCTGCCGCCGAAGGTCGAGTGTGCCTTCATGGGCAAACGAATCAGCGAGATTGACCGCTTCATCCCTGGCGAAGTTATCCAACTGAATCCTGCACTCCTCAGGAAGCTCCTCCCAATCGACCGGTGAGATGAGTGTTTCGTTGAGGTAGGTCTTCAGCCAGGCGTCGATTCTCGCTTCCATGAATGCACCTTCAGTTTGGGGTGGGCTCGGGGTCAGGATACAAGCAGAACAAAAGTACGATTTCACATACCCGCAGTAAAGGGACACTGCGCAGAATTGACTTTCATTTTACGCCCTGATCAACCCGTCGAATGGGCGAAAAATGCCGTGTGCGGCAATTCCTTCCGTCCTCTCCTTGATCTAACCCCATGATTATCAGTGATCGAGGTACCGTGTACACTTGGCACACACTTCGCGTTAATCCCCGGTGAAGCTGGAAGGCCTACGCTTCCTTCTTCATGTCTCCTTTCACCTGCGAAAGGAGCCCTTGCTACGGCATACCCGAAAGGGTATGCCGTTTTCTCCATATCCCCCGGCGTGGAAATGCCTGTTGTTCGCTATGCCTCCCATCCATAGATTGACAGTTCAGACAAGGAGAAGGCACTCGTTATGCGCTGGATGACCATCCTGACAGTGATGATAACCCTGCTGGCGTCCATTCACGCGAGGCCCTCACCGAGTGCAAGCCATGAACTGTATCACGAGTACCTTTCGGCCAGCCGTACGATACGAAGCACTGCCACGTTACGTGTGGAGCAGCTCCTCGCGCTGGCCGATTCGATTCAGGCGGTAGCTGAAACGAAACAGAGATTTGTGGGGAAAAGTCGGTGGAATTTCCTGTTGGAACGCGAAGCCGCTCGGCTTCGGCTGGCCGCTGCTCGGCATCTGATCAACCAGAAGAACCTGGTTGATGCAGAAAATCTATTGAGGATGATTTCCCCCCACCTCGATGCAGTCGCCTTCTTCGCTGCCAGCGCTCTGCTGGAATTAACGAATGACCGACCCTCTACAGCGATGGATTTGGCCATCCGTGCGCTTTATCATGCAAGAGACCCTGAGGTCGAAACGATCGCCCGGCAGGCTTGGGATCGGTTGGTGGTAAATGAGGCAGACTACGCTTCGTTTCGCGACAAAGCACTGGCATCGACCGTTCTGTTCATGCAGTCGCCCGACGCTGACAACTCACAACCAGTCCAGCGAATTCCACGAAAAATGGCTGATCTGCTGTTCAGAGGTGAGTCGGGATCTGCGATCGGAGTTCTGGCGTTCTGGGACGAGTTTCTCGATGATCGTGAAGAGGCGTTTTTGCGTGAAGCCTATCAGGCTGCCAGCTCGATTGGCATTCCATTTCGCCTGATCTATGCGGGCAGCAATCCTGAGTTGGCAAGGTTGCATTTGCCACCGGGTATACCAGTCGCAGGAATTAACCCTCGACATGAGAGCAAACTGAGCGCAAAACTGGGGTTCGTGCAGTTCCCGACCCTGCTGGTCGTACTTCAGGATGGCGAAATTCGATTCCGTAGCTCGGGCTTGAACCGTTCTTTTTCGCAGCATCTTCGTCTGCTTCGAGGTTCGGCTGTCAAACAGGAGACACCATGACGAATATTCGCAGTTACCACCTTGAACATCTGCTGACCCATGAAGTACGGGAGCTGGTTCCCGAGGTCGTGCGGCGAGTGCTGCTCCCCTGTGGCGCCCTTGAAGCGCATGGTGCGATTGGCCTCGGCACGGATACCATCATCCCCGCCGGGCTTGCTGAACACCTCGCGCCAAAATTGAACGCGCTTATCGGCCCCTCTCTACCCTTTGGAACCCTGCGGACGCTAAAACGCTATCCTGGGTCCATTGGCCTTTCGGTCGAGTTGTACCAGGGTCTGCTGACTGAGATCGGCGAAGGCTTGATTTCGACAGGGTTCGACGAGATCATCCTTGTGAATGGCCATGCGGGCAATAGTGCGAGTCTGAAGGAAGTGGCGTACCGTCTCCATGACAGGCATGGTGTATTTGTACTCGCCTATGACTGGTATTTTGAACCAGACGAACTGGCTGTTACGATTTACGGCAGCGGTGGTGGTCATTCAGGCGCGGCCGAGACCGGGCTGGTGACGGCACTGTGCCCGGAGGCAGCCCCCCCTGGTTTGTGGCGCCAGGAGGATGCGGGTGTGCCACGCTCATCGGTGTCAGCCTATCCAGCCCCCTTCCCGATCATGTTGACCGAGCCGGATGCCGGTATGCCGGAAATGAATCCGGAGAAAGCAAAGGCTTTTCTCGATGGCGCTGTTCGTAACGCCGAGGAAAGCCTGTCTGAAGTGTTTGAACGTTGGGCATCACTCCATTGAGTGATGTGGGTCGTCGGCAAGCGGAACGACTGGCTGTTTGCAGCTCAGGAGTCCAGGATCTTCATCGAGATTTCCATGATGAACTCCATCCCCTCGAGTCCGAAGGGTACTACAAAGACCGGTGTCTCGATTTTGTGAGTGATCGAATGCTTCCTTCCCACGATGACCGATGGAATTGAGATGTGAAATGTCAATCCCTGTGCGGCAAAGACCGTCTTCGCCCCACCTGCGACAATGTTGCACAGCTCACCGATACTATCCTCGACATCCCGGGAAATTTCGCTGACTGCCTCACCCGTCATCGCGTTATAAAGCCGGATGGCAACATCCATCGGAAAGCTGATGGCAACCGAGCCTATCACGTTCTTCTCTGCAAAGCCGACAATCCCTGTGATGTCGCCATGCGTGGTGTCATTCCCCTTTGCCTGCGCGTCCTTCGGCTCGGGGTGCATCGCCATCATCATTTCAAACGTGTTGATCAGGGAGTTGATAAACGGGTTCAGCAACTGGGTTTCCATGAAAACTCCGGATGGGGTGGTTACCCACCGATCACCTTTTCCACTTTTTCGACAAGTGTCTGTTTGTTGAAGGGTTTAACGATATAGTCGTTTACACCCTGCTTCAGTGCTTCGATCACCTCTTCTTTTGCACCTTCTGTTGTCACCATCACGATGGGGACCGTAGAAAAGGCGGGATTCTTTCTGATTTCCTTCACCAGACTTAACCCATCCATGACAGGCATGTTCCAGTCGGTCAGCACAAGTTCTACACCGGCCATGTTGCTGAGCGCTTCCAAACCGTTTGCTGCGTGAACGATATCCTCATACCCCGCGGCCCTGAGGTTGTTCTCGATGATCCTGCGCATCGTGGCGGAATCATCGACCACAAGTACTTTCATGAGACATCTCCCGACAATCTGTTGATCCTACGAATCCATGCGCTCAGCTTTCGCTCAGAATGACTGTCAATTTATGGCTTTCTACTGCATAATCAAGCACCTCGATCATTTTCCCAGCGACCGGCACCCCAGTATCGTCTCCCGCTCGTCCGCGTGAAGGTATACCAAGTTCGAGGGCTTCACTCCCCCGGAAGAAACGGTCCAGATAGCGACCCGTGATGACATTCGCCAGTTCGGCGATCGAGTCAAAAAGAAGCTGCTCGTTGACGGCTTGTTCGAGTGAACCATAGATCTGTTCTGTCAACATCTGGCACAGCCTCGGTGACATCAATACTGTCAGGTTCCCCCTGCTCGGCTTGACAATTGGGATCGAGGCCCAGATCACCTCTCTCCTCGGAACAATGTCAATCATCTCCACCTCCGGCGGGGCATCTTCGCCCAGAGGTAGTATTTCTACAAAGGCGAGCGCCTCCAGCGATTGCGACAAGGCTGCCGACAGTGCAGAATGATGGGTTGGCGGGTCAGTGTGCATCCGGGGATCCTGTCAGATTCTCAAGGGTCGACGCCATGATTGCCGGCGAGATCGGTTTGCTGAGGATTGCGGATGCGCCCAACTCGCGGAGCTGTGCCTCTTTCGGCGCATTGCCTGCACTTGTGATCACGATGACCGGAAGCTGGTCGAGTGACCGATCCGCACGAATCGCCCGGAGCAGCTCTTCCCCATCCATCTCCGGCATGTTCAGGTCGGTCAGCACAAGATCAGCAACCCTGTCCTCGAGGCACTTGATCGCCTCAAGACCGTTGGAGGCTTCGATAAAATCGGCGTCCGGCCAGCCACCAATTTCGACACAGCGACGGATCAACATTCGCGCCATGGTGGAATCATCCACAACAAGGACCGTTTTCGGCATCTTGCTTCCAGTTACTCTAAAATGAACTTCTCTATCTTCGAAAACTCATCCAGAACGTCAAGCATCAGCGATTCGATGCGTGGTTTATCAAGCGGAATAAAAGCTCGATAGCCTTCATCCAGCGTGTAGGAGAGGGTTTCTACGCCCATTCCATACCCCGCCATGCGAGTGATGATATCGGCAACATGCACCGCATATAGAAGATCGAACAGCTCTTCCGGCCCTTCGGAAGGATGGTGATGATGCTCAATCGCGGCGATCAATGGACGCGGCAGGTTCCACATCCTGGCGATTTCTCCCCCAACCTTCGCATGATTCGCCCCAGCTGTGTGTTCCTCGGCATCGAGGAAATCCTGGGCCGATTGAGTGTCGATGGATTCGATCATCTTGTCGGTTTCGCCCGCAAGGTGATCGGCGAGAACCGCCATGCCGATGTCCATCAGCATCGCCGCTGTATATGCCTGATCTGCTGTAACTTTCGGATTCTTCACCAACAGCGCCACCTTACGCGCTGCGATCGCTGCAATCAGACAATGCGCCCAGAGACCTCCCGCCTCGCTCTCGTACCCGGCCAGAGGACGAGTGAGCAAATCTCCGGTACTCGCGCCCAGCGCGATACTGAGGACTGTCGCTTCTCCAAGATGGGTGACCGCCCTCTGCACAGTCGTAATTTCATGACCGCGCGAAAAATAGGCCGAATTGGCAACACGCAGGAGTCGCGCCGCGATGTAAACGTCATTCTCAACAATTTTCACCAGGTCACGCAAAGAGTGGTCTGGATTCGCTACCAGACTGAGCAGCTTATGCGCAACTTCGGAGATCATGGGCATATCCTGGATATGCTCCTGGATCGCTTTTGGCAGTTTTACAGGTCCCATTGGCCTCTTCCCGGGGAGGAGATTGTCACCTTCCCTGTTGAAATATCAACCGCGACACTCCTGCTGATCGAACCACCGAGGTCTTCGGCGATTGCACCCATCCGTAAACCCCAAAGTATCTTCTTGATTGCCAGTATGTTACGCTTTCCTATATTGAATGTGTTGTTGGGGTCCATGATGCTCGCCCCACCGGTCAGTTTCACCGTGAGCCTGCCATTACCATCGTAGCCTGCCTTACGCATCGCCTTCAGCAGTGCGGGGATGCCGGTGTCCGCAAAAGACCCCGGTTTGTCCGCCGCGCGACGCTGGTTGATCGAGGAATCCGGCAGGGCCACATGCAGAAGCCCTGTGCCGCCGCTGCGAGGATCACGAACAATCACCCCGACACACGAACCCAGAGCCATCGTCTTGATGATCTGGTTCGGATCTCGCGAGACTGCGTACTCCCCAATACCCACGTAAATGTATTCCATGAGAACATCAACTCACGCTGTGACACGCAACAGGCGCATCAGCTCATCCGTTATTGCATCAATTGACACGAGCTTTTCTGCTCCCCCCCGGGCGAAGGCTTCCTTCGGCATCCCGAAGACAACCGAACTGGCTTCATCCTGAGCCATGGTCCTTGCTCCCGCCTTCCTCATCTCAAGCATCCCCTCCGCCCCATCGCTTCCCATGCCGGTAAGCATAACACCGAGGGCGTTCGCACCGGCATACTTTGCCACAGATCGAAACAGCACCTCCACCGACGGCCGGTGCCCACAAACCTTCTCGCTGCTGGTACAGTTAACCTGGTAAATTCCGCCGGAACGTCGCAACTCCATGTGAAAATCACCCGGTGCGATCAGGATTCGTCCGGTCATCACACGATCCCCGGTCTCGGCCTCCTTTACCTCCATTGCACTCTGTTCGTTCAACCGCTCAGCGAACATTTTCGTGAAACCCGCCGGCATGTGTTGCACAATCACAACCCCCGGCATGTCTCCAGGCAGTTCACGGATAATTTTTCTGATCGCCTCGGTGCCGCCTGTGGATGCGCCGATCGCGATTACCTTGTCGGTCGATTCCGCCAGCGCAAGCGAAGTTCGCCTGGGTTCCGGCTCTCTCCGCTCAACCTTCTGCCTGTCCCTTTTCCAGTGGCTGACATCCGCCTTCGCAACGGCTTTTACCTTTTCACGAAGCTCATGCAGCATCTCACCCAATCCGCGCGCCACATCGGTGCTTGGCTTTGTTACAAAATCTACCGCACCGGCCTCAAGGGCCTCGAGAGTGATTTGCTTTCCGCGCTGTGTCAGCGCACTGACCATCAACACCGGCAGCGGATACTGAGGCATCAGCTTGCGCAGAAACTCGACACCGTCCATCCGGGGCATTTCCACGTCGAGCGTGAGAACTTCAGGCTTTAATTGCACGATTTTGTCACGAGCCACATAGGGATCAGAAGCAGTGCCGACAACTTCGATCTGTGGATCAGCGGAAAGTCCTCGCGAAAGGATCTCCCTGACCAGCGCGGAGTCATCCACGACAAGCACTCGAACTTTTTTACTGTTCACCGGGACTCCTTGCGGTAGACGGCTGGCCGAATGTACTGGAAAAGCTCGTTCGACCGCCCAAGAGTTTCCGAATGACCAATAAACAGGTACCCTGCCGACTCCGTATACTGGTGAAAACGCCTGACAAGCGCTTCACGTGTCGGACGATCAAAATAGATCATGACATTCCTGCAGAAAATAAATTGGAATAATCCCCTGAACGGATAGGACCTGTTCATGAGGTTCAATTTACGGTGCGTTACAAGATTCTTGAGATTCGGATGAACCACATACGTTCCATCCCGCTGGTCAATCATGTATTTGTGTCGAAGTGTTGGCGGCAGATGACGGGCGTTCTCTTCCGAATAGACCCCATTCACAGCTTTTTCCAGCGAGGTGATTGAGATATCCGTTGCCAGGATGCCGACATCCCAGTTGCGTATCTCTCTGCCCAGGGCTTCATGCAGCAGCATTGAAAGCATGTAGGACTCTTCACCCGAAGAACAGCCCGCGACCCAGATACGCAACTTCCTGTCCCCCGCCTGCTGCTTTCTCTGAATCCATTCGGGCAAGCATACGGATAAAAAATGGTCAAAATGGTCACTCTCACGATAGAAAAAAGTGTGATTTGTTGAAATGCGATCAATCAACGTACTGATCGCTTCGCCGGACTTATCATTCGTTACATAATCAAGATATTGCTCGAAATTGGTGAAACTCTTTTCGCGAAGAACCTTGCCAAGCCTTCCCAGTACAAGAGCACGTTTCTGTTCGGTGAGATTGATTCCGAACATATCGTATACAAGGGAGCGTAACTGTTGAAACTCCCTGTCTTTCAGCCTGAGCGCCTCTTCCACGGCTAAACCTGTCAACTTGCGCCGGAAGTTTCATCTTCGCGGCTGGCTGTGCGTTCGAAATCTGAATGTTGCGGGTACCAGTCCCCACG